>SAMEA3387506__coassemble_4303_pt1 | contig 4947 bp, 4 predicted proteins | sample SAMEA3387506__metabat2_high_PE_036 | metagenome-assembled genome bin SAMEA3387506 (sample SAMEA3387506) | Felis catus | biome: Faeces | place: United Kingdom | collected 2012 | reverse complement strand
GTCTGGCTGACCGGGTGATCATCCTTACCAAACGCCCCGCGTCGGTCGCGCGCATCGTGCCGATCACATTTTCTTTGGAAGATGATACGCCGATGCATCGTCGTGACGCACCCGAATTTAAAACTTATTTCAATCTCATCTGGAAGGAGCTGAACAAAAATGAATGAGCCCTCTCCCGCTCAGATACAGTTTCTAAAGTCTAAAAAACGGGAAAAACAGTTTATTTTTACAGCAAGATGCCTGATTTTCATTGTTTTTCTGGTATCCTGGGAATTGAGTGCAAGAACGGGAGTCATTGATTCCTTCATTTTCTCAAGCCCTTCCCAGATTATTTTTTCTTTCTGCCATATGTGGCAGGAAGAAGAGCTTTTTACCCATATTGCCGTCACATTAAAGGAAACGCTTCTCAGTTTCCTTTTTGTCGTGATCTTAGGAACAGGCGCCGCTGTTCTTATGTGGGGAATGCCAAAGCTTTCCAGAATCTGCGAACCGTATCTCGTAGTATTGAACAGTCTTCCAAAATCTGCCCTTGCCCCGCTTCTTATTGTATGGCTCGGGGCAAATCAGCGCACCATTGTAGTTGCCGGTATGTCCGTTGCCATTTTTGGCACAGTCATCAACCTGTACACCGGCTTTCAGGAGGTTGATCCTGAAAAACGGAAGCTGGTAAACACGCTGGGAGGCGGAAAAAAGGAAGAACTTTTCAAAATTGTACTTCCCTCCTCCATACCTCTGCTTTTAAGTATTATGAAGGTAAATATCGGTCTTTGCCTTGTGGGCGTCATCATAGGGGAATTTATAGGCGCCAGACAGGGGCTTGGATACCTTATTATTTACGGAAGCCAGACCTTTAAGCTTGACTGGATGCTTACCTCCATTTTTATCCTCTGCGTAATTGCCATGACTTTATACGGCATACTGGGATTTGTGGAAAAACGTTACCGGAAACATTTCTGACCGGTTTGCCTTCTCATATATAAGAACGAGACAGAAGCGATTCTGGATTCAGAACGCTTCTGTCTGCACATATAATTTTCTACATTTTTTCTTCTTTTTTCTGTACTTTTTTGTTGAATTTTGTCGTTTTTTATGATAGAATCCCCCTATCACTTATTTATATTTTCTATAATCCTATTTTAAGGAGGACAACGTATGAAGCAAAGACACTTAATCAGAAAATCTGCGGCTGTTTTTACTGCTGCTGCCCTCGGTATCTCCGCTGCCCCTGTTTCTGTATGGGCAGAAGAAGATTACAAAACACAGGCGAAAGATTCCCTTGCAGGATTTGCAAAGGACATTGCCAAAAAATATGAAAGTTCCATGTCTGCTGTAGATATGAACGCAGACTCCTTCGGCGTAAAGATGAATCTGGGACTTTCCATTGACCCGAGTGTATCTCCTATGTTAAGCAGTCTGGCTGGAATAGATATGTCATGGCTTTCCAAGATTTCCATTATCGCAGATGAAAAATTCCAGGACAATGCTCTTGGCATCAAATATGACATCCAATTAAATGACACCGAAATCTGTCCGGTTAATGTTTATATGGATACCGCTACCGGCAATACTTATCTGAATGCACCAACTGTCTTTGACGGTTATATTCTCGAAAGCGCAGAAGCTCTTACAGAAAGTATGGAAGACGCAGAAGATGCAGCAGGTATTCCTTCAGAAACATTTTCTGTTTTCTCTGAAGGTTTTTCCATGAATGAATATATGAAAAACCTTCCCTCAGCAACCGATATAGAAGACCTTTTAAACCGCTACGGTTCCATTCTTATTGATAAGGCAGACGAAACCGAGACAGTAGAGGAATCTCTGTACGCATCCGGCGCAGAACAAAACTGCACCAGATACACAGGATATTACCTTCCTTCCACAATCAACAACATGGGCAAGGAACTGGCTGCTGCCGCAAAAGAAGATGCGCAGTTAAAACAACTGATTGAAAATCTTGGCAGCCTTTATGCTCAGGAAGAAGGATTTTTTGATTCCTTTATTGCAGCCCTTGAATCCTCCGGCGGCGATGAAGTTCCCTCTGACGAGGAAGGCTTCTTAACCTTCTCCGTATGGAAAGATGAAAATGGCAGAACTGCAGGTTTTGAAACCTCCATTTTTGGCGGTACAGACCCACAGACAGGAGAAGATTCTGTAGTAAGCTTCGTTTACCAGAACCCAAAACAGGATAACAACAGTGGTCTTATCATTTCCCTCTCTGATGGTACCAATTACTTAGATTTCCAGGGAAGCGGAACCATTACCGACGGAAAATTAGACGGAATGTACACTCTTCACTATAACAACGACATTCTCTTCCACGTAAATGTAACAGGTTATGACACAGAAGCTGCAAAATCCGGTTCTATTATCGGAAAATACAGCTTTAAAGCAGCTGAAGGCCTTGCAGGCGCAGATGAAGAATTATATTCCATGCTGTCCGCTTTTACTCTGGACGCAGACGTAAATATTCAGGCAGCAGAGCAGAAATACTCTCTTTCTCTTGTATCAAGTGATGCTGCCCTTGCAACCCTTGATGTAAACATGGTTCCTTCCAGTGATATGGAAATCCCGGATTTATCCGCTCTGGAAAATGTATATGACGCAAGTGATGAGACATCTATGAACGGATTTGCCGCAACCTTAAATCTTGAACCTGTATTAAACAATCTTCTCACAGCCGGTATGCCGGAAGAGCTTCTGATGGCTCTCTTATACGGAGACACAACAGGAGAAGCCTATGCAGAGGAACCTGGTGCAGAAGTTCCTGCAGAGACAGAAGTCCCTGCCGATACCGCTGCTGCAGCTTAAATTTTCATCTAAAAAAATCCCTCTCTCCATCTTCGGAAAGGGGGATTTTTTTTCAGTTTTTTTTATTTTCCATATAACTTCTGTAAAGAAAAGCCGTCCCAAATAAAAGCGCAGCAATTCCTATATATACAATACGAATATTACAGATTTTCAGAATCTGTCCCACCATCAGCGAACCTGCCATTCTAAATAATAAAATCATAAATCGTGAAGCTGCAAAAGTTCTGCCTATTACTTCCGGCTGACTTTCTATCTGCATTTCTGTTTTAAATCCAAGAGGACAAAAAGTCGAGGTAACTCCTACCAGACATGCTCCTATAAAATACATTCCTATATTTCCGGATATTCCAATCACAACGTAACTGAATGCTGCGCTGAAAAGCCCTGCACTAATTATAGAAGAAGGATACATTTTTTTTCATTTTATGCAAAATGAAAAAGGAGGCAGTCAGCATTCCTACACCTTCTGCCGCATTTCCAATTCCATACCAGTGAGATGGCATTTTAAGCGTTTTTTCTATCATACTGATTTCCAGAGGAGACGCAAGACCTATGCAAAACATAAAAAGATTCCAGAAAATTACATTTTTTAAAATACGCCTGTTTCCTACAATCTCTCTATATCCCCCTGCGACTTTTTTAGGCTGTTCTTTTTTCTGCTTTACGCTTCTGACTTTTAAAAGTCCATAAAAAAACGCTGTTGCTATAAACAACACAGAGTTTATTACCAGATTCATATTCACCTGAAAATAAAGCGCTATAACAGAAGCGCATAAAGGAGCTGCTACCATTGAAAAAGAATCCAGAAAATTAACCACGGAAGCTGCTTTGAATAATTTTTCTTTCGGAAAAACATGAACCATAAGAGCGCTGACAGTACTACTCTCAAATTCCAGAATCAGATTCATCAAAAATGTGACAATATAAATGCACCATATTCCCTGATTCAATAATAAAATGAGCATTAAAACTGCTTTTGCAGTATTGCTGAGAATCATCAATATTTTCTTATTATATCTGTCAATGATTCCTCCCGTCATCAAAATAATAAAAGCCGGAAGAAACTGAGAAACAAAAAAGCCTCCTACTACCACAACAGACTCTGTTTTTTGAAACAGATAAATCACAATACCTATATCATATATATAGCCTGCGAACCCGGAAAGAAATTTTGTTACACATAATAAAAATAAGTTCCTTTGTTTCCCATTATCACACATCTTCATCTGTCAGGCTTCCTTCTTCTGTTTTGACGGCGGTATCTCCGCCACCCTTGTATTTTTAAAGCCCTCTCCGAGCACCTCATTGGATTCCATAATAATCGTAAACGCCATCGGGTCTACCTTTTTTACAGCCTTTTCTACCATGTACATTTCCTTTGTACTGCAGGCGCACATCACCACGTCTCTGTGATCCTGCTGGTAGCCGCCCTTTGCCTTGATAATTGTCGTTCCTCTTCCGCAGGTATCGTCAATTTTCTTTGCAATCTCCGGTCCCTTGTCTGTCACGATCAGGGTAAGTTTCCCTGCGTTGATTCCGTACATTACCTTATCTACTGCAATGGCAAAAATATAATTGATGATCATACCGTAAATAATACCGTCTACGTCCTTAAAAATAATTCCGCCCGCAAGAATGATTCCCACATCGGAAAGAAAGGCAATTTTCCCCAGAGAAAGATGCGGACGCAGGGCTTTTGCCGCCATGATAATAAAATCAGAACCTCCAGTAGAAGAATTGCGCATATAAATCATGGCATATCCGAGTCCTCCCAACACGCCGGTACAAATGGTGGCAAGAAGCCTTTCTCCCTGATACACCGGAAAAAGAGGCGCGATATAATCGATAAATACAGATGAAATGATCATACATCTGACGGAACGGAAAAAGAAACCTTTTCCAAGAAGCTTATAACAGAGAAGCGCCACCGGAATATTCAGGAAAATGGTAGTAAGACCGATGGGCAGCCCGAAAAGCCGGTAAAGTATCATGGAAATTCCGGAAAAACCGGTCATAGGAAATTTTGCTTCCAGCGCAAAGTTATAAAGAGCCAGGGCAATCAGAAGACTTCCCAGAATCTCCACAAAAATATCTGTGGCAACCTCTCTTATTTTTTCGTTTTTCATGTAAATCTCCATT
>SAMEA3387506__coassemble_4242_pt1 | contig 5031 bp, 7 predicted proteins | sample SAMEA3387506__metabat2_high_PE_036 | metagenome-assembled genome bin SAMEA3387506 (sample SAMEA3387506) | Felis catus | biome: Faeces | place: United Kingdom | collected 2012 | reverse complement strand
CGGCAGTCCTTCTGTTTTGGAAAGAACCACCTCTTTTTCCGGGGTTTCTGCACACCCGCAAAGACCAAGAAATAAAAGCATTCCAAAAATCAAAGTTTTTTTCATTTTCACACCTCCGCATTGATAATATTTACATATTTTAAAATTTGACCGCACTATTTTTATCATTATTATACATTGCCCCCCCCCCTGAATTTCAAGTATTATTGTGTAAATGTGCAGTTTACACGCAAAAAAACACCCACAGATTTTGCTCTGTGAGTGTTGACAGCTTAAATATGATTATTTCGTGTCCGCTTTCATACTTTCGCAAATTTCATAAGTGAATTTTCTTGCAGCCTCTACCGCTCGATTTGTTTTATCTATATCACGTTCGGTCGGAAGAAAACTATCATCTCCCGGATACCTCGTTGTAAAATAGAAACCATCAATCCGTTCCAGATAATCTTCCATTTCTTCTGGAACATCAATTTTCATTTCATTCTGAATATATGCTATAAGCCTGTGTAAACTATGCGTTCTTAAAATACTTTCTTTTTCATGTTCATCGTTTCTATTTTCTGGATATGCGTATTCAGATACGATATGTTTTAAATATCGTTCGCAAATATTTTGCCCAAGAGCAGCCAACGGTCCACCCTTATTACCGTTGTCATATGCCTGCCGGAAAAATGAATAATCATTTTCAGCAAATCTCAGATAGGAATTCTCCATATATCTATCCCCTCCTCTTTTACATTTTTATAATATAGCATTTTATTTTCTTCCCACGAATTTCCAATAACCACTTTTAAATCTACTTCCGGCATATTTATATCTGCTGGTACAACTGCCCCCTTCAGCCGAATAATCTCCGATTTATATTTTTCTATGTCAAAATCCGAAATCAGTTCAAGAAAAAGATCTACGTCGCTGCTATATGTCTGCTGCTTTCTTGCACAACTTCCGTACAAATACAATTTTTTTACAAATGGAGCTACTTCTGAATTTTTAATAACTCTGAGAGCATAATTAATAGAATTTTGACTTCTCTCTTGAATGGCAGAAGAAGCAGTTTGATTCTTTCTATATCCTACTATCATAATTGGATTTTTTCCTCTATAACTTCTTTTAAAATCTCCAATTCCTTTATTGAAAACGTCTCTTCCCGTAATAATGTGCATATAAGCTCGAAAGGAGAAAGATTTGTTATCTGTTTCGCATTATGATATAAAATTTCCTCTGATGTTACATTTGCCTTAAAAGTTCTCGCATAATTTTTTGTCCGTTGAATCATGCCGTCCACGGAAATAAAATCTTTTTTCAGCATATTTTTTAATGCGGTACGAAGGGTAACCTCCTTTATGTCCGGATTTTGTTCCAGAATTTCTCCGGCACATAAAGGAGGTTCACTTTTCCATAAGGTTTCCAGTATCCTCATCTCTGTTTTTGTCATTATAAATCGCCTGCATTTCTAATATATTGATAAAATTTATAATACCATAGTCGTATAAGCAATACAATGTAAATTCTTTATTTTATCTTACTGAGACCCATTTCATCATATAAGATTCAAATTTTCTCCTGCAAAAAACGTCTTTTATACTTTAAATTTGCATATTCCGTCACATAATTCCAAGGATTCCCATTCCTACTCCGGAAACACCGGAAAGCAGAAGGTTTTTCCTTCCGGTTCCTTCTGCTTTCTTAGAAAATGCTTTTAATGATTTTCTGTTTTTCCGAAGCTGGTATGCATATTCCTGAATTTGATAATTTTTCTCAAACTCATCTTTCTGATAAGTTTTCTCAATTACAGAGCTTCCCTTCTGAAAAATCAGTGTAAAAGCTTTGGCAAAAGCGGCATATAGTGTTTCCTGCAACTTTTGGGGGACTTTTTCTTCCGGTGTCAAAAAACGCATTAATATACCTCCGAGCCAAAAGGCATCAGGGCAAGTTTTGCAAGCTTAAACTGCTGAAGTCCAAACGGAATGCCGATAATTGTAATACAGAGCGCCCCTCCGATTACCACATGTTCAAGGGCAAGAGGAAGACCGGATAAAATAAGCCATACAATATTTAAAAGAAAAGAACCGGCTCCTCCCCCGTAGCGAACTTCCTTTCCAAATGGGAAAAAGCTCAACGAGGCAAATTTAAAGCACTGTAAACCTACCGGTATTCCAACAATGGAAATGCACCATAACACGCCTGCGAGACACCAGCTGAGACCGCTTATGGCTCCGCCGAAAATAAACCATAATAAATTTCCAAGACAGCCCATCTTAATTCTCCTCTCCAATTAAATTTCTGTTTATGTGAGAAAGCCCCGCCAGAATTTCCTCCACTCTGCGGATTGCCTCCTGTACTTCTTCTCTTGCATCGGAAATTTTTGACTGAACAAAATAATCTGCCACAAGTCCGTCAAAGAAAAAGTCCGCAAATGTAAGAAAGCTTCCGATTTCCATATGAAATTCTATCATGGTATCCACATCGCGCAATTCACGCTGAAAAGCAGCTATATCTTTTTTCGCCTGTTCAATATAGGAGGAAGCCTCTGATATTTTGGAGTGCTTCATCATATCTGTAAAAAATCCACCTCCAAGCATATCCCAGATTCCCCAGTTTCTCGCGCTTCCCAGCTTCTCTTCTGCCATATGAAGACTGGCAAGAGCCCGCTGTCCTGCATACTGTGCCTCTCTAATCTCCTGTTCCACTGTTTTTTGATTTTTCATTTCTTCTCTCATTTTAACCTCTCTTTCTGCAAGCCTTGTGACAATCTGTCATGTGCTGCCGTAGAGTTCTTATTTATAAAGAAAAAGACTCTTATCATGACGTATGCCACAATAAAAGTCTTGCCATCTCATTTGATACGGACGCCTTTCGGCATCGGGTGACGGTTTCAAACCCGTCCTTTCGGACGTTTAGCTACTCCCTTTCATTTGCTTGGAAACATATTATCATTTTTTACGATGGCTGTCAAGATTTTTTTAATCAAAGCTGACATTTACTCCAGCCGCAGCTTTTACAGCTGTCACAGCCCTCTGTGGAAACAAGCTCTCCGCCGCATTCCGGACAGGGAAGGATTCCGGATGCAGACGAGGATTTCTTCTCTTCTTTCTTTTTTGTACTTAAAATCCCCATTCGTTTGCAGCCATCTCTGTAAATCGTAATCCCTTTCAGCCCCATATCATACGCATACATATAAAGGGCTTCTGTCTCCTCTTTTGTAAAATCATGAGCAAGATTGACGGTAGAGCTGATAGAAGCATCCACATGAAGCTGCCAGATTGCCTGCATATCAATTCTCTGTCTGTAGTCAAGATTCATAGCTGTCACGAAAAATTCCGGAAGATCTGCATCATCTTCCATTCCATGTGCTTCCATATAATCCTTTACAATTTTTGTATATACACGGTAATACACGTCTTCTCCGTGAAGAGATTCGGTTTTTCTTTCATAATAGTTGGCATAAACCGGTTCAATTCCGCCGGAAATTCCAAGCATGGTGGATAAGGTTCCTGTTGGCGCAATAGTGAGAAGCTGAGAATTTCGAAGTCCGTATTCCTTTACAAGAGCTCTTGTTTCTTCTGTTGTATTCATAAGGAAATACGGAGTTTCCATGACTTCTTCTGTGTTGCATCCGGCAAACCTTCCCTTTTCTTTTGCAAGAAGAGCAGATGCAGCTATGGCAGCATCTGCCATCACAAAGCCGATTTTATCGCAGATTTCCACTGCTTCTTTCTGACCATAAGAAACGCCCAGTTTGATCAGCGCATCTGCAAGTCCCATGATGCCAAGACCAATCTGTCTCCATTTTTCCACGCTCTCCCTCTGTTCCGGAAGCGGGTGAAGAGGCAAACCTTCTTCTAACACTTCATTCAGCGCGTATACAGAAGCAGTCACACATTTTTTTAATTCCGCAAAGTCAAAATCTGCACTTTCCGAGAATGGATTTCTGACAAATTCGGAAAGATTGATACTTCCAAGAAGACAGCTTCCTCCTGCTGGCAGCGGCTCTTCTGCACAGGGATTTACCCCTGCATAGGAAAATTCTTCTGTGTTGCTTAAAAGGTTCCAACTGGAAATCCTGTCCCAGAAAAGAACGCCCGGTTCCGCATAATCCCAGCTTGTATCCGTGATTTTTTTGAAAAGCGCTCTTGCAGGCACCCGTTTTTCAATACGTTCTCCTGTCGCCTCTCTTTCATAGGAAAGGATATAATCCGTCCCCTTTTTTACAGCTTCCATAAAATCTTTATAAATACGAACGGAAACATTCGCCTTTGTAACTTTTTCAAGATCTGTTTTCAGCTCAATGAATTCCAGAATATCCGGGTGGGAACAGTCCATTGAAATCATAAGCGCGCCTCTTCTTCCGTTCTGCCCGATGAGAGCCGTTACAAGAGAGTACAGTTCCATAAAGGATACGGCTCCGCTTGTCTCTTTTGCCGCATTATTAATTTTGGCTCCTCTCGGACTCAACTGAGAAATATCTACTCCGCAGCCGCCTCCGTAGCTATACGTTCTGGCAAGTTTTTTTGCACAGTCGAAAATGCTTTCAATCTCATCTTTTGGCGGCTCTATCACATAACAGTTGGAATACGTAACCTTTCGTCCCAGCTTATCAAGCCCTCTGTTTGATAAAATCCTGCCTCCGAATAAAAACTTTTTTTCTTTCATATACTGTGCAATTTCTTTATTCCCGCCGCTTATTCTTGCAAGCCAGGAATCAAAGTCTTCTCCCTCAGACGCATACTTCTTTGTCCATATATCTATTCCAAGCTGATTTTCTTCACCCAGCCATTCTTGTACTGTCATATTGTTCTCCTATCTACATTTAGTTTATGTATGATATGATAACACTATATATGGTATAATTCAAGATAAAAATTGTGCAGTTTAATATTTTTATAAAACTCCCAGTCCTTCCAGAAGAATTTTAATACCCATAAGGATAAGAATAATACCGCCACAAAGCTCTGCTTTTGATTTATATTTTTCCCCAAAAATACTTCCGATCTTAATTCCTGCGGCAGAACAGACAAAGGTAATGATTCC
>SAMEA3387506__coassemble_3401_pt1 | contig 6256 bp, 5 predicted proteins | sample SAMEA3387506__metabat2_high_PE_036 | metagenome-assembled genome bin SAMEA3387506 (sample SAMEA3387506) | Felis catus | biome: Faeces | place: United Kingdom | collected 2012 | reverse complement strand
AAAAAGGTATGATAAAAACAACAAATCACAAGGAGCTTACAAATGCCAAAAACCTTGACCTTCCATATCCACAAAGACGAGGAAAATCAATCGGTTCATCAGTTTCTCAGGGAACATCTGGGATTTTCAAAATCTCAGATCCGTTCCCTTAAATTCCGGGGAAATGGAATTACGGTAAATAACAACAGATGCCGCATTAACCACCTTCTGAAAAGCGGAGATACTTTAAAGCTTATTCTTGAAGAAGAAACACCCGAGTCTCATATTGTACCGCTTTTTCAGCCGATTTCCGTTCTCTACGAGGACGATGACGTTCTTGTCGTAAATAAATCTGCCGGGATTCTGGTGCACCCTGTTGGCGGACATTACAAAGACACGCTCTCCAATATGGTTTCCGCCTATTATCAGAAACAAAATCAGAATATTACAATCCGCCCTGTTGGAAGGCTTGATAAGGATACCTCCGGAGCTGTTATTTTTGCAAAAAATAAAATTGCGGCTGCCCGTTTTTCTCAAAAAAACTGCGGCTCCGGATTTGAAAAAGAATATCTTGCGATTGTTTCCGGCGTTCCTGACCATCTAAAAGGAGAAATACGTTTTCCTCTTGGCTGCTGTCCCGGGCAGCCTTTAAAAATGCGGGTGGATTCCAATGGAAAATCTGCTATTACCTCTTATAAAGTAGAAAAAATATTTTCTTCCTCCTCCCTCCTCCGGGTACGGATTGCTACAGGAAGAACGCACCAGATCCGCGTTCACATGGCAAGTATCGGACACCCTCTTCTCGGGGACAGACTTTACGGAACAGAAGAATCCCTTTCCCTTGAAGGATTTTCAAGAACTGCCCTTCATGCAGCGTGTATACAGTTTAAGCAGCCATTTTCTGGTCAGACAATCAGAATAGAAGCGCCGCTGCCGGAAGATTTTAAGGCGTATCTTTCGAACTAAAAACCGCAGCCCCGGGAACTTCTTTTCCCAAAGCTGCGGCTTTTCTCTCTTTTCTTTACTCGTAACGTACAATCTCTTTTTTCAGTCTTTTCATAATCCGTTTTTCCAGTCTTGATATATAAGACTGGGAAATGCCGAGAAGGTCGGCTACCTCTTTCTGGGTTTTTTCTTTTCCTTCTGCTCTGCCGATTCCGAAACGCAGCTTGATGATCGTCTGTTCCCGGGGCGTAAGCCTTGAAATTGCCTTCGCAAGAAGGGAAATTTCCACCTCGTCCTCAAGATGACGGGAAATCACGTCTTCGTCTGTTCCCAGAATATCGGAAAGAAGAAGCTCGTTTCCGTCCCAGTCCACATTCAGAGGCTCGTCAATGGAAACCTCCATTTTCGTTTTGCTGTTTCTTCTTAAATACATCAGTATTTCGTTTTCTATGCAGCGTGACGCATAAGTTGCAAGCTTGATTTTCTTCACAGGATTAAAGGTGTTAATGGCTTTAATAAGCCCGATTGTACCTATGGATATTAAATCCTCCACTCCCACACCTGTATTATCAAATTTCTTTGCAATATAAACAACAAGGCGCAGATTATGTTCAATTAAAAGTGACTTTGCTTCCTGCTCCTTGTCTGTTCCCAGTTTGCTTAAAACAAAGGCTTCTCTCTGCGGTTCCAGAGGTGCGGGAAGGACATCGCTTCCTCCTATATAATAAATATCTCTTGTCCTTCCCATAACAAACCTGGAAATCCCCTGTATTGTACCATTGTTTACGCCTGCTGCTCTTATGCTCATGATTTTGACCCCCTAATGTAATAATCTGGAATTTAATAATACTTTGCATTCTTTTTCCAAAGCAGAAGCTTCTTCTGACACAGCAAATACAGGACGCTCCACATGCACCACCTCTCTCGGCGTGTGAATACAAAGATCCTCGAGCGTTACTGCCAGAAGCATTCCATTTTCGTTTCCCACTGCCCGATAAGGCACAAATCTGGGATTCAGTTCTTCAAGCCGCGTACTTTCCGTCTCCCCCTGGCTTTCTTTTATGTGTTTTAAACTCTCTTTCATTTCCTCCGGCAGTACGGATTCCAGAAATTCCGGACAGACAACAGAAACCGGTCTTCCGCTCACAGGCTCTGTAAGAAGGTTTCCCGTGTCATAAAATCCATATGCAGACTGTACCTTTCCCCCATAGGAAATCGTGATGGGATAAATATGTTTCAGCTTCACTTTCAGAGATTCGCTGAGGTATATCAGAGCAGATAAGGCAAAATATGTGCAGAAGGCAAATAAAAAGAAGGTTCTCACTGTTATTTTCCAGCCGGAAGAAAGAACCTCCCAGAAACCGCCCCATAAAAACGCTGTCAGATAAAGCGTTACCATTGCCTTTATCAGAAGTCCGCCCTTTTTCAGTCCAAACCCAATCCGTATCATAAAGTAGGCGCAGGCGCCATGACACAGAATTGCCGCCGGAAGAAAGTCTTCCGCAGGAATGTAGAAAAGCAGGCAGGAGTACAAAGCCCCTGCTGCCGCCGCAAGCAAAAGCCGCCCGCGGTTCTTTTTGCAGGAAAGAATCCAGCCCGCAATCCTGAGAAGAAAATAATCCATCAAGAGATTCGTCACAAAGACTACGTCTATGTATACCTCGTAAGACATAAAAAACCCCCTATGACCTGTCAATCCTCCACTTTGGTAAGTGCATTTATTATAGGTCATAAGGGGTGCATATTTTGTCAAAATCGCAGAGCTTTTCTCAAGAATTTCTCGCCGAAGTTCGACGAAAGCTCCTGATATTATGTCACCTTATTCTTTATTTTTTTCATGAAGGGCTTCCATCATCGTGCGAAGCTCTTTTACCGGAAACTGTCCGGGAGCCGAGGCTTTTCCCACTGTCGCAAAGGTAAGGCAGGAGCCGAAATTTTCTCCGGAAATCCGGCTGATAGATCCGGTGTTTCCCATTGAGATGGCGATAAGGGGATTTTCGATTTCCTCTGTCATCTCTTTGCAGGCAAGCATCAGATCCGCTGTATTTTCAAACTCTGCAGGCATTTCTGCGATTTTTAAAACATCTCCTCCCGAGTGATAAAGTGCGCGGAAACGGTTTTTCAGCTCTTCTTTTGATTCTGTCTCCTGAAAATCATGGTAGGAAGCGATCACCTTTGCACCCTTCTCCTGCAGGCGCCGTATCAGCTCCTTTTTTAAAGCCTCATCTCCAAAAGCTTCCACATCAATAAAATCGGCTTTTCCTGTTTCACACGCCCACACATTATAGTTTACATAATCTTTTGTTCTGATTTCTCGATTTCCCCCTTCTTTTGACGTACGGATCGTGAAAAGAAGGGGAACCTGTCCCAATATGTCGGAAAGGGAAAAAAGCATTTTTTCCAAAGATTCTCTGTCCTCAAGCGCTTCAAAAAAATCAGCTCTCCATTCCACAAGCTCCGCGCCTGCTTCCACTGCTTTTTTTCCTTCTTCTTTAATTTCTTCTTCTGTTTTTCCGGTAAGAGGCACACAAATTTTCGGAAGTCCCTCTCCTAAACTTATATTTTTTACCTGAATGGGTTTTGTCATTTCTTGACATCTCCTTTTTCTCATAATAAGATATTGGTAGCAAAAGATAAAATTTTAAAAACTGCAGCAACAGATTGGAGGCTTTTTATGACAAACATAACAGGACACACAAAACTTACAGGACTTCTCGGAAGCCCCGTCTCCCACAGCATTTCCCCTCTCATGCACAATGAAGCGTTTCGTATGCTTTCTCTTGATTATGTCTATCTCTGCTTTGACGTAACGGAAGCAGACCTTCCCGAAGCAGTCCGGGGCTTAAAGACCTGCGGCATCAGAGGATTTAATCTGACCATGCCCTGTAAAAACAGGGTTGTGGAGCTTCTCGATGAACTTTCTCCCTCTGCCAGGCTGATCGGAGCCGTCAATACCGTTGTCAATGAAAACGGCAGGCTGATCGGTCATAATACAGACGGTGTTGGCTATATGCGCTCTGTAAAAGACGCCGGACACAATATTATCGGAAAAACAATGACTCTTATGGGAGCGGGAGGCGCCGCTACTGCCATCTGTGCCCAGGCTGCCCTTGACGGAGTTTCTCTTATCCATGTATTTGCCCGCAGAACAAGCCGCTTCTGGAATCGTACACAGACTCTTGCCGATACCATAAACAGCACTCTTCCGTGCCGTGTGCTTCTTCACGAAAACGAAGACTTACGCGCCCTTAAAAACGCCGTATCAGAAAGCGCCATTCTTGTAAACGCCACTTCTGTGGGAATGGCTCCAGATACAGAAGCTTCTATTATTACAGATACCTCCCTTTTCCGCCCGGAGCTGATCGTATCCGATGTGATTTACAATCCCCGGAAAACACGCCTTTTACAGGAGGCGGAAAAAGCCGGCTGCCCTGTTTTTAACGGTATGTACATGCTTCTTTACCAGGGTGCGGAGGCGTTCCGCCTTTTTACAGGTCAGGAAATGCCGACAGAAGCGATCAAGGAAAAATTTTTTGCCGGATAAATCTGCATTTACAGTTTTCCATATAAAGAAATGTACAGCTTCTCATAAGCGGAAGCTGTACATTTTTGTATTATTTGGACTCTTCTGTAACCTCTACTTTACGGTTTACACGGTCTTTGATTTCTTCTTTTAAAGAAACAATAAATTCACCAAGGTCTTTCGCACCTTCATCGCCGAGGAAACGGCTTCTTACAGAAACTTTGCCTTCTTCCTCTTCTTTTGCTCCTACTACAAGCATATATGGAACTTTCTGAAGTCTTGCCTCGCGGATCTTGTAGCCGATTTTTTCTGCGCGGTTATCAATTTCCACACGGATTCCGGCTTCTTTTAACTGTGCAAAAACTTTTTCTGCGTAATCCATATATTTCTCGGAAATAGGCAGCACCTTAGCCTGTACAGGGGAAAGCCATGTTGGGAAAGCTCCTGCAAAATGCTCGATAAGGATACCGATGAAACGCTCGATAGAACCAAACGCTACACGGTGGATCATGATCGGACGATGCTTCTCTCCATCTGCTCCGATGTACTCGCAGTTAAATCGGAGAGGAAGCTGGAAGTCAAGCTGAATTGTTCCGCACTGCCATGTTCTTCCGATAGAATCCTCAAGATGGAAGTCAATCTTCGGTCCGTAGAACGCGCCGTCTCCTTCATTTACCACATAGTCAAGACCAAGATCGTCAAGGGCGCCGCGAAGTGCGTCTGTTGCCATCTCCCAGTCTTCATCGCTTCCCATAGAATCTTCCGGACGTGTAGAAAGCTCTACGTGATACTTAAATCCGAATAACTGATAAACCTCGTCAATCAGTTTTGCAACTCCCTTGATCTCATCGCGGATCTGTTCAGGCATCATGAAAATATGTGCATCGTCCTGTGTAAAGCAGCGCACACGCATCAGTCCGTGAAGCTGTCCTGATTTTTCGTGGCGGTGTACAAGCCCCAGTTCGCCCATGCGAAGAGGAAGGTCACGGTAGGAGCGCGGTTCAGACTGGTATACAAGAATACCGCCCGGACAGTTCATCGGCTTAATTGCAAAGTCTGTCTCATCAATTACGGTTGTGTACATATTTTCTTTGTAGTGATCCCAGTGTCCTGATGTTTCCCATAAGTGACGGCTTAACATAACCGGTGTGGAAATCTCCACATATCCTGCCTTGTTATGAATTTCTCTCCAGTAATCAAGAAGCGTATTTTTAAGAACCATTCCCTTTGGAAGGAAGAACGGGAATCCCGGTCCTTCTTCTCTCATCATAAAAAGTCCAAGCTCTTTTCCGAGTTTTCTGTGATCGCGTTTCTTTGCTTCCTCAAGACGTGTGAGATATTCCTCTAAATCTGCTTTCTTTGTATAAGCAGTTCCGTAAATTCTTGTAAGCATTTTGTTTTTCTCGCTGCCTCTCCAGTATGCGCCTGCAAGGCTTGTGAGTTTAAATGCTTTCACAGTCTTAGTATTCATAAGGTGCGGTCCTGCACAGAGATCAACAAACTCTCCCTGCTGGTAGAAGCTGATTTCCGCATCTTCCGGAAGATCCTCGATAAGCTCTACTTTGTACGGCTCCTGTTTTTCTTTAAAGTAAGCGATCGCCTCTTCTCTTGATTTTGTAAATCTTGTGATCGGAAGCGCCTCTTTTACAATTTTCTTCATCTCTTTTTCGATTTTTTCAAGATCTTCTGTTGTAAGAGGTGTCTCACTGTCTACATCGTAATAAAAACCGTCTGCAACAGAAGGTCCGATAGCAAGCTTAACTTCCGGATAAAGACGTTTGATCGCCTGCGCCATAATATGAGAAGCCG
>SAMEA3387506__coassemble_2846_pt1 | contig 7640 bp, 6 predicted proteins | sample SAMEA3387506__metabat2_high_PE_036 | metagenome-assembled genome bin SAMEA3387506 (sample SAMEA3387506) | Felis catus | biome: Faeces | place: United Kingdom | collected 2012 | reverse complement strand
CCTGCGGCCTCCTGGTCCCAAACCAGGCGCTCTAGCCAAGCTGAGCCACACCCCGCTGAAGTCATTTAATGTGATGTATTAAGTTGTTTGTTTTGTTTTCGTCTTGGCTTTCCCGCCTGACGCAAGACATATTATATTATAGGGTTCTACAAATGTCAACACTTTTTTTCGATTTTTTTTAAAAAAAATTTTCGGAGGTTTTCAGGTAGCGAAAAACCCAGTATTTATGCTATAATACGGCATATCAGACAGCAGAAAAAAGGGAGAATTTTTAATGGACGTATTAGAATTTCAAAAAAAATTAGAAGGAATTTGCGCTCTTGCAGAGAAGAATAATAAAAGACTTACAACAGAACAGGTGAGAGAATATTTCGAAGCTTCCGAACTGGAAAAAGAGCAGCTCCTTAAAATATTGCAGTATTTAAAAGTAAAAGGAATTTCTATAGAAGGGATTCCGGAAAAAACAGAAGGCACTGTACCGGAAGCAGAAGAGGAAGAAAAATACGAGCCTCTTACAAAAGAGGAAGAGGAATATCTGAAAGATTATCTGGAAGGACTGACACAGGCGGAGAAAGATATGCCGCAGCCTTCGGAGCTTTTCCGGAAACTGGAAGAGGGAGACGCGCTGGCACAGATGCAGCTCGCACAGTATTATCTGCCGCATGCGGCACGTATGGCGGCTAAAATGAACAGCAGGGACATTTTTCTCGCAGATTTGATCCAGGAGGCGAATGTGGGGCTTTTAACGGCTCTTGAAGAAGAGGAACCGGCACATAAGGACGAAACATGGCTTCTTGGAAGAATCCGTTTCAGTATCCGCCAGGCAGTGGAAGAACAGACACAGCAGAAGTTCCGCGACGACTATCTTGTATCAAAGGTGGAAAAACTGGAATCAGCAGTGAAAGAGCTTACAGAAGATGAGGAAGACGGAAGCCTCAAATTCAGCATAGATGAGCTGGCGGTAATTCTTGATATGGACGCAGAAGAAATCCGCGATGTGCTGCGCCTTACAGGCGATGATAAAGATTGAGTAAAGAGAGGAAAAGCAATATGAGTATGAGAGATAAACTTCACACGGGGGAACTTTACCTTCCAATGGACGATTCTATTATGAAGGATCAGCTTAAAAGAATTGACAGACTTTACGATTTTAATGCCACGCGTCCAATAGAACTGGACAAAAGAGAAGAGATGCTGAAGGAAATGTTTGCGGAAATCGGGGAGGGATGCTATATTGAGCCGCCGCTTCATTCTAATTTCGGCGGTGGTCACGTACATTTCGGAAAATATGTATATGCCAATTTTAATCTGACAATGGTAGACGACACTCATATTTATGTGGGAGATTACACAATGATCGGACCAAATGTGACAATAGCAAGCGCCGGACACCCGATTTTGCCGGAACTCCGGGAAAAGGGCTATCAGTATAATATGCAGGTGCATATCGGAAAAAACTGCTGGATAGGAGCCGGTTCTGTGATTTTGCCTGGTGTTACTATCGGAGATAACACAGTGATCGGCGCGGGAAGCGTTGTGACAAAGGATATTCCGGAAAATGTAGTTGCTGTTGGAAATCCATGCAGGGTGCTCCGTGAAATAGGGGAAAGAGACAGAGAGTATTATTTTAAAAACAGAAAAATAGACTGGGAAAGTATTCAGAAAGACACCGCTTTGTAAGATGATATTTTGCCTATAATTTGAAATCGGGCAGATGCAGCCGCATCTGCCTGATCTTTTAATATTTTTTAATAGCAAAAGGTTACCCATTATAAAGCTGATAATATTTACCCTTCTGGGCAATAAGTTCATCATGGGAGCCGCGCTCGATAATGCGACCCTGCTCAAGAACCATGATACAGTCGCTGTTTCGCACAGTAGAGAGGCGGTGGGCAATAACAAAGGTAGTTCTTCCTTCCATCAATTTGTCCATACCGTCCTGTACCAGTTTTTCTGTTCTTGTATCAATGGAGCTGGTTGCCTCGTCAAGGATCAGAACAGGCGGGTCTGCAACAGCGGCTCTTGCAATAGAGAGGAGCTGGCGCTGTCCCTGGCTTAAATTGGAGCCGTTTCCGTGAAGCATGGTATTATAGCCGTCCGGAAGGCGGCGGATAAAGCCGTCTGCATTTGCAAGCTTTGCTGCTGCAATGACTTCTTCGTCTGTTGCGTCCAGCTTTCCGTAGCGGATATTTTCCATAACAGTAGCTGTGAAAAGGTTGGTATCCTGAAGAACGATTCCCATAGAGCGGCGCAGATCCGCTTTTTTAATTTTATTTACATTGATGCCGTCATAGCGGATTTTTCCGTCCTGAATGTCGTAAAAACGGTTCAGAAGGTTGGTGATCGTTGTTTTTCCTGCTCCTGTGGAGCCGACAAAGGCAATTTTCTGTCCTGGTGTTGCGTACATTTTTACATCGTGGAGAACGATTTTGTCAGGATTGTATCCAAAGTCAACGCCGTCCAGTACCATATCGCCTTTCAACTCAATGTAATCGGTTGTATTGTCTGCTTTATGGTAATGCTTCCATGCCCAGCGGCCTGTACGTTTTTCAGACTCTTTGAGCGTTCCGTTTTCTTCTTTTACATTTACAAGTGTTACGTAGCCTTCGTCCACTTCCGGTTTTTCGTCGAGAAGGTCAAAGATTCGTTTCGCGCCTGCAAGTGCCATGACAATGCTGTTAAACTGCTGGCTTACCTGGTTGATCGGCATATTGAAGCTTTTGTTGAAAGTGAGGAAGCTTGCAAGTCCGCCAAGAGTAAATCCGCCGAAGCCGTTGATGGCGAGAATGCCGCCGAAAATCGCGCATAATACGTAGCTTACATTTCCAAGCTGGGCTACGGTCGGCATCAGGATATTTGCAAATTTATTGGCATTATCTGCGCTTTCAAAGAGCGCGTCGTTTAACTCGTTGAATTTTTCCAGGCTTTCTTCTTCATGGCAGAATACTTTTACAATCTTCTGTCCTTCCATCATCTCTTCGATATAGCCGTTGACTTTTCCGAGATTCTGCTGCTGTTCCAGGAAGTATTTTCCACTCTGTGCAGCGAGACGGCGGCTTACGGAAAGCATGACGAATACCATTACAAGTGTCAGCACAGTCAGCGGGATATTCAGAATGATCATACTGATAAGTACGCTTATAATGGTGATGACGCTGGAAAGCATCTGCGGCATACTCTGACTGATCATCTGGCGGAGTGTATCAATGTCATTTGTGTAGATGGACATAATATCGCCGTGAGGGTGCGTGTCAAAGTATTTAACAGGAAGAGTTTCCATGCGGGCAAACATATCGTTTCGAAGATTGCGAAGGGTTCCCTGGCTTACATAAATCATAATCCGATTGTATGCGTAAGTTGAGCCTACACCAATGGCATAAAAACAGGCAACTTTTCCGATGGCAAGTGCCAGGGGAGTAAAATCCGGTGTTTCCGCCTGCAAAAGAGGAAGAATATACTGATCAATGAGGGCTTTTGTAAACATAGTTCCCTGCACATTGGCGAGAACGCTCACAAAAATGAAAATCACAACAGCTACAATATGAAACTTATATGTTTTCATAATATAGCCAAGAAGGCGGCCAAGCATTTCGCCGGGATTTTCTACTTTGGGTCCATGTGTATGCTGTTTTTTGCTCATGCGTCCGCACCTCCTTTGTTTTCATCAAAATCTCCGCCGCCTTTTGTCTGGGAATAATAAACGTCCTGATAAATGGCGTTTGTCCGGAGAAGCTCTTCATGTGTGCCGAATCCGTTGATTTTTCCGTTATCCATCACAATAATGCGGTCAGCATTCTGGATACTGGAAATTCGCTGTGCGATAATAAGCTTCGTTGTATTTGGGATTTCCTCTGCAAATGCTTTTCGGATCCTTCCGTCTGTAGCGGTATCCACCGCGCTTGTGGAGTCGTCGAGAATAAGGATTTTCGGCTTTTTCAGAAGCGCGCGGGCAATACAGAGACGCTGCTTCTGACCGCCGGATACGTTTGTTCCGCCCTGCTCGATATAAGTTTCATATTTGCGAGGCATACGCTGGATAAAGTCGTCTGCGCAGGCAAGCTCGCAGGCATGACGGCATTCTTCTTCCGTGGCATTTTTATTTCCCCAGCGGAGATTTTCAAGAATGGTTCCGGAAAAAAGTACGTTTTTCTGAAGAACTACGGCAACCTGGTTTCGAAGAGATTCCATATGGTAATCGCGCACATCAATTCCGCCTACCTTAACAGAGCCTTCTGTTACATCGTAAAGTCGGCTGATAAGATTGACAAGGCTTGATTTCGCGCTTCCTGTTCCGCCGATGATACCGATGGTCTCGCCGGAAGAAATGGTAAGGTTAATGTCTTTTAATACAGGCTCTGCGCTGTCTTTTTTATAACTGAAATCTACATGGTCAAAGACAATGCTCCCGTCAGGAACTTCCGTGACAGGATTTTCAGGATCTGCAAGGTCCGGCTTTTCATTGATGACCTCAGCCACACGTCTTGCACTTGCAATACTCATAGTTACCATAACGAAAACCATAGACAGCATCATAAGGCTCATAAGAATATTCATACAATATGTAAGAAGACTCATAAGCTCTCCTGTTGTAAGGTTTCCGCCTACGATCATTTTGGCGCCAAGCCAGCTTATGCCAAGGATACAGGAATATACAGTAAACTGCATAAGAGGCATGTTCATAACAACGAGTTTTTCCGCTTTTACAAAAAGCTCATAAACCCGGTTACAGGCTTTCTGGAATTTGGAGGTTTCATAATCCTCTCTTACATAGGCTTTTACAACGCGGACTGCGCTTATGTTTTCCTGGATTCCGGCGTTTAAGTCGTCATATTTCTGGAATACTTCCTGGAAGCATTTGCTTGCTTTTCGAAGAATCATAAAAAGGAAAAATCCAAGGAAAATAACGGCAACAAGATAAATGCTGGCGAGCTTTGCGTTGATTAAAAATGCCATAGTCATGGCGCAGATAAGGCTTGCCGGAGCGCGGGTGCACATACGCAGGATCATCTGGTAGGCATTTTGAAGGTTTGTAACGTCTGTTGTAAGACGGGTGATCAGACCGGCAGTGCTGTACTTATCAATATTGGAAAAAGAATAGGTCTGGATATTGGTGTACATGGCTTTTCGCAAGTTGCGGGCAAAACCTGTGGAGGCTTTTGCGCCGTATTTTCCGCCCATGACTCCGGTGTAAAGTCCCATCAGCGCAAGTACGCCCATGAGTGCTCCCATGCGGTAAATGTGCCCAATGTCCCCTGTTTCTACACCCTTGTCAATAATGGAAGCCATGACAAGAGGAATGAGTGTCTCGAAAAGAACCTCGAGGATCATAAAGAAAGGGGTCAGGAAAGATGCTTTTTTAAATTCTCTGACCTGGGCAAGAAGTGTTTTAAGCATAAAATTCTCCTTTCTGTTTTCAGTTTCTGTTAAGATTCGCTTTTTACAAAAGCGGCTGTGCCGGATTCTGCATTGCTCCGTATTTGTGCGAGAACACGGCAGAAGCATTCTAAATCATCGGGAGAAATGCCGGCGATCAGCATTTTTTCCATTTCTCCGATATGGACCATAGTAGCCTTTTGAAGAGCAGCGGCTTTTTCTGTAAGAATGAGACGTTTCAGACGCCTGTCATCAGGGGTAGATTCCCGTGTCAGATACCCTTTTTTCTCCATAAGCTTTAAAATTCCGGTGGCGGTGGAGCGGGCGATACAGAAGTGGGCTTCAATGTCCTTCTGGAAAATATCTTCTCCTGTATGTTCATACAGATAACCGATGATCCAGCCCTGCATCTGGGTAAGATCGGAATCTTTTCCGAGATTTGCCTTTAATGCAAAAATCAGTTTGCCGATAGTATGGTCCAGTGTGTGGATTTCATATCCAATGCGTGTTCTGGGGGGCATGGCTCCTCCTTTTTATATTGTTAGGAAACAAACTGTTAGGTTGCGAAGCAATTATACGGCAGAGAAATTTATATGTCAATTCTTTTTTTCGACAGAAACGGAAAGTTGTTGACATTCTTATGCAGAAAGGGTATAGTACCCTAATAATCAAATGACGGGAACAGGAGGAATAGCATGAAGGCAGTCCGGATTTTTTTGAAAAGACACTGGAAGCTTTGTATTGTACTGGCAATCCTTCTTTATTTAATAATAGGAATGCTGGCACCTTTTGCAGTCCAGAAAAAGATTGGACCGGAAGAGAATCTTTTTCATAAGGAAGATTTTTATGCGTCCGGAAATGAAAAATGTGTGGACAGAGCGCACGTTGTGGAGGAAAATGCAGAGGCTCTGGATTTAAGGCTTCGAATGATAAAAGAGGCGGAAGAGAGGGTGATTTTATCAACTTTTGATTTCCGTGAGGATAAGAGTACCTGGGATCTGGCGGCAGCTCTTTATGAGGCGGCGGAAAGAGGAATCCAGATTCAGATCATGGTAGACGGTGTCAGCGGTCTGATCCGTATGGAAGGAAATCCGTTTTTCTATGCGCTTTCCGGACACCCGAATATCGAAATCCGCATTTATAATTATCCGAATCCGATGAAACCGTGGACATTCCACGGGCGTATGCACGATAAATATGTGATAGGCGATGATAAGACGCTGCTTCTGGGAGGAAGAAATACGTTCCGGTATTTTCTTGGCGGGTATGATACAAAATCAAGAAGCTACGACAGAGAGGTTTTAATTTATAACACAGATTATAAAAACGGCGCTGAAAAAAGCGTGATTTCTCAGGTGGAAGCATATTTTCAAAGTGTGTGGGACAGTCCGTATATGACGGTTTTCCATGACAAAGAAAGCATTTACGAGAAAAAGAAGGTACGCGAGACAGTTGAGAAGATGGAAAAGAAGTGGGATAAGGTTCAGGAAAAATATCCGCAGGCTTATGAGCCGTATTCCTACGAGGAGCATACCGTTCCTATAAAAAAAGCTACTCTGATCTCAGGCGAAACACATATTTACGGAAAAAAACCTTATGTGTGGGATACACTCAAAAATCTTATGCTGAATGCAAAAGAGCGTGTTGTGCTTCACACACCATATGCAGTTCTGGATACTCCAATGGAAGAGGGAATGAAGGAGATTGCAGAAAATGTGGATAATTTTAAAATGGTAATTAATTCTGTGGAAAACGGAGACAATATTGTGGCGTCCAGCGATTACCGGATCCATAAAAAAGACATTATAGCGACTGGTGTAGAGCTGTATGAGTTTGACGGAGGGGATTCCACTCATGGAAAATCTGTTCTTATAGATAATAATATGGCGATTATCGGTTCGTATAATCTTGATATGAGAAGCACTTATATGGATACAGAGCTTATGCTGGTAATTCACGGAGAGGAATTTTGTAAGGAACTGGAAGGACATATGAATGTGTTCCATGAGAAATGCAGAAAGGTTCTTGATGAGAAAAATTATGAGGTTCCCGAAGGCGTGACAGTACAGGAAATTCCTTTCATAAAAGAAGTGATCCTTAGAGTTCTGGGAGTTGTGCTGCAGCCGGTAAGGTATCTGGCGTAGAATAAAAAATCTTGAGTTTCCGCAAACTGTAATTGAAAAATGAATATGGCTACCCAAAGTGCCAATCGGCCGACTTTTTAGAAAATTCAGAATGACAGTTCTGTGATTAGAGGCACTTTAATA
>SAMEA3387506__coassemble_2753_pt1 | contig 7951 bp, 6 predicted proteins | sample SAMEA3387506__metabat2_high_PE_036 | metagenome-assembled genome bin SAMEA3387506 (sample SAMEA3387506) | Felis catus | biome: Faeces | place: United Kingdom | collected 2012 | reverse complement strand
GCATCTGAATAAGATGCAGTAGTAATGTTAAATATCAACGATACAGCACACTAGTCCTCTTGCTAAATAGATTATCATAATGAAATTCTTTTATCTGTATTCTGTATCAATGATTCACCATTTGTAACCACGATTACCGTTTTCTTTTCTGTGTTCAGCTCATGCAAAATTTCAATAACAAGCTTCCCATTTTTCCGATTTACCCTGATTTACATACATAGAGATCCATTTGGATTAAATAGAAATTATTTCCGCATTCCGAAACTCGGACGGTGGAAGTCCTGTCTGTTTTTTGAACAATCTGCTGAAATACAGGGGATTATCATACCCAACAATGGCCGCCACCTCGGAGACAGAATATGTAGTGGTCCGGAGTAGGGCCTTTGCATTTGTAATCCGGAGATTTAGAATATACTGCATGGGAGTTACGCCATTGTAACGTTTAAAGCTTCGGATAAACCAGCTGGTACTGAGGTGTTTGTCCATGGCATACTGCTCAATGGATATTTCTTCTGTAAAATGTTCACTGAAATACTGTGTGGCCGCCTCCATTTCTTTTTGCAGCATCCGATTATGGGAAGAGATTCTGATAGGAGCCTGTCGGCTGATCAGGAGGAACAATTCTTTAAGCAAGAGTGATAAGTATTCCTCATAATGAGGGCGGGTAAGTTGGAGCTCATGGATCATTTTCCGGAAAAGCTGGTGGTATTCGGTAGAGTTTCCGGTCTGCATAATCCGCCCGGATTCAAATAAATGATACTCTTTTAAAAGGTTCTTTACATTGCTCCCGGTAAAATGGACCCAGTACACCTCTGTCTGATCCGTACCGTAGTAAACATATTTCTGCATTTCTCTGGGGCGGTATAAAAGCATATGACCAGCCTCGATAATTTCCTCTTTGCCGTCAAGAAAAAAATGCCCTTTTCCAGCTGCGATATATAATAGCTGATAGTCAATCCGCCCTTTGGGACGGTAGGTGGGCAGTTTGGGCTGGTGGATCAGCCGATAAGTGCCACAGCTTCCTACAACTAAGGGTCTGCTCTTATCCTTAAAATCCCGTAATGAATTGTGCAGATAACCGGAATTTATATACATGATATCCCACTTCCTTTGAAATCGTTGGTTTGATTTTAAAGTAAGTGTATCATTATGTACATATTTTGTGCAATAGAGTTCATAGATAAATTAACAAAAAAAGCGTAGAATATGCAGTGGAACAAGGGAAAACAAAGAATTTTAAGAGGAGAGTGTAACAATGAAGAAAACAATTTTGGTATGGGCAACCGTTATGGCTGCCGGTATGTTGGCACTGTCTGGATGTGGGAAGAAAGAAACCGGACAGGCAGGAGGAATATACAAACCTGGCAGATAAAGAGTCCAGAAAAGCCGTTGTGGAAGAACTGGAGGCATGCGGTGTAACAAAAGAACAGACTGCCACATTGGAAAAATGGGCAGAGGATTATCACGAGATAACCGCTAAGTCATACTCATATCCAAAAGGATTTACGGCTTTGCCGGAAAGCGGGATGGATTACAGCTCCATTCTGATGGATGATTCTGCTGATTCCTATTCGTATCTGCAGGCATCAAACTGTCGTCTGACCGCTTTTAATCTGATCAAGAACCAGTTGACAAAAGAGGAACGGGCAGATTTTCTGACACTTTTTAACCAGGTGTCTGTGGAAGGAACCAAAACTTTAGAAGAGCACGAGGAAAAAATCCAGGAGGCATGGAACGAACGGGATATTCAGATCAGTGGGGATAAGCTTTCTCTGATCAGTGTGTATCTGCACGCACCGGAGGATCAGGCACGTTTTGTAGGGCATACAGGTGTTCTGGCAGAAACAAAAGAAGGTCTGCTTTTTGTGGAAAAGTATAGTGCCCTTGCCCCTTTCCAGGCAACGTATTTTAAGGACCGGGCAGAACTAAAAGACTATCTGCTGGCAAGACCGGATTTGTATGGAGATGAAACAGAACTAGATCCCATTGTCATGGAAAATGGAACGGTAATGAAATAAAAAAAGAACAAACAGGTGATCATAAGACCGATGTATCTGGAACATTTCAGGTATGCCGGTCTTTTATTTTTTGTACTCAATCGGTGAGGACTTTAGTAACTGTATCATTTCGTGCATGTTTTGTCCAATAGAGTTTATGGACGAATCATGTAAAAAGAGCGTAAAATAAGGATAAAACAAAGGAAAAATCATAAAAATAAAGGGGGAAAATATTGTGATCATGCCAAGACATTACGAGGACTTAAAAATAATGCATGAAAACACCATGCCTTGCAGAGCTTATTATATACCAGCTTCCCATGAGATGGGAGCACTGGTAGAGAACCGTTTTTCTTCAGACCGGGTAATCTGTCTGAACGGGACATGGCAGTTTCAGTATTTTGAGAGCATCTATGATTTACAGGAAAAATTTTATGAACAAGGATATGACTGCAGCAACTTTACACAGGTAGAGGTGCCGGGAGTATGGCAGAATTATGGGTATGACAGCCATCAGTATACCAACGTGAGATATCCGATTCCTCTTGATCCACCGTATGTGCCACAGGAAAATCCATGCGGAGCTTATATCAGGAAGTTTATGTACCAGAAGCAGGAAAAGGCTCCAAAGGCATATTTGAATTTTGAAGGGGTGGATTCCTGCTTTTATGTCTGGGTAAATGGAACGTATGTAGGTTACAGTCAGGTTTCTCACGCTACAAGTGAATTTGATGTGACTGAAGTTTTACAAAATGGGGAGAATACACTGGCTGTACTGGTTCTGAAATGGTGTGATGGGACCTATCTGGAAGATCAGGATAAATTCCGCATGAGTGGGATTTTCCGGGATGTATATCTTCTGAACCGTCCGGAAAACGTGGTTTATGACTACTTTACAACTACCGAAATCCAGGAGGAACAGGCAGTCATTACAGTACAGGCCAGTTACCGGGGAAAGGCAGTGCCAACAAAACTTACTTTGTATGATGCAGAACATAAGGAGGTCGCTTCTCAGGTATTTCAGGAAAAAACAGATACTGCTTATACGCATAAAGCAGTATTTGTTGTAAAAGAACCAAATCTATGGAACCCGGAACAGCCGTATTTATATACCCTGGTTTTAGAAACAGAAGGGGAAGTGATCACAGACCGGATTGGAATCCGGGAAATCAGTGTAAAAGATGCAATCCTCTATGTAAATGGAACTGCCATAAAATTCAAAGGCGTGAACCGTCATGACTCCGATCCGGTGACGGGGTTTGTGATCGGGCTGGAACAGATGAAAAAGGATTTGCAGATGATGAAAGAAAGCAACTTCAATGCCGTCCGAAGCAGCCATTATCCCAATGTACCTTATTTTTATCAGCTTTGTGATGAATATGGATTCTTTGTGATTGCAGAGGCGGATAATGAAAGTCATGGAACCCAGTCACAATATTTAAAAGATTCCAGTTGGGAAAATGTAAGCCGAAGATGGAATGAACGGATCTCGGATAACCCGGAATTTATCCCGGCGACTCTGGACCGTACAAAACTTTGTGTGCACAGGGAAAAAAACCGCTCTTGTATTATGATCTGGTCCATGGGGAATGAATGTGGTTATGGCTGTACTTTTGAGGAAGCTTTAAAATGGACAAAAGAGTTTGATCCTACAAGGCTGACCTGTTATGAAAGTTCTTTTTATCGCAGCGACAGACGAAAATATGATTACAGTAACATTGATATTTTCAGCCGGATGTATCCTTCCCTGGAAGAAATTCAGGAATATATGGACAAAAAACCGGACAAACCTCTCCTGTTGATTGAATACTGTCATGCCATGGGAAATGGACCGGGAGATTTAGAAGACTATTTTCAAATGATTTATCAATATGATATCCTCTGCGGCGGCTTTGTGTGGGAATGGTGCGACCATGCCATTTATCAGGGGCAGGCTGCTAATGGAAAAGAAAAATACTTATATGGCGGGGATTTTGGGGAAGAAGTCCACGATGGGAATTTCTGCATGGATGGGTTGGTATATCCGGATAGAACACCTCATACCGGGCTTTTGGAATACCAGAATGTATACCGCCCGGCAAGAGCCGCATCTTTCTGCCAGAAAACAGGGGAGTTGTGTCTGGAAAATTATATGAACTATGTGGATTTAAAGGATTATCTCTATCTGTCCTATGAAGTGAACTGTGACGGCAAGCTGTTGGAGAAAAAGCTGTTGGAACTTACAGAATCTATCCTGCCTCGGAAAAAGGGAACGGTACAGCTACAGATCCACGTTCCTGATAGTGGAAAATGTTATCTGAAGGTCTGCTACCATTTGAAACAGGGAAACATTCTTACTGCAAAAGGAAGTATGCTTGGATTTGACGAAATCCTGTTAAAGAACAAAGACGGAAGGAATCAGAAGGCAGTCGCTCTTTTGGAAAGCAGGGGAGAAACGAGAGGGGTACTGATGGTTTCGGAGACAGACCGGTTTTTATATATTCAGACAGAACACTTCTGGTATCAGTACAATAAACTATCTGGTTTATTTGAGCAGATTAACCGGGCAGGGGAAGATCTGTTGGATGCACCAATGGAACTGAACATTTGGAGGGCGCCTACGGATAATGACCGGAAGATCAAACAGGAATGGATGGATGCCGGATATGACCGGAGTAAGACCAGGGCTTATGATGTCCAGTGGGAACTGGAGGGAGAATGTGTCAGGATTTACAGTACCATGTCCATAGCAGCAGTAGCACTTCAAAAAGTTCTGGATATAGAAGCTGTATGGGAAATCTACGGGACAGGAGAAATATCCGTCAAAATGCAGGTCAAAAAGGATAGGGAATTTCCGCAGCTTCCCAGATTTGGCATCCGCCTGTTTTTGAGGGGAGAATATGAAAATCTGAAATTTTATGGATTGGGACCACATGAAAGTTATCGGGATAAATGCCGTTCCTGCAGCCATGGATTGTATGATACAACGGTAGAGGAACAGCATGAAGATTATATCCGCCCGCAGGAGAATGGAAGCCATACAGACTGTGATTATCTGATGTTGGAAAAGGAGAATCAGATCGTTACAGCAGTATCTTCCAGGCCGTTTTCCTTCAATGTGTCTTATTACTCACAGGAGGAACTGACAAGAAAGGCACACAATTTTGAACTGGAAAAATCGGGAAGTACCATTGTCTGTCTGGATTATGCACAGAACGGCATTGGATCCAACAGCTGTGGTCCGGAACTACGGAAAGAGTACCAGTTTACAGAAGAAACCTTTACATTTGATATGAAGTTTTTATTTGGGAAGGAATGGTAGGAACACATGAATGAGAAAACGTATTTAAAATGGTATAACAAAGTTGGGTATGGCTCCGGAGATGTTGCAGGAAATGTCGTGTATGCGTTCCTGTCCTCTTTTGTTATGATTTATCTTACCAATACAGTAGGATTAAATCCGGGAATTATTGGAACCTTGATTGCCGTATCTAAGTTATTCGATGGAATTACGGATGTTTTCTTTGGAACTCTGATTGATAAAACAAAGAGTAAAATGGGAAAAGCAAGGCCTTGGATGCTCTATGGATACATTGGCTGTGCCGTAACCTTAGTCGCTATTTTTGCAATACCTGCAAATATGGGAGAATTTGCACAGTATGCCTGGTTCTTTATCGCTTATACCCTGTTAAACGCTGTATTCTATACAGCAAATAATATTGCGTATTCTGCACTGACAGCTCTGGTAACGAAAAATAGCAAGGAACGTGTTCAGATGGGATCCTATCGGTTTATCTTTGCTTTTTCTACCAGCCTGTTGATTCAGTCTTTGACCATTGGATTTGTAGAATGGATGGGAGGCGGAGCTGCCGGCTGGAGAACGGTTGCTATTATCTATGCGGTGATTGGACTGGTAGTGAATACCATTTCCGTACTTTCTGTAAAGGAATTACCGGAAGAAGAGTTAAATGATGGGAAACAATCCGGAAATGATGAAAAATATTCCCTTCTGGATGCTGCAAAACTGTTATTTACCAACAAATACTATGTGATGATCTGTGCTACCTACATCCTTCAGCAGATTTATACCGCTATGCTGAATATGGGTATTTACTATATGACGTATATCCTGTTCAATGAAAAACTGTATGGTGTATTTTCCTGGGCCATTAATATTCCTTTGATTATTGCCCTGCTCATTACACCAATGCTGGTGGAAAAATGGAAGGGAATGTATAAACTGAACCTGACGGGATATGTGATTGGAACGATTGGCAGAGCACTGGTCATAGTAGCAGGCTATCTGGGAAGTGTGCCGCTGATGCTTTTATTTACCGGTATTGCAGCTTTTGGTATGGGACCATGGCAGGGGGATATGAATGCTGTGATTGCCTCCTGTTCAGAATATACCTATCTGACGAAACATAAGAGAGTAGACGGAACCATGTATTCCTGTACTTCTCTTGGTATTAAGCTTGGCGGGGGAATTGGAATTGCCATTACAGGCTGGTTGTTAGATTTCAGCGGTTTTGACGGCACACTGGCCGTACAGAGTGATTCCTGTATCCAGATGCTGCAGATCATGTATTTATGGATTCCGGTAGTGATCACTCTTATCATTACCATTATCATGGCAAAGATGAATGTGGAAAAAGCCAATGAAAAACTCCTGCAGGAGCAGCGTGTTAAAGCCGATAAGTATGATTGGGATAATTAAAATATCCAGCGTAGAAGTTCATGACTTTTTCTAAGTAGTTTATCAGTTTTTTCATTTTGGTATGCCTCCTTTCCTGATTTCTGAGTTTATTATAGCGGATAGGCAGAAAACCTGCGTGCCAAATCAAAAAGAAAAGTAGCCAATTCTTGAAGGGGGAAGGAACATCATGCAGCCATCGTATGAGGAACAAAAAGAGAAATTCAGTATTGTAAAGAAAAAGCCGCACCATGTTCCCCCTCATCTTCACAATGCGATTGAACTTGTCTATGTCACACAGGGGGAACTGGAACTTGGCGTGGGATATGAGCTGTATCACATGGAAAAAGGAGATTTTGCCATTGTTTTTCCAGACCTGATCCATCATTACCAGGTGTTTGCAAAGGGAAAGAATGAGGTGTACCAGTTTTATGCCTCTCTGGAACTAAGTGGTCCGTTCATGTCACTTCTTCAGAAGAAATGTCCGGAAAATCCAGTGATTGCCAGGGCAGATTTACATGAGGAGGTCAAAAATGCCCTAGGCTGCCTGATAAAAGACAAGAAGGTCAGCGAGGTTGTGGGACAGGCTTATTTACAGATTATATTATACCGGTGCAGGGAAACATTTCGGTTCATAGAAAAAGACAGTGTAGGGAGCAATGATCTGATATATGCAGCCATGTCCTACCTGTTGTCACATTTCCAGGAGGAACTTACACTTGGGAAAGTGGCATCAGCGCTGGGTGTCAATAAGTTTGCACTGTCTAAAGTATTTTCAGGTATCTTTCATACAAATTTCAATCAATACTTAAATGAAATTCGTTTAAATTATGCGACTTCTTTGTTGGAAAACACAAAGATGAGGATTACTGATATTTATCTGGAAGCTGGTTTTGAGAGCCAAAGGACCTTTAACCGGGTATTCCAACTGAGGTATAACCAGACACCAAGTGAGTATCGGAAATCATGTTTAGAAATGTTGTGATAAACGGTCTCTGACACGCAATACTGATCATCCATGCCTTCGCATCGTCGGTGATTTCGGATGGACGTCCAGGACGCTGAACATCAAACAGTGCAGCATCCACACCGCCTTTATGAAATTTCGAAACACAAAGGCGTACCGTGGCAGTGCTGATTGCAAGTTTATCAGCAATTTCCTGGAATGTCATTCCATCGGCTTTATATAAAAGAATCCTGGCACGATCCACGACTTGTGCCTGAATGGTTCTCTTTTTTGATAATGATTTAAGGTAATTCCTGTCTTCATCTGACAGAGGAA
>SAMEA3387506__coassemble_2628_pt1 | contig 8375 bp, 7 predicted proteins | sample SAMEA3387506__metabat2_high_PE_036 | metagenome-assembled genome bin SAMEA3387506 (sample SAMEA3387506) | Felis catus | biome: Faeces | place: United Kingdom | collected 2012 | reverse complement strand
AATAGCTTGTTTCAGTGCGCCATTTTTCGGCTGTTCTCTACTTTCTTTCACACTAACCTTCCTTTCTTAAATGTTCTATAAAGCTTTTTGTGGAAGAGCAAATTTTAGCCCAGTTTTTATTTTTGAAATCAATGGGATCTGCAAGAGAAGTACCGATTCCTACTCCAATATACCCATTTTTTAAATATTCCAAAGCATTTTGAGGTGATATACCACCTACAGCTACAAAATTCGCCATAGGAAAAGGACCGTTTAGGGACTTTCTATAAGCCGGAGATGCTTCATTAGCCGGAAAAAGTTTTATAGTATGGTATCCACATTCCATACATACTGCTACATCTGTAGGTGAAAATGCACCTGGAAGAAAAGGAATCTTATAATCAGTACAATATTTCATGACTTTTGGATCTGCGGCTGGAGAAAGCATAAAATCTGCATAAGCATTTTGGGCTTTTTTGGCATCTTCTATGGTTAATATTGTACCTGCTCCAATTAACGTATCGGAAGGCATATTTTTTTTTGCATATAAAATCAGTGAATCAGCATTGATGGTACTGAAAGAAATTTCAAACGCATGAATACCTCCGTCATAAATGCTTTGCATATAAGGAATAAGATCTTCTCTGGAAATATTTCTTAAAATAGCAATAACAGGATTTTGTTTAATGATATTATTCATATAAAAGCCTTTCTAATCTGAGAAAATATTTAGCGGTTGGTAAACGATATATTGTTTAATATACGATTCAATTCTGTTTTGGAAACCATTCCTTCAGTATCGCCCATAGATTCGGTAACACTTGCTCCGCAAACGGCACCAATAGCTCCGCTTTCAGTGAAAGTTTTATTTTCTAAAATTCCTGATAAGAATCCGGCATTAAAAGCATCGCCTGCACCTATAGGGTCAATGCAATTACAAGATGCAGGAGGGATTTTAGTAATCCCTGAGGTTTCACATACATATGCGCCATTACTTCCATCTTTAACCACAAGACATTGAATAGTTTTAGAAGATAGAATTAATTTCGATAGTTTTTCGATGTTATCGCAGTTATATAGGGTTTTTGCTTCCTCAAGGCCAGTAAATAAATATGTTGAGTGAGAAATAATATCCCGTATGAGTGGACGGTAGTCATTATTCTTCCATAATTTCATTCGTATATTAGGGTCGAAGCTAATTGCACAACCATTAGCAGATGCAATTTCTATAGCTGCAAAAACTGTTTCTTTACAGGAAGAACTTAGAATAGGGGTAATGCCTGTAAAGTGAAGTATTTTAGCAGATGCAATTTCCTGCTCTGGCAAATCGCAAGGTTTTAAATGAGAAGCTGCAGAATCATTACGATAGTAATAAACAGTAGTTTCTTGATGAAATGACGGTTCTTTGAACATAACTCCTGTAGGATATTCTGGATCAGAGATAATATAAGAAGCGTCAACACCCTCAGCGCGAATCATGCGGAGTACATATTTACCAAGATGATCGGTTCCCAGTCGAGTTATAAATGCAGTAGAATGACCAAGATGAGTCAGACCAATTGCAGTATTGCTTTCTGCACCGGCAATTCTCATTTTTATAGGTGGGCCATAGGAAAGACTTGTTTGTTCAGAGGGAACAAACGAAGCCATAGTTTCTCCAATGGTAATGACCTGGTTCATGGAAGAGCCTCCTTTCTTATTGAATTGCAGGAGGATATTAGATTAAATTGGTAAAATCAGAACCAATATTATCTAATATATTTTCTATTTTGCTTTTTGCGTCGAAAAGCAAGGTTTGAACAAGATTCGCTTTTGTATCAGAAAAACGGAAAACAGGAATGGCAACACTAATAGCAGCCACTACACGACCTTTTTGGCGTATAGGAACAGCGTAACAACGGATATATGGATTGGATTCTTCTATTTCATAAGTATATCCTGTAGTTCTGGCTTCATAGAGTTGTTCCATTAAGGCATTAAGGTTGGTAATGGTATTAGGTGTCAGTGTTTTTAATCCGTCAGGGTATAGTTTTTTCAAATCGTTTAATTCGTAATCGATAAGAAGTGATTTACCCAAAGCAGTTCCGTATGCAGGGAGCGTGATTCCTACACGGGAAGTCATTCTTATAGTTTCTGGAGAATCAATCTTTTTTAAATAAAGAACTTCTCCATTCGCAAGGGTGGCAAAATGAGAAGTTTCCAGGCATATATTAGTAAGATTGACTAGAATCTTTTCCACTTCATCCAGAAAATTCATTTGAGATAAAAAAGCAGTTCCTATTTTATGAGCGGCATAATCAATTCTATAATGAGAATTATTATCGATAGCAAGATAGTGCCGGGTTGTTAAGGTATATAAAATGGGATAAAGGCTGCTTTTGGGTGAATGTGTGGCAGAACAAATATCGGTTAGTGTATATTTAGATGGGTTTTCTGCCACTAATTCTAATATATCCAGTACACGGCTGGTTGCTCTGTGAATGTTTTTATCTTGTTCCATAGATGTTCCTCCTAAAACGTATATTAGTTTATGGTTCGTATATAAGAATTAATTGCATTATATCATTCATGGAAAAATGTGTCAATGTAGGAAAGCAAATTAATATAAAAAGTAATAAAAACATTTGAATTAAAATTTATTGGGTAATAATGCACAAAAAATAGGTGAGAATATTGAAAGAAATATAGAAAATAAAAAAGATAGTTTACAACTGTATTTGTATATGCTATTATTAGCTTATGGAACGTATATAGAAATATAGTTCGTATATAAGAACTAAAAGAAAAAGGAGGAACAAAATAATGAAGAAAAAATTAACAGCAATGACCTTAGCGGCAACAATGGTAGTAGGAATGATAGCACCTGCGAGTATTGTTTCAGCAGAAGAGGAAAAAACAATTACTGTCTGGGCTTGGGATGATAATTTTAATGTAGCTGTTATGAAAGAGGCAGCAGAAGTTTACGCTCAGGTAAGTCCAGAGTCAAATGTAAATATAGATGTTGTGAGTCTGTCTAAAGAAGACGTTTATGTAAAACTTCAAACAGCTTTGGCTGGGGGAGGTAGTGGTTTGCCAGATATTGTTCTTTTGGAAGATTATGTATCCGGTAAATATTTAAATACTTTTCCAGATGCTTTTGCTGATTTGACAGATAAATTTGATTATAGCCAGTTTTTACAGTTTAAAGTAGATGCAGTTACAGTAGATGGGAAAACATATGCGGTACCGTTTGATACAGGAGCTACTGCTTTATATTACAGATCCGATCTTATTCAGGAAGCTGGTTATACAGATGAAGATATGCAGGATTTAACATGGGATGAATTTATTGAAATTGGAAAAGATGTAACTGAAAAAACAGGAGTGCAGATGATTGTGGAGATTGCAAATAATAAGACTACTCTTGTAAGAGCGATTATGCAGTCCTGCGGTTTATGGTATTTTGATGAAGAAGGAAATATAAATATTAAAGATAATGAGGCGTTAAAAGCTGCATTTGAGATTATTTTGAAAATGAAAGAAGAAGGCATTCTTTATGAGGCAGAAAGTACAGAAGGACGGGCAGGAGCTTTAAATAATGGAACGGTTGCTTCTGTGGTAAATGCTCCGTGGTTTATTTCTTCTATTAAACAAGCTGAAGATCAGTCGGGATTATGGAAAGCAGCGAGAATTCCAAGAGTTTCCACATTAGAGAATTCTATTAATGCGTCAAATATAGGGGGATCAAGTTGGTACGTACTTGAAAATTCAGAAGAAAAAGAAGAAGCAATTGATTTTCTTCAGAAAGTATGGGAAGGAAATACAGATTTTTATGATACGATTATGAGAAATCAGGGTGCTATGGGTTCTTATCTTCCAGCATATGAAACAAGTGTATACGAGGAAGAAGATGAATTTTTCGGAGGTCAGAAATTAAATGGACTTTTTGCGGAGATTCTTCCAGATGTAATACCGGTTAATTTTGGGGGGTATGTAGCAGAAGCGAACGACGCGATAACAACAGGACTTTCTAATCTTTTTGCAGGAAGCACAGATATTGATGGAGCTTTGGAACAGGCGGAGGCACAGTTAGCAAATCAATTAGGCAGATGATTTCCGGGGGGCTGTGTATGGTATAATACACAGCCTCTTTTAAAAGAAGGAGCGGAACAGATGAGACATAGAAAAAAATCAGGACCAAGTTATAATGTATATGGATGGATTTTTATTTCACTTGCGTTTTTATTGTATATTATATTTACCATTTATCCAGCGATAGAGTCTTTGATGTTGGCCTTTCAAAGTTTCGAAGGTGGAAAATATGTATTTACAGGGCTGGATAATTTTAAGAGAATGTTTGGTGATGGAATATTTTTACAGTCTCTAAAAAATACGTTTTTGTATATGATTATTCAGGTGCCAATCATGCTTGTATTAGCTTTGATATTGGCAACGGTATTAAATAATAAAAGTCTAAAATTAAAAGGATTTTTCAGGACATCTATTTTTCTGCCTTGTGTAACATCACTGGTAGCTTATTCAATTTTGTTTAAAATGATGTTTTCTTTAGATGGAATTGTAAATAAAGTTCTTATGGGATTAGGTATTTTAGACGCACCATATCAGTATCTTCAGGATTCTACGTGGGCGAGAGCTGTTATTATAATTGCAATGATTTGGAGATGGACGGGATATAATGTTATTTTTTATCTGTCGGCGTTGCAGAATATACCTAAAGAAACCTTTGAAGCCGCAAAAGTAGATGGAGCAAATAATATTCAGACTTTTTTTAGAGTTACAATACCACAATTAAAACCAATTATTTTATTGACAACGATTATGTCTACAAATGGAACATTGCAGCTTTTTGATGAGACGATGAATATTACTCAAGGCGGACCTGCAAATGCAACTCTGACAATTTCCCACTATATTTATAATCAGTCATTTGTATATGCTCCTAATTTCGGGTATGCATCGGCTATATCGTATGTTGTTGTGTTCATTATGATTATATTGGCTATTCTACAGTTTAGCATTGCAGGAAAGGAGGACTGACAATGGGTAAAAAATTAAGTAAGATAATAATGTATTTTTTTCTGATAGGATTTGTCTTTATTTCTGTCTTTCCCTTTTTCTGGATGTTAACTGGAGCTACAAACTCCAGCGTTGATATTACAAAGGGAATTATAAGTTTTGGGGAAAATCTGAAAGAAAACTGGAATAATCTTCAGGCAACAGCCGATATATTTTTGGTTTGTGTAAATACAATTAAAATCACATTAATTTATACTTTTTTGTCTGTTTTTATTTGCGCTATGGCAGGATATGGATTTGAGAAATACAGATCAAAAGGGAAAAATATAGTTTATGCTTTATTTTTGTTTTCAATGATGATTCCTTTTTCAGCCCAGATGATTCCTCTTTTTAAAATGGCATCTAAGGTAAATATGTTGGATTCGCATGCGGCTGTTATTTTACCAACAATTGCAATGCCGTTTCTTGTATTTTTCTTCCGGCAGAATTTTCAGGCATATCCTACTGAGTTAATTGAAGCGGCTAGAGTAGACGGTGCAAATGAATTTCAGATATTTTTTAAGTTAGTCGTGACTCCTATGAAATCAACTTTTGCGGCTGCAGCTATATATGCTTTTATGAAACAGTGGAATAATTATCTCTGGCCTCTGATAGTGATACAGAGTAACGAAAAGAAGACATTTACACTTTTGTTATCTTCTTTGTCATCAGCATATTATGTAGATTATGGGCAGTTGATGTTAGCAATTGTATTAGCGACACTGCCAATTATCATAGTGTTTTTAACTATGCAGAAACAGTTTGTAGAAGGTATTGTAGGTACATCGAAATAGGCTGCATTGGAGGTAAATATGAGGGAATATAGTATTGATGCCACAAAAATAAAAAATCCTATATATAAGGCTCCTATTGATATGGGGGGATTTGATAAAAATGGAAAAAAACTTGAAATTGGAAATTATTATCTTAAATATGATGGAAAGCCATTTTTTGCAATATGTGGGGAAGCACATTTTTCTAGGATAAATTCTGAGCTTTGGGAAAATGAAATTATCAAAATGAAACAGGGTGGTCTGAATATAATTGCAAGCTATATTTTTTGGATTCATCACGAAGAGGAAGAGGGAAAATTTGATTGGACAGGAAATAAAAACTTACGAAGATTTTTAAAAATCTGTAAAAAACATAAAATGTATATGATTTTACGAATAGGACCTTTCTCTCATGGGGAGTGCAGAAATGGTGGTTTTCCTGATTGGTTGTTTGGTAAGCCATTTGATATAAGATGTGATGATCCAGAATATTTAAAATACACGAAAAGATTTTTTGAAGAAATCTATACTCAGGCCAAAGGATATTTATTTAAAGATGGTGGACCGGTTATCGGAGTTCAGTTGGAAAATGAACATGAGCATGCATCTTGCCCGTGGGAAATAACAACAGAAAACAGTAAAGAATGGGTCGTAAGCGGAAAAAATGGAAATTCCCACATGGCAACATTAAAAAAAATCGCTCAGGAAGTAGGATTTGATGTACCACTTTATACTGCTACTGCATGGGGAGGAGCATGTGCGCCTGTTGATACAGTTTTCCCATTATGGGGAGGATATGCGTTCCGACCCTGGATGTTCTATGATGGAAAGTTAAAAGAGCATCCGGCTACAGCGGAATATTTATACGGGGATTTTCACAATAATACAGCTCCTAAGTATTACAATTTTGATCCGGAATATCCAGCGGAGGATTTTCCTTATGCCTGTTGTGAAATGGGGGGAGGAATGAATGTATATTATCCGTATCGTTTTAAACTTCCTATGGAAAGTGTAGGAGCACTTGCCCAGGTAAAAACAGGAAGTGGTTGCAATTTTCTTGGATATTATATGTACCACGGAGGAACACATCCAAAGGGGAAAAAAGTTCCATATTTAAACGAATGTGCAGTTCCTAAATTTTCATACGATTACCAGGCACCTTTAGGAGAATTTGGGCAGGTGCGTCCATCATATCATTTTTTAAAGGAGCAGCATTTATTTTATCACGAGTTTCAAGAAGAGTTTACAGCAACAAAAACAGTCCTTTCTCAAGAAGCGTGTACACAGCAACCAGAAGATGTGGAAACATTAAGATATGTTGTTCGAGTAGATGAAGAGGGAAAAGGATTCCTTTTTTTAAATAATTATCAGGATCATGTAGAGGGAATTGAGCAGAAAGATTTTGCCGTAGAGATACATACAGATAAAGGAACAGTCAGAATTCCAGAAAAAGGAAGTATAAATTTGGGAAAAGAGTGCTGTGCTATTTTGCCGGTATGGTTTGACATTCATGGAATTATATTAAAATATGCAACAGAGCAATTAGTTACAAGAATAAAAAGACAGGAAGCAGATTATTATATTTTTGCTGGTATAGCTGGCATGCGAAGAGAATTTCTATTTGAAAATACAATAATAGTTGAAGAAATAGAAGGCTGTTCAGTTTTTGAAAATCGTGTTCAAGTGGAAGAGAAGCAGTGCGGTGTATTCTCTTTTATAGGAAAAGACGGAAAGAAATGTGTTGTGGTGTCAATTACAGAAGAAGATGTAATGAAACTGTGGCAATTGGATACCTCTGAAGGAAGACGACTCATTTTTTCGGAAGTTCCTATTTTATATAAGGAAGAAAAGCTGGAAATGGAATATACTTTTGGAAAAAATATTAATCTTGCTGTATTTCCGTGTGAAAAAAATGAGGTGATAATTTCAGGAAAAAAATTAAAATGTACAGGCAATTACGGGGTGTTTAAAAAATTTGAAACGTTTTCTCAAAATAGAAAATTGGAATATTTATATGAAAATAAAAGTACAGTAAATGAAGACGGAGATGGGAAATTAAAAAGACCTGTAGTTGGAAGCCCTGTTTCTTCTACGAAAATTGTAAATGCCAGAGCTATATTAAAGTTTAAACCAGAGGATTTTGAAGATGTAAACCAGCTCATTTTAAAGATTAAATATGAAGGTGATATAGGCTATGCATTTTGTAATGGCGAAATGTTCCATGATAATTTCTGTAATGGAGATCCGTGGGAAATAGATATTCTTCCATATAAAGATGAAATATTAAAGTATGGTATGTATATTTATATTTCGCCTAAAAAACAAGGAGCTTATGTAGACAATAGTTCTGCAATGGCGGCTCGATTTGAGGTGGTCAAAGAACAAATTGCAAATATACAAGATGTTTCTTTAGAAGCGATTCAAATGCTTCCATTAAATTTATAAAGTAAAACTTATAAAAAGGAATTACCAGTTAATAATTAATTTTTATTTTCTGGCAATTCCTTTTTAGTGTTATTTGTCTTTTTTGTCTTTGTTCTTTTTGAATCTGCCGAACAGACCTTTTTT
>SAMEA3387506__coassemble_2594_pt1 | contig 8496 bp, 7 predicted proteins | sample SAMEA3387506__metabat2_high_PE_036 | metagenome-assembled genome bin SAMEA3387506 (sample SAMEA3387506) | Felis catus | biome: Faeces | place: United Kingdom | collected 2012 | reverse complement strand
CCTGTAAACAAGCCGCGAAAATTTTTATATGATAAAAGAAATACGACTGCGTCCTCGTTTACATCTTCTCCGGAAGCTCCTTTTTCCGGGGAAAGTACAGAAATTCTGCCATCGCCTATGCGAAAATCATCTCCCCTGTTTGCCGTCATCACCTGGATTCCCACTTTTTTTGCGAGAGCTTCAAGCTCCCTCCACGCCTCCGGTTTTTCACTGATCCCGGGCAGAATGAGATTCCCGATTTTTAAAGAAATCAGCCCTTTCTCCATATATTCAAGAATCTCACGCACTCCGCTTATATGATCTTCGTCCGTATGAGAAATAAAAACAGCGTCCACATAGGAAATCCCCTGATTTTTCAAAAACGGAAGAAGCTGGTACTGCCCGATATTCTTTTTATTGCTGCTTCCCCCGTCAACGAGAAACACTTCTCCTGTTGGAAGCTGCGCGGCAATGGCATCTCCCTGCCCAATATCAAGACAGGTAATTTCCATATGCAGTCTGTCTCTTTGACTCAGAACAAAAAGAGCTGCTGCAAGAGATACAACAAAACCGCTTTTTGCCAGATAAAGCTTTCTTCTGTTTTTTACCTCTTTTTTTATCAGAAAACCTGCTGCCCCTGTCACAGAAAACAAAAGTATATAGTAAACCGCTGCCTGCCAGATTTTTGGCTGTCCCGGCGTCCAGGTACAAAAGGGAAGGGACGCGCCAAAGCTGCAAAGCTTATCGTATGCAAAAAGCACAAGCCTTCCCGGAAGAGAAACGCACACAGCAAGCCCCGGAAATATGCAGCCGGTCAGAGCTGTAAAGACACCGCTTATAAGAACGATTCCCACCGTCGGCAGCACAAGAAGATTTAAAAAAATCCCGATCATGGAAACTTCTCCGTAAAACCACAGCATCACAGGGAGGGTGGTAAGCTGTACGCATACGGAACCCATGAGACTTTTTAAAATTTTATTTTTTATGCCGGAAAACTTTAAAAATACAGGGAGAACTGCTCCCACTCCGAGAACAGCGCCAAAAGAAAGCAGAAAACCGGTATTGTATAAATACGCCGGAGATTCCAGAAGAAGTATCATAGCAGATACGGAAAGCGCTGTCATCATATCGTAAATCCGTCCCAGGATTTTTGCGCCTGTTGCAATGAGAAACATGGAAACGGCCCGCATGGCAGAAACGCTCCCTCCTGTCATTTCTCCGTAAAAAATCATGACAGTAAGAGAAAGAAACCCTGCGCTCCATATCCCAAGTCCTGTTTTCTTCAAAAGCTCATAAAGTCCCATTCCCAGAAGGCTGATATGAAGGCCGCTGATCGCCAGAATATGAATAATCCCTGCCATCTGGTAAAGCATTTTTGTTTCTTTTGGAAGTTCTCCCTTTTCTCCCAGAACCATCGCAGCAAAAACAGGGGTAGCCTCTCCTGCCGCGCCCTCCAGAACGCCGTTTAAATGTTCCCGGATTCGAAGCAAAAGTGTCTGGTATGCGTTTCCCTCTTTTCCTTTTTTCAGCACCTCCCCCTTTTTCACAGAATAATACATATGATCACAGGCGTAATACTGCCTTGCGTTAAACTCTCCCGGATTTCTGGGAAGAGAGAGCTCTTCAAGAACACCGCGGACGCAAAGATACATTCCCGGCTTTAATTCTTCTCTTTTCTTTAAATATACAGTTATATTTTTTATTGGAAATTTTTTTGATCTGTAAATAAGATATGATTCATTCAGACTGACTGTCTGAGAAAATTCGGTATCCCGGAAGCTTTCGACTTCTCCACATACAACGCTTTCCGGGTGCTCTTTTATCCACTCTTTCAGGTAATCCGGCAGTGGATTTCCCCGTATAAAAGGAAATCCAAGCCAGTCTCCTGCTGCCAGAAAGAGCATCAGAAAAAGACATACCAGACAAAGCGGGCGTCTTGTCATTCTTCTTTATCCTTTCCGGAAATAATATCCTCGTTCCATTTATAGAAATTATAAAGATTCATATTTTCACGAAAAACCACTTCCTTCTGCCCTGCAATGGAAATCTCCACCTTCTCTGCTTCACAGGCAGCAAGGGCAGTATTCACAACCGAATATACCGGAATGCTTTCTTCCACATTTGTTAGCGCGTAATCCACAAATACAGGATTAAAGTCAATATAACATGCGCCGTCCGCCACTGTGACATTTAAAAGTCTTGTGTCTTCCGGTATGGTCTGGAAATGATTTTCTTCCATCGGCCCTTTTGCAAGCTGTTCAAGAGCCACCCGCACCTTTGGAATATTGTGCCTGTAAAATACTTTCCGCTTTTCTTCCACAAGATGCTTTCCTTCCTTATCTGTAAAATAAAGAGTAAAGGTATCTGAGCGGTAGGTTCCTATATCTTTTGAGGAAACCTCCGCAAAGGTATTCTCATTCATTTCCCCTACCGGCTCTTTTTTTGAATTTTTCAGTTCTTCCTGTCCGATATAGAATTTCACAGCCTGAATCCCCGGAATCTGCACAAGTGTCTTTACGATCCCGGCCCTTGTGAGCACCTCTCTTGCTGCGCTCATCTTTTTATAACGGCTGTTAAATTCCACATTTAAAACCGTATCTGCAATCTGATACGAAGTGATCTCCACCTCTTCGGGAAGAAGACTGATCCCAGCCAGGCTGTCCTCCTTTGCATTTAAGCGGCTCATAAGGTCCGGCAGCATAAAATCTGCCGTCTCTTCTTTCGGAGTGTAAGCCTCGCTTTCCAGCCCCGTCTCCGAGGCATTCAGATAATAAAAACGATATTTGCTGTCTTCCTCCTGTCTTGATTCCTCCTCTATGCTACAACCGGAAACGGCAATACAGAGAAGCAGAACAGGAAGGAGCAGCTTCCATATTTTCTTCACCCTGCACCTCCTATGGAATATATGACAGAGGAATGCGGACGGAAAACGTAGTTCCCTCCCCTTCCTTACTGAATACTTTAATAGTTCCGTGGTGCATGGCAATGGTGCTTCTTGTAATGGCAAGTCCGAGACCTGTTCCGCCGATTTCCTTTGAATGGGATTTATCCACGCGATAAAAACGCTCGAAAATCCGCTCTATTGACTCTTCCGGAATACCCATTCCCGAATCTGCCACTGTCACATAAAAATATTTATGGTCTGCGTCCAGAGAAACACGGACCCATCCCTCGTCTACATTATACTTAATTCCGTTTTCCACAAGATTGCTCACTGCAAGCGTAAATTTTACCTCGTCCACATCTGCCTCCACAGGCCGGAAACAGTCAAGGATCAGATCAATGTTTCGCATATCTGCAATAGGACGAAGGCGTTTTAAAATATCCTCCAGAAGACGGTTGATGTCCATATGGGAAATATTTACATTGTCTGCCTTCTTATCCATTTTTACAAGTGTGAGAAGGTCGGAAATAATCTTATTCTCCCTGTCGATCTCCGCCGTAATATCAGAAAGAAACTCCTGATAAAGCTCTTCCGGAACACCCTCCTGACCTACAAGGGAGTCTGCAAGCACCTTCATGGAAGTCATGGGGGTTTTCAGCTCATGAGACACATTGGAAACAAATTCCTGGCGCGATTCGTCCAGCACCTTCATTCGTCCCAGCATCTTATTAAACGCATCTGTAATAAGCGCTGTTTCTGTATAATCCGGCACGGAAATATCTTCGTTCTGATAGCCGTCTGTCAGATCTTCGATTGCCTTTGTCACTCTTGCAAAAGGCTTTACGAGGATTGTGGAGAGAATGTATCCCAGAAAAACGGAAAGCACGATAATACTTCCGATGATAAGAACCTCTCTCTGTTCCAGCGCGTCAATAGTTGCCGCGATCTCGCTTGTGGAAACTGTCACAAGCATGGCCCCCTGAAGCTGTTTTACATCTGGGCTTACAATGGGCACTGCCATCTGCAGGGTCTGATTCCTGCTGTCAAAACGCTCCGGCTTTTTTCCCTGAAAGCATTTTATTACAAGAGGGGAAATAAGCGTTTTTCCCTCATCTGCACCGTACGTATCTTTTACTACTCTGAAGTCCCTGTCTACAAGAATAATTCTTCCGCTGTAAATATTAGACAACAACTCCAGCTTGCTGTTTACAACCTGCGAGCTGGAGTCATTGAGATAATTTTCCTGTATCAACAGGCTGCACAAAATGTCACACTGGCTTCTCACACTTGCACTTCTGTTTGCAATGGCTTTATCCTCATAGTTTGTGATAACCGTTCTTGTTACAATGACACTTGGCACAATTCCCAGAATGATCAGAATAATCAGGATACGAAAGCGAAGACTTTTAAAAAAGTTTTTCTTTACTTTTTCCTTCATAGCTTATCTTATGCCTGGAAATAATATCCCACACCCCATTTGGTGTGCACGTATTTTGGCTCACTGGGATTTGCCTCAATTTTTTCACGGAGACGTCGGATATGTACGTCCACTGTTCTCACATCACCAGGGTATTCATACCCCCACACAATGTTCAGCAGGTTTTCACGGCTGTACACCTTATTTGGATTAAACACAAGAAGCTCCAGAACATCGAACTCTTTTGCCGTCAGGTTGATCTCTCTTCCCGCGATAAAGACTCTTCTGCCCTCGCAGTCCATTTTCAGGTCGCCGATTTCCATTATCTTCGCCTTTTCCTTCTCCTCGCGGTCACTTCCTGCACGGCGGATAATCGCCTTAATTCGCGCCTTGACCTCCAGAATATTAAAAGGCTTTGTTATATAATCGTCTGCTCCGTACTCCAGTCCCAGAATCTTATCCATGTCCTCTCCCTTGGCAGTAAGCATGACAATGGGAACATTGGAAAATTCACGGATCTGCTGACACACCTCAAACCCGTCCATCTTCGGAAGCATCAGGTCAAGAAGAATGATGTCATATTTCTTTTCTTTCGCTTTCTCAAGCGCTTCCTCACCATCGTAAGCGCAGTCCACTTCCATTCCGTCCTGCTCCAGGCTGAAACGGATTCCTTTTACAATCAGCTTTTCGTCATCTACTACCAATACTTTCCTGCTCATTTAATTTCTCCTTTATCCCACTTCTATTTCGTCCTTGATTTTATGAAAAGTCCCTTCCTTAATTCCCTCTACCTTCATCAGGTCTTCTATGGAAGCAAAGGGACCGTTTTCCTCCCTGTATGCGATGATCGCCTTCGCTTTGGAAGCTCCGATTCCTGTCAGAGTGCAAAGCTCCGTCTCGTCTGCAGTATTTAAGTTTACTTTTCCTGCATGTTCCGTGCCGCCCTCTGGCGCTTCGTCCTTCTCTTCTCCGGAAGACACCGCATCTGTCCGCTCCATTGTAAGGGCTTCTTCCTTTGTAGGGACATAAAGCTGTTCCCCGTCAGAAAGCCCCTGGGCGCGGTTCACGTAATTTTCCGCCGCCTCAGGAAGAAATCCTCCTGCTGCCTCGATTGCCTGAAACACACGGCTTCCATCCGGAAGACAGAATACTCCCGGCTCTGCCACGGCTCCGCATACGTCTACATATATTTCCTGTTTCTTCGGAGCCTCTGTGGCTTTCGGTATTTCCGAGGGCACAGGCGTATTTTCCTGCTCCTCTGCCAGCACAGTCTCCTCCGATTCTGCTTCCTTTAAAAACTCCGCCTCCCTGTCGCGGCAGCCTGTCATTGCCGCGCACAAAAGCCAGATACATAATAAAGCAGCTTTCTTTTTCATGGATGGGTCACTTCCTTTCCTGTTGAAAAAACAAATGCCCCATTTTCATACAAACCATATCTTATTTTAACGAACTATGGAAACTTTTACAATACTAATCTTTATTTTTGCCATTTAAAAATTACAATTCCGAGAATGGCAATGAGCATACCCATGACTTTTCTCCATTCAAAAGCAGCCTTCTCCACCCCAAACAGTCCAAACAGTTCTATGATATACGCCACGGCAAGCTGCGAAATAACAATAAGCATCGCCGCCTTTGCAGGTCCGAGAAGGCTCATGCTCTGAATAACCGTAACTGTGATAAACGCGCCGATCACGCCGCCCAGAAGCGTGTACTTATTGTCCACCTGCCACAAAGCGCCCACGCTGTCTCTTCCTGTAAAAAACCAGGCTGCCACGCACACGAGAAGGGCAGAAAACTGCACCCAGCCTGTAGACACCCACAGACTGCTCTGCTTCGTCACCTCTGTGTTAAACACGCCCTGCACGCTCATAAGCGCTCCTGAAATCAATGCAACGATAATACCCCACATAAAACATTCCTCCATATCCTGTGAAAAGGAGGCACTGCATAGGCAGCACCTCCTGTTTCTGTTTTTTTGTAAAGTATATCCGTATTTTTGTGTTTTATGCAGGGTTTCTCACTGCTGCCTCAGCTTTTTCAGCACATTCCTGATTTTCAGCGGATTTCCATAGTGAAGCGTTCCAAAACGGAACAGCTTTGCCGCCAGAATCCCCGTCACCACACAGGAACCTGCGAGAAGCACTCCTGATACCAGAATTTCCCACACAGCCACACTTCCCATAGAAATGCGGATAAACATGGCGTTTCCGGAAGTGAACGGAATGAAGGAAGCAATCTTTGCAAGAAGTCCGTTGCAGTCAGAAAGACAAAACATTCCAATAAGGAAAGAAGCCACATATATAAACGTAATGGTAGAGGAGCTTTTGCTTATATCCTCTGTTTTTGACACCATCGCACCAAGCGCCCCGTAGATAAAAGCATAAAGAAGATAGCTTAAAATTCCAAATATAATGAAGGATAAAAGTACCTTTCCGGGAATGTTGAAAAGGAAATCAAGCATTCCTCCCCACTTATCCTTAAACATATGATACGCACCAAAGCCTGCTCCAAGGATTACCGTCATCTGCAGAATGCCTGCGACTGCTCCGGCAAGCACCTTTCCGAAAATCAGGCTGTTCGGATTTACGCTTGTCACAAGGATCTCAATGGCACGGTTGCTTTTCTCTGTTGTAACTGCAACTGCGATCATCTGTCCGTAGAAAAGAATCAGGAAGTAAAGAATAAATACAAGAATATAGGTGTACATATAGTTTTTCGCGCTGTTCTTTCCGAGAATTTCCGGTGTTACACTGATCTGCATGTTTTCCAGAGATTCGATTTCCTCTTTTGAAATCCCCACCTCAATAAGCTTCTGTTCCTTAATTTCCTGAACAAGCGCTTCCTGGAAGGCATCTGATTTTCTGTCGCTCATTTCCATATCGTTTACTACATAAGTGACATCACTGATGCCGTTCAGAATAAAGCCTGCCTCTGTCTCTCCGTCTTTTACTGCTTTTTTAAGGGAATCCTCATCTTCATATACCTTCCAGTCAGCAGGCATACGAAGAAGCAGGCTGTCCAGATCTTTCACCTCATCTGTTGCGGCGTAAATTCCAAGAGCGTCCAGATTTTCCTCCGCTTCCTTCTGCTCCTCCACCGGGTCTTTTTCTCCCAGAAGCCCCGGAATAAAAGCAGGCACAATGACAACTCCTGCCAGTAAAATGGCAAACACAACCGTTGTAATGATAAAGCTTTTATTTTTAAAGTAGTTGTTCAGTTCAAATTTTAATACGGTTAAAAACTGTTTCATGCCTCGTCACCTGCCTTTTCCACAAATATATCGTTAAGGGACGGCTCATATAAGCCGAAATATTCCAGGTCCACGTCCTGCGCGAGAAGCCCTTCCAGAATCTCCTTTTTTCTGCCCGGCACTTTTTCCCGGATAATTACCCTATCCTTCTGTACCTTTTCCACCTCAAGAAGATGACGCATGGTATCAGAAAGACGTCTGGAAAGAGCCTCCGGCGTCTCCTCAAGACTGGAAAGAACGAGTCTGTCTTTTCCAAACTCTCTCTTGATCTCTTTCAGGTCTCCGCCAAGAACCACTTCCCCATGATTTAAAATAGCGATCTCCTCGCAAAATTCCTCCACATAGCTCATCTGGTGGCTGGAAAAAATCACAAGCTTTCCTTTTTCAATCTGTTCCCTGATCACGTCCTTTAAAATCTGGGAATTGACAGGGTCAAGCCCGGAAAAAGGCTCGTCAAGAATAATAATATCCGGCTCGCACACAAGTGTCTGGGCAAGCTGAACCTTCTGCTGATTTCCTTTGGAAAACGTCTCAAGCTTCTGCTTTGCATACTGAGAAACCCCCATTCGTGAAAGCCAGCGCTCCGTATTTTCCTTTGCAGCTTTCTGACTTAACCCACGAAGCATTCCCATGTAGATAAGCTGCTCGCTCACCGTCTTTTTCGGATAAAGTCCTCTCTCCTCCGGAAGATACCCTATCTGATGTTCCCTGGGAACAAATGGCTTTCCATCGAGAAGAACGCTTCCTTCCGTTGCTTTAAACACGTCCATAAGAATGCGGATCGTAGTTGTTTTTCCAGCTCCGTTTCTTCCCAGAAGCCCAAGGGCGCTTCCGCTTTTTACGGAAAAGGAAATTCCGTGGAGCACTTCCTTCTCCCCAAACGACTTTTTCAGGTTTCTTACTTCCAATTTCATACAAATCTCCATTCCGCCGCCTTTGGCTGGCGGCACAAATAGTAATGAA
>SAMEA3387506__coassemble_2126_pt1 | contig 10591 bp, 10 predicted proteins | sample SAMEA3387506__metabat2_high_PE_036 | metagenome-assembled genome bin SAMEA3387506 (sample SAMEA3387506) | Felis catus | biome: Faeces | place: United Kingdom | collected 2012 | reverse complement strand
GAAGCGGAGTGTTTTCCTGTGCAATTTCAATGTCGCTTTTGAATCCCATAATTTTGTTCTCCTTTCACTTTGCAGCCGGTATAAAATCTGCAACCGGCTATAATAGCCTTCCTTTTAGCAAAAAAGGACAGTACCTGATAAGATATTCATCAAATACTGCCCAGACGGTCGGCTGAACCAGCTTCCTGAATCCCCTGTGGTTTTCTCCACTCTTTCCGTCAGTAGTCAGGAAACTTTTTGTTGATGAAATGAGTTTAGCACCTTTAGCTGGGGTTGTCAAGGAGTTGATAAAAAATTATCAAATTTTTTTGTGTAAATGTGTGAAGTGTATGAGATTTATTTAAGATTTCTTGTAAAAGGTTTATAGAAATTTTATGATTTACACAGTTACCATATGATAAATAGTATGTTAAAATAAATAAGGATGAATGAACAGTGAAATTATGAAACAAGGAGATTGACGAATGTACAGAGCAGAGTTTCTTGACATTTTAAAAACCCAGTTGTCAGGGCAGATGCACGAAGGGAAAATAGGAGCGCACCTTCGGTATTATGAGGATTACATTCAATCAAAGGTAAGAGCCGGAACCCCGGAGGAAGAAGTGATCGCGCAACTTGGAGATCCCAGACTGATCGCAAAAACGCTTCTTGATACAGATACAGGCGAAGAAGTTTACGAGGAGAGCAGGAGCTACTCGGAAAGCGATGCCGGGAACTATGGAAATCAGGAGGAAAAAACCTGGAAGAAAAAACTGGATCTTTCCACCTGGTACGGAAAACTGATCGTGATCGCGGCAGCGGCAGTCGTTATTTTCCTGCTGATAAGCGTACTTGCAGCAGTGCTTCCGTTTTTGATCGTGCTGGCAGTTATTTTGTATCTCATATCAAGATGGAGAAAACGATAAAGGGCTTTGGAAATATTCCAGAGCTCTTTTTTTGCTTCAGGAAGCTTCTGGTTTTGTTCAATCTGCACAATAAAGAACTTGAAATTTCGTGAAATATTCATGTGAAAAACAACTTGTTCGTATGAGCGTACAAGTGATACTATTTGAGTTGAAAGAGGGGGAGAGAGATGACAGAGACTGGAAAACCGAAGTATTATACCTTGATGGAACAACTGAAAAATGATATTTTATCCGGCAGAATCCAGCCGGGAGACAGACTGCCCTCTGAAAACGAACTGGTACAGGCATATTCCTTAAGCCGTCACACGGTGCGCAAAGCGCTGGGACTTCTGGAGCAGGAGGGATATGTGGAGGCTTTTCACGGAAAAGGCACGTTCTGTTCGGAAAATATGCGTCATACAAAAAAATCGGGAAATATTGCGGTTGTGACTACATATATATCCGATTATATTTTTCCGAGGCTGATCCAGGGCATGGACAATGTGCTGTCTGAAAAGGGATATAGTATTATTCTGAAAAATACAGGAAACAGCCGGCAGAAGGAAGCCAGATGTCTGGAAGAGCTTCTTCAGAAGAATATAGACGGTCTCATTATCGAGCCGAGCAAAAGCCAGATGTCATGTCGTCACGTGAACTTGTATGAGACTCTTGACAAGTATGAAATCCCATACGTGTTTATCCAGGGGATTTACGGGGAAATGAAAGAAAAACCGCATATTCTTATGGACGATGCAATGGGAGGGTATCTTGTGACGAAGCACCTTCTTGAACTGGGACACAGAAAAATAGCCGGATTTTTTAAGGCCGACGATATTCAGGGAATTGCGCGACATAAGGGATATGTCCGGGCTTTGCAGGAGGCGGGGCTTTCTTACGATCCGGACAGAGTTGTATGGTTTCATACAGAAGACAGGAGGACGAAGCCTTCTATGGCAGCTTTGGAATTTTTTCGGGAAGGAAAGATGCCAGACGGAATTGTATGTTACAATGACCAGATTGCCGTACAGGTAACAGAGACTCTTATGCGGGAAGGAATCAAGATTCCGGGAGATGTTTCTGTGACTGGCTATGACAATTCTCTCTATGCGCAGAGAGGAGAGGGCATTACTACGATCGCTCATCCGCAGGAAAGACTGGGAGAGATGGCGGCAGAGCTTCTTCTGGAAAAAATCAACCGCATTCCGGAGGAAGAAAGCAGAGTGGAACGCCTGATCCAGCCGGAACTGATTGTGAGGGGTTCTACAGAAAAACGAAACAATAAAGGAAATAAATAACATTTTTATATATTTTTAAGGAGGATTTTCACATGAAAACAGGAAGAAATTATAAGTTTTGGTTTTGTACCGGTTCACAGGATCTTTATGGAGACGAGTGTCTCAGAAAAGTAGCGGAGCATTCCAGAATCATTGTGGAAGAGCTGAATAAATCAGGTATTCTTCCATTTGAACTTGTATGGAAGCCCACACTTATCACAAATGAGCTGATCCGAAAAACATTTAATGAGGCAAATGCAGACGAGGACTGCGCAGGCGTTATCACATGGATGCACACATTTTCCCCTGCAAAATCATGGATTCTTGGTTTAAAAGAATACAGAAAGCCTCTTTGCCATCTTCATACACAGTTTAACGAAGAAATTCCATACGATACCATTGATATGGACTTTATGAATGAAAATCAGTCTGCACACGGCGGACGTGAGTACGGACATATTGTAACACGTATGGGAATTGAAAGAAAAATTATCGTGGGACACTGGGCAGACAGAAAGGTACAGGAACGACTTGCGTCATGGATGCGCACAGCAGTTGGTATTATGGAGAGCAGTCATATTCGTGTGTGCCGTGTTGCCGACAATATGCGTAATGTTGCTGTAACAGAAGGAGATAAAGTAGAGGCGCAGATTAAATTTGGCTGGGAAGTAGACGCATATCCAGTAAATGAAGTGGCAGATTATGTAAAAGATGTGAAAAAAGGCGATATTGATGCTCTGGTAGAAGAGTATTACAGCAAATACAATATCCTTCTGGAAGGACGCGATCCGGAAGAGTTTAAACGCCATGTGGCAGTTCAGGCGGGAATTGAAATCGGTTTTGAGAAATTCCTGGAGGAGAAAAACTATCAGGCAGTTGTTACACATTTCGGCGATCTTGGTTCTTTACAGCAGCTTCCAGGACTTGCAATGCAGAGACTGATGGAAAAAGGCTACGGCTTCGGCGCAGAGGGAGACTGGAAAACAGCGGCTATGGTCCGCCTGATGAAGATTATGACAGCAGGAATAAAAGATGCAAAGGGAACTTCCTTTATGGAGGACTATACATACAACTTTGTTCCGGGAAAAGAAGGAATTCTCCAGTCTCATATGCTTGAGGTATGCCCGACTGTTGCAGAAGGACCGGTAAGTATTAAAGTCTGCCCGCTTTCTATGGGTGACAGAGAAGATCCGGCAAGACTTGTATTTACATCTAAGACAGGTCCTGCAATCGCAACTTCCCTTGTTGATCTGGGAGACCGTTTCCGCCTGATCATCAATGATGTAGACTGCAAGAAAGTAGAAAAACCGATGCCGAAGCTTCCGGTGGGAACTGCTTTCTGGACACCGCAGCCTGACCTTGCAACCGGTGCGGAAGCATGGATTCTTGCTGGCGGTGCACATCATACTGCATTTTCCTATGACCTTACTGCAGAGCAGATGGGCGACTGGGCAGCAGCTATGGGAATTGAAGCTGTATATATTGATAAAGATACAACAATCCGTAATTTCAAAAATGAACTGAGATGGAATGAAATTGCTTACAGAAAATAGGAGGATTTGCAATGAGCGCAAGAGAAGCCATTTTATCAAATAGAACAGCACTTGGTATTGAGTTTGGTTCTACCAGAATCAAGGCAGTCCTTGTAGATGAAAAAAATGAACCGATTGCGTCCGGAGGACATGAGTGGGAAAACCGTTACGAAAACGGCATCTGGACTTACAGCCTGGAGGACATCTGGGGCGGAATCCAGGACTGCTATCAGGAACTTGTAAAAGATGTGCAGAAAAAGTATGAGGTGGAGCTTACTTCTGTAGGTGCTATGGGAATCAGCGCCATGATGCACGGATATATGCCTTTTAATAAAGAAGGGGAGCTTCTTGTTCCCTTCCGTACCTGGAGAAATAATATTACAGAAGAGGCAAGCAGCGTACTTACAGAGCTTTTTAACTATAACATTCCTCAGAGATGGAGTATTGCCCATCTTTATCAGGCAATCCTGAATAAAGAAGAGCATGTAAAAGAGATTGATTATATTGCAACTCTGGAAGCATATGTACACTGGAAACTTACCGGAGAAAAGGTTCTTGGAATTGGTGATGCGGCAGGCATGTTCCCTGTTGACGTGACGAAAAAGGATTACGATCAGTCTATGATGGACAAGTTCGATGGTCTTGTTGCTCCATACGGATTTTCCTGGAAACTTCGCGACATTATGCCGAAAGCCCTTGTTGCAGGAGAAAAAGCAGGCTGCCTGACGGAAGAGGGGGCAAAACTTCTTGACCCCAGCGGCAGGCTGAAAGCCGGAATTCCCATGTGTCCGCCGGAAGGCGATGCAGGAACCGGCATGGTTGCCACAAACAGTGTGGCGAGACGTACCGGAAATGTTTCAGCCGGAACTTCTGTGTTTGCAATGATCGTCCTGGAAAAAGAACTTTCAAAGCCGTATAAAGAAATAGACATGGTAACTACGCCGGCAGGTGATCTTGTTGCGATGGCACATTCTAATAACTGTACTTCTGACTTAAATGCCTGGGTTGGCATATTTAAGGAATTTGCAGAAGCAATGGGCATGGAAGTGGACATGAATAAGCTTTTCGGGACGCTTTACCATAAGGCAATGGAGGGAGAAGCAGACTGCGGAGGTCTTCTTTCCTACTGCTATTTTTCCGGCGAGCATATGACAGGTTTTGAGGAGGGGCGTCCATTATTCGTCCGCTCTCCTGAGAGCAGATTTACACTTGCAAACTTTATGAGAACAAATCTTTACACCTGTCTTGGGGCAATGCGTGTGGGATTAAATCTTCTGTTTGAGAAAGAAGGCGTAAAGGTAGACCGTCTTCTTGGACATGGCGGTCTGTTTAAGACAAAAGGAGTTGGTCAGCAGATTCTTGCAGATGCAGTAAACGCACCGGTTTCCGTTATGGAAACAGCAGGAGAAGGCGGAGCCTGGGGTATTGCCCTCCTTGCTTCTTATCTTGTGAATAAAGAAGAGGGCGAGACACTTGACAGTTTCCTGGATCATAAAGTATTTGCAGGAAACGAAGGCACATCTCTGGAACCGGATCCGGAAGGTGTGAAAGGTTTCCAGACATTTATGGACAGATATGTCAAAGGTCTTGGAATTGAAAGAGCAGCGGTAGATTCCAAAATATGGTAAAATGTGAAAATAATATGTAAGCAGTTGGAACTGTAACAGTACACAACAAATTGAAATCCTCTCCGGAGAAAACTGGAGAGGATTTTTCATTGCAATAAAAGGGAAGTGTGGGTATAATAAAAATAATTCAGAGACATCACAGTAAAATAGCAGGGAAGGGGCGACAAAAGAAAAAATGAAAAAAACAGTAACCATATGTTTTACGAACAATAAGGGCGGAAGCGGAAAATCTACGACCTGCTCAAATGTGGGAGCAGCAATGGCACAGGCGGGAAAAAAGGTGCTTCTTGTAGACGGAGATATGCAGTTAAATCTTTCCCTTTCCTTCTTTTCAGAGGAGGAAGTGCTGAAAATGGCAGCAGGAGAAAAGAATCTTTATCATGCCATTGGAAAGCAGAGAGATTTGTCAGACTATATTGTGCATACTCCCTATGAAAATCTGGATTTGATTCCGTCGTCTACGCAGATGAGTTCCATCGAATACGAACTTTTTACAAAATGGCAGAGAGAATTTATCCTGAAAAAATGTCTTCAGAAAATAAAAGATTCCGGTGTGTACGACTATATTTTAATTGACGCGCCGCCGACATTAGGCGGATGGGTTATGAATATTCTATGTGCATCAGATCAGGTGTTGGTACCTGTTGAGGCGAGTCCCTGGGGAATGTTCGGTCTTGCAAATATGTTTGATTTTCTGAGTGAAGTAAAGGAGATTGCGCCGGAGCTTAAAGTTCTCGGCATTGTGATCACAAAGGCAGACACAAGAAAAAATTATTTCAAACAGACATTGGAAATTCTTCATGAGATGGAAGATATTACACTTCTGGATTCTTATATAAGAGTGGACAGCGCAGTAGAATGGGCGCAGGATAACAGTCAGCCGGTTGTGGAATTTAAAAGAAGCAGCAGAAGCGCAAAGGAATATACAGCGCTGGCAGAGGAGGTAATGAATCGTGTCGTTAGGTAAGGCAAGTATTAAAAGAGCAGCGGGAGCAGAAAAGGCGGTTTCCGGAAAAAACACAGGAAAAAATGTGGAGGCAGAATCTGTGATCAGTCCCATGAATGCAGAGGAAATACAGGTGAAATTTCTTTCCGGGAAAAAAACAGATAAAAAGCCGGGAGAACCTGTGCGTATCACAGAAGATATGCCGGATTATCTGCTGTAAGAAAGGTGTGAATTATAATGCCCCAGGGGAATCGGATTTTCGGTTCTTCCTGGGGATTTTTGTCTGCTAACAGTGCTTGTCATTCTATCGGGAAAATGCTAACATGGAGAGAAGAGAATAAAAATAGGTTTACAGTGGAAGGAGTGAGCAAATGAGAGAATGCACAATTCCGGTTGGAATATCAGATTTCGGTGAAATAAGGCGAAAAAATTGTTATTATATAGATAAAACCGGATTGATTGAGGAAATTTTGCGCACCACAGGTACAAAGGTAACCCTGTTTACTCGTCCCCGCCGTTTTGGAAAAACATTAGGAATGAGTATGCTGGCACATTTTTTTGATATAAGGGAAGACAGCAGAGCGTTGTTTGAAGGATTAAAAATCAGCGCAAATCATGAACTTTGTGAAAAGTGGATGAATCAGTATCCTGTGGTATTTTTTTCTTTTAAAGATGTAAATGGACTGGATTATCCGCTTGCCTATAAAAGGCTTTGCGGACAGCTTTCAGATTTATTTTTGCAATACAATTATTTACTGGAGAGTCCGTGTGTAAATGAGACAGATAAAAGGAACTTTCGGGAAATCAGAGAAGAAAATGCAGACGAAGGGCTGATCAGCAGAGCATTAAGTATTTTAATGCGTATGTTGAAGGATTATCATAATAAGAAAGTAATCCTGCTTTTAGATGAGTACGATGTTCCGATTGCAAAAGCAAATACAAATGGTTATTATGAGCAGATGCTTGACATGATAAGAGGGATTTTGAGCACTGCACTCAAGGACAATACTTCGCTTAAATTTACGGTAATAACAGGCTGCCTGAGGATTACAAAAGAAAGTATTTTTACAGGGGTAAATAATTTTACGATGGATACGATTCAGGACAGCCGATATGATGAGTTTTTTGGCTTTTCTCAGGCGGAGGTGGATAAGCTTTTGGGAGATACTGCATTAATGGATCATGGGAAAGAAATGCAGGAATGGTATGATGGCTATCGGTTTGGAGATGTGGACGTATATTGTCCGTGGGACGTGGTAAATCATGTGAACAGTCTGCTTATAAAGCGGAATATGAAACCGGTTGGTTACTGGAAAAATTCAAGCGATAATGCAATTATCCGCTCGTTTATTGATTATTCCGGAGCAACAATTACACAAAAGCTGGAAAGTCTGCTGTCAGGAAATTATATTATTGAGAACATTCAGGAAGATATTACGTATGATTATCTGCATTCCAGTGAAGAAAATCTGTGGAGCATCCTTTATTTTACAGGATATTTGACGAGGGAAAAAGAGGAAGCCCTGACAAAGAAGATTCCTCAGGGATATTGTGCATTAAAAATCCCTAATGAAGAAGTGAGAGAAATTTTTGAAACAACGATCAAAAGATGGTTTGCGGACAGTGCGCAGCAGATAGACAGAAGAGCATTATTCTCATCTATATGGAATGGAGATGCAGAGATGGCAACTGCGGAAATGTCAAGACTGCTTCGGGGAACGATCAGTTATCATGATTACAGAGAAGATTTCTACCATGCCTTTTTTGCCGGAATCTTTGCAGGCGCAGGATATGTGGTGCAGTCAAATAAAGAACATGGAGAAGGGCGGAGTGATATTGTAGTTTTGGATTACACCGGAGACCGTGCAGCGATATTTGAAGTAAAATATGCGAAAAAGTGGGAAAACATGGAGGAAGAGTGTGAAAAGGCGATTTCCCAGATTGATGAGAAAATGTATGCTGAGGAATTTATGGATACGTATTCACAGGTAATTTGTTATGGTATTGCTTTTTATAAAAAACGCTGTAAGATCCTGAAAAAATAAGATACTGAGCCTGCGGTCGGGCAGTTTTCGTCTAAATACAAAGAGAAATACCCGGTAGGGGAGCTACCGGGTATTTCGAGGGGAGTATAAATAATTAAATAAGGGGTTATGTAAAAAAAATTTTTGAAGGGTAAATTCTTTTTACAACAACAATTATAATATAAACTGGAAAAAAAAGCAATAATATTTTGCTGAATATTCTCCTGACTTTTTGACATAATAACCAGTGTAAGGAACAAAATTATTGTATCAGGAGGGCTATTAAAATGGCAAAAAATTACGAATCTGAAAACAAAAATTTAAGAACAGCAGCGAATTCCAATAAAAACGAAATGAACGAGCAGAATTCCAGAAATGCGAAAAATGAGCAGAACAGCCGCAACTGCAATTATGGCAAAAATGCACAGGATAAAACAGAAAATTCCAAAAACAGATACTAAAACAAAGAGGAGGGCGGCGTAAAGCTGCCCTTTTCCTTTGTGGTGTAAAAAGACACCTGACGGATCTGTTCTGCGCTTCGCGCTTCCACAATGCTGCTGCTCATCATATAATAGATAAAAAAGGAGTTTCTCATGTTTCAGGTGGAAACGATTTCAGCAAAAATGCTGGACTATTATGTGAATCGGGCAGACGCTCTTATTATAGATATGCGAAGAGAAGAGGAATATCGTGCCGCTCATGTGAAGGGGGCAGAAAATATTTCTTATCAGGAAATAGAAGAGGGTTATGCTTTTCCAAAAGATAAAATCCTTGTTCTGTACTGCGAGAGAGGCGGATCCAGTTTAAAAGCTGCAAAGCTTCTCGGGGCAAAGGGATACAGAACAAGGAGTGTAATCGGCGGATTTGCCGCATATAGAGGAAGAAATCTTGTAATTTCCCGTTAAGCATGATAATGTAGTAAGAGAGTAATTATTCAGAACAGGAGAGAAAAATAATATGAAATACATGTTTGCATCAGATGTACATGGTTCTGCATATTTCTGTCGGAAAATGCTGGAGGCGTACAGAGAAGAGGGGGCGGAGCGCCTTGTGCTTCTCGGAGATCTGCTTTATCACGGACCGAGAAATGATCTTCCAAAGGAGTATGCACCAAAAGAAGTTATCGCCATGTTAAATGATAAAAAGGACGAAATTTATACAGTGAGAGGAAACTGCGAGGCAGAGGTGGACCAGATGGTGCTGGAGTTTCCTGTGCTGGCTGATTATTGTGTGCTTGTAATTGAGGGGAAAACTTTTTTTGCGACTCACGGTCATGTGTATAACACAGACCATCTGCCTCCTCTGAAAAAAGGCGACATTCTGATCCACGGTCATACTCATGTTTTAAAAGCAGAAAATATGGGAGATTATATATGGCTGAATCCTGGTTCAGTTTCGATTCCGAAAGAAGGAAATCCGCCTACATATGCAGTTTTGGAAAACGGGCTGTTTGAGATCAAAGATTTTGACGGCAATGTTGTGAAGAGCATTCAGTTATAAGACAGGGAGGAAAAAGAGATGGAAAAATGGGAACTGATTGCGCCCTGTCATTTTGGACTGGAAGCAGTATTAAAAAGAGAAATCCTGGATCTGGGATATGAGATCAGTAAAGTAGAAGACGGAAAAGTTACATTTCTTGCAGATGCGCAGGGGATTGCAGATGCAAACATGTTTCTCCGTACAACGGAGAGGATTCTTCTTAAAGTAGGAGAGGTGAAGGCAACTACATTTGAGGAGCTGTTTGATAAGACGAAGGATCTTCCCTGGGAAAAATTTATTCCCTCAGACGGGAAATTCTGGGTGGCAAAGGCAAACTCTGTAAAGAGCAAGCTGTTCAGCCCCTCCGATATACAGTCTATTATGAAAAAGGCGATTGTGGAGCGTTTAAAAGGTGTATACGGCATTTCCTGGTTTCAGGAGGATGGAGCAAGCTTCCCTATTCGCGTAGCATTTATGAAGGATGTTGCCACAATTGGAATTGATACTTCCGGTGTTTCCCTTCATAAAAGGGGATACCGTCAGATGACAGTGAAAGCGCCGATTACGGAAACTCTGGCATCTGCCCTTATTATGCTGACTCCGTGGAATAAGGACAGAATCCTTGTAGATCCTTTCTGCGGAAGCGGAACTTTTCCAATCGAGGCGGCTATGATGGCTGCGGATATTGCGCCGGGCATGAACCGTTCTTTTCTTGCGGAGGACTGGAAACATCTTGTCCCGAGAAAATGCTGGTATGAGGCTCTTGAGGAGGCACAGGACAGGGTAAACTTAAATGTGGATACGGATATTCAGGGATTTGATAT
>SAMEA3387506__coassemble_2014_pt1 | contig 11310 bp, 7 predicted proteins | sample SAMEA3387506__metabat2_high_PE_036 | metagenome-assembled genome bin SAMEA3387506 (sample SAMEA3387506) | Felis catus | biome: Faeces | place: United Kingdom | collected 2012 | reverse complement strand
CTGTAAGAGGAAGAGATTTCGGAAGATATACATTTCCAAGCTCGTACAGACGAACGTCCTTATTTCTTCTGTTGTAGTTTGTTGCAAGAGATGTCAGCATACCGTTGATGGTAGTAGTACGCATAATGCTGTAGTCTTCTCCGAGAGGATTGCTGATGGTAATCACATTTCTGAGCGCGTCCCCTTCCGGAACCAAAAGCTTGTCAAATACCTTCGGACTTTCAAAGGAATATGTCATTCCCTCAGAGAAACCGCAATATTCTGCCATATCTCTTGCAATCTGCTCAATACGAAGTTTAAACGGAAGTTTACCAGTTGTTGCCTCACCTGTAGGAAGGGTAGTCGGAACCTTGTCATATCCATAAAATCTTACGACTTCCTCTGCCACATCCGCCATACAGTGAATATCCTGACGGAAGGTAGGCGCTACGATTTCATTTGTGCTTTCGTCATACGCAAGCTCTACACGGGCAAGATAACCAAGCATCTCTTCTTTTGTAAGCTCTGTTCCTAAAAGCGCATTGATTCTTTCCGGTTCGAATGGAACGCGCACCGGCTCTCTCGTCTCGCTGCATACATCTACCATGCCGCCTACAACTTCTCCGGCTCCAAGCTCTTCCATAAGCTGACAAGCTCTGTCAATGGCTGCCTGTGCATTATTTGGATCAAGACCTTTTTCAAATTTTCCGGAAGCATCTGTACGAAGACCGATTTTCTTGGAGGACAGACGGATATTAGTTCCGTTAAAGCAGGCTGCCTCGAAAAGAACAGTGTGTACCTCATCTGTAATCATAGAGTTTTCTCCACCCATGATTCCCGCAATACCTACCGGCTTTTTGCCGTCGCAAATCATGAGAACAGAATCGTCCATCTCTCTTTCCTGACCGTCAAGTGTAACAAATTTCTCACCCTTTGCAGCGCGGCGCACAACAATTTCTTTTCCTTCAATATGGTCAAGATCATATGCGTGCATTGGCTGACCATACTCTTCCATTACATAGTTTGTAATATCTACCAGATTGTTAATTGGACGAATGCCGTTTTTCGCAAGGTATCTCTGCATCCATTTTGGAGACGGTCCGATTTTTACATTTTTTACAACTCTTGCACAGTAACGTGTGCAGAGTTCCGGATCCTCTACTGTAACCTTAATATAATCTGAAGCATTTTCATCGTTTCCTGTTTCCTTTACTTCCGGAGGGCAGAATTTCTTATTGAAAGTAGCAGCTGCCTCTCTTGCAATTCCAAGAACACCGTAGCAGTCTACACGATTGGAAGTAATTTCGTATTCAATCACTGCGTCGTCAAGATCAAGAGCCTTCACTGCGCTCTCTCCCACAACTGCATCCTCAGGGAAAATATAAATTCCGTATTCCGGAGCCTCCGGATACATTTCTCTTGTGCTTCCCAGCTCTTCAATGGAGCACATCATACCGTAGGAATCTACGCCTCTTAATTTTCCTTTTTTAATTTTCACACCGCCGGGAGCCGGTTTTCCGTCGTGACCTCCTGCCACGCGGCCTCCGTCAAGAACAACCGGGACTTTATCTCCCTCTTTTACGTTTGGCGCGCCTGTTACGATCTGCACCGTCTCATTTCCCACATTTACCTGGCAGATGATCAGTTTATCTGCATCCGGGTGACGTTCGATTTTTTCAATCTGTCCGATCACGATTTTTTCAAGATCAGCGTCAAGCTGTACATATCCTTCTACTTTTGTACCGGACAGTGTCATTGCATCTGTATACTCCTGAGCTGTCACATCAAGCTCCGGAACGTATTTTTTTATCCATGATAATGAAGTATTCATTTTACCAATTCCTTCCGTTAATTATTAGAACTGTTTCAAAAATCTGATGTCGTTTTCGTAAAGAAGTCTCATATCGTCAATCTCGTATTTCAGAAGAGCAATACGCTCAAGACCTACGCCAAAGGCAAATCCTGTGTACTCTTCCGGATCGATTCCGCACATACGGAGCACATTCGGGTGAACCATACCGCAGCCGAGGATCTCGATCCAGCCGGAGCCTTTACAGAAACGACAGCCTTTTCCGCCGCATTTAAAGCAGGAAACGTCCACCTCTGCGCTCGGCTCTGTAAACGGGAAGTGATGCGGTCTGAATTTTGTCTTTGTCTCCGGTCCGAACAGCTCTCTTGCAAACTCCTGAAGTGTTCCCTTTAAATCTGCAAATGTAACATTTTTATCAATTACAAGACCTTCGATCTGATGGAAGGACGGAGAATGTGTCGCGTCCACTTCATCGGAACGGAACACTCTTCCCGGTGCGATCATACGGATCGGAAGCTTTCCTTTTTCCATTGTACGCGCCTGTACAGGAGAAGTCTGGGAACGGAGCAGAATGGAATCGTTAATAAAGAAGGTATCCTGCTCGTCACGCGCCGGGTGGTCTTCCGGAATATTTAATTTTGTAAAGTTATAATCTGCATACTCTACTTCCGGTCCTTCCACAACCTCGTATCCCATGCCGATAAAGATACGCTCCACTTCCTCAAGGGCGATCGTATTCGGGTGACGGTGTCCGATTTTCGCTTTTTTTGCAGGAAGGGTTACGTCGATTGCTTCTGCCTTCATTTTTTCGTCCCGAAGAGCCGCTTCCAGCTTTGTTTTGGACTCTTCTAAAAGCCCCTCGATTTTTGCTCTTGTCTCATTGACAAGCTGACCTACCTTTGGACGGTCTTCTGCAGCAACATCTTTCATTCCTTTTAAAATTGCAGTCAGCTCTCCTTTTTTACCGAGATATGCCACACGCACATCGTTAAGAGCTTCCAGATTATGAGAGCTTTCAATTTTCTCTCTGGCGCTGTCCGCCAGCGCCTGAAGTTTTTCTTTCATATCCATGACTATTTCTCCTTTTTGTGAAATTAAAAAAGCTTCGTCCCCCCAAAAAGGGACGAAGCATCATTCCGTGGTACCACCCTGATTCCCGCTTACAAAGCAGGCTCTCTGTCTGTTTAACGCACAGTATCGTCATTTCCTACTATTGGTTCAGAAATGCAGCTCCAGTGGGAAATTCAAGAATTATCTGAACTCAAGGAAGCTTTCAGCCGGTGACTTCCTCTCTCTGATAGAAAATAATCCTCTGTAACACTTTCAAAGCCTTTGTTTATCTGATTTTCACTCTTTACTATGCCACAACAATTATTTTGTGTCAAGCCCTTTTTCATCCTCTTTTCCTCTTTCTCTGTTTAACATATCCCTCACAGAAGCCTGGGCTTTTCGAAACTCCGTCTCAAAATACGCGTTTATCTCCGCCCCGTAAAGCATCAGATTCATGCACACATACATCCAGAGCATCACAAGGATCAATGCGGTAAGGTTTCCATATGTATTGCTGAAGCCCGGGAAAATCTCAAAATACAGAGAAAAAAAGTAGGAAAAAACAGACCAGGCGACAGCCGTGATAAAGGCTCCCGGAACCTGACTCTTAAACGTAGCCTTTCTGTTGGGAAGCACCTTGTAAAGAACAAGGAACACAAGAAACAGAACACCAAATACAAGAAACGTCCTTGCTCCCAGAATTCTTGCAATGATCCGTCCCAGAAAAGGCACGTGTTTTGCAGCCACTGCCTGAATGCCGTTTCCAAGCACAAGAAGGATCAGGCTGACGATCAGCGCTATCACAAATAACAATGTGTAAAACACTGCATAAATCCTGGTGATCAGCCAGTTACGTGTTTCCTTCACATGATAAATGGTATTAAGACCATTCGTCATGGACTGGAGTCCTTTTCCTGCAGACCACAGGGCGATCACTGCTGAAATAGGAACAATGGCAGAACTTCTCCTGTAAACATCTGCCACTATATCCAGCACAAAGCTCTGCAGATTCTGTGGTACAAACCCGATAATGGCATCCCGCATTGTGTTATAAGTAAGCGGGGTATACCGTATCAGAGTCGTAAGAAAAAGCACAAAAGGAATAAAAGACATAATAAGGAAGTATGCAGCCTGCGCCGCATACGCTCCTATATGATCCCTCTTCACTCTTTCTATAAATCCCAAAAGCCTTTTTATAAGACCATGTTTTTCTTTTTTCTCTTTCATTTTCAAACTCCTGCATTACGCGCTTAAAGCTCCTCTCCGTCTGTATCATACCATGATTCCTCTGTTCTGACAAGCGTTACCCTGCCTGGCTGATCTCTACATCCCGGAAAAAATACAGAAGAATTTCTTCCCAGGTATACCCCTCCTCTGCCATTGTTCCTGCTGCTGCCTGGCTCATGCCAACGCCGTGCCCATAACCGCCTCCGCAGATAAGAAATCCATCTTCCGTTTCCTCCAGAGAAAAATACGCGCTCGGAAGAAGGCTGCCTCCTTTTTTCTTTTCTTTCTCTTTTCCCGCAAAAATTTCTTTATCCGGAGCAAGAAACGAACGTATTTCATATTCATTTACAACCTCGCCGTCTCCTCCTTCCGTATGAACGCGAAGCCTTGTCGCTGCGCCGCTCTCACTTTTTCCTGTCACCTCAAGACCTGTGAGTCTTCCTTCGCACCCCTCTATCCTTTGTGTCCGCTGCTCTATGACTTCCCTGGAAACTTCTGTCTCCCACGTTCTCCAGGGCTCCTCCGAATCAAATCCGCAGTCAACGCTTTTTAAATACGGAGCCGCGTTTTCCGCTCCCCATATCTCATCTGTACTCGTCACTCCTGCTGAGGTTGAAAAATAATACGCCTCTATTGGTTTGCCATTCTGGCTTAAAATCCTTCCTTTTGTTTCCTCTACCGCCTGTGTTGTGCTTTCCTCCAGTCCAATGTTGTTATACACCTGAAAATTCACACTGTCGTCCACATCTGCTCCGTAGGTCTCCAGCTTCTTTTCTTTCAGCTGCTTCCACGCGTATGTTCTGGCACATACCGCCTGCGCCTTCAGCGCCTCCAGCGGATATGAAGAAGGCATTTCACTTGGGACAACGGCTTCCAGATACATTTCCAGAGGAAGCGTATTTACAACGAGAAATCCCTCCGGCTTTTTTGTGATTTTTATGCTTCCCCTGTAAATCGGCGCCCCCTGTTCTCTCTGCACAGAAGAAATCTGAATCCCTTCCGTTCCCCCTTCAAAGGTACAGCTTAATGCTTCCTCCCCGCAGCTTTCCCCGCCAAAAACATACTCCTGTCCCTGCCAGATAAGGCTCACGCTCTGGTGATAGTAAGACCGGTGTTCTGAATCCATGATCAGCACCCGGATAAGCGGTTCCTCCTTCTCTGTGTTCATGGCATACGCCGTATCAAGGAGAAACCCCCATAAAATAAAGATTAAAATTCCATAAAAAAATCTGGTTTTCTTCATAATATATTGTATGAAGGAAACCAGACCTTATATGCTTCTTTTCGTCTGCTTATTTTATGTAAAAACGATATGCCGTCACAGAATGATATATCTCTCCTGCCTCCAGGATCGGAGAATGGAACGCTTCTTCGTTGACTGCGTTAGGCTCTGCCTGCGTCTCCAGACAGAAACCGTTCCGTTTTCCATATGTATGTCCGTTTTTGCCTGCTTCGTTTTCAATAAAATTGCCGGCATAAAACTGTACGCCAGGACAATCTGTGGAAACACTCATGGCAATGCCTGTCTCCTCACAGTAAGCCTCAGCAATGCGGCGCACATTTCCAGGCGCGTAATTATCCGTCACAAAGTTATGGTCATATCCGCCAGTAAACTGAAGCTGTTCAAAATCTGCCTCAATATCCTGTCCGATTGGTTTCATTCTGAGGAAATCCATAGGCGTTCCCTCTACAGACGCATTTTCCCCTGTCGGAATCGAGTGGCTGTCGCATACCGGATTATACGCATGTGCATAAATACAGAGCTTCTGATTTAAAACGTCGCCGCTTCCTTCTCCCGCAAGGTTAAAGTAAGAATGGTTTGTCATATTGGCAACCGTATCCTCATCACAGATTCCGCTGTAAACAATTCTCAGTTCATTTTCCTCTGTAAATTCATACTTCACAGAAACGCGAAACTCTCCAGGAAAGCCATTCTCTCCGTCCGGACTGATTCTTGAAAACGTAATGCTGTTTTTCTCCTGTGAAAGAGCGAGAACAGACCAGATTTTTTTCTCAAATCCATTGGGACCGCTGTGTAAATTATTTTCATTTTCATTTTGCGGAAGAACCACTTCTTTTCCCATAATCGAAAATTTCGCTCCCGCAATACGGTTTCCGCTCCGCCCGATGGTAGCTCCGAAAAAGCAGCCATTTTCTTCGTACTGCTCCACGTCATCGTATCCAAGAACTACATCTGTAAGCCTTCCCTCTCTGTCCGGCACGCATAATTTTACAAGGATTGCGCCAAACATGGAAACCTCTGCATACGCGCCGGATTTATTCTCCAGACGGTAAATGGAAATTTCCTCTCCTGTGGAAAGCTCTCCGAACTTTCTTTCTGAAACACTCATCTTAATCTCCTCCTGGTATATTACGTATCGTTATGTATAAAAGAAAAGAGCCTGTCGGCTCTCATTTTTTCAGCAGTCCCAGAATGCCGTTCCCTTTCTTTTGACGCCTAGCCTAAGCTAGGTGGGTATCCTCAACATACCTTCTGCCTTCCACGACGAGAGGCCTGACATCCGGCATGCGATGTTGGATTCCCATGATGTCAATGTAGGTTCAAAAATAAAAGGGGGATCGCACATTCCAGGATTTTCTTTTCTGCTCTTTATTATACTCTAGTGTATGCTGTTTTTCAACAGAAAATACAGATTTTTTTATTTTATTTTCAAAATAGAAAGAACAGTTTGAGGCATATCCGAAGCCTCCACTACACAATTATGAAGAACTGGCGCTGTGCGGATTTCCTCCACCGCACCCGGAACAGGAACTCCGGAAAGTTCACAGAGACGGTCGATCAGATTAAAATCCTCTTCCTCTCCGGAAAGTTCTGTCACTGCATCCATCACACTTCTTGCAAATTTATACGGACTCGCGGTAGAAGCGATAATAACAGGCGTTTCATCTCCTGATTCTTTCCTGTATTTTTCGTATACACCGGAGGCAACTGCCGTGTGCGTATCCAGAATATATCCGCTTTCCTCATACACGCGCTTAATTGTTTCGGCTGTCTCTTCTTCTGTACAATAATTTCCGTAAAAATCAGCAAGGGCTTCCTTCATTTCTTCTGTTATGGTATAAGCGCCGCCTGCCGCCAGATTTTCCATAAGCTTTTTGCACACAGAAGCGTCCTCGCCTGCAATCTGGTAAATCAAACGCTCCAGGTTGCTGGAAATCAAAATATCCATAGACGGAGAGTTTGTAAGGATAAAATCTCTTCTTCTGTCATACGTTCCCGTAGAAAAGAAATCATACAGAACCTTATTTTCATTGGAAGCACAGATCAGTTTATTTACAGGAAGTCCCATTTCTTTTGCATAGAACGCGGCAAGTATATTTCCGAAATTCCCTGTTGGAACTGCGATATTTACTTTTTCCCCGTTCTGAAGGCTTCCCTCTCCCACAAGAGAAGCGTAAGCGTACACATAATATACGATCTGAGGAACCAGTCTTCCGATATTGATGGAATTGGCAGAAGAAAACTGAAATCCCGCTTTATGAAGCGTCTCTTTCATCTCCTGATCGTTAAACATCTTTTTGACAGCTGTCTGGGCGTCGTCAAAATTTCCGGTAATTCCCACAACGTATGTATTCTGTCCCTTTTGTGTCACCATCTGTTTTTCCTGAACAGGACTGACGCCGTTCTTTGGATAAAATACAATGATTTTTGTTCCCGGAACGTCTGCAAAGCCTGCCATAGCCGCTTTTCCTGTATCTCCCGATGTCGCAGTCAAAATCACAATTTCATTTTCTATATGATTTTTTCTGGCTGCCGTTGTCATAAGATGGGGCAGAATTGAAAGCGCCATATCCTTAAAGGCAATGGTAGCTCCGTGAAACAGTTCCAGATAATATTTTCCGTCTGCTTTTCGGACAGGCGCAATTTTTTCTGTGTCAAATTTGGAATCATATGCCTTCTCAATACAGCTTTTCAATTCTTCCTCTGTAAAATCTGTAAAAAAGCGGCTCATTACTTCAAACGCCACTTCCTGATAGGACATTTTCGCAAGCTCTTCCACAGGTATATCAAGCTTTGGAATCACTTCCGGCACAAACAGCCCTCCATCTGAAGAGAGTCCTTTTAAAATTGCAGATGAAGCCGTAATTCCCTTTTCTGTTCCTCTTGTACTTTTATATAAAACCTCCACCATGATTCCCGCCTTTCTTTTCTGTTTTTCAGTGTGTTTCATTATACCATGCTCTTTCACAAAATACCACACTAAATTGCAAAAAAGTATTCACCGGTTAAAAAATAGGCTGCAAAAGCAAAAAGACAGGAAACATATCCTGTAAATACGCTCCTGTCTTTTCCCCTTAAATTATTTCATAGCTACCAGCTCAGATACGGAAGAATGTGTCTCCTGTTCCTCTGCCGGCTCTTCTCCCTCTTCCGGATAAGTGTAAAATTCATGTACTCCATATTTAAAAAGACGCTTCAGATCTTTTTCAAACCAGGCAACATTATGTTTCTCTGCTGCTGATTTCTGAATAAAAAACAAAGCTCCCTCTGAATAATCCACGCCTTCCAGCGCCTGTTTTACCGCCTCTTTTGTTTCCTCTGTCACAGTCACTTCATTGATTCTGCCGTCGTATACAGGTGAAAACTGAGGAACTCCGTTTACATATTCCCACACAACTTCAGATACGCTGTCAGGAAATCCTTCATGTTTTACACGGTTCATGATCACATTCGCGATCAAAGTTCTTCCCTTAATATCTTCTGTACCGGCCTCCGCTTCTACAATACGAAGCAGCGTGTCGTAATCCTCATCAGACATCATTTTCGGTGTCTGTGCAAAGCTGCTTGCCCTGGAACTGAAATTATCAATGGTATTTTCCATAGAGGCGCTTACATCCAACGCCACAGCTCCTTCTTCAATGTGCTTTACTCTCTGTCCCACCATAACTTCTTCACAAGATGTACCAATCCTGTTTATCGTACTTCCCGGAGCCGGGGTCTCTCTTACACCGGATACCACTCCCGCTATTCCGGAAGGAAGATATGGCTCCTCCTCTTTTTCCGTGTCAGAAGCCGCATACACCTGACTTCTGAGATCAGGAGGAAACACATTGCAAACGATTATAATAGCAACGGTCAGAAATGCCCAGGCTGTAAGAACGGTGAAGCTGCGTATGGAATCTCCCGGGAAGACTCCCTTCTTTTCTCTTTCTGTAAGATTCACATTTTTTCTCTTTTCTTTCATACCCTTTATTCCTTGCATTTTTATTATAGTTTTCTTTCGTTTTTTCTTTATTTTGTAACATTTTTGTAATGTATGAGAAAATTATATTTAATATACCCCTTTCTGTCAAGGTTTTTTTCTTTTTTTCGTAAAAATAAAAGGAATTCCCTGCGTACCTGTTTATTATAGACAGATACTGCAGGGAAGGTCAAGAATATTTGTTCGTGTTCTTACAACAGGATTTTCATCAATAAAACGGCGTCTGACAAATCCCAACAAAGTTCTATCGATTATTAATGGAGGCTACCAGCGCATCAATGGAAGCATGGATAATATCTGCGTGAACGCCTGCGCCCCACGCCATTGTTCCATCCGGCTTGCGGATTCCCACATAGGCGATCGCACGGGAACTGGAGCTTTCCTCAAGGGCATGTTCCTGATAAGTCTCCAGCTGGTATTTCAGCTCATAAGTCTTTTTCAGTGCATTGCTTACTGCGTCAAGACGTCCGTTTCCCTTTGCCTCTGTCACTGTAACTTTACCGTTAAAAGAAGAAGTTACCTGAGTAGTAATCCCTCCCTCTTTCTGCTGAAAATGCACCTCCAGGATCTCATACGGCTCTTTTGTATTTTCAAATGTCTTTTTAAACAGGCTGAAAATTTCATCCGGGTGAAGTTCTTTATGGCTGTGGTCAGACACTGCCTTCGCCGCATATCCCATAGCCTCCCGCATTTTTGCAGGAAGGTTCAGACCGAATTTTGTCTCCAGAATATATCCAACGCCGCCCTTTCCAGACTGACTGTTAATACGGATCACATCCGCGTCATAATTTCTTCCTACATCTGTAGGGTCAATGGGCAGATAGGGAACATTCCAGTGGTCCATATCCTTTTCCTCTCTCCAGTGCATTCCTTTTGCAATGGCATCCTGATGAGAGCCGGAAAAAGCTGCGAAAACAAGAGCTCCGCTGTACGGACTTCTCTCATCTACTTTCATTCCCGTGCAGTTTTCATAAACCTCACAGATATGCGGCATATTGGAAAAATCAAGATTTGGCTCAACACCCTGAGAATACATATTCATTCCAAGAGTTACAATATCCACGTTTCCTGTGCGTTCTCCATTCCCAAAAAGTGTTCCTTCAATACGGTCTGCGCCTGCAAGAAGTCCCATCTCAGAATCTGCCACTCCACAGCCACGGTCGTTATGAGGGTGAAGAGACACAATCACGTTTTCTCTGTATTTCATATTTTCGCACATATATTCAATCTGGCTTGCATAAACATGCGGCATGGAATGCTGTACCGTAACCGGAAGATTAATGATGCACTTATTTTCCGGCGTGGGCTGCCACACATCGAGGACAGCGTTACACACTTCAAGCGCATATTCCGGCTCTGTTCCTGTGAAGCTCTCCGGGCTGTACTCAAACTGAAAGTTTCCTTCCGTCTCTGCAGCCAATTTTTTCAGAAGAGCCGCTCCCTCCACTGCAATTTTTAAAATCTCCTCTTTCGATTTTTTAAACACCTGCTCTCTCTGTGCCACAGAGGTGGAGTTATATACATGTACAATAGCTTTTGGCGCGCCTTTTACCGCCTCAAAAGTCTTGCGGATAATGTGCTCTCTCGCCTGTGTGAGAACCTGTATGGTCACGTCTTCCGGAATTAAATTCTGCTCGATCAGAGTGCGGAGAAATACATACTCCGTCTCCGATGCAGCCGGGAATCCCACTTCGATTTCCTTAAATCCAATTTCCACAAGCAATTTAAAAAATTCAATTTTCTGTTCCAGACTCATAGGGATCACAAGAGCCTGATTTCCGTCTCTGAGATCAACGGAACACCAGATCGGCGCTTTGTCCACATACTCTTTTTCCGCCCATTTCATACATTTTACCGGCGGCATATGGTATTGTCTTTTATATTTTCCTGCATTCATCATTTCTTTTTCCTCCATTTCTTATTCCGGTTATGTTACAGAACATTACAAAGTAATTTCCTATAGCACAAGAAAGAATCCTGCGAGCAGGATTCTCCGCCTGCGGCGGGTCGATTCAGCGA
>SAMEA3387506__coassemble_1969_pt1 | contig 11571 bp, 9 predicted proteins | sample SAMEA3387506__metabat2_high_PE_036 | metagenome-assembled genome bin SAMEA3387506 (sample SAMEA3387506) | Felis catus | biome: Faeces | place: United Kingdom | collected 2012 | reverse complement strand
GCCATCCAGAGTATAAAGCTTATTTTCTTATAACTCTTTATTCTTTAAAAAACGCAGATGCACGAAACTTTCGCTTCGTATATCTGCGTTTTTATCTGCACTTTATATTTTTTTATTTCTCTGCATCCTCCAGAAGTTTTTCATAAACAGGGAAGCAGTCAAACGTTGCAAAGTAATCCTTCGGTGTCTCTGCACGACGGATCAGCTGAAAGCTTCCGTCTTCCTTCAGAAGGATCTCCGCTGATTTTAATTTGCCGTTATAATTATATCCCATAGCAAAACCGTGCGCTCCTGTATCATGAATCACAAGGAGATCACCCATATCAATTTTAGGAAGATAGCGGTCAATGGCAAATTTGTCATTATTTTCGCAAAGAGAACCTGTTATATCGTAAAGATGATCGCAGGGCAGCTTCTCTTTTCCCATGACTGTAATATGGTGATATGCGCCATACATGGCAGGACGCATAAGATTTACTGCACAGGCATCTACTCCGATATATTCTTTATGTGTATGCTTCTCATGAATCGCTTTTGTCACAAGACACCCATATGGTCCCATCATAAAACGTCCAAGCTCTGTGTAAATAGAAACCTCTCCCATTCCTGCAGGAACAAGAACTTCCTCATAAGCTTTTCTTACTCCCTCGCCGATCACACGAATATCATTCGGAGTCTGATCCGGACTGTAGGGAATGCCGATGCCACCGGAAAGATTAATAAAGGAAACATGCGCTCCTGTCTCTTTCTGAAGCTTCACTGCCAATTCAAAAAGCTGTCTTGCAAGAAGAGGGTAATACTCATTTGTCACGGTATTACTTGCAAGAAACGCATGGATTCCGAACTCTTCTGCTCCCTTTTCTTTTAAAATGCGGAACGCATCAAAAATCTGCTCTGTTGTCATACCATATTTGGAATCTCCGGGATTGTCCATAATATCATTGCTGATTTTGAAGACTCCGCCCGGATTATAGCGGCAGCTTATTGTCTTCGGAATTTTTCCTACTGCCCTCTCCACACTTTCAATATGCGTAATGTCGTCCAGATTAATAATTCCGCCAATCTCATCTGCGTATTTAAACTCTTCTTCCGGAGTATCATTGGATGAAAACATAATGTCACCCTCTTTGCAGCCAATGGCTTTTGCCATCATAAGCTCTGTCATGGAAGAACAGTCACAGCCGCAGCCATACTCCTGAAGAATCTGAATGAGGTACGGATTTGGCGTAGCCTTCACTGCAAAAAACTCCTTAAACCCCTTGTTCCAGGAAAAAGCTTCTTTTAATGCTCTGGCATTCTCCCGGATCCCTTTTTCGTCATAAAGATGAAAAGGAGTAGGATATTCCTTTTCAATCTCTTTTAATTTTTCCAATGTCACAAACGGTTTTTTCTTCATGGTATTCTCCTCGTATATCTCACTTTGCCTCGATCACGTGCATCATATTTGTGGCAGCGCCCTCTCCTGTCCGCATATTCGTTGCCGGGTCGCCCGCTGTAAACACAACAAGATCGCCCTTTTTGATCATTCTTTTGCGGCGGACCACATTCATTGCCTGTAAAATAATGTGCTCTGTAGAATCCTTTTCATATCCTTTTAAAGGAGTAACGCCCCAGGCAAGCTGTAATCTGTGCATTACCGTATCATTCGGCGTAATGGCATATATAGGCACTTCCGGGCGGAAATTTGAAATCATAAAAGCTGTCTTTCCTCCCATAGTAGGCGTAATGATTGCTTTCGCCCCAAGATCTGTAGCCGTTCTCACTGCCGCAAGCCCTACTGCACTGGAAACTTTTCCATCACAGTACATGCTTCTGTTGCTGGCATGCGTCTGATTATTTACATGCGGCTCTGTTGTCTCCGCGATCTCCACCATCATTTTAAGAGCTGCCAGAGGATATTTTCCTGCTGCCGTCTCCCCGGAAAGCATGACCGCATCTGTGCCGTCATAGATGGCATTTGCCACATCTGCCACCTCCGCCCGCGTCGGACGTGGATTTCTTATCATGGAATCCAGCATCTGAGTCGCTGTAATAACAGGCAGATAATTGTCATTGCATTTCTGGATGATCATTTTCTGGATATATGGAACCTGGCTTGCCGGAATTTCCACACCCAGATCTCCTCTGGCAACCATGATCCCATCTGATACAGCAATGATTTCATCTATATTTTCCACGCCTTCTGCGTTTTCAATCTTGGCTATAATTCCAATATCACTGCCTCCGTTTTCATCGAGAAGCTGACGGATTTCCCTGATCGCTTTTGCATTTCGGACAAAAGAAGCTGCAATGTAATCAAATTCCTGAGAAATACCAAAAAGAATATCTTTTTTATCCTGCTCCGTGATACCCGGAAGCTTTACCTTTACATAAGGTACATTTACTCCTTTTCGCTCTCCGAGCTCGCCTCCGTTTAAAACACGGCAGAAAATATCTCCATGCTTAATATCCTCGATTTCCAGTTCGATCAGACCATCGTCGATCAGGATTTTTCCGCCTTTTTTTACATCTTTATAAAGTGTGTCATATGTAATGGCAACTTTATGCTCATCCCCTACATAATCTCCTGTTGTAAGAACGAATTCACTCCCTGCTTCCAGACGTACCTTTTTCCCGTCCTTCAAAAGCCCCGTACGGATTTCCGGACCTTTCGTATCAAGAAGCATGGCAATGGGAAGATTTAACTCTTCTCTTAAATTTTTGATCATATCTACACGTGCAGCATGTTCTTCATGACTGCCATGCGAAAAATTAAAACGGGCAATATCCATTCCGGCCCGCATCAGCGACCGGAGAATTGTTTTTTTATTTGTAGCCGGTCCCAGAGTACAGATGATTTTCGTTCTTTTCATTGTTTTTCTCCCTTTATTTCACGTGTGTATGTGTAAACAGATGATCCTGACAATATTCATAGTTTCCGTTACATTTGGAGCAGAAACGGAACTCCAGATCAGGATTGTCAAGCTCCGTACGTCCGCAGATTGCACATTTATGCTTTGCAGCACTGCCTGTAGACGGATTTACACGGCTTCCTGCCATCGCTTTTTTAAATTCCTGTTTTCTCTTTACTTCTTTCGGATTATAGCGGCTCATATCCCTTGTTCCCAAAAAGAAAATAACAAAGTTCAAAAGAGACGCCACGATCGGCACAGCCATAAACCACGCCCCGATTCTTACATATTTAAAAATGTCGTATGCAACAATTACTGCATACAGGATTGCCATCCATTTCATTTTAACGGGAATGATAAACCATAAAAGAATCTCCATATCCGGATAAGACAGGGCAAATGCCAGAAAAATGGAAAGACTGATATAATATGTGGAAAAAATCGCCATTCCCAGTCCTGTGAGCGCTCCTCCTGTTAAAAAATAAAGAAGAAAGGCACCAATTACTGTAAATACCATTCCTGAAAAAATATAAAGCGTATACCGGAAAGCTCCCCAGGAACGCTCCAGTGCATTTCCGATCGGATAATAAAAGAAAAGAATGGCTATGGCAAAGAAAATAATATTTCCGCCGCCTCCAGGAGGAGAAATGATCCAAGTCACAAGACGCCATATCTGCCCCCTCAAAATAAGTGCCGGTTCCAGGCTTAACATGGACATGATCCCCGGATTAAACATCTGCAGAATATATCCCAGCACATAACAGCCAATTATATACATGGTAAGATTGGGAATACCATATTTTCTATATTTTCGTTCCAGTTTATCTATAAATCTCATATAACTCCTTTACTACGCTCTCTTTTCATACAGAATATACAATATCAGAAGAATTTCTTTTTGGAAAGAATCAGCGCTGCAATAATACTGATCGCCACGGAAAACAGAATAATAATGAGAAATCCCCAGGGATTGTCTGCAAACGGCATGCCTGATGAATTTACATTCATACCATAGGCACTGAATACAATGGTCGGAATACTCATTACAATAGTAATGATCGCCAGAACTTTCATGACAATATTTAAGTTATTGGAAATAACGGAAGCAAAAGCATCCATCATACCGCTTAAAATTCCACTGTAAATATTTGCCATCTCAATCGCCTGCTTGTTCTCAATAATAACGTCTTCCAGAAGCTCCGTATCTTCAGGATACTTTTTAATGGACTCTACCTTCAGAAGCTTTTCCAGCACAACCTCGTTAGAACGAAGCGATGTGGTGAAATACACCAGGGATTTTTCCAGTTCCAGAAGCTCGATCAGCTCCTGGTTTCTTGTAGAGAGATGAAGTTTTTCCTCTACCTGTGCGCTCTTTTTGTCAATAATGCGCAGATAGCGAAGGTACATACTTGCATTTCTGTACAGAATCTGAAGGATAAAACGCGTCTTCATATATGTGAAGAAATTGCGGACACGTCCTTCCATAAATCTTGTCAAAACCTGAGTATCTTCCAGACAGATGGTAAAAATCATCTTATCTGTGATAATAATGCCCAGAGGAATGGTTCCATACCAGTCTTTTTCATTACGTTCCTCAATCATGGGGACGTCCACGAGGATCAGAGTGTAATTATCTTCTACTTCGATACGTGAACGTTCTTCCTCATCCAAGGGGGCCCGCAAATCGTCTACCTCTATCTCAAATTGCTCTGAAATTTCAAATATTTCCGTTGCTGTGGGATTTGTCAACGCAATCCAGCAGCCGTCCTGTGCTTCCTGGATCTGGTGGATAGAGCCATCTATCGTTTTAAAAATCCTTACCACGATTTACACTTCCCTTCTTTTTTATTTTCTGTATTCTTCTTCCTGTTAAAGAAGACAAAATACAGTTTCCATTATAGATTGTAAGAGAATTTTTGTCAATTCCAATGGTTCCGGCTTTACAAACTTTTTACACTCCGATATAATATCTCCATAAATCCGAACAAGAATCCGGAAATACACTTGCAGAATACAAGAAAGGAGTTCCCATGAGTCAGTCATCATTTGGAATAAAATTTACAGTCACAACCTGGGGAGAATCTCACGGAAAAGCCCTGGGCGCAGTAGTGGACGGCTGTCCTGCCGGTCTTTCTCTGGAAGAAAAAGACATTCAGGCATTTCTTGACAGAAGACGTCCCGGACAGAGCCGCTACACCACCACCCGAAAAGAGGGAGACGAAGTAGAAATCCTCTCCGGCGTTTTTGAGGGAAAGACAACAGGAACACCGATTTCTCTCATGGTCCGAAATACAGACCAGCGCTCCAGAGATTATGGCAATATTGCCTATTCCTACCGCCCGGGACACGCAGATTATACATACGATCAGAAATACGGCTTTCGGGATTACCGCGGAGGAGGACGTTCCTCTGGCCGTGAAACAACAGGCCGCGTAGCTGCCGGAGCCATTGCTGCAAAACTTTTAAGAGAGCTTGGTATCACTTTCTGTACATATACACGCTCCATAGGACCTGTTTCTGTCTCTTCTTTTGATGAAAAAGAAATCCAAAATAACGCGTTTTATATGCCTGATACAGAAGCTGCTGCAAAAGCAGGCGAATATCTGGAACAGTGTATGAAAAATCACGACAGTGCAGGCGGCGTCATTGAATGCCGCATTCAGGGCGTTCCTGCCGGTCTTGGGGATCCTGTATTCGGAAAACTGGATGCAGAGCTTGCAAAAGCAATCATGTCCATCGGCGCTGTAAAGGCTGTGGAAATCGGCGATGGCATTCAGGTAACTTCCCTGAACGGCTCTACAGACAATGACGGCTTTTGCATAAAAGACGGAAATGTATGCAAAACCTCCAACCACGCAGGCGGGATCATGGGCGGCATGAGCGATGGAAGCGAAATCATTTTCCGCGCCCATATAAAACCCACTCCGTCCATCAGCCAGCCCCAGCATACTGTCACAAAAGACGGCGAAGAATTTGACATGGTGATCCACGGGCGTCACGACCCGGTTATTGTTCCAAGAGCTGTCGTTGTTGTGGAGGCTATGGCCGCCATCACTATCACAGATGCCCTCTTTTCCAATATGAGCGCACGTCTTGACCGTATTCTTGATTTTTATAACAGATAACCCAAAAAAAGGATATTCATAGAACATTTTACTGTCTGCTCTTTGAATATCCTTTTTCCTGTTTCTCATCTTTTATTTTTCTATTTTATTCTTCTTCCGGAACTGCCCAGATGTGAATGCTGTTGGGCATATCTACTTTTAATGGCTTTCCGTTCATAACAATAATATTTTTCTCATAATCAATGGAAAATACCGTAATGGTATTGCTTGCATGGTTTGTAACTGCAAGATGCTTATCATCCGGGAAAATCACAATGTCCTTTGGGTAATCTCCGCTTATGGGAAGGGTAAACTTCTTTGTGAGAATACCATTTTCCGGATTGATCTCAAACATGGAAACTGTATTTTCTCCTGCCGTAGTACAGAAAAGATGTCTTCCGTCATTGGCGAGGGTCAGGCCGCTTGCCGCATTATGAACCGCATCCTGATCTTCCGCTTTCTGGAGGGTACTGATTGTCTGGATCAATTCAAATTCCGGGTGCTTCCCGCTTCCGTCATATGTATAAACACGGATTTCATTGCTCAGCTCGCAGAGAAGATACGCATACTTTCCATCATCGCTGAAACGGATAATACGCGGAGCCGTCTCTCTGGGGCATCTTAAAATATCAACAAGCTCCAGCTTATGTGTTCTTTTATTGATGCGGTAAATCTTCACCTGATCAATTCCGTTGTCTACTGCACAGAGATACTTGTTATCCGGTGTGGGACGCACACAGTTTACATGCGGTCTGAAATTTCTCTCTGCCACACTTCCAAGACCTTTGTGGAAAACGCCGTCCATAAGACTTCCAAGACTTCCGTCACGATGCGTATGTACAACTGTCACTTTTCCGTCGTGATACCCTGCCACATAAAGATATTTTCCGTCCACATCTGTAGCAAGATAGCATCCTCTCATACCATCAATGTCAACACTGTTCATTCGCGCCAGATCGCCGTCTTTATCTCTCTCAAAAACAGCGACTCCCTCATCTTCTATGGAATACAGATATTTCCCGTTTTTGGAAACAGCAGTATGTGAAGAGTTGCTTACCTCCACTTCATTTCTCTCTGTAAGAATCCCTTTTTCTACGTCCACATCATATACTTTTATGCCTTTACTGGCTCCGTGAGTATAAGAGCCCACATAAGCTACATATTTCTTTTTGCCCATTTTGTCCGCCTCCTAATCGCCTTTATAAAGTGATTTCATTATAGCATAAACTGTTTCTGTGAACAAGTTTACTTCTCAGAAAAATACTTTTTTACGGCGTCAAGCGTTTTTTCGATCGCCTCGTCTGTGTGCGCATCGGAGAGGAACATTGCTTCAAACTGAGACGGAGCCATATGGATCCCCATACCGAGCATTCCTTTAAAATACTCTGCAAAAGCTTTTGTATCAGACGTTTTTGCAGACTGATAATCCACTACCTCTTCTTCTGTAAAGAAAAGGCTTGCAAGGGAAGAAATGTGATTTATCTGATAAGAAAGTCCTGCTTCTTCCAGGATCTTTTTCATTCCTCCGTAAAGCTTTTCCCCTTTTTCCTCCAGCCCTTTATAAACCTCAGGGTGTGCGTGGAGATATTTTAACTGGGTCAGACCTGCTGACATGGCAATAGGATTTCCGCTTAAAGTTCCTGCCTGGTATACGGCTCCTGCCGGGGAAATCATCTTCATGATTTCCTTTCTTCCGCCGTATGCGCCTACCGGCATTCCCGCTCCGATAATTTTTCCGTAAGTTACAAGATCCGGTTTTACGCCAAAATATTCTGCCGCACCTCCGAAAGCAAGACGGAATCCTGTGATCACCTCATCAAAAATAAGAAGCGCGCCGTATTTATCACAGAGTTCTCGAAGTCCCTTTAAAAATCCCTCTTTCGGAAGAACCACACCCATATTTGCTCCTACCGGCTCCACGATCACTGCAGCAGTCTGACCTTCTGCCTGCGAAAGAAGCGTCTCTACGCTGGAAAGGTCATTATAAACGGCTGTCATGGTATCTTCCGTACAGCCTTTTGGAACACCTGCACTGTCAGGAACTCCGCTTGTCATCACACCGGAGCCTGCGCTTACCAGCATGGCGTCGCTGTGCCCGTGATAGCAGCCTGCAAATTTGATAATCTTATTTTTTCCCGTAAATCCCCGCGCTGCCCGGACTGCGCTCATAACTGCCTCTGTTCCGGAATTTACCATACGGATCATTTCAATATGAGGGATATTTTCGCAGATAAACTCTGCCATCTCCACCTCAATTTCCGTCGCACACCCAAAGCTTAAACCGTTTTCACAGGCTTTTACAACGCTTTCTTTCACAGCCGGAAAATTATGTCCGAGGATCATAGGTCCCCAGGAATCAATATAATCGATATAGCGGTTTCCATCCACATCATAAATGTAACAGCCGTCCGCCTTTTCGATAAATCTGGGAGCTTCTCCAATCGCGCCATAAGCACGGACCGGGCTGTTTACGCCTCCCGGGATTCTTTTTACTGCACGTTCAAATAACTGTTCTGATCTTGTCATCAGCCGATTCTCCCTTCATCCATAAATTTCGCAAGCTCTTTTGCAAAATAAGTAATGTAAATCTGCGCGCCTGCGCGGTAAGCGCCCACCGCCATTTCACAGATAATTTTTTCCTCGTCAATCCATCCCATCTGCGCAGCCGCTTTTACCATTGCGTATTCTCCGCTCACGCTGTAGGCCGCCATCGGAACGTTTGTGGCTTTGGAAATCTCGGAAATCAGATCATGGTATGCAAGAGCCGGCTTTACCATGATAATATCTGCTCCCTCTTCAATATCAGAGAGCGCCTCTTTCATTCCTTCTCTTCTGTTGTGAAAATCCATCTGATAGCTCTTTCTGTCTCCAAAAGAAGGAGCAGAGCCTGCCGCATCACGGAATGGTCCGTAAAAAGCGGAGGCGTATTTTACTGCGTATGACATGATCGGCGTTTCCTTATGCCCGTTTATATCAAGACATTCCCGGATTGCACGCACACGTCCGTCCATCATATCGGAAGGCGCTACCATATCAGCTCCCGCCTCCACATGGGAAAGAGCCGTCTTTGCAAGAAGTGTAAGAGTCTTATCGTTTTCCACCTCATGTCCGCAGAGAACGCCGCAGTGTCCGTGTGAAGTATATTCGCACATGCACACATCTGTAATGTAATACAGATCCGGAAATTCTTTTTTTGCTGCACGAAGGGCTCTCTGTACAATTCCTTCCGGATCGTATGCACCGCTTCCCACTTCGTCCTTATGGTCCGGAATGCCAAAAAGCATAATGCTTCCTACTCCTGCCTCTGTCAGGCGCTCCAGTTCATAAGGAAGACGATCAATACTGTAGCGGTACTGCCCCGGCATGGAAGGAATCTCTTCCTCAATACCTGCGCCTTCTTTTACAAAAAGAGGATAAATAAGAGAAGATTTATCCATTCTTGTCTCCCGCACCATTTTTCGCAGTGTTTCGCTGCCTCTCAATCTTCTTGGTCTTTGAATCAGTTCCATGTTTCCTCGCTCCTTTTCATATCTTCCACCAGGGCAATGAGACTGTCGATGGTGGCTTTTTCTGCCATATAAGTTTTCATTCCCAGAGAATCGGCTGCCGCCTTTGTCTGCTTTCCAATGCAGGCAGCCTTTATTTTTGTATAATCAAGCCCTTCTGTTCCCTCTGCAAATCCCTTTACCGTCGAAGCGCTTGTAAAGACAACACAGTCTATATTTCCCTCTTCAAATTCTTTCTTTTCATCAATGAGAAGGCTTTTTTCATAATGGGTGGCGTAGGTGGGAATATCCTCCACAACAGCGCCTGCTTTTTTAAGAAAAGCTGTCAGGTTCTCATTTCCCTTTTCCGCTCTTGGAATCAGGATATGTTCCCCTTCCAGGATCATTTCACCAAGCTCTTTTCCGAGAGTATCTCCATCGTAAACAGACGGCATAAAATCTGCAAACAGCCCTTTTTCACGAAGCTTTTTCTTTGTTCCCTCTCCGATGGCTGCAATTCTTATATTTCCGAGAGCGCGCACATCTTTTTCTCTTTTTGCCATTTCCTGAAAAAAGACTTCCACTCCTGTCGGACTTGTAAATACAAGCCATCTGTATTTCTCAAGATGTTCCATCGCCTCATAAAGACGCTCCTGATCTTCCAGGGGTTCTGTACAGATGGAAGGAAGCTCCAGCACCTCCGCGCCTTTTTCCCGAAGTTTCCGTGAGGTTTCAGATACAAGGCTTTTCGGTCTTGTGACAAGCACCTTCCACCCGGAAAGAGGAAGTTCCTCATACCAGGCAAAGTCCTCAGAAAGACTGCACACCTTACCCACAACAATGATCGCCGGCGTCTCAATACCCTGACGCGCTACCTCCTGCGGAAGTGTAGAAACAGTCGCCACAATCCGCTTCTGTCCCGCCGTCGTTCCTTTCTGCAAAATAGCTGCCGGCATATCCGGTGACATTCCTCCATCTAAAAGCCCCTGACAAATATCAGAAAGCGCTGACACTCCCATGAGAAATACAAGTGTTCCTTTTGTATTTACAAGAGCTTCAAAATCTATATCATACGCCTTTCCTGCCCGTTTATGTCCCGTGATGATGTGAAGAGAGGAACAGAAATCTCTGTGTGTAACAGGAATCCCGTTATAGGCAGGAACAGAAATGGGAGACGTCACTCCCGGAACCACCTCATAAGGAATGCCATTTGCCTTCAAAAGCTCAAGCTCCTCTCCGCCCCGTCCGAAAAGGAAAGGGTCTCCGCCTTTCAGGCGCACTACACGGTATCCCTTCTGCGCCTCCTCAAGAAGCACCTGATTGATCTTTTCCTGCGCCATTGTGTGATGACTGGCGCGTTTTCCCACATTAATAAGGCGGGCATGCGCCGGAATCTGCGAGAGTACGCCCTGCCCTACGAGACTGTCGTACACCACAACCTCAGCATTTTTTAAAACCTCCATACCTTTTATGGTAAAAAGCCCAATATCTCCCGGACCGGCTCCTACAAGCCATACTTTTCCTGTTGTCATTCTGCCCCTCCTTTTTCCACTGAGTCACGAAGCTGCTTTGCCAGGGTTACGCCGAGCGCTTCTCCCTCTTCTTTTTTTCCGCGGATACTTCCTGTGCGGAATATTTTCTTCTCCTCACTGTAATAAAGTCCGCGGATAAAAATTTCATCTTCCTCTGTTTCTGCATAGGCGGCAACAGGAGAAGAACAGCCTCCGTTTAAATATTTTACATAGGCGCGTTCTGCGCTTCCGCAGATCCAGGAATCTTCATCGCAGTATCCATTAAGAAAAGAGTAATCTATGCTTTCTCTTCCCTGCACTGCAAGAATCCCCTGCCCTGCTGCCGGGATCATCTCATCCGGTGTAAAATACCGGCTGATCCGCTCTGTCAGTCCAAGTCGTTTTAATCCCGCCGCTGCCAGGATCAGTCCCGCGTACTCCCCTTCATCGAGCTTACGAAGACGTGTCTGAAGATTCCCACGGATACTTTTTACTTCCATATCGGGATACAGCTTTTTAAGCTGCAGCGTTCTTCGAAGACTGGAACAGGCCAGAGGCTTTGTTTTATCCAGTTCTTTTG
>SAMEA3387506__coassemble_1444_pt1 | contig 16437 bp, 11 predicted proteins | sample SAMEA3387506__metabat2_high_PE_036 | metagenome-assembled genome bin SAMEA3387506 (sample SAMEA3387506) | Felis catus | biome: Faeces | place: United Kingdom | collected 2012 | reverse complement strand
CAGGCAATGTGTCCGAGGATCAAAGCCCACACAAGAACGGGAGAACTGGCAGTGGGTGTTCCTGCATCTGTAAAAGCAGAGGTAAAGGGATATAATAAGATTCAGCTCTCCTGGGAGCCCGTTCCCGGCTGTGACGGATATACCGTTTACCGAAAGGAAGGAAACGGACCTGTGAGGGGACGTGTATCAGTTGTGGGAGACACTTCCTGCACATATCTTGACAAAGATGTGAAAAGCAGCGGATTTTATATTAAGCCGGGGGTGACATATACATATACGGTTCGTGCATATGTGCTGAATGGTAAAGAAAAGAAATTTGGCGCACATTCTGCACAAGTATCAGCCAAAACGGAAATGGGAACAACATCTACAACAGTAAGGACGAATAACAATCTGTATAATTCTCTTTCCTGGAATAAAATAGAAGGCGCGGAAGGCTATTCTGTATATCGCCGGATTCCCGGAAATTCATGGGAGTGCATAAAAGTTTTAAAAGGCGGAAATTCCCTGAAATATCAGGATAAAAAAGTGAAGCCTCTGGAGACATACCAGTATATGGTGCGTGCGTACAGAACAATAGAAGGGAAAAAATGGTACAGCCCGTATCACTGCAGCGGAAAAGTTGTGACTTCTCCGGCAGTGCAGAAGCTTTCTTCTGCCGCATCTGTAAAAGAGGGAATCCGGCTTACATGGAAGCCCCAGGAAAAGTGCAGCGGCTATCGTATTTACAGAATAGATAAAAACGGCGTGAAAAAGCGGATCACGGATATAAAAAACGGAAAAGCGTCGGTTTATGTAGATAAAACTGCGAAAAAAGGTCAGAAGTATACGTATTATGTGCAGGCGTTTGCAAAAGAATTTTACGGCACTGTGTACAGCAAGTACAAAAAGATAAGCGCGGTAAGGAAATGAAATGTCGAGTATTTTCCCGGTTTGTCGCAAAAAAAGGATTGAAACCCGGCAGGAAAATGGTAAAATGAAATGAGAGAAAATACATATTAAAAAGGGTTAAAAAGGGGAAGAATATGAAAAAAACAGCAGGCATTTTTCTGGCGTTTCTTTTCAGTCTTGTTTTTTGTGTTTCTGTATGGGCTGACGGAGATAAAGGACAGACAGTAGATTACGTGACAGATTACTATATGATCGTGGAATCCAGAAACGGGGGCATCGATATTTATGCAAATGCAGACGAAGCCGGAGGGAAACTGAATAACGAAAAGATTCCAAATGGAACAGCGCTTCACATTAAAGGGGAGAAGAAAGATACCACAGGAAAAGAGTGGGGGCTTACAGAGTACCATAAACTGAAAGGATTTGTACTTTTCGACGATTTAAAACCGGTCACTCTTACAGAAGCCGTAAAATCGGAGCTGGGTGTGCTGGGAGCAGAGGAGACAGATGAAGACCTAGTGATCGGAGCGAAGGCGGGAAGTGTGAAAATGTATACAGGACCGGGAGAAAAATTCCCGGAAATATCTTCTTCGGAAATTTTAAACGGAGAGACGGTTCATATTTCCATGAAGGCAGAGACAGAAGACGGAAATCTCTGGGGAAAAGTAACGGGAAGAGAGAAAGAAGGCTGGATCAATATTTCTGAGGCAGGAGAGCGCCAGGGAACTGGAAAAGGATCAGAGAGAGCCATAGATAAAAAAGCACCGGTGCCGACAGAAGCGCCGAAGGCAACAGAGACACCGGCGCCGACAGAAGCGCTGAAGGCAACAGAGACACCAGCGCCGACAGAAGCGTCGAAGGCAACAGAGACACCAGCGCCGACAGAAACGCCGGCAGAAACAGCCTCTTCAAAGAATGTAGATGCCGTTTCCGGATTATTTATGAATCCCATTTTATGGGCGGCGGCAGCCCTGATTCTGCTTGTGCTTATTTTTCTGTATTTTCTGAAATTAAAATAAATAAAACAAACAAAACAAAGACTCCCGGGTGCTGAGATAACAGAACGCCCGGGAGTTTTTGGCAATATAAAAAGACTGCAGTGCAGCCTTTTTATAAATGAATATGTGTAAAATGAAAATAGGAAATGCCGTTTGTCAGTCGTTGATAACAACGCCTTTCTGCAACATGATGTTTGCGTAGAGCGCTTTTTCTCCTGTGGAGATGATACAGTAAGATGTTTTTGCTTCATCATAAAATGCGAAACGCTCAATATTGCCTACTGCAGCGGCGCCGCGCTCATCATGCTTTGCAATGATTTCTTTATATGTATCCCAGATTGGAGTTTCTACAGTGTCTCCCGGCATAACTTCCATAAGATTTACCGGGTGTTCCACATATGTATCCAGAGGGAAAACTTTTAAGATCGCATCGAGAAGTTCAGGAACGCCATGTCCGTCGCAGCGGATCGTGATCGCATTTTTTCCCATAGATTCTACAGGAAAGTTTCCGTCTGCAATTACAAGACGGTCGCTGTGTCCCATTTCGCATAAAACCTTTAATAATTCAGGTGATAAAATTTCAGGAATACCTTTTAACATAATATGACTCCTTTCAGGTCGCTTTTCTTTGCATCCGGATTGTCAGAAAATCCAGACGTTCTTTTCTATAGAGTATCTTTAAACAGGAAGAAAGACAAGGTAATATTTTCCGGGAAAAGATGAAAAATTTACGTTTCTCTTATAAATACTGACTGAATTCCACTTTTTCCTTATTTGGTCCTTCAATCGTAAAATATTTAACTCCGTTTTCCCAGAATGGAAGAAAATGAATTTCATCTTCCGTATTATTCAGACCTCTGGAACAGATAAAATCATAAATTTTTTCAATGTCGGTGACATTTAAAGCAATATGGTCAATGGCGCCGTGGCGCATGGCAGCATGTTCGTCCTCATAAAGCTCTATGGTAAGGTTTCCGAGACGCAAAAAATTAACACGCTTTTCAGTATCCGGAATACGTGCAGAAAAAGCAATTTCAAATCCGAGCTCTGTGTAAAAAAGAAGACTTTCTTCCATGTTTTCTGTGGGAATTCCAAGATGCTGAATGCCGCTTAAATAGTCTGAAGTATTCATAAAATGTTTCTCCTCTCTCCTATAATGTGTGAACCGTAATTGTGAATGAGTTTCTAATTTATAGAATACCACGAATGATTGTAAAATTCTACAAAATATGATAGGATAAGTCATAATAAATGAAAGAACAGACGGGGGTACAAAGGGAGATGTATCGCATATTACTGGTAGATGATGAAATTCTGGTACGTGACGCAATCAGGGAGAATATTGACTGGAAGGAAATGGACTGCGAGCTTGTGGGAGACTGTGAAAACGGGCAGCAGGCGGCTGCTTTTGTAAAGGATCATGAGGTAGATATTGTACTTACAGATATATGTATGCCGTATATGGACGGAATGGAACTGAGTCATTTCCTCCATGACAATTATCCGGATATTGTAATTGTGATTTTCAGTGGTTTCGGTGAATTTGAATACGCAAAAAAAGCAATTCAGTATAACGTAAGTGAATATATGTTAAAGCCTGTTACTGCAATGGAGCTTCGCAAGGTTATAGAGAGCATGAAGGAACAGGTGGACGCAAAAAGAAGAGAAAAGGCAAAGCTTGAAAATCTCACAAAAACCTCCCAGGATTACAGAAAAAATGCAATTGTAATCCGCTCCAAGGCTGTGGAATCCCTTGTGAATCTTACAAGAGACGTAGATCAGAGCCTGAAGGAACTTGCTGATATGGGAATCGTTCTTGATTCTCCAAGCTACCGGGTTGCTGTGTTTGATATGGATCTGTACGCGAATCTGGAATACATAGATATGGAAAAGCGGCAGGAGAGCGCGCTTATGGCATTTGTGCTGTTTAATGTGAGCGATGAGATTGTCACAAGGGAAAATGCCGGAATTGTCTATCAGGAAGGAAACAGCCGGGTATGTATTCTTTTTACAGGAAACAGAACGGCAGAATTTGCCCGCAAAATCAGGGAGTTATGCAAGGAAATCCAGGATAAGGTCAAGGAAGTGATCGGAATTGAGACTTCTATCGGCATCGGAAGCTGGGTAAGAGATCCAAGAGAACTCTGTATGTCGTATGCTCTTGCACAGAAGGGGATTCAGTGCCGGTATCTTCTGGGCGGAAATCTTCTTATGGATATGGAGGAGGAAAAAACAGATAAGGAGCTTTTTATTCAGAAAGAAATACGGGAATTTTCAGAGGCGGTACGCTCCGGGGAAAAAGAAGATATGAACGCTTCTCTTGATAAAATGGAGGAAAAGATCAAAGGGGCTCTTGTGGAAAAAAGCCGCGCCTGTATTTACCTGCAGCAGATCATACGGGCAGCAGGAAACGTGTGCGAAAGCATTACCTCCGATACAGAAAACATTATGCGCCAGAGAGAGGAGCTGCTCCAGAAAGTCACAGAGCAGAAAACTTTTCAGCAGGCGATGATGCTTGTAAGAGATTATGCAGATTACATAGATCAGGAGCTGCGCCGTATAAACAGCTCCAGTGGAAAACGGCAGGCGGCTATGGCTCTGGAATATATCAGAAGAAATTATATGGATACAGATTTGAGTCTCAACAGCATCTGCTCTTATCTCAATATCAGTACAAGCCATTTCAGCACGATTTTTAAAGAGGTGACAGGAGAGACGTTTGTGGAAGCTCTGACGCGGGTTCGCATGGAGAAGGCGCGAGAGCTTCTGGAAAATACGACTTTGAAAAATTATGAGATCGCGGAAAAGGTAGGTTTTTCAGATCCTCATTATTTTGGAATTTCCTTTAAAAAGATGACAGGAAAAACGCCTACGGAATACGCCAGGGAGAAACGGAAATGAAGGAATCCAGGATAGGGCTTCGCCTTACCAGACATTTTAAAAGTATACAGAGTACGATTTTTGCAGGAGTTGCCATGCTGGTGCTGTCGGCAGTGCTGATTGTAACGGCGGTGTCAGTGCAGTATACAGATTCGGCAATTTTTGAAAATTCTCTTCTTTATACGCAGACAATTACAAAGCAGATAAACCAGAATATAGATTCCTATATTACTTACATGGATAATATTGTATCTGTTATTTCGGGAAGCGAGGACGCGCAGTATTATCTGTTTCGGGAGAATACGGATGGAGGACATAAAAAACGTCTTCTGGAGCAGTTCAGGATTATTTTAAAAGGAAGGTCGGATATTCGAAATATCGGGCTTGTGTGCGATGGTGGAACCTCTCTTTTTAATACGGGGTATCCGTCACAAAATCCGGATCTGGATCTTTCTACACAGGAGTGGTACAGGAAAGCTGTGGGAAATGCAGGACAGTCAATCCTTACTTCTTCTCATGTACAACATGTGATCGAGGGGGAACGTCCCTGGGTAATTACCATGAGCAGGGGGATTTCTAATATAGTGGGAAGCCGTGCCTCTAACGGCGCTGTATTTATTGATTTGAACTACAGTGCGATCAGCGAGCTGTGCGATCAGAACAGCATCGGGGATAAGGGTTATGTTTTTATTGTGGATCAGGATGGAAACATTGTGTATCACCCGCAGCAGCAGCAACTTTATAACGAGCTGCAGACGGAAAATATAGATGCGGTTATGAACTCAGATACAGATACGGTCACTATAGGAAAGGGAGAACATGAGAAAATCTATACTATTTCCCGTTCCGATAAAACGGGCTGGACAGTCGTTGGCTGTATGAATGTGGCGGAATTATTAAAGAGCAGCCGACAGGCACAGCGGATTTATGTAATCTGCGCGGCGGGGCTTATTGTTCTGGCGCTGATTCTTTCCAGGGTGCTTGCAAGAAATATCACATATCCCATTCAGCGCCTTCGGGATTCCATGCAAAAGGTGCAGACAGGAGACTTTCCGGCAACAGACATTGAGGTTTCTTCGGAAAATGAAATAGGAAGTCTTACGGAATCCTTTAATGTGATGACCCACAGGATTGAGGAACTTATGGAGCAGAATATTCATGAGCAGGAGCAGAAAAGAAAAAGTGAACTGAAAGCCCTTCAGTCTCAGATAAATCCACATTTTCTTTATAATACGCTGGATTCTATCATATGGATGGCAGAGGGAAAGAAAAACGAGGAAGTTGTGCTTATGACTGCCTCTCTTGCCCGACTTTTAAGGCAGAGCATCAGTAACGAAGATGAACTGGTATCTGTCGGTCAGGAAGCGGAATATGCAAGAAGCTACCTTACGATCCAGAAAATGCGATACAAGGATAAGCTGGAATTTCAGATTGATATTTCTCCGGCTGTTTCCGGAGTAAAGATCATCAAGCTGGTTTTACAGCCTATTATCGAAAACGCTATTTATCACGGACTGAAATACAAGGACAGTAAGGGGTTACTTGTAGTACACGGTTATCAGGAAGGAGAAAAGGCGGTTCTTGAAGTAGAAGATAACGGAGTGGGAATGGACGAAGAAACACTTGCTCATATTTTTGAAAAGCATAAAGTAAATTATCATTCAAATGGAGTGGGTGTGTACAATGTGCAGAAGCGTCTGAAACTTTATTATGGAGAAGAATATGGAATTGTGTATAAAAGCAGACGAAACGAGGGAACGAAGGCTGTGATCACTATTCCCATGAATACAGGAGGCAGATGATGAGAAAATATGGAAAGTGGATTACGGCAGGAGTGATCGCCCTTCTCATCTGTATCGGGATTTCTGCCGGGTATTATCAGCAGCAGAAGAAGAGAAACAAAGAGTGGGATCTGATCTACATTCCCAAAACAGAAGACGGCACAAATGATTTCTGGACTTCTCTTATTTCCGGAACGCAGATGGCAGCAAAAGAGTACGGGGCAAAAATTAAGATCATGGCGCCCGAACGGGAACAGGACGTAAAAAAACAGGAAGAGCTTTTAGAACAGGCGGTAAAAGAAATGCCGGATGCGATTTTATTTTCTCCGTCCAGTTATTCCTCAAAGGCGTATGAAAAGGCTCTGAAAACAGCGAAAGAGCAGGGGACAGTTATCACATTTATTGATTCGTATACGGAATCGGGAGAACAGGATCTTATGGTTTCTACTGATAATCTGGACGCGGGAAAAAAACTTGGAAAATATGCCGCGGATCTTTTGAAACCGGATGGGACAATTGCCATTGTAAGTCACGTCCAGGGAGTATCCACGGCAATGGAGAGAGAGGAAGGTTTCAGGAAAGGTCTTGGGAAACTGGAAAAAAATGTGGTCGAGGTGGTATACTGCAATTCTGTTTATGAGCGTTCTTATGAACTGACAAAAGAGCTTTTAAGAAAATATCCGGATTTACAGATGATTGCGGGAATGAATGAGTATTCTTCTGTGGGCGCTGCCAGGGCGGTAAAAGAGCTTGGGGTGCAGGACAGAGTAAAAGTTGTGGGAATTGACAGCTCTCAGGAAGCAGTCCAGCTTATGGAGCAGGGTATTTTTCAGTGTTTTGTGGTGCAGAAGGCTTTTAAGATGGGGTATATGAGCGTCCGGGAAACCCTTCGCTACCTGGAAGGGGAGGAAGTAAATCCCTTTCTCGATTCCGGCTGTCAGATCGTCACACCGGAGAATATGTATGACAGAGAGGTGGAAAAGCTGCTTTTTCCTTTTAAATCGCAGAGTCCCTCTTTACAAAAAAATCAGTAAAAAATAAGAAAAAGGTTAAAAATTTATGGTATCGTAAATTTTTAACCTTTTTTTATAAGATATTCCATTAAAATTTTAAGAAACAGGTTCTATAATATTTACAGTTGGCAGGCAGACCGCGTTTGCGGTGAGAAGGCCGTGACCAAATAAGGGAAAGAATGGAGGGAGAATTGTGGGAGAAGTTATCTTAACCATGAAAGGCATAGACAAGTCGTTCCCCGGTGTACACGCACTTGACCATGTAGACCTTGAAATCAGAAAAGGCGAAGTTCATGCCCTGATGGGAGAGAACGGAGCAGGTAAGTCCACACTGATGAAGGTACTGACAGGTATTTACAGCAAGGATTCCGGAACCATTACCTACGAGGGAAAGGACGTAACATTTTCCAACCCGAGAGAAGCCCAGGACGCAGGTATCGTGATCGTGCACCAGGAGCTTAACATGATGAACCATCTGACAGTGGCACAGAATATTTTCATCGGACGTGAGATGATGAGCGGAAAACTCATCAACGACAAAAAGATGAATGAGGAAGCGAGAAAGCTGTTTGCGCAGTTAAACATCGACATCGACCCGACTGAGAAGATGGGAAATCTTACCGTAGGAAAACAGCAGATGTGTGAAATTGCAAAAGCGATTTCCCATGATGCAAAGGTAATTATTTTTGACGAACCGTCAGCAGCGCTTACAGAGACGGAGATCGAAGAGCTTTTCAAGATCATTCGGGACCTCCGGGAGAAGCAGCTTGGAATCGTATACATATCCCATCGAATGGACGAGATCAAAGTCATTACAGACAGAGTAACCGTCATGAGAGACGGAGGATATGTGGGAACTCTAATCACAAAAGAATCCACAAAGGACGACATCATCAACATGATGGTAGGCCGTGTCATTTATGAAGACCCGAAGACAGAGAGTACGGTAGCGCCGGATGCGCCTGTAGTTCTGAAGGTAGAACACTTAAATGCAGGAAGAATGGTGCGTGACGTAAGCTTTGAGCTTCATAAAGGAGAGATCCTGGGATTCTCCGGACTTATGGGAGCAGGAAGAACAGAGACAGCAAGAGCGCTGTTCGGAGCGGACCCGAAGGAGAGCGGAGACATCTATGTAAATGGAGAAAAAGTGGATATTAAAAACCCGATGGATGCAGTAAAATGCGGAATCGGATACCTTTCCGAGGACCGTAAGAGATACGGGATCGTAGTAGGAAAGAGTGTGGCAGAGAATACCACAATGGCAACAATGGGCGAGTTTATGAAGGGAATCTTCATCAATAAGAAGAAAGAACGGGAGATCGCCCAGCAGTATGTAGAATCCTTAAAGACAAAGACTCCGAATGTAGACCAGTTAGTGGTAAACCTGTCAGGAGGAAACCAGCAGAAAGTCGTTATTGCAAAATGGCTTGTAAGGAACTGTGACATACTGATCTTCGATGAGCCTACAAGAGGAATCGACGTAGGAGCGAAGAGTGAGATTTATCACTTAATGAATGAACTGGTAGCAGCAGGAAAGTCGATTATCATGATTTCCTCTGAGATGACAGAAATTTTAAGAATGAGTGACCGTATCGTGGTAATGTGCGAGGGTAAGAAGACAGGGGAAATCGATATTTCCGAGGCAACCCAGGAGAACATTATGCATGCGGCAACCCTTAGAAATTAGGAGGAACGGAAATGGAAAAATTTAAAAACAGTCCATTTGTGAAAAAAGTTGGATTTAACCGAATTGTTTTATGCGGTGTACTTCTTCTGATGTACATTGTATTCGCAGTCATCAGCCCTACATTCCTTAGCTATTCCCGTATTTTAAGTGCGCTGAACTATGCGTACTTCCTGGGATTTTTAGCACTGGGCGTTACTTTTGTAATTGCAACCGGCGGAATTGACTTTTCCATTGGACCGGTTATGTTCTGTGCAGCTTTAGTAGGCGGACGTCTTCTTACAAAAGACGGTGTACCGGTTGCAGTAGCACTTCTCGTATGTATTGCAGTTGGTCTTGTGTTTGGTATTATGAACGGATTTTTAGTAGCGTATATGGGACTTCCGTCCTTCATCTCTTCTATGGCTCTTATGATGCTTGCAAAAGGTGTTGGTTCTGTATTTACAGCAACACAGTCTGTAAGCTGGCCGCAGGCAACAGATGAAAACGGGCTCGGCTGGTACCGTAACCTGATCCGTATGGAAATCGGCGGTGTGGATATTCCGACAGGTCTGATCATTCTCCTGATTGTTGCAGTAATCTGCGCGATCATCCTGAATAACACAAAGATCGGACGTTATATCCTCTGTCTTGGAAGCAACAAAGAGGCAGTTCGTCTTTCCGGTGTAAACGTAAAAAAATGGGAAATGATCGCATATGTGATCTGCGGTACTCTTGCAGGATTTGCAGCTATCGCATATGTAGGAGCTTATACAACAGTACAGCCTGGTCTTGGTGATACCTTTAACAATGATGCGATCGCAAGCTGTGTAATGGGTGGAACTTCTATGGCAGGCGGTGTGGCTTCCATCGGAGGAAGTATTATCGGTGTCATGATCATCTCTCTTCTTCAGGAAGGTATCCTGGCAATGGGCTTCCAGAAGGATTATCAGTATGTAATTACCGGTATTATCGTAATTCTGGCTGTTTACGCCGATGTACGAAGCAAAAAGAGAAAGAACTAATCAATCATTAGAAAGGACATATAGGTGAAGACATGGGTGAAGTCATTTTAACAATGAAAGGCATAGACAAGTCGTTCCCCGGTGTACACGCACTTGACCATGTAGACCTTGAAATCAGAAAAGGCGAAGTTCATGCCCTGATGGGAGAGAACGGAGCAGGTAAGTCCACACTGATGAAGGTACTGACAGGTATTTACAGCAAGGATTCCGGAACCATTACCTACGAGGGAAAGGACGTAACATTTTCCAACCCGAGAGAAGCCCAGGACGCAGGTATCGTGATCGTGCACCAGGAGCTTAACATGATGAACCATCTGACAGTGGCACAGAATATTTTCATCGGACGTGAGATGATGAGCGGAAAACTCATCAACGACAAAAAGATGAATGAGGAAGCGAGAAAGCTGTTTGCGCAGTTAAACATCGACATCGACCCGACTGAGAAGATGGGAAATCTTACCGTAGGAAAACAGCAGATGTGTGAAATTGCAAAAGCGATTTCCCATGATGCAAAGGTAATTATTTTTGACGAACCGTCAGCAGCGCTTACAGAGACGGAGATCGAAGAGCTTTTCAAGATCATTCGGGACCTCCGGGAGAAGCAGCTTGGAATCGTATACATATCCCATCGAATGGACGAGATCAAAGTCATTACAGACAGAGTAACCGTCATGAGAGACGGAGGATATGTGGGAACTCTAATCACAAAAGAATCCACAAAGGACGACATCATCAACATGATGGTAGGCCGTGTCATTTATGAAGACCCGAAGACAGAGAGTACGGTAGCGCCGGATGCGCCTGTAGTTCTGAAGGTAGAACACTTAAATGCAGGAAGAATGGTGCGTGACGTAAGCTTTGAGCTTCATAAAGGAGAGATCCTGGGATTCTCCGGACTTATGGGAGCAGGAAGAACAGAGACAGCAAGAGCGCTGTTCGGAGCGGACCCGAAGGAGAGCGGAGACATCTATGTAAATGGAGAAAAAGTGGATATTAAAAACCCGATGGATGCAGTAAAATGCGGAATCGGATACCTTTCCGAGGACCGTAAGAGATACGGGATCGTAGTAGGAAAGAGTGTGGCAGAGAATACCACAATGGCAACAATGGGCGAGTTTATGAAGGGAATCTTCATCAATAAGAAGAAAGAACGGGAGATCGCCCAGCAGTATGTAGAATCCTTAAAGACAAAGACTCCGAATGTAGACCAGTTAGTGGTAAACCTGTCAGGAGGAAACCAGCAGAAAGTCGTTATTGCAAAATGGCTTGTAAGGAACTGTGACATACTGATCTTCGATGAGCCTACAAGAGGAATCGACGTAGGAGCGAAGAGTGAGATTTATCACTTAATGAATGAACTGGTAGCAGCAGGAAAGTCGATTATCATGATTTCCTCTGAGATGACAGAAATTTTAAGAATGAGTGACCGTATCGTGGTAATGTGCGAGGGTAAGAAGACAGGGGAAATCGATATTTCCGAGGCAACCCAGGAGAACATTATGCACGCGGCAACCCTTAGAAATTAAGAGGAGGAGAGAGAGATGGCAGGTAAAGAAAAAAAGGGAAATGCTTTTACCAATAATCCCATTGTAAAAGCAATTGGAACACAGAAAATTGTAGTTGTTTTAGTAATTGTACTTCTGGCGCTGTTTTTCGGAATTAAAAGTCCGGCGTTCCGTCAGTATTCAACAGTAGTAAGTATTTTTGGATATTCTTATTATATCAGTTTAATGGCAATCGGTGTTACATTCTGTCTGATCACAGGCGGTGTTGACCTTTCCATTGGAACAGGTATGATCTGTTACAGCCTTTTCGGAGGATACCTTGTTACAAAAATGGGTCTTCCGGTTGGGGTTGGTATCCTTGCAACAATCGTTCTCGGTATGCTGATCGGTCTTTTAAATGCAGTTCTTGTAGCTGTTATGGACCTTCCACCTTTCATCGCAACACTTGGTACGATGATGATCTGCCGTGGACTTGGTTCTATCCTTACAGGAGGAATGAGTGTGGCATGGCCGCCAACAGCAACACCACAGGGATGGTTCAGAAATATTTTCAAGATTAATGTAAACGGAACAATTATTCCGATCGGATTTATCCTGATTCTGGTTCTTGTATTCGTAATGTCCATATTCCTGAATAAATCAAGACCGGGACGTTACATCATTGCAATCGGAAGTAACAAAGAAGCAACAAGACTTTCCGGTGTAAATGTAATTAAATATCAGGGACTTGCATACGTTCTTTCCGGACTGTTTGCAGGACTTGCAGGTGTGGCTTTCGCAGCAACATTCCAGTCCATTGCTCCTGGAACAGGCGCAGGACTTGAGCTTGACGCGATCGCAGGTGCGATCATCGGCGGTACTTCCATGACAGGTGGTGTTGGTACAATTACAGGAACACTTCTCGGTGTATTCGTAATGTCCCTGCTGAAAACAGGTCTTCCGTTTATCGGACTTCAGGCAAACTGGCAGCAGATCATTACCGGTATTATCCTGATCGTGGCAATCTTTATCGACGTAATAAAGAACAAAAAAACAGCATAAAAAATAAAAGTTAAAAGCCGGGGTGGCAAAAACTATTTTTTACAAGATATGTACCGCAGAGGGTGTCGCGGTTCACATATACAAAACTATATAATTCTTAAGGAGGATTACAAAATGAAAAGAAAACTCATGAGCTTAGTATTATGCGCAGCAATGGTAGGATCTATGGTTGGTGTAACAACAACTGTACACGCAGAGGATGAGATCAACATCGAAATCGTATCAAAAGGTTTCCAGCATCAGTTCTGGCAGGCAGTTAAAAAAGGTGCAGAGAACAAAGAAGCAGAATTAGGATGCAAAATCAATTTCGTTGGACCGAACTCCGAGTCTGATATTGCTGACCAGGTTCAGATGTTAAACTCTGCAATCAACCAGAAACCAGATGCAATCGCATTTGCAGCTCTTGATACAGAGGCATCTCTCGATGCTATCAAACAGGCTCAGGAAGCAGGAATCCCGATCATCGGATTTGACTCTGGTGTTCCAGGTGCTCCGGAAGGCGCTATCCTTGCAAACGCAGCAACAGATAACTATGCAGCAGGTGAACTTGCAGCAGAAGAAACATACAAACTTCTGAAAGACAGAATCGCAAACGCAGACGGACCGGTAAGAATCGGTGTTATGGGACAGGATGCTACTTCCGAGTCTATCGTAAACCGTGGTCTTGGATTCATCGACAAAATCGGTGAACTGGCTATCGCTGATGGTCATAAAGTAAAACTGGAAGGTAACGAGAAATATGTAGGCGATGCAAAAGTAGAATCTTCTGATGACGGAAACGTGATCATTGAGACACTTGTTCCTTCACAGGTTACATCTGAGCTGTCCGCTATCGACTGCCAGACTCTGTTAAACAAAGAAGACACAATCTGTATCTATGGTTCCAACCAGCACTCCGGTGACTCTATGGTTGTAGGTAACGAAAACCTTCAGAAATTCGGTACAGGCGAAGATCAGGTTCTCGGTGTAACATTTGACTCCGGTGCAGTTATCAAAGCAGCAGTTGCTGACGGAACATTCGCTGGTGCAGTTACTCAGGCTCCTGTAGCTATGGGTGAAGCAGTAGTTGAGCTTGCTTACAAAGCAGCTAAAGGTGAAGAAGTAGAAGATATTGATACAGGCTGCCAGTGGTATACAGCTGAAAACATGAACGACGAAGAAATCGCACAGAACCTGTACGACTAATTCGCAGAATTGTGAACAATACTGACATGAGATAAAAGACGGAGATGCTTTAGCATCTCCGTTTTTTCGACAAAACAGGATTGTTGACACTATTTTGTCAGAATGATACAATAAAAATAACATAAAAATCTTTCTCTATATAATGGAGGATAAAAAATATGAGAAAAAAGAATATCTTTCTGGCTGTTGTACTTTCAGCGGCAATGGTTTCATCAAGTGTGACGCCTGCCTTTGCGGAGTCACTAACTGACGGAGAAACAGCAGCAATGGAGACGACAGAGGAGACGGAAACAGAGCCGATGGAGGAACCCGGTGAACTGGAAGATGAAGAAGATGTGCTTCTGGAAGCGCCGGAAGTAACGGAAGAAAATTCCGGGACAGAGGAATACACAAAAGAGCTGATCGCACAGACATCTGCTCCTGCAGAGACAGCAGCGAACAGTTCTCCATATAGCGTAAAAGCTCCGAAAATGCTGTATTACAATGCGTTTGAGCTTTATGACGAATACAACCAGTTTATGGGGATTGAGATTGACCAGTATACCAGTAAAAACGCTTCATGGCAGACTCACTGGCTTACTTACGTGTGGTATTATGATGAAGATAACTGGGAGGTATATGAATATTCAGAGGAAGAGAAAGATCTGACTGAAATATATCTTGAAGGAACGGAATATCATAATATATGGGGAGATATGGACTGGCTTCTTCATGCTTTTCAGGGAAAAGGCTATGCGGCTACTGACTATCATCTTGATACATCCAAAGCAACGTGGGATTACACATATACAACGTATGATGTGAGAAAAGGGATACAGCATAAGGAATGGAAAAATACTCTGGATGTTCAGGATGAGTTTTATACAGGAGCCTGTGCAGATCTGTCAAAGCATGCAGGTCTTCGTCCAATCAAGGGAAACACGTACTATCTGATGAAAGATGGAACAATGGTCCGCAACAAAAAGGTGATCGTAAACGGAAAAGCGTATCTTTTTGGCGATGACTGTAAATGCTACAAATCTTATGTTCCGGTAGAAGAAAAATGGATCAAAAAGCCGGACGGCTATTACTGGCAGCAGGACGACGGCACAATCTTAAGAGAAGGCGGCTGGCAGACTCTTGGCGGAAGCAGATACTTCCTGGCTTATAAGAGCGGAAGACGAAAAACAGGCTGGCAGACATGGAAAGGCAATAAATATTACATGGCGCCTGCAACAGGAAGGCTTGTAACAGGCTTAAAAACCATTGAAGGAAACACATATTTCCTTCAGTACAAAACAGGGGAAATGGTAAAAGGCTGGAAGACGCTTGGAAAAGACAGGTATTACTTTAATGAGCAGACCGGAATCATGAAAAGAGGAATGCTTACTTTAAACGGAAAGAAATATTATTTTAACAAAGATGGAAAACAGCATTTCGGCTGGAAATCCATCAGCGGAAAGGCATATTTCTTCGACAGAAAAACCGGTGTGATGAAGCAGAATACCTGGATTATCGACGGAAATTACAAGTATTATGCAAACAAAGACGGTTCCCGCTTCAGCGGAATCCGAAGCATCAAAGGAAAGAATTATTATTTCCAGACAGACGGAAAGCTTGTAACAAATAAAAAGGGATATAAGATTAACGGAAAGAAGTATAACATTGATAAAAATGGGGTACTGACACTTGTAAAATAAGAAATTTTGTGCAGCTTTTGACAGCTTCGAAAGGAGGAACAATGAGGAGAAGAAAATCGATACTGGCTGTTTTATTATCAGCCGCAATGACTGCAGGGACTGTTTCTCCGGCATTCGCGGGAGAACTGACAGATGGTTCTCTTTATGAAGAAAGCGTGCTTGGTGACGGCACAGACTTTTTGACAGAAGAAGTTCCGGAAGAAGAAAGTCTGGAAGGAGAGATTCCAAAAGGAGAGATTTCGAAAGAGGAGAACTCTGAGGGAACGTACCACGAAGAGGCAGTAACTGAGAAGGACGAGAAGGGAAATCTTACAGGCGTTTTTATTAAAAAATACAAAGGTGATAAGCTTCTTACAGTTTTCTACTGGAATGCGGCGGACGAAACATGGTCCGGCGTTGAAGGAGAAACAAAGAAACCGCTTCCTTATACGGGAATATGGGAACTTCTCGGAACAGGCAGATGGAATATTCAGATGGCAGATGCCGAGTCCGGAGCTACAAAGGCACAGAGCGGTTACGTGATCGATCGCAATTACGGAACCTGGAAATATTATCTCGCAGAAAAAGATGTAAAAACAGAGGCTTTAAAACTGGATTGTTACGATAAAACTCTGCCGGATAATTTGTATATTGGCGCAGAAGCAGATCAAGAGGACCAGGAGGTGTTTGCAGGCCTTTACCAGGCAAATGAAAAAGAATTATACTATCTGGAAAAAAACGGACTTCTTGTAAAAAATGATACCCGCACAGTAGAAAATATAAAATACTATTTTAAT
>SAMEA3387506__coassemble_1211_pt1 | contig 20322 bp, 21 predicted proteins | sample SAMEA3387506__metabat2_high_PE_036 | metagenome-assembled genome bin SAMEA3387506 (sample SAMEA3387506) | Felis catus | biome: Faeces | place: United Kingdom | collected 2012 | reverse complement strand
GGTGCAAATAAAAAAAGGTTACTATAAATCACCCGATTTGTCGGGCAACTCATATAATAAAAAACAGACAGTTTTTGATAAGAGTGGTATCAGAAGCTGTCTGTTTTATATTTGATGATACAAAAATTGAGAGAGATTTATCAGCGGTTACAGCACCCAGTCTCCTTTACTTAATGTACTGTTGTGATATTTTGAAGAAAAGGTGACATCTTCTCCAAACCATGCAGGAGGAACGTAACTTTTGGCTGTTTCCTCAGAGGAAAATTCCACTTCTGCAAGAAGAAGCCCTTCATATGCTTCGTGGAAAATATCAAGCTCAATAGAAAGTCCGTCTTTTTCCGGAATGACATATCGGTCTTTACAGATAACGATACCGTCCGCTTTTTCCTTCAGGTGGTAATAAGATTCTTCTGTCAGAGGAAGGTTATATTCTTCTCTGGAAAGAAGTCCTTTTGATTTGTAAGTAAGATAATATTCATCATTCTGACGGCGGATGCGCACAACAGGATCTGTGCAGAGATAGCCCTGTTCAATATGAAGACAGGGATATTGGGACAGATTTTCGGGAAGCTGCTCTTTTTTTATCAGAAACTTTCTTTCAATCTCCATAAAATCCTCCTTATATATGTTAAAAATGTAAGAACAGTATACCCTTTTTATTGTAAAAAAGAAAGGGAAATGGTATAATAAATCCCGAAAAAAGCGCAGAAAACAGGACTTCATCAGAACAGGAGGTTTTTGGATTGAGCAGAGTATATATTTTTCTGGCAGACGGCTTTGAGGACATAGAAGGCCTGACGGTTGTAGATTTAATGAGAAGAGCAGAAATAGATATAAAAACAGTTTCCATCAAAAATTCCAAAGAGGTTACAACCTCTCACGGGATTGCGCTTCTGACAGACTGTATTTTTGAGGAGACAGATTTTTCAGATGCAGATATGCTGGTGCTTCCGGGAGGAATGCCGGGAACGAAGTATCTGGGTGAATATGCGCCTCTTACAGAGCTTTTGAAATCCTTTTACGGCAAAGGCGGCAAAGTGGCGGCAATCTGTGCAGCGCCCAGCGTTTTTGCAGAACTGGGATTTCTGGAGGGAAGAAAGGCGACCTCCTATCCTTCCTTTATGGAAAAATTAAAAGGAGCCGTTCTCACAGAGGAGCCTGTGGCAGTGGACGGCAATGTGACAACAAGCAGAGGGCTTGGGACAGCCATAGATTTTGCCCTGTCCCTTATCGGACAGTTGAAAGGAATGGAAAAAGCGCAGGAAATCGCAGAATCTATCGTATATTTTTAAAAAAACACTGGTGTTTTGATTTCGCTTGTGCTATACTACTACAATGACTGTATCCTAAGCATAGTAGGATAAAATGCAGAAATTAACTAACCTGATATAAATTTAAGGAGGAACATACAAAATGAGTTTACAGGTGGAGAAAATGGAGAAAAACATGGCGAAGCTTACAATCGAAGTTTCCGCTGAAGATTTAGAGAAGGCAATGCAGAACGCATACCAGAAAGCAAAAGGAAGAATCAGCATCCCGGGATTCCGTAAAGGAAAAGCTCCGAGAAAAATGATCGAGCAGATGTACGGAAAAGGAATTTTCCTTGAGGACGCAGTAAACGCCCTGATTCCGGAGCACTACAGCAAAGCTCTTTCCGAGTGCGAACTGGAGATCGTTTCCCAGCCTCAGATCGACGTAACACAGATGGAGCCTGGAAAAGCTCTTATCTTTACAGCAGAAGTTGCAGTAAAACCGGAAGTTACATTAGGCGAGTACAAGGGCGTAGAAGTTCCGAAGGCAGAGATCGAAGTAACTGAGGAAGAAATCGAAGCTTCCCTGAAACGTGAGCAGGAGAAAAACTCCAGAACAATCACAGTAGAAGACCGCGCAGCAGAAGAAGGCGACATCGTGACAATCGACTTTGAGGGATTTGTAGACGGAGACGCTTTTGAAGGCGGAAAAGGCGAGGCATATCCTCTGACACTTGGTTCTCACACATTTATCCCGGGATTTGAAGAGCAGCTTGTTGGTGCAAAAACAGGCGACCACGTAGAAGTAAACGTGACATTCCCGGAAGAATATCAGGCAAAAGAGCTTGCAGGCAAAGCAGCAGTATTCCAGTGTGATGTTAAGAAGATCGAAGCAAAAGAGCTTCCGGAGCTTAACGATGATTTTGCAAAAGATGTTTCTGAGTTTGATACTCTTGCAGAATACAAAGAAGACGTAAAGAAAAACCTGACAGAGAGCAAGGAAAAAGAAGCTCTTCGTGCAAAAGAGGACGCAGCTATCGAAAAAATCATTGAGAACGCTGAGATGGAAATTCCGGAGGCAATGATTGATACACAGTGCCGTCAGATGATGGACGATTTCGGAAGAAGAATGCAGTCCCAGGGTCTTTCTATGGAGCAGTACTTCCAGTTCACAGGCCAGACAGCAGAGAAAATGATGGAAGACATGAAACCACAGGCTCTCAAGAGAATCCAGACAAGACTTGTTCTTGAAAAAATCGTAGAAGTTGAGAACATTCAGCCGACAGAGGAAGAAGTAAATGAAGAAATCTCCAAGATGGCAGCTATGTACAAAATGGAAGCTGACAAGTTAAAAGAACTGGTTGGAGAGCGTGAAATGGAACAGATGAAGAAAGATATGGCTGTACAGAAAGCCGTTACTTTCGTTGCTGAGGCAGCAAAAGAGGCATAATCCTGATTTCCATTGATTTTCACAGAGAAGCAGTAATCACTGCAGGAGGTAATTATGAGTTTTGTACCTTATGTCATTGAGCAGACAAGCAGAGGAGAAAGAAGCTACGATATTTATTCCAGGCTTCTGAATGACAGAATCATTTTCCTTGGGGAAGAAGTAACCGACGTGAGCGCCAGCCTGATCGTGGCACAGCTCCTTTTTCTGGAAGCAGAAGATCCGGGAAAAGATATTCAGCTGTACATCAACAGCCCGGGAGGCTCTGTGACAGCCGGTATGGCAATTTATGATACCATGAAATATATCAAATGTGATGTTTCTACAATCTGTCTCGGTATGGCAGCCAGCATGGGAGCTTTCCTTCTGGCAGGAGGAACAAAGGGCAAACGTTTTGCCCTTCCAAACTCCACCATTATGATCCATCAGCCATCAGGCGGAGCACAGGGACAGGCTACAGAGATTCAGATTGTAGCAGATCACATCGCAAAAACAAAAAGAACTTTAAATGAGATTCTTGCAGCAAACACCGGACAGCCATACGAGGTTGTAGAACGGGATACAGACCGCGACAATTATATGTCTGCGGAGGAAGCGAAAGCTTACGGTTTAATTGATGGTGTTGTTGTGCACAAATGATAACCCTTGATTGACAAAGACTCCTGTAAACCGCAGGAGTCTTATCTTGCTATATAGGATATAGAAAGGAAAGTAAAAAATTCATGGCAGAAAAGATAAGAGATGGAAAAGTCAGATGTTCCTTTTGCCATAAATCTGAGGACCAGGTAAGGAAACTGATTGCAGGACCGGACGGCGCTTTTATTTGTGACCAGTGTATCGGTATCTGTTCGGAAATTCTGGAAGAAGAATTTGAAATGTACGGTCAGGAGCCGGACTACACCTCCGGGATCAACCTGATGAAACCGGAAGAAATCCATAAAATTCTTGACGATTATGTGATCGGACAGGAGGCTGCGAAAAAAGCCCTGTCTGTTTCCGTATACAATCATTACAAACGTGTGACTGCTTTCGGAAATTCCGATGTGGAACTTCAGAAAAGTAATATTCTTATGCTGGGACCGACAGGCTCCGGCAAGACGCTTCTTGCACAGACACTCGCAAGACTTTTAAATGTGCCGTTTGCCATAGCGGACGCCACAAGTCTGACAGAGGCAGGATATGTGGGGGAAGATGTGGAAAATATTCTGCTGAAGATCATTCAGGCGGCAGATTGGGATATAGAAAGAGCCCAGTACGGAATTATTTACATTGATGAGATTGATAAGATCACAAGAAAATCAGAAAATGCGTCCATTACCCGCGACGTATCAGGAGAGGGCGTTCAGCAGGCGCTTTTAAAAATATTGGAAGGTACGGTTGCAAGCGTTCCGCCTCAGGGTGGAAGAAAACATCCCCATCAGGAATTTATCCAGATCGATACTACAAATATCCTGTTCATCTGCGGCGGCGCTTTTGACGGACTGGAAAAAATCATTGAGGCGCGTCAGAATACAAAATCCATCGGTTTCGGTGCAGAGGTGGCAGTACAGGAAGAAAGAAACGTAGGAGAAGTGCTGAAGGACGTCATGCCTGAGGACTTTGTAAAATTCGGACTGATCCCTGAATTTATCGGACGTGTTCCTGTGGTGGTTTCTCTGGAAGCATTGGACGAGAAGGCTCTGATCCGTATTTTAAGGGAGCCGAAAAACGCTCTTACAAAGCAGTATCACAAATTATTTGAGATGGACGGAGTGGAGCTTGATTTTGAGGACGAAGCCCTTGAGGTTGTGGCAAAGAAATCTCTTGAGAGAAAGACAGGAGCCAGAGGACTTCGCGCCATCATGGAAAATTCCCTGATGGATCTGATGTATACGATTCCGTCAGACGATACGATCCGCAAATGTACCATTACAAAAGAAGTAGTAGAGGGGACCGGAGAGCCGGAGCTTGAGCGTGGAGAGGCGCCTCAGCAGATAGAGCAGAAGAAGCCTCGGAGAAACACACGCGCAAGAAAGAGCGGCAAGCCGGAAACCGCTTAGGAAGGAATGACATAAATGATGAATCCAATTCAGGTACTGCCTGCTATCGCTCTTCGGGGAACTACGATTTTACCGGGAATGATCGTGCATTTTGATGTAAGCCGGGAGAGATCTGTAAAGGCGATTGAGGCGGCAATGCTGAACGACCAGAAAATTTTCCTTGTGACGCAGAAGGATCCGGAAGTGGAAACGCCGGAGATTTCCGATCTGTATCACGTGGGAACGATTGCTTATATTAAACAGGTAGTAAAGCTTCCGAAAAATCTTCTCCGCGTTCTCGTGGAGGGAACAGAGAGAGCAGAGCTTTTAAGCTTTTCGCAGGAAGCTCCGTTTCTGGAGAGTGAGGTATCTGTTCTTTCAGCGGAAGAGGAAGAGGAATATCCTCCTGCAGTCCGTGAGGCGATGTGCCGAAGCCTGCGGGATCTGTTTCAGCAGTTTGCAGGGGAGAGCGGAAGAGTAAGCCGGGAGCTTGTAAATCAGATTTTAAGCATAGAAAATCTGGAAGAGCTTGTGGAACAGATTTCCGTGAATCTTTCCCTTTCTTATCAGAACCGTCAGAAGCTTCTTGAGGCAGTTTCTTTGAGAGACAGGTATGAGCTTCTGGGAGCGATTCTCACAAATGAGATCGAAGTGGTGGAAATCGGGAAAGACCTTCAGAAAAAAATAAAAGCCCGGATTGACAAAAATCAGAGAGAATATATTTTAAGAGAACAGCTGAAACTGATCCGCGAGGAGCTGGGAGAAGAAAACACAGTAGACGATGCGGAAGAGTTCAAGAATAAGCTGAAAAAGCTGGAAGCATCAAAAGAAGTAAAAGAAAAAATCGGAAAAGAGATAGAGCGCTTTAAAAGCATGAGCAGCAATGCGGCGGAGACAACAGTGTTAAGAGGGTACATCGAGACGCTTCTCGCACTTCCCTGGGATAAACGGTCCACAGATTCTGATGATTTACAGGAAGCGTGGAAAGTTCTTCAGGAAGGACATTACGGTTTAAAAGAAGTGAAGGAGCGCATTATGGAGTTTCTTTCTGTGAGAAAACTGACACAGAAGGGAAAAAGTCCGATCCTCTGTCTTGTAGGACCGCCCGGAACAGGAAAAACTTCCATTGCCCGTTCCATTGCAGAGGCGATGAATAAGAAGTACGTCCGCATCTGCCTCGGCGGCGTGCGCGATGAGGCGGAAATCCGCGGTCATAGAAAAACGTATGTGGGCGCTATGCCGGGAAGGATCACAGAGGCATTAAAGCAGGTAGGCGTGAGCAATCCGCTGATGCTTCTCGACGAGATCGACAAGACAAGCAGCGATTATAAGGGAGATACTTCTTCCGCTCTTCTTGAGGTTCTTGACCCGGAACAGAACAGCCATTTTACAGATCACTATGTAGAGCTTCCGCAGGATCTTTCCGAGGTGCTTTTTGTGGCGACAGCCAACGATGTGCAGGGCATTCCGCGTCCTCTTCTTGACAGAATGGAATTAATCGAGATTTCCGGTTATTCTGAAAATGAGAAGGAGCACATTGCAAAAGAACATCTCATTCCGCGCCAGATGGAGATAAACGGTGTGCCGGAAGGCTGCCTTACGATTCAGTCGGCTGCTCTTGGAAAAATCATTAATAATTACACGAAAGAGGCAGGCGTTCGAAATCTGGAGAGAAGCATCGGAAGGATATGCAGGAGAACAGCCCGCGCCATTATGGAAAAAGGAAAGAAGCGCGTTGTGGTGACAACGAAGAACCTTCCGGATTTCCTCGGAAAAGAGCGGTTTAATTATCTCATGGCAAACCCGAAAGACGAAATTGGAATTTCAAGAGGTCTTGCCTGGACTCAGGTGGGAGGAGATACCCTCCAGATAGAAGTAAACGTCATGCCGGGAAAAGGAGAATTTCTTCTTACAGGGCAGCTTGGAGATGTGATGAAGGAATCTGCCCAGGCAGGCATCACCTATATCCGTTCCATTGCAGACAGATACGAGATTTCTCCGGAATATTTCCAGGAACACGACATTCATATCCACATTCCGGAGGGAGCCGTTCCAAAAGACGGTCCGTCCGCAGGAATCACAATGGCGACAGCCATGCTTTCCGCTATTGTGGAGAAGCCGGTGCGCGCTGACCTTGCCATGACAGGCGAAATTACATTAAGGGGCAGAGTCCTTGCGATCGGAGGCTTAAAAGAAAAGCTTCTCGCTGCAAAATATGCAAAAATAAAAGAGGTTCTTGTGCCGGGAGAAAACCGCCCGGATATAGAAGAACTGGATAAAGAAATTACAAAGGGACTTACCATTACCTTTGTGGAGACAATGGACGAAGTGCTTGAGAAAGCGCTTGTAAAATAGAGAGGAACAGCCAATGATTATAAAAAATGTATCACTGGATATTGTGTGCGGCATCACAAGCAGGCTTCCGGAAACAAAACGACCGGAGATTGCGTTCGCGGGAAAATCAAACGTGGGAAAATCCTCCCTTATTAATGCGCTTATGAACAGGAAGGCTCTGGCGCGCACAAGTTCCCAGCCGGGAAAAACGCAGACCATCAATTTTTATAATATTAACGAAGTCATGTATCTTGTGGATCTGCCCGGATATGGATATGCAAAGGTTTCCCCTTCCGAAAAGGCAAAATGGGGAAAAATGATTGAAAAATATCTTCATACATCAAAAGATCTGAAGGCGGTCTTTCTTCTTGTGGATATACGCCACGAGCCTTCCGCTAACGACAAACAGATGTATGACTGGATCCTCCATAATGGATATGAGCCGATTATTATTGCCACAAAGCTTGACAAGCTGAAACGAAGCCAGGTGCAGAAAAGCATAAAGGCGATCAGGGAAGGGCTGAAGCTTCCAAAAGAGGGAATCCTCATTCCTTTTTCTGCTGAGACGAAGCAGGGAAGGGAAGAAATCTGGAATCTGATGGATGAGCTTACCGGTCTTGGAGAAGAAACGGAAAAAGAACAAAAGGCGTAAAGCACATTGCTACGAAGGAGAGCAGAACGACAATGGGAATCATCAAGGCATTGAAGCTGGGATTTGATTATCTGAAATATGATGACAATGGAAATGTAGAAGATACGCAAAGAGCAGTAAATGATGTAAACATGGAGATTGAAGAGGGCGAGTTTGTGGCAGTCCTGGGGCATAACGGTTCAGGAAAATCCACACTGGCGAAGCATTTAAACGCCCTTTTGCTTCCTTCCGAGGGAACGCTCTGGGTGGACGATATGGATACGTCAAAGGAGCCGGAGCTCTGGAAAATCCGCCAGAAAGCGGGAATGGTTTTTCAGAATCCAGACAACCAGATCATCGGAACCGTTGTGGAGGAGGACGTGGGATTTGGCCCGGAAAACATGGGCGTGCCCACAGAGGATATATGGAAGCGTGTGGACGACAGCCTGAAAAAAGTAGGCATGACTGCATATCGCCATCATTCTCCCAATAAGCTTTCCGGAGGACAGAAGCAGCGCGTTGCCATAGCGGGAGTTGTGGCAATGCACCCCAGATGTATCGTGCTGGACGAACCTACTGCCATGCTTGACCCCAACGGAAGAAAAGAAGTGCTTGAGGCAGTGCGGGAACTGAATCAAAAGGAAAAAGTGACGGTAATCTTAATTACCCACTATATGGAAGAAGTGATCCACGCAGATAAGGTTTACGTCATGGACGGCGGAAGCGTGGTGCTGGAAGGCACGCCCAGAGAGATTTTCTCCCAGGTGGATACACTCAAAAAATACCGTCTTGATGTGCCGCAGGTTACGCTTCTTGCCCATGAACTGAGAAAATCCGGCGTGTCCATTCCGGAGGGAATACTGACGAAAGAAGAATTGGTGAGTGCCTTATGTCAATAGAGTTAAAAGATGTAACTTATACCTACAGTCCGGGAACTGCTTATGAAATCCATGCTCTTAAAAATATTAATCTGTCCATACCGGACGGACAGTTTATTGGGGTCATTGGACATACGGGAAGCGGAAAATCCACCTTGATTCAGCATTTAAACGCTTTAATTCAGCCGACATCCGGTACAATTCTCTATAATGGAGAAGATGTGTGGGCGGAAAAATACGACAGGAGAGCGCTCCGCAGTCAGGTAGGGCTTGTGTTCCAGTATCCGGAACATCAGCTTTTCGAAAGCGACGTGCTTTCTGATGTATGTTTTGGTCCCATGAATCAGGGACTTACAAGGGAAGAAGCGGAAAAAGAGGCAAAAAAGGCTCTGGAGCAGGTTGGTTTTAAAGAAAAAAACTACGGAAAGTCTCCTTTTGAGCTTTCCGGCGGGCAGAAAAAGCGGGTTGCCATTGCAGGCGTTCTCGCCATGAATCCGAAGATCCTGATTCTTGATGAGCCGACGGCTGGTCTTGATCCGAAAGGAAGAGACGACATTCTGGATCAGATCGCGCTCCTTCATAAAGAAAGAGGGATTACCATTATTCTTGTTTCTCACAGTATGGAGGACATTGCGAAATATGTGGAGCGTCTGATCGTAATGAACGGAGGCGAGGTTGCCTTTGACGATACGCCGAAAGCAGTCTTTTCCCATTATAAAGAACTGGAAGAGATGGGGCTTGCTGCGCCGCAGATCACATATATTATGAATGATTTAAAGAAAAACGGCTTAGATGTAGATACAGATGCAACTACCGTGGAGGAGGCGAAAGAGAGTATTTTAAAAGCTCTTCGAAACAGCCATTCCTCACTTTTGAAGGAGGACGGAAACCATGCTTAGAGATATTACACTGGGACAGTTTTATCCTGCAGATTCTGTTCTTCATAAACTGGATCCCCGGACAAAGTTTCTGGGAACAATGGCGTTTATTATTTCCGTGTTTTTGTTCAACACATTTCCAGGATACGCAGTGGCAACGCTGTTTCTCGGGGGACTGATCTTTCTTTCAAAGGTTCCTGTGAAATTTATGTTCAAGGGACTGAAGGCGATTTTTGTGATCCTTCTTATCACAGTTGCGTTTAATATTTTGCTGACTCCCGGAGAAATTCTCTGGCAGTGGGGCTTTTTAAAAGTGACAAAAGAGGGGCTTGTCCTTGCAGGAAGAATGGCGATCCGCCTGACCTACCTTGTGATCGGTTCTTCTGTCATGACGCTGACTACGACTCCGAATCAGCTGACAGACGGGCTGGAACGGCTCCTTCGTCCTTTAAATAAAATCCACGTTCCCGTACATGAGATTTCCATGATGATGTCCATTGCCCTTCGTTTTATTCCGATCCTTCTTGAAGAGACAGATAAGATCATGAAGGCGCAGGTTGCCCGCGGAGCAGATTTTGAAAACGGAAATATTATCCAGAAGGCGAAAAACATGGTTCCTCTTCTTGTGCCTCTGTTTATCTCCGCTTTCCGCCGTGCAAATGACCTTGCTATGGCAATGGAAGCGAGATGCTACCACGGAGGGGACGACAGAACCCAGATGAAGCCCCTTCATTATGAGAAGAGAGATTATGTGGCGTATGCAGTGGTGATCGTGTATCTTGGAATTGCGGCTGCATTCAGAATCATTGGAATATAAGAGGTTGATATGAAACGAGTAGGACTTGTAGTGGCGTATGACGGAACAAATTACTGCGGCTGGCAGACACAGCCAAACGGAAGTACTGTGCAGGGTGTTTTAAATGACGCGCTCTCAGACCTTCTGGGAGAAAAAATCGAGACGATCGGCGCGAGCCGTACAGACGCAGGCGTTCACGCACTCGGGAATGTGGCGGTATTTGATACGGAGACGAGGATTCCGGGGGAAAAGATTTCCTATGCCCTGAATCAGCGTCTTCCGGAAGATATTCGCATTCAGCTTTCCGAGGAAGTGGAGCCGGATTTCCACCCCCGCTACTGTGACAGCGAGAAAACGTATGAATACCGGATTTTAAACAGAAAATTCCCGGTTCCCACAGAGCGCCTTTATACATATTTTTACCATTATAAGCTGGACGTGGAAAAAATGCGTGAGGCAACTTCATACTTGATCGGAACCCATGATTTTGCCAGCTTCTGCGGTGCGAAAGCCCAGGTAAAAAGTACAGTTCGCACCATCACTTCTATGGACGTATGGCGCGACGGGGATATTGTGACGATCCGCGTCACAGGCACGGGCTTTCTTTACAATATGGTCCGCATTCTTTCCGGAACGCTTATCGAGGTGGGAAATGGACAGTATCCGCCTGAGCGGGTCAAAGAGATTCTAAACGCCTGCGACAGAGAAAAAGCAGGACCGACAGCTCCGGCTCAGGGGCTTACCCTTATGGGGATTGAGTTTTTTGACTGAGAAATAAATAGGAGATGAAAAAACACTGACATTGCGGGGGATACCCGGGGTGTCAGTGTTTTTTTCGTTTCAGGCAGAAATCAGGATTTTTAATGGGGGCATTTAGAGTAAAAATTATCGCTGATTAGTGTTTTGCTGGCTATATAGCCACATTTTGTACAGCGTTTTGCCTGAAATTTCTGGTAGTTGCAGCTTTTATCTGCGTGTGGCAGATGTTTGTAGGCATATCCTGTTTTATACGTATGCTTGCAGGCGGCGTAAGCCTCCGGGTCAGAAGAAAAATAATAGATTTCCCCGTCATCAGCGATGAAATAATCGCTTCCTTTGTCGAAAAAGACAGGCTCTTCCGGAAGGTTTAAATAATCGTATTCTTCCGGAAACTCTGCGCCGTCCGGAACAAAAATTTCTACGGATTTAGCAGAGCAGAAATCAGAAGTTTCATATAAGCCGCTGTTATCAAGCACTGGCTGTTGATATGCCATGATGGGGACGGCTCCGGCAAGCAATGAACACGTTGTCAGGAGAATGGAAAAAACAGATTTTGATGTTTTGCCATGTTTGATCATAAGTATGCGCTCCTTTGTAATATGAAATTTCAGGCTCTGAAAAGAGGAATATCCCGGAAGACAGATGTTTTCCTCTGAGGAGGGGAGCGGGAGATCAAGAAGGAGATTTACGTAACGGTTCCGTTCTTCCTCTGTACTGTTTTTCAGTACGTGTTTATCGCAGAGAAGTTCCAGCGTTTTTTCCAGACTTTTGTAAAAGCAGAAGGTAAGAGGATAGTACCAGTGAACTGCAAAAGCCAGAAAGCCGGTTATTTTAATAAAGTTATGGAGATATTGAAAATGGCAGGTTTCGTGTTTTAAAATATGAGGCAGCTGTTTGGGATTTGTGTTTACGGGCAGAAATATAACAGGTCTTAAAAATCCGATTAAAAAAGGGGAAGAGCATAAAGGACTTACACGAACAGAAATTTTCTTCTCCCGTTTTTTAGTGACTCCATTCACATGTTTCAGATAATCAGGGAATATTTCTTTGGAATTGTGAATGAACTGCCGCCTGATTTTTGAAAATTTTATAAGCTGCCATGCAAAAAGCACAACAAGAAATAAAAGCCATGTTCCCGCAAGAATAAGAACAAGCCGGGAATAGACCGGAAAATGTAAATGCCCCACCTCATCTTTATAGAAAGTTTTCATCTGTGTAAACACCAGCGCTTTCGGTTCCGTGACAGAGGGAAACAGATGTTGTATGGTTTTGCTGTCATATATGCAGCTTTTGAGAAAGTTGTGAAGAAGGGGGAGGGGAAGCAAATAAAATGCAGCGGAAACAAGAAGCATAAAAAGTCTCTGTCCCGGTTTAAAACGGTATCGAAAAATAAGACAGAGAAGTGCATAGCATATGTATACAATGCTTCCCATAGCGCACATACAAAAGAGAAGATTATTTATCATCGTACAGATTCCTCAACATTTTTTTCTCTTCCTCAGATAAATCATGATTTCCTGTCAAAGTGCAGATAAAGGCTTTCAGAGAACCACGGAAGCTTTTGTTCAGAAAATCCTGCGTCCATTTCTGAGCGAAAGCTTCTTCGGAGGAGGAAGGCATATACATTAATTTGTGACCGTGTTTCGGAGCGATCAGCGCTCCTTTTTTTACAATTCTCTGCAGGTATGTTTTGACGGTTCCAATGGAGATTTCGAAACCTGCGTCCCACAGCAAATCTGCAATTTCAGCCAGAGTCATTTCTCTGTTTTCTTTCCAGAGAATTGACATAATCTCATACTCCTGGCCTGATAAATTGTATTTTGCTTCCATATTGACTCCTTTCATAAGAATAGATACACATATGTATCTTATTATACACCAAAAATAATAAAAATCAAGACTTGTTTGTTTGAAATAAATTGGATATTATCCCGATATAAAGATACAAGTATGAATCTGAAGAAGACGGAGGCATCGGGACTGATTCGGGCTCCGGTGTAAAGGTGAAAGTTATGAAAAAAATAATAGTATTTTGCATGATTGGTTTATGCGTATTCTGCGGCTGTGGAGGAAAGACGGAAACAAAAACAGGAAAACAACTCGCAGTAGATGTAAAAGAAAAGGAAAAATCCGAGGCGGAGGAAACGGTTTATCAATACCATTTTCCGGAAGAATATAAAAAAGCAGGAGAAAAAATTGAATTTGATACAGAGATTGTAGTGGATAGTTCAGAAAACGTTTTTTATAAAGGAAAAGCGGAACTGGAGGCTTTAGATGGAGAAAAGCTGAAAGATTATTTATACGGGACAGATTTCGATGAACAGGTATTCGAAGAAAAAGGAACAGATTATGTTGGAAATGAGATCAATACAATCATATGGCAGTCAGAAGAAAAGGGAACTTTACAATATATAAAGTCGTTAGGGAGTACGTATATAAGTCCTCTTTTTGATCATATCAGCCAGGCTTTTCATCTTCCGGATAAACAATATGAGGAGTCCTGGGCTTCTACTACAGAGGAGTTCGACGGATTTTCCAGAGAAGAGGCTTATGAAAAAATCAGAAGTGTTCTGGAAGACTGTGGGATTACGGTACCGGAAGAATACATTTGCTACACTCTGCCTTATGAAGAGATGGCAGAACGTGAGTATGCAGAGGATATGTATGGAAACGAGGACGTAGAAGCAGAAAAAACAGACTGGGACGAAAACGACGACGCATATTTTTTTGTATTTCAAAGCCGGTACTGTGGTCTTCCAACGTATCACCCGTATGTTTACAGAATGGAAAAAGATATACTGGAAAACAGACCGCTTCAGGCAGTTATATCCCGGGAGGGGATTGAGTACCTGTCTGTAGAGAGGATTTTTCAGTATAAGCAGGAAAAAGAAAGCGTGGAGCTTCTTCCATTTGAAAAGATTGCAGAGGTCCTGGAAAAGCAGTTCACAAGAATTATGGGGGAAGAGACGTATAAAGTGAAAAGGGCAGAATTAAAGGCTATGGAAAATCTTGCAGGTAAAAAAGAGTATGAAATGGTTCCTGTGTGGATTATTGATATGGAAATCAATGATAATGGGGATATAAGAAATTTTCAGAAATTTTTTGATGCTGCGACAGCGAAGGAGTATATTTTCCAATGAAGAAATATTTAAGTGCAGATTTTGAGAGAATGCTGGGACTGCGTTTTGTGCTGTGCGTGGCGGGAGTTTTTCTTGTGTTTATGACAAGCACATACACAAACAGAGACCTTGTTAATATAACGGCTTTAAATGCAGTTGACAATGGTCTGTATGGAATGTCGGGGTTGTTCAGTATGGTAATCTGTGCTGCAGCCTACAGTGGCAGTTTATGTGAGGACATAGAAAACAGGTATTTTTTTGCAGAATGTTTTTATGGAAAATGGAAAAATTTTGCAAGAAGCAGAACGCTTACAGTTTTTCTTTCTTCGCTTTTTATAATGGCGCTTGGCGTACTGTGTTATGGATTTTATGTAAGTGTGGCAGGAGGCGGCTGGTTTTCAACAGATGATACAGTGTATCAGATTTTGCAGGAGCGGCAGGGCTGGTATTTTTGTCTTTTAAAGAAAGCGCCGCCATTGTTTTTCCTGGCAACAGGTTTGTGGTATGGAACGCTTTCAGGGCTTATGTCTGTTCTGGCATTATTATTTTCTCTTTACTGTGCAAATAAGATGTTGATATTATCAGTGCCTTTTATGGGTATGTATTTTTTATTGAACTTGTCTCTGATTTGTGATCTGTGGAATGGAAAATTAAATGTGTGGCTTATTTTTCAACCATTTTTTCATGATTTTTCTACAGATAAAGAAGCGATTCTTTATGTCATATGTTTTACCGCAGTTGTGGGATATATACTCTACAGAATGATATTAAAGAGGGTGGAACGGAGGCTTTTTCATGGAAAATAAAGTGAGAATGGATATTGGCAGATGGGCGCTTCGGCGGTATTTCAGCAGAAAAACAGGGGACGTTCTGATTTTTTTCTTCTTCATGTGTGTGACATTTTTACTTCCTGTACGGGCAATATGTGCGGAATATCAGTACCCTGTATGCCCGTATTTTTTGCCTCATCTTTTTTCGTATTTATATTTTGAAACAGGATTTTTTGCGGCGGTTATTTACTTCTTTTCAGATATTCCATTTATGAATGAGTGGGAAGCGAACCGTGTTATGAAGCTTGGAAGAAAACGGTGGGCATTGGTACATATAGGAGAAATTATCATAAGCAGTTATCTTCTGATGCTCAGTTTTTTTGTTTTAACATTTCTTCCTCTTGTGGGAGTGATGGAAATAGAAAATGACTGGGGAAATTTATTATATACTCTCATTGCAAAAGGGGATTTTAGGGTTGTTTTTGATGTTTCTTATAAAATTTTACAGCAGTACACGCCGGTTTCAGCCATGATTTTTTGTGTGATTCTGGGAGGGGCTGTTATTAGTCTGATTGGGCTTTTAATGTTTATGGTAAGCCTTTTTCTGAGCAGGACCGTGGCGATCATTACGGCAACTGTAGTAACCGGGCTTCCGATATTTGCGGAAAATCTGGCAAATATGAATAATCAGTCATGGCTTTGGTACGTTTCTCCTGTAAGCTGGCTCCGCCTTGATTATATAGAATGGGATTTTGGAAGAGGACTTCCGGATATGCAGTATATAGCCCTGGCTCTTGTGGGAATGATTCTGTTTTGCAGTATTATGATTGTAATAAAGACAACGCGTGTTAATTTTCAATGGAATAGTGAGGAAGTATGAAAACAACATTAAATATTGAACATCTGGAAAAAAGTTTTGGAGAGCAGACTGTTTTGAAAGATATAAACCTGTCTTTGGAAGCAGGAAAAATATATGGTATCGAAGGATATAATGGTTCCGGAAAATCTGTACTTTTCAAATGTATATGCGGGCTGATGATTCCGGATAAAGGGGCTGTTTTTTTAAACGGAAAAGAGAGAAAAGCAGGGGAAATGCTTTCAGATACAGGATTTATTATTGAAAAACCTGCCTGTCTTAAAAAGGAAAGCGGCTATAAAAATTTAAAGCTTCTGTATATGATAAATCATAAGCCGGATAAGGAATATTTGTTTGATATTATGAGAAAAGTAGGACTTGACCCGGATTCGAAAAAACCTGTAGATAAGTATTCTCTGGGAATGAAGCAAAGACTGGGAATTGCTCAGGCGATTATGGGAAATCCCTCTATTCTTATACTGGACGAACCAATGAACGGACTGGATAAACAGGGTGTGGAAGATATGCGGAAGCTTTTCTTTGAAATGAAAGAACAGGGCAAATTGATTCTTCTTGCAAGCCACAACAAATATGACATGGAAATGTTGTGTGATGAACGATTTGAAATAGAAAAAGGGGAGGTGAAAAGAATTTAAAATGTGGGGAGCGTAAGTATGCAGCTCTTAGAAGAGAAAGGCAACGGGAAAAGGAGGGTGAAAATGAAAACAAAATTAACAGCAGCGATTGTAATTCTCTTGGTTATAAGCAATGTGTATTTTATGAACGAGGCGAAGAAACCGGACTATAAGATACATATCGGGATTCCGGTAAGCGCGGAAGACGGTTCAGCCGGATTTGATTTTTCAGAGTCGAAACCGTTAAAAAAGGAGACGGCTTCTGATGTGATGTTATCTTTATTGAGCGCGCATACAGTAGAAGCGCCGGAAATGGAAGAGCGTTTTCCCGATGCTGTCCTTTCTGTTTCAGACTGGAAAAAGAATAAAGAGCATTACCTGTTTACATTCTGGCTGGAGGAAAATTCTGTGATTTTTAAATCAGAAAGCGAAAAGGGAACGGAATATCGGGAAATTGACAATTTATATTATGTCACGGAATTAGAGAAAATAATAAAAGCAGAAATAGAATTTTAATGGAATATGAGAGGAAGAAAGCTGTCGCATGAACTGTTTTGATTGCGGCGGCTTTTTCAGTTTCTTGATATAATAGCAGAAACGTTCAAAAATAAAACTTCAGATTTTTGAAAATCTATGGGACATTTTCCGCAATTTCCCTGTCTAATAATCAGAAGGATATAAAACAAGGCAGCAGTGATACAATGAAAAAGAAAGGAAGGCATAGCCTATGGAGGAGTTGATAAAAAAGGCGCGGCAGCATGATGCAGATGCGTTTACAGAGCTTATGATGTCCCAGATGCAGACTATGTACAAGACGGCAAGAGCGATTCTGAATAATGAGGAGGACGCGGCGGATGCCATTTCCGACACCATTCTCGCCTGCTGGGAGAAACTGGGACAGCTTCGGGAAAATAAATATTTCCGTACCTGGCTCACAAAAATTCTTGTAAATAAATGCAAAGATATTATCAGGAAAAAGCAGAATCTTTTGTTTACAGATGAGATGCCGGAGATTCCGTCAAAAGATTACGGATATGAAAATCTGGAATGGAAGCAGACTTTAAACGAACTGGACGAGAGGTATCGCACGATTCTGATTCTCTACTATGTGGAGGGATTTAAAACATCGGAGATTGCAGAGATTATGGAACTTCCGGAATCTACAGTGCGTACAAGGCTCTCGAGAGGCAGAGAAAAAATGGCGCAGAGATATGGAAATATGGAAAGAAAGGGGGAGGCATTATGAAAAAAACGGAGGATATGTTTGAGGTTTTAAAAAGAGACGTGGAAATTCCGGATATAGTCATGAAAAAAGCGGAAGGGGCATTTGCAAAAATTCAGGAGGAAGCAAAAAATCAGGAGAAAGTAAAAATAACGCCTCTTTCTTCAAAGAAAAAAAGAAAAAAACTTCCGACAAAGAGGCTGTTTCTTGTGGCAGCAGCCGTTATGCTTGGCGCAGGGGGAGTGACTGCAGGCGCGGCAGCCTATATGCGCTGGAGTAAAACAGCCTCAGAAGGAATGCTGGCTTCCGAAGAAACACAGAAAAAAATGGAGGAGACAAAGCTTACAGTTCCGGTAAATAAATCAGACACGCAAAACGGCGTAACTGTAACGGTCAGCCAGACGATTGTGGACAGCTATTATGCGCATATTATTTTTAAGGTGGAAGGATACGATGCAGGGGAAGGAAAACAGCCGTTTTTCGAGACAGATACGGTAGTTGTGGACGGGTATGATCCAATGGAAGATCCTTATGATGAGAAACGGTATTTTGGCTCTGGCGGAGACTGGTATGATGGAGTAACTATGGGAGAAGACGGAAGAGCGGTAAGGATTTCAGATGGAAAACCGCTGGACGAAATTGAAGATTATCAGGAGAATTACAGGCTGGAGGACGGAAGCTATGAATACCGCCTGACGCTTACTCATACGGCTGATAAAGATTATTTTATGGGAAAGCCAATACACATCGAACTTCACAATCTGGGAACAGCGGAAAAGGCAGATCTTACAAATGTGACAGAGGCTTCCTGGAGCTTTGACTGGGTGCTGGAAGGAAGCCCGGAGAAAAAGGAATACGATTTGAATGCGCCTATAGGAGATACGGGGGTAACGGTAAAACATGTGGAGATTTCCCCCATATCTCTGAGTGTGACGTATGATTTTCCGAAAAAGATCTATAATAAAATGGATAATTCCTCCGGCATGCTGTTTTTCCCTGACGGAGTGCGTTTGAAAGACGGAACAGAACTGAAAACCATTTATCTCGGACCTGGGACAAATGGATATATTTCCGAAAACGAATATTTTATAGCATTCCCTGTTGACCGGATTCTTGATACCGATGAGATAGACGCTCTGCTTGTCCGGAAAGGGGCGGACGGCGGAGAAAGATATACTATATCACTGGAGGGCTGAGTTCAGTTCTGTTTTTCCCGGTTTTTCAGCGGCGAAAAGTACGATGATCATGCCGATAAAAGCGGCGGCAGTGCCGAAGGCAAGCATAACTTTTACACCGAGACTGTCTATGAGAATACCTCCTGACAGGGAGCCAAGGACGCTTCCGAAGGTATAAGTCATAGTGATATAAGCCTGTCCTTTGATTACATCTTCTTTTTGCATGATTGCATTTACATAGTAGACAGAAGATACGGTAATAAGGGTCCAGCCCAGCATCTGGAAAATCTGTACTGCATAAAAGGCAGGAATGGAAGGTGCAAGCAGAGTTCCAAGAGTTTTCAGCATAAAGAAAATACCGGAAATCTTAAACCAGAAATCGCAGGGGGCTTTTTTCAGCATTCTGGAAAAAAGGAACATGGTAGGAAGCTCGAAAATGGCGGCGAGAGACATGGAAAGCCCCATTTCAGAGCTTCCTCCGCCTATGTTTTCCACAATCTGAAACGTAAAGCTGTTTAAAAAGATATGGCTGATATAAATAAGGCAGCAGCCGCAAAGCACGACGGCAAATCTTGGATATTTTCGGAAAAATCCCAGAGGGCTTCCAGATTTTTCAGGGGATTCGTGGCTGACAACAGTTTCCGGGGGAATCCTTTTCAGGAAGGGAAAGCGCAGGGTAAATAAAAAAACGGCGGCAAAGGTAAGAATCATGGCGGCAGGCAGAGCGGAAGCTCCTGTTCTGGCTACGATTCTTCCAAGTGCGTAGGAGGCGACTGCATAGGAAACAGAGCCAAGCCCTCTTGATATGCCAAAGTTTAGTTTTTTTCCCTGATTTACAACTTCCATGCCAAGGGAATTTATAAGTGGCAGCAAAAGCTGGAGAAGCATAATGCAGCTGCCGTAAAAAATTCCGTTTAAAAGTACAGAGCCGCGATACAGGAAAAAGAGAGTCAGCGACATAAGGAGAAGGACAGCCGTCACAAGAAGAATGATTTTTTTAAGAGACGGGCTTTTGGGTTTGTCAGCATATCCGGCAAAAAGCGGCTGCAAAACAGCGGAAATCAGTCCTGCGATGGCGATAATAATGCCGATCTCCGTATTTGTAAAGCCAGCGTCCAAAAGATAAAGGCTTGTAAAGCCCATAACAGCAGAAAAGCTCAGCCAGTAGGAGCTTTGTATGCAGGCATAGCCGGCAGTGAAACAGGAGTGTTGTTTTTGTCTGTTCATGATAAAATTCCTTCCATAATAAATAGTAGTGATAAATGATAAATAAAGAATACATTACAATGAGAGGTTTCTCCATGAGGAATATGGAAAAGAAATGAAAAAAAAGGTAGAAAAACAGTTGACAGAGGGAAAGCTCTGTAATATAATTACTCAATGTGACGTAGTGCGAATATACTTAAGCCAATAGCCCCGGCGAGAGTATTTATCAGCGGTTTCGGACATTTCCGCGATTTTATGCACCCGTTATCACAACACTTATTTTGCGGAAATCCGCGTTAAAAACTATCGTTGATAAATAACAGGAGGTAAAACCATGCAGACTTATAT
>SAMEA3387506__coassemble_1176_pt1 | contig 21293 bp, 20 predicted proteins | sample SAMEA3387506__metabat2_high_PE_036 | metagenome-assembled genome bin SAMEA3387506 (sample SAMEA3387506) | Felis catus | biome: Faeces | place: United Kingdom | collected 2012 | reverse complement strand
TTCTTTGTAAAAGTTAAAATTTTTCGTTTCAAAATGTAAGTGTTTGATGTAAAATTGACCATAAGGGATCCTCCTTCTTTTTGTTTAGTAGGTTTTCGTTTGGTCACTTAAATTTTACATCAAAAAGGAAGAAGATTCCTTATATTTTGGGTATTTTTTGAAAGTTGTTTGTAATGATGTATTGCAAAACAGGTGACTGTGGATAAAACTGCGGAAACTCAAGAAGTATTGACATTCTTTCCTTTTCAATGTATTATAATAAAATAAGAAATGGGTTTGTTACCGTACAGTTATTGCTCAAGCGGGGTGCTCGTTTCTTTTTTTATGTTTACCATATCATATAAATATAAATTCCCATCCGCTGCATGTCTAATCAGCATTTCTATTATAAAGACGTTAAATCTGTCAAGTTCTCCAGTATTACTATTATAAACAGGAAGTGCAAATCTTGTAGTAAATCTGTACCAACCAAATTTTGCATCAACATTATGCTTCCCTTTAAAATTTTCCTGCCAGAGCCTTTATGTCTTCCACTTCCTCCTCTGTACAGCCAGCCTCTTCAGCCACCTCACCCGGCCGGTTTCTCAAAGTGCTGATAATCTACCGGATTCTGCCACAAACCGCCCCAACTGAATCCATACTTTTTAAATATATTATAACAGGCATCACTTTCCACGATCACATGGGCATCTCCTGTTGTTCTGTCCACATAGGAAGACGCATTTTCATGGCTCCACTGTGGTGTTCCGTCTTCCCCATACCATACATAAGGATTTTGCTGTGGATTAATATCAATAGCACGTCCCAGTGCATGATTGGAGAGTTTCTGACCTCCTGTTGCCAGCCTGTAACAGAAAGCCGATGTATTATTATTATCAATAGAATTACTGTCTGAAGATATTCCATCTCCTGTCCAGTAATCGTCAATCAGGCGCATAGACTGAATTTCATATTCTATGTCAAACAACTCCCTGAAGACATTCAGCACATCTTCACAGATTGCCGCATTAACGATCAGCTCACCAACCTGTACCTGATGTTCAAAATTATAATGAACAAGTTTTAAATAACGTAAATCAGAAAGTCCAATATCATTATTGGGATAATAAGATTTGCCGTTTATCCTGTTATAAACTGCGTCTCCTTCCGTAATTTCGTATGCTTTAAAATACTGTTCTTCACTTCCGATCACTGAAAATTCATCTATAACCTGTCCAACAGCAAGAGACTCCAGAACATCTCCGCTTAATACAGTATCCCCCTCCGGAGGCGTAAGCATTCCATTCTCCTCCTGCTGCTGTCTTTCCTGTGCTGCCTGCGCATTTTGAAATTCCGTTACCTGTTGCTGAAGCTTGTCTGTTTCCGCTTGCAGCCTCACAATTTTTTCCGACATTTCTTCATTTTCTTTCTGCAGGCGCTGTCTTGACTGTTTCAATGTTGCGTTGTTCTGAAAACTGAAATAACATAAAAAGCCAAGACATAAAACGGCACAGATTAAGATGATATTCAGCACACTTAAAAGAATTACGCTGCCTGTATTTTTTCTTTTTTCTCTCGTCATACAGCCTCCAATTATTCTCCGTATACCATAATTTCTGTTATGCAGGTATCTTCCCACTGTGTACCAGGATACACATCGTCAATAGTGACTCTCATACTATTTGCCTTTACTGCCTTATTTACCTCGACCCACTCTACTTTTCGTTCTCCTGTAAATGTAACCGGTCCGACATAATCCCCAAAAGCAAGCGTCATTGTTTTCGGTTTTGCATTGCCGACATAATATCTGTCTGTTTTCCAGTTGCCAAGCTTAAATCCAATATATTTAACTTTATAGAAATCATCAAAACTGAAACTGATCGTCTCAGAAATCCCATAACCGTCCGCTCCCTCCTGCCAGTTGGTAGCATCTTTTCCATCAAACAAAAGTATCGGACTGTTGCTTGTTCCCTCCTGTGATATGGTAGAAGAAGCATTCGCTGCGATCACATTTGCCTTATGAAGCTTTGACACATCAGGTTCATCTGTTATAAGACTTGCCTTTGTTTCTTCTGGTTCTGACTGTTCTGCAGATGATTTTTCGGACTGCATAGACTCCATTTTCCTGTCTAACTCTTCTCCCGGCGTCTCCTTTATTTTTTCGCCGGACGTTTCAGGCGAACCCTCCGGAAATACTTCCATTATTTCTTCCGGAACTGCTTCTGCGACTTTTTTCTCTTCCTCTTCCCTTTTTAATTTCTCAAGTTTTTCGCCTACTGTAATTTCTTCTGTTACTTCTTTCGATGCTTTTGTTTTCAGAAAAAATCCCACTGTCACAACGGATACAACCGCCACTGCCACAACAGAAGCTGCCGTAATAAACGCCACTCCGGTTTTTCTCTGTTTCTTTTCTGAAACAATTTCCAATGTCTCTGTTTTCTTCTCTACAGGACTCCCACAGTATGTACAAAACTCAGAATCATCATCTATCTTTCGCCCACATGCTTTACAAAACATATCTATTTTCCCTCCCTCTTAATAAAATGATATTTCTGAAATCGCTGTATCTGTATATTTCCAGCCGGAATACACAGACAAAATCTTAACGGAAACACTTGTTGCATTCACAGGTTCCGGTAATTGAAACGTTTGCATTCCATTTACATCACCAAGAGTAATTTCGTGTTTTGTGCCATTGGAAAATTCCAGTTCTATTTCTTTGGGACGTGCATTTTTACTATATAAATCTTCATTTTTCTGATACCCTGAGTAAATATCAAATCCGGATACCTGATACATATTATCAAAAGTGAACATCAAAAACTCGCCTTCGCCATTTCCAGAAATGCCTTCCACCCAGGCTGTAGAAAGACTTTCGTCTTTCGCCAACTCCGGAGAATGCGTCATGTTATACTCACTTAGTGAAGAAGTTGCACTGACTGCTTTTACAGAACCATTGGAAACTGCCGGATATACAGGAACCGTAGGCGTCGGAGAAGGCGATAAAACAAGCGATGGTAACGGAGTTTCCAACAAAGCAGTAGTAACCTCCGAACTTTCGGTATTTTGAAACTGACTTTTCTCCATTTCCTCTGCTTTCAACTCTTCTATTTTCTCTCCTACTGTAATTTCCTCCTGTTCATTTTCTGATATTCTGTTTTTTACCCAAAATCCGACTCCTGCAATTGTGACTGTCATCACGCTAAGAACGGAAATTATGCCAACCAGAGCTACTTTCTTTTCCCCGTTCATTTTTAATACTCCTTCTCAATTTTATCCATCAGCTCTTTTCTCTGCTTCTCAAAACGTCCCGGAAGCACGCATAAAACGATCACACTGATCAGTACGCCAAGAATCCCCAATATAAACATCAGAAGTCCCATTGTAATTCCCATATTCATTTCCTCTCTTTTTTACTGGATCCAGCCATTTGCAACAGCCTGATCATAAAGCTCTTTCAGGCGATCCATCTCCACATCGTTTACATTGTTTGCAAGCTGTTCCTGATAAAGGTTCTGCGCTTTTTCATAATATCCCTTAAAATCCCCGTAGGTTTTTTCTCCGACAGGTCGTTCAAACTGTTTCGCCACCTCAAGAAGTGCAAGGCTCTTATAAGTTTTATAATTTTCCCCATAATCTGTAAGCATCTGATTCAGAACAGAAGAAGCCTTATCATAATCTTTTATATTCTGATAAAGAACTGCCAGATTATAATCTGTACTGTAACTTCCCATTCCCTGCTCTTTTATTTTCTTAAATACTTCTATTGCTTTCATATCATAAGAAGCATCTCCCGTCTTTTTTGACATATCGCTGTAAGCCTGTCCTAATTGTTCCAAGATACCTATATTATATTCCGGAGAAAGTGTTTCTGCTGCCTCCTCCAGCATTTTTACTTTCTGCATCAGGATTTCCGCCCCGTCGCCAGATGCGTCCAGACATTTTGCCGCCATAATATATGCCCGCATTTTTATATACTCGTCTTTTGTATTCCTGATACATTCCTGAAAAATACTCCCGGCTCCTGCATAATCCTGAGAAACATAGGCAATCTCCCCTTCAATATACCGGATTTCCACAGAATCCAGTTGCTGCTCTTTCGCCTCCGCAAGAGCATCTCTCGCACCTTCCATATCTCCGTTATATGCAAGAGCAATTGCATAATCTCTGTAATAATCCGCATTATCCGGCATGATCGTAATGGCTGTACCGTAACAGTTGGCAGCCTGTGCATAATCTTCCTGTTTTTCATAGCAATTTCCTAAAAGATAATACACATTATTCAACGCGTCATTTCCGTTTATAATATCCGGATTATTTAATATCTCAGACTGAATAAATTCAATGGCATCGCCGTACTGTCTCTGCTGATGAAGCGCCAGCGCTTTCTGATAATATGCTTCCAGTTCCTTTGGTTTTAAGTTCACTGCCTCCTGATAATACATTTCAAAATCATCAAAATCTGACGCGGAAATACACTCTGCTTCCTGCCTCACTAAAAGTTCGTACTTTTTCTGCTTTTCCGCGTCCATTCTAAAATATCCGCTGACTGCAACCCCTGCTGACAAAAACATCACTGCCGCCGTATATATATATATTATTTTCTGCCTCTGAATCAGTCTCCGGTATCTTTTATCTTTCGCCTGAATATTTTTTAAATCAGATAAAAGCAGTTCTGCACTCTGATACCTTTTCTGAGGATCTGGTTCCAGACACTTCATAATAACAGAGGCAAACACATCATTTATTTTCCTGCCTTTATTTCGTATGTCTTCCACAAATCCGCCCTCATCCGGTTTTGGCTTCTGTCCTGTCATAATATGGTAAATCGTAGCGCCAAAGCTGTAAATATCCGCCCGTGCATCAACCGTCTTCCAACGGTTTCTGTCCAGCTCATTCTGATTATACTTTATTGCCTGTATCTGTTCCGGCGCGGCATATCCGCTCGTAAAGCCGGTAACCCACGCACAGTTTCCGTCCAGGCTTGCAGAAATATTAAAATCAATAAGACAAATATTTCCGTTTGGCATAAGCATAATATTTCCGGGTTTTAAATCGCTGTGGATAATAGGCGGATTCTGATTATGGAGATAACCGAGAGTGGCGCATATCTGTTTCGCCCATATCAGAACAGATTTTTCAGGAAATACCGTTCCTGCATCCAGATATTGTTTAAAGGAATTTCCGGGAATAAAATCCATAACTGTATATACATCTCCATCTATCTGGAGAAAATCCAATACCTGAGGAAGGCAGGAATGGCGGAGATTTTTCAGTACGTCCACCTCTGCTCTGTTATTCACAAAATCCTTTATCTCTGTTTTCACTTTTTTCAGCACCACTTCTTTTCCAAGATTTTTGTGATATGCCTTATAAATTTCTCCACTGTTGCCTTCTCCGATTTTTCCCAATATTTCGTAAGTGTCTGAAATATTTCTCTGCATTTTATTCCCTTCCTGTTTAATCTTCCAGTATTGTTTTGTCTTCTATACTCATATTCATGGAACCGCTTCCTGCTTCCATACTTCCTGTTACAATTACCAGATCCTCCACGCCGCTTTCCACAGAGGAAAGTCCTCCGCTCAAAAGTCCCGGATTATCCAGACCTTCGCCTGCCCAGCTTCCGCTTAAACCGGCTGGCGAAATTCCGCCGGAGAAAGAATCCGCGTCCGCTCCGTCAGAACAGGATCCAGATGCAATTCCAGAAGGCGTTCCATCTGCACCAATGCTGTAAATCCATGCAAATGTTCTTGTACACGGGTTTCCGTCTCCTGCATTTGTTCCCACATAATGGCATACAATTCCCACATAATATGTTCCGCTATTTTCTTTAATAAAGCATTCCTGAGTTCCGCTATATGGCGCTCCTTCTACTGCTCCTTCAAATCCTGCATCTGCTGTACCGGAACCTTTCAATACAACAGATTCTCCTTCTGCTTCGTAAACATCAAATGCTATCTTTCCGCTTTTCATGGAAATTACAAGAAGTTCTTCCAATCCATCTCCGTTTAAATCCATACATTCCATTCCCAGCGTACCATTTAAAGCAGCGGCAGAACCAGCGCCGTTTCCGTAATCATAAGAAATTGCAGAACCGTTGAAAGACGCATAGGGACTCTGTGAAAGAATCACTTCATTTGCATAAGCAATAAGAAGCTCTCCTGACGAAACCGTTTCCTCCGGTATCGAGGTTTCCTCCGGAACAGGCTCTTCTGTTATCTCCGGCGCTGGAGCTTCCTCCGGCATCGGCTCTTCCGTTATCTCCGGTACTGGAGCTTCCTCCTGAACTGGCTCTTCTGTTATCTCCGGCGCTGGAGCTTCCTCCGGTATCGACTCTTCTGTTGTTTCCGGTACTGGCGTTTCCTCCGGAACTGGCTCTTCTGTTATTTCCGGCGTCGGGGTTTCCTCCGGAACAGGAGTACTGCTTATCTCCGAATCCTCTGTTGATAAAAAAACTTCTGTCCCATCAACAGGCGTTGGCGTCGGATTGTCAGTTGGTTCCGGATCTGCTTCCGGCGTTGGCGTTGGAGTCGTGAAAATTTTATTGTCCTCGCTCTCATCATTATCAACGTCCTGAATAACCTGAATAATAATTTCACCTTCCGTTTTATTATTGTTATTAGACTTTTCATTAATATCTCTGATTAATTTTTCATAATAATCTTTCTGTTCGCTCAGCTGTTTTGCATATTCCTCCGCATCAGACAGCTTCATATTTTTTACATTATCTGAAGCTTTCGCCAGATATTGTGCTGCCTTATATGGTTTTTTCTGCTTATTGTAAGTATCTGCAAGTCCCATTGCAGCTGCCGGAGATTTCTCGTCAATTTTCAGCGCTTCGCTGAAAGCGATCTCTGCTTTTTCATAATTTGCTTCCGCCAGATATTTATTTCCCAGGTCAAGCTTTGCCTGCAATTTGCTGGCAGGTGTTGTTTTCGGCATAACAAATACAGCTACCACAATAACAAGAATGCAGATACACCCTGCCCCGATTGGAAGAAAAATCTTTATATTTTTATTTTTTTCCTGATTTTTTATTTCCTCTCCACAGTAATTGCAGAATTTCTGATTCTTCTCTATTTTCTTTTTGCACTTTGGACATCTCATGTCTTTACCTTCCTCTCTTTATTTTTCCCTGAAAATAAATTCTTCATCTGCCATCTGTATCCGGCAGGAATCCGTAAGTTTTATCGGCTCTCCCGGAATCGCCTGTTTCCCGTCTACGTATGTGAAATTACTGGAATGGCAGTCTTCCAGATAATAAAATCCTGCAAGATACCGAATAGTGCAATGCACTCTGCTAAGCGCCGGATTATTCGAAATACATATATCTGTTTCTGACGCTTTTTTTCCGATCTTACACACATTTTTATAAATTGAAAATTGTTCCTGTGTCCTGACGCGCAGAAGAGACGCGCTGAGAACAGGCTGCGTATTTAAAAGTACCGTTCCCTCGTCTCCTCCCTGATTCAAAAGCATTGTGCGTTCCTCCTGCTCTTCCGGAACATATGGAGATACAGGAGGGGTATATTGCGGAAATGGAAAAATCGTTTCCTGAACAGGTTGCACAATATTTTCCGGTTTTTCCTCTTTTCTTGCAGCCTTCTTCTCTCTCTTTCTCTCCCAGAATCCTTTTCTCTTCTTTCCTGTTTCCTCTATTTCTCCAAATAAATCAAAATCGTCCGGGGTTGGAGGTATCGGAGGAAGCGATTCCACAGGCGGGACTTCCTGCTGCGGCGGTATTGGCGGCATTGTTGTCACAGGCGGTATTTCAGACTGCAGTCCCGCTGAAGGCATCTGCACAGAAGAACTCTCTCTTTTAAGGGGAATGCACAAAAGCCTTACCTCTCCAGTCATATCATCCACATAAAGATACTGCTGCTCCAGAACAAGTTCTTCTCTTGGTATATACCACTGTTTCAACTCTGTGACCGCTCTCTGTATCTTTTGGATCATCGCCTCTTTTTCTTCCGGGATTACCATTTCCTGCCATGCCATCATATTCGTAACTCCTGATATATCATAACGAAACGAATATCCCCACTCCCGTTCCTCTACCTCCATCTTTAACAGGCAGGACGGTCCATCGGCTTCCCGGATCATTCTCACAGTCAGGACATCAAGGCTCTCTCCTTCTACAGAATCGTATATCATATCTGACCTTCCATCTGAAAAATCGTATCTGAATTCCATTTTATCCTCCTCAACCAATATCTGCTTTTAATAAATATCCAACTTGATCAGCGACCATACGCCGCTTTTTTTCACAGGTGCAATTCCATAAGAATTGAAGGATTTTGCAGAATCAAATTCCGGTTCAATAACAAAATCTCCATTCATTTTAATGTAACCCCATTTTCCATTCTGTCTTACTGAGGCATAACCGATCGTGGAAAAACTTTTTGCGTCTTCAAACGGAAATCCTCCCGTTTCTTTTCCATCAGGCGATAAAAACAGCCATTTCCCTTCTTTCTTTACAGCAGCAGGCTGTTCTGACACAAAAGCTCTCGCCTCTTCATACGTTCCTCCCACCTGCATTCCTTCCTGATTGATCAGTCGGTATTCCTGCCCTGTCTTTCCGAATACCACACCGTTTCTGGAACAGAATCCCCAGTCGTCCCGAACCACATCATCAAATCCAAACTCCGTCAACTGTTTAAAATTTTCTCCTACTACCGCCCATTTTCCGTCCTTTTTCACAGCAGCCATGCCATTAAGAACAGGGGTAACTTCCTCATAGACAAATTCTGTCACTGGTTGGAAATCTTCATTTAAGTATCCCCATTTTCCATCTTTTTTCGCAGGCAGGATTCCCTGATTTACAACGCCCAGTTCTTCATAGGATTCGTCTGGAACGCGGCGCTTATAATTACCGGTATCTATGTAATAACGCTGCCCGTCTTTCTGCACAGGTGCAAAACCGTTACTTCCAAACATTCCGATTTTTTCATACTCCGGATAAATCACCTGATTTCCGGTCGCATCAAGGATTCCATAAACTTCTCCCGCTTTTATCTTCATATAATTTCCACAGGTATCTGTGATACCATCAAATTCTCCACTCATAAACTGATATTCTCCGGCAAGGGACATCAGTTTTGCCTCGATCGCTTCCGGATTTTTCTTCCCTGACGCCTGGCTTCTCAAAAGGGAAATAGCATCCTGTCTGCGCTCTGCTTCCAGGTAATAATCTGCAAGCTTAAATACAGCCTCTTCATTGCCGTCTCCTGTCTGGATTGCCGTCATGCAGTTTTCTTCGAATGCCTCCTCATTTCCCAGAAGAAGACAGTCATCTGCAATATTGAGATACAATTTCCAGTTATCCGGCTGATACTCCAAGGCTTTCTGATAAGAAAGAATCGCATCGTAATAAATTTCTTTCTTTTCAAACTTTTTTGCTTCGCTCAGACATTTTCTATATTCAAGCGGTTTCTGTACCGATGTGCTGACCGTTGTATAAAGAGCGGTTCCCCACAAAAGAAGAACAGCTGCGATTACTGCTTTTTTCATAATCTCTCCTTAAAATCCCATAAGTAAAATCAAGATAGTTCCCACAGTAAAAAACGGGGCAAGGGGAATGCTGTCTTTCATTTTCAGCTTCTTCCTTAAAAGCTGAACAACCGAATAAAAAGCGCACAGAAAAAGACATACAACCATATCCCACCATATAAGCGCCGCCCCAAGATACGCTCCGATCACACCGAGAAGTTTTACATCTCCCATACCGATATTTCCTCTGGAGATCAGATAAGCAACAAGAAAAATCCCGGCTCCTTCCAGCATTCCAAAACCTGCCGATTTCAAAAGTTCTGCCGAATATTCCGAAAATACAGCACATTCTCCAATAAGAAGAACCGCCCGGATTCCCAGCATACACAAAAGGATCCTGTTGGGGATAATAGTTTTTTCCCTGTCAATAAATCCCAGTACCACAAGGAATCCCATGAGAAATAAATATCTGAGTCCTTTCAGCCAGTGATACCCGTATTTCCGGAAAAGAAAGCCGCCTGCTACTGTCAAAATAGCAACGATCAAAATCTCTTTTCTTCTTTTTTCCACAAAAGATTTCATCTCCCGTATCCTCCTCACTCAACGCCGGACCACGCTCTTGTAGAAGCGCACACACGGTAATGTCGGGGCTCCAGTTCAAAAAACGGCAATTTACTTGCAATCTCATAATCCACAACAAGTCTGACGTCTCTCGAACCGTTTTCACACCATTTCGAATCTTTAAATTTCAGACGATAACCGTCTGTTCCGACAATTCCCATTTTTTCCAGGTACTCATCCGGATCTCCACCGCCGGAGGCTATGGACAGTTGTTTATCTACACAGCTTTTCGCCACAGTTTCCATCATATATCTGGAAAGTTCCTCCCGCGCAAAATTCTTTACATTTTTTAAAAGTCCCTCCACAAAACTTTTGGGATTATCTATATAACCGTATATGCTTTCTCCTGCGCTTCCCAGAGAATCTCCCACTTCGATTCCGTCCGTTATCGTCACTTCTCCTCTGGACGCATTGGAAGCAGCCTGCTGGATCACATCAAGATTCTCCTTGATATTTTCCAGATTTTCCTGAAAAGTCCCGGCATCTTCCGATGTATGATCCATTTTTTCCAAAATTCCCACTCTGTCTAATATGTACGTATACTGCGCCACTTCTTTTACCGCCTGATCTGCCGCATACTGTACAAGAAGCTGCGCTCTTGCAAAATATATCAGATTATAAATACTTAAAAACGCAAAGAAGAAAAGAGGCAGAAATAATGCTGCTTCTACAGTTATGGAACCTCTCTCTCTTTTTTTCTTCATATTTCCCTCCTACTAATATGCCAGAACGCTTCTATATAAAATGCTCTTTTTTCCATCTGTTTCCTTTCCCTGTTTCCCAAGAAAAGCCGGAACTTTTGGAAGGAAAGTTGTGGAGGATTTTACAGTTGCCTTTAAAGAAACCATCGTATATTTTTCTGAAAGCTTACTTTTTGTATTAAGCTGGATACAGTCTGCCGCCCGCATTACAATATCCTTTTCTCCCTTATCTGATAACACGGCACACAAAATATAAAGCTTCAGATATTCCTTATATGTAAGCGTAATATCTTTAAATTCTTTTCCAGGTACTATCTGAACCGCCTCTCCAGCCAGCAATTTCGTAACCTCGCTTCCCGAATCGGAAAGCGCCACGCAGAACAGATAACCATACTTGATGATCGGGTAAAGCCACGGCGAACCGGTGCTGGTACTGATTGCCGAAGCAATTCCATTGGCAATCGTATTTTTCTCCTTATCAAGAAAGGTATAAACACTGTTAATGCCAAGCCGGATCGCAAAAGTCTGCGATACCGCATACGTTACATTATTGGCTGTCTTTGGATTCCCATACAGGATATATTCCATCTCGCCCGCCTGTATATAATGCTCAAAAAGCGATTCTCCGCTTAAAGACTGCACGTTGCCTTTTTCTTCTCCCATGCCCGTTGTATAACAGTTAAACATCTCCGTCACATATTCTACAATATATGCCTTTTCCAGCGTAGAACCCGTCAGTTCATCTATGGCATTTAACAAACCTTCAATACCGCCCATACTGTTTCCGGAATCTTCTACAATGCTGTTGTCATTTACGTTGTCGCCTTTTACTTCGACCGTATTATCTTTTATTTCATCTGTATTTATTTCAGACTTTCCTGCGCCCGGGTAGTCCTCCGGATATGCAAAACCAGTTTCCTGCTCCACCTGTTCGGAAGCCAGATTTTTTGCACTTGCAAGGTCTCTTGCCGCTTTTAAAGCAGCCTTATATGCTTCCTGATTTTTCTTCGCCTCATTCCTTGCATCATCTCTGTTCTTCTCTTCGGGAGCATCTGTTTTCTGACCGATTTCGGCAAGTGTTTCCTTATAAAAAGTCTGCTCTGCGGGATCACAGAGGGAAGTTTCCTCTGCCATGCTGTCCCAGTAAATTCCTTTTTCACTTAAAATCAGCTCTACGGCGCTGCTTTCCGTATACCTTGAAAGATACCCTGCCTGAACAGAATTCAATCCGCTTCCTGTAATTTTCCCAGGAATTGTCTGATAGCTGCTTATTTTCTGCTCCAGAGCATTTCCCAGAGCTTCCACACCCGCCTGATTTCCCGAAAGACAAAGTTTCAGTTCTTTCAATGCCTGCATATCGATCGTTACATTATCGTCCTCTATCGTTTCATTACCTATCTCCAGTTTTTGCCCGAGACTCTCATACTCTTTCTTAACCTGTTCTGCCTCTTCATATTTCTTTTTTACCTCCTCAAGCGCCTTCTGCGCTTTCTCAGAGGCATCCAACATTTTCTTTATGTTTTTCTTCAGCTCTTTCTGCAGTTTGTCACAGCTGTCAATATAATCGCTCACTGCCCTGCTGTAAACCTGCATCATTTCTTCTTTGCTGTCATGACAGGTAGAATATAAATCAAAAAACTTCTCTATTATTTCCTCTGAAAAACCATTTTCCTCTGTCATCCCGCCTGCCAGAATATCACTCTGCCGGTACACGGATATAGCTGCCATTATATTGTTGAACTTATCCTGATCGAATATTGATTCTGTCCACGTTATATCACCGGCAATATTTGCCGCTATCGTTGCGGAATCCTCGGGAATCCGAAGCATATCGCCATTTTCCCAGGGAACATCCACATACTCTCCGTTCAGGTACATTTCCGCCGATTTTCCCGCGAGCCAGAACACGATTTTGCTTCTGTATTCTTCCGCGAAACCCGGCTCTCCTCCCTGAAGCAATCCATCTATTTTATTCCATGCCTCAATATAGTTATCTATTTCTTTTTTTGCTTTTTCCAGAGGTTTTCCCAATTTGGATACCTTCTGTCCATACTCTGATTTTTTTTCTATGTACTCCTGTTTTTCCTCCATCTTATCCAATGGAAGTTTCTTAAATTTTTCCACAATATCGTCTATAATATAAACAGGACCACGAAATTTCATATACTCAATAATCTGCTGTTTCAGCACATTGTACTGCCCCAGAGAAGAACTTTCCACGCCTTTCGCCTCAAACTCTTTATCCTCCGCTTCCAGCTGGATCATGGAATGAAGCTTTTCTTCCTCTCCAGTCCCCTGTTCCAGATACAATGCTCCATTACAGGATTCTCTGAAATACTGCAAAAGGCTTTCCTTCATCTTTGGCGACTCCGGTTTCTCTGCCATCGCCAGAAGACCATACTTATCCTTTAACTCTTTGTCATATGCGGAAAGAGCCGCATTCATTGTCAGATCTCCCGCCGCCGATACCACGGTTTTGGACGCAAAAAGGCGGGAGGCGTCAACGATGATCCCACAAAATACCAGAACCGGCAATAAAATCAAACATAAAAATACAGAAATTGCCCCTCTGTTTTTTCCGGTAAATAATCTCATATGACTCCTCCCACCTGCTTTTCTTTTGTCTAAAATATAACGTCTGTAATTTTATTGAACTTTTCCAGAAACTTATCTGCCTCAATACCAAGTTTATCCAGAAGAAAGTTTCCCATATCAAAAGCAAGGTCAATATTACGCACAAAATCTGTTGTGTTAATGACCGGCTGATATGCACCTGCATACAGGGTAATATTGTCGTCCACACCGATAAATCGAAGGATCCCCGGCGTGGGAAGTTCAAACCATACTTTTGCCTCCACGGATTTTGAAAAAAACGAATTGTTGATCCGCACGGAGGCTCTCGTTTTCCCAAGAGATAAAATGGCGCTGTTCTCACAGAGAGCTTTCCGGTATTTTTCAGCCCGTCTTTTTGTTTTTCCATCAAGCCCCCACCTGTAAATTCTGGAAATACTTCCGCCATATTCCTTATAATACTGGCTTACGTCAGAAGAAGAGGGCTCTTCCCAGCCAAAATCCACTCTCGTTCCATCTAAGGGCTCTTCTCCGTGAAAGCTTTCATAGCCGGGATACGCAGTCTCTCTTGCAAGATCTGAGGCTGCCCGCTCTGCCTGGAAAAAGAAATAACTCTCCTGCATTTTAAACAGTCCCAGATAAATCACTGCCATTACAATAGCAATGGTGATCGGGAAGTAAATGGCAGCCTCCACCATAATCGCGCCGCGTTGATTTTTTGTAGTTTGCATATAATACTAAAATCCTGGACTCTGTATAAAAGTATCCACCTTCCCAAAAGCACTTCTTATGACCCTTTCAATCTCCCCGTGGAAAATGCCGGCTACAGCAATAACTACTACAATAATCATAATAATCGCCACAATCTCCGCCGCGCCTTTCTCTTCGTGTTTAAAATCCTCCCAGAAATTGCGCATCTTTGATGTCGCTTTTAACCATAAAAAATCCATTTTTTCTCTCATCTTTTGTCTCCTCCAATGTGTTTTTTTATAATAAAGCAGAAAACCTGCCTATTATCCAATTCCATTCAATACGGGAACAAGAATCAGAATTAAAATTCCGATAAAAATCAGAAGCACAGGCAGCAAAAGCCTTGAATTTGCTTTTTCTCCCTTCTGCTTTACCTCATTTTTCTTTGTCTCCCACATTTCATCTGCCATATCCTTCAGAAAAAACGCAAGCTCTTCATTTCCTTTCTGGAGGTTCTGAATGATCAGTCCTGCAAATTTCCGCACTTCCTTTACATTACACCGGTCTGCAAAATGGCGGTACGCCTCTACTTCCAGAACTCCATTTTCAATCTCAAGACTTGTCATCTGCATTTCTTTATAAAGAGCTCTCTTTCCCGTAAGCTCTGTCCTTCTCCATGCCTCCCTGAGAACCATTCCTGAATTTACAAGAAGAGTAAGTTTGGAAAGCACCTGGGGCAGATCCATCAAAAGCTCCTGCCTGTGAGCCGTCAGCTTATCCTGCAAGGTAAGGATAAGATATGCCACAGCCAGACCGGAGACAAGAACAGCGAGAAGGAAAAACTCCACGCTGTCTGCCATCACTGCCAGAAGAAGCATGACTACAAAAACAGTATAGCCATATGTAAATACAGCTCCCATCCAGATATAATAGTAATACTCTGCATATTTTTTTCCTCGGATCTCCGCAATCTCCTTTATTTTTGCCTGGGCTCTCCTGCTTTTTGTATGAATGCGAAGCATTTCCATCAGGGAAAATCCAACGCACAGAAGCTCATTCATGGGAAATTCTCTGGCAAATTCACTTTGTATGTAGCTTCTGTATTTTTTTCCTGTAAAAGCAGCAAAATAAATCCATAAAAATGTGAGTGGAGTACTTACTGCCAAAAGGCCCAACTGAAACAGATTTATCATTCCGCACTCTCTCCTATAATTCAATATCTACAATCTTTCTTCCCATATAGTAAGCAACTCCAAATAAAAGGAGCACGCCGCATTTTATCAGAACGTTTCCCGGAGTGTTCTGTATAATGGACATGTCTCCCATGCCGCTTATCATAAGCATAATGACAAAAGGCATGACCATCATGATGTTCAGCTCGTTTTTATTTGCAGTTAAAAGCGTACGGATTTCCATTTCTGTCTCTATCTTATCGTTAATAATAGAGCGCGTTTCTCCTACAACTTCTTTTAAGTTTCCTCCGTATCGGCTGGATACTTCAAAAATAGTTGCAAAACTTTCTATGTCATCCAGGTGGCTTCTCATGGCAAAATTCATTAAAAGGCTGTCTATATTCATGCCATTGTAAAGACCGCTCACGATCCAGCGAAGTTCTCTCACAATATCCGCCTTTTCGCCGTAAATATTGATCATATCTGCACAGGCGTCCTGAAATGCCCCTTCTGTGTTTTTACCTGCTGAATAAGACGCTGTAAGAGATTCCATCATATCTCTGAACTGATACAGAAGATTTTTAAGGCGCCTTTCCTTTAAATAATCTCTGTACTTTATGATTGCCGGAACTGTACATACCGCCCCTGCAATAACAGAAACAAAGAAGTTTCTGAAAAATACCATGAACACAAACATTCCCGCGCAAAATCCCAGAAGAGCTCCCAGTATCTTTTCTCCTGCATTCATAGTATAAACATAATAATCTTCCGCTGTTCCGAAAAGCGCCTTCTGAGGAATATATTTCTGCTTTGCCTTTCTGGTTCTTTTATCACGTTTTTTCTTTATTTTTTCCGGTTCTGTTTTTTTATCAGCGTGTTTCTTTCTCATTTCCTTTATATCCTTCCATTATCTCCACGAAGCCGGAGCTTGCTGTAATTTTGAAGAGGATTTCCTGTTCTGACAAGGGTTCCCTCTACCTTATTCAGCGTACTTCCCGCCGTTTCCCTGAACTCATAAAGAGGATTTAACTGAATTTCTCCGTCTTTACAACCCAGAACCTCCGTAATCTCCATCGTCTTTCTTGACTTGTCACGAAGCCTGGAAAGATGGATGATAATGTCGATCGCGGAAGCGATCTGCTGGCGCACAGCAGGAAGGGGCAATCCCGCATTTCCCTGAAGAACCATCGTTTCCAGGCGGCTTAACATATCCTTCGTAGAATTGGCGTGACCTGTGGAAAGCGAACCATCGTGCCCTGTATTCATAGCCTGAAGCATATCAAGGGCTTCTGCTCCCCTGACCTCTCCTACCACGATCCTTTCCGGTCGCATACGGAGCGCCGATTTAATCAGATCCCGAATGGTAATTTCTCCCTTTCCTGAAGTATTGGCATTTCTCGTTTCCAGACTTACGAGATTCTGGATATTTCGGATCTGAAGCTCTGCAGAATCCTCTATTGTGATGATACGCTCGTCCCCGGGAATAAAATTGGAAAGCGCATTTAAAAAAGTAGTCTTTCCAGAACCTGTACCACCGCTGATAAAAATATTGTATTTTGCCCGTACAAGCCTTTGCAGGACAACAGCCACATCCGGCGTAATGGAACCGTAGCGTATTAACTGTTCCACTGTCATAGGTGTTTTTGAAAACTTTCGGATCGTAACAATAGGACCGGACAGAGAAACCGGCGGAAGAACCACATTCACACGGGAACCGTCAGGAAGCCGGGTATCTACAATAGGATTTGCCTGATTGACCTCTTTTCCCGCTTTTCCCACAATTTTCTGGATTACGTCCTCAAGGTGCTTCTCACTTTCAAATTTTCTGTTGATCCGAAAAACCTGACCGTTTTTTTCCACAAAAATATTTTCCGGTCCGTTTATCATAACCTCTGTGATCGTATCGTCCGCCAGAATTTCATCGAGTATACCAAGTCCCCTTATGGAACTGAACACCATTCGGATAACCCGCTGCTTATCCTGAGGCGCAAGCCTGGCATTACCAATCTTATAGTCTACAATCTCCCGGATCCTCGCCAGAAGCTGTTCGTCACTGGCTCTGCTTAAAAGGACGGCGTCAGCCAGCAAAAACCTTTTAATTTCAATTACAAGCTTCGTAAGCATTTCTTCCTGAAGCATGTTATCTCCTTACCTTTTCTTGCAAAAACGGCTCAAACACAGATAATGAAGCCGTTTTCTCTATCATTTTTTCCATATCTGAGGAAACGTCTCTCATCACTTCTCCAAGAGGCTCATAGCCATTTGCCTCTGTCTGTATACTCCGTTCGTCAAATTTGTTATAAAGTATCCATTTTCTCACAGAATCTCCCCACAGATTTTCCCCTTCACGGAATTTCCTGTTTCCTTCCGGACTTCCATCGCAAACATAAATCACTTCATCTGCACTTTTTTCAAATACTTTTGTAAGTATGTCCAGATACATGGGAAAATCTGCAATGAGATATTCCCACTTCTGTTCTTGCTTTGCTTCTTCCAGAATATTTCCTGCTTTTTCTGTATCAACAGGCGTCCCGAAATCTCCCAGAAAAACGGGAATCTCCGGAATCCCATATCTGTTTTCTTCTGTAACGTCTTTCTTTTGTCGGATTCCCGGAAAACTGAAATCAAGATATGCCGCAGAATAACCCTGCTTTCTGAAATATAAAGCCGCAGAAAGCGCACAGGACGTCACTCCGCTTCCTCCCTGCATGGACGTAAAAACAAGAAGTTTTGTGCCTCTGTTCTGACGATTTAATTTTCTTTTTATCTCTTCCATAAGATCATCAAATTTCTGATAACGGAATACTTCATTTTTTCCTGTTTCTCTCTGCTCGCTCAGATACAGAACCGGAATTTCTTCCTCCTGTATTTCTGCCGGAAACTCCATTGTTTCAGATGTAACGATAACATCTGTATTATGGAGAGAAAGATGAGCCAGAAGATTTTCTTTATAGCAGAAACAGACCAGTTCAATTTCCTCTCTGTGGAGCTCTGAAAACGCAGTCTCCACCCTTTTTGCATATTCTGATTCTTCATAAAGCACAATTTTCAGACTCATATTTTTTCCTTTCTCACTGTCATATCTTAAAGGTATCCCTTTGACTTTTCATAATTCAGAATAAATTCTGCATTCTTCTTTTCGTAATCATTAAAAAAACTGTCCTGATGCGCATCGAAATACTCCGCTTCATAAAGGGGCGTATACCAGGATTTTTCATTGAAATATGCCTGAATGTTGTCGTCCAGAAATTTTCTTCCATGTCTTGCGTAAATCTCATTTCTTCCATAAAAAAGTTCTTCTCTTGTAAGTCCCTCGATGTCCTGTAAAGTGAGATACACGCTGTCGCTCTGGGGAAGAATATAATCCTCTTCCGCCGGGCTTTCTACTTCAGATACAACAACCGGCTGGGTCTTCTCTGCAAAATCCGGCTGATGTCCGTCGTCAGACGCCTGAACAGGAACCTGAATCTCAGGAGCAGCAGGCGTTATCACTGTCTCCGGCGTTACTGTCGGAACAGGAGTTGCTGTTGGAGACGGCGTCAGCATTTCTGCCGGTTCCTCATTCTCTTCTCCCAAAGCAAGTTCTTCCGTCCCTTTACTGTTTCCCGGTAACGTCTGGATTTTTTCTGTTCTTACCTGAATATCTGAATCCTGTGAGACAAAGTTGCTCTTTACCATAGTAAATATCAGGACAACTACGATCATAAGAATCGCCGCAGAACTTCCGGCTATGATGATCCATCTGACAGTCTTATTTTTACCCTCCTCTTTCGAAGAAGCTTCCGGAACTTTATAAGAATTATCGTCCCAGTCAAAAACATCTGATTTTGAATCGGTTGTGTCGTCCGACAGGTTCCATGTATCGTCTTCCGAAGAGAATCCCTCGTTTTCTTCGAAATAGTTCATCACAGGCTGTCCGCATTCCGGGCAGAATTTATCTTCTTTTTTTAACTTTGCTCCACAATTTTCACAAAACATTTTTTCACCTGCTCCGTCACATCATTGCCAGAAGAGAGCAGCCCCCCATAGAAAGAAGGAACAATAATGCCAGCACTACGATAAGTCCGCAGAAATAACCCCTTGCATAGTTTTTCAGATTCACATTGGAGGTAACTCCAAAGGCAAATACAAGCGCGATGATCCAGCCTGCAAAAGGAATATTAAAAAGAAGACTGTATCCAAAATATCCCCACATTCCAATAGGACGGTACTCTTGCGGCAGATCCTCGATCGTCATTTTATGCTGATACGGCGGCGTATAAGGCGGAGGCGTCTGCTGTCCGCCGTAAGTCTGCTGTCCCTGAGTTCCACTGTTTCCTCCATAAGTCTGCTGTCCCTGGGTTCCACTGTTTCCTCCATAAGTCTGCTGCCCCTGAGTTCCACTGCTTTCCCCTGCTGCAAGAGACGAACCGCACTTCCTGCAAAATTTTGCTCCGTCCGGATTTTCACTTCCACATTTTTTACAAAACATACTCTTTCCTCCCTGTTCTCTCTCAGTCCCCGGCTATTTCCGGTAACTTTATTTCTGAATATTTCTGTTTACCATTCTGTCAATAAATCCAATCCTGAAATTGTTGCAGTGAAATGCCTGGATTCCTGCTACAAGAAGAATAACATCTCTTAAGATCAGGCAGACATAATTCAGGAAATTGCATAAATTCTGCATCGCCATATAATCCATAGAGCCGCTGCTTATAAAACTTACAAGCGCATTCAGTCCGTATACTCCATTTTCAAGAGCAGTAATTCCTGCTCCTATTGCTCCGAAAATACAGACAATTAAAACAGCTTTTACTGCGACTGCCCGGAGCCATCTGTCTTTTTCCTTCAGAAGGACATAACCTGCTGCCAGAAAAAGGAGCATACCGCTTACAAGACCGCTGAAATAAATACATAATGCCATAAGCCCTACTGAAATTCCAAGAGATGCCATCTGCACCGGCGGCGTCTGACGGGGTGCTTCCTGATGGGGCGGTGTCTGGTAACGCTGCTCCTGGTGCGGAGGATTCTGATGAACTGCTCTCTCCTGCGCCTGCTCCGGCGGAGGACACGCCCCTTCTACTGGCTGTCCACACCATTTACATACCTTTGCATCATCTTCAATTTGTTTTCCACATTTTCCACAAAACATCTTTCTTTCCTTCTTTCCTTATTTTTTATTGATGACTGTTAAATATATCGTCATCATCTTTATCTTTTTCTCTTCTTTTTCCTCTGCCTGAACTTCCGCCAAATACATCGGAACCAGAATTATTTTCTTTTTGCCTGTTCTTTAAATTCTCTGCGCTTCCTTTGAGAACCGTTTTTATATTTTCGGGAGTAAACGCCATACCTTTCTGATTCAGAAGCACACCCAGAATGACTGCCGCCGCCCCTGAAATTACAAGGATAATCACAACAGGCTTTACCCATATCCATGTATAAACGTTCTTTGTTTCTTCCATATAACAATTACTGCAGATCCGGGTTTTTACAATCGGTCCGTTCCATACGCTTCCCTCTGTTGTCGCCCATTCTCCAAATTTATGTTTCAGTTTTGGGATTTTCTGTACTTCTACTGCCTCTCCACAGTACTGACAGTATTTTGTCTGAGTTCCTTCATATGTACAGGTCGGTTCCTGATCCACTGTCCACTCTCCCGGTTCATGATCGGATATGGGGATTTCCCGGTAATCTAAAAGCTCACCGCAATATTCACAGTAAAGAGATTCTTCTCCCTCGCTCCAGCAGGTTGGCTCTACGTCAGTTTCCCACTCCCCCGGTTCATGATCTGTCCTCGGAAGAGTCTCTTTATCGCAAATAGAGCCGCACTCTTTACATCTTTTTACTTTTTCTCCCTCGTTTTCACAGGTCGGTTCCTGCTCCACTTCCCAGTCTCCCGGTTCATGCTCCAGTTTTTCAATTACCTGTGTATTACAGATTTCTTTACACTCTGTACAGTACTGTACTTTCTTTCCTTTTTCTGCGCAGGTAGGCTCCTTCTCTATTTCCCAGTCTCCTAGTTTATGCTCCAGCTTTTCAATTACCTGTGTATTACAGATTTCTTTACACTCTGTACAGTACTGTACTT
>SAMEA3387506__coassemble_1159_pt1 | contig 21699 bp, 20 predicted proteins | sample SAMEA3387506__metabat2_high_PE_036 | metagenome-assembled genome bin SAMEA3387506 (sample SAMEA3387506) | Felis catus | biome: Faeces | place: United Kingdom | collected 2012 | reverse complement strand
TCTAAAAAGTCGGCAGATTGGCACTCTGGGTAGCCATATTCATTTTTCAATTACAATTTGCGGAAACTCAAGTGTCAATAAAAAAGAAACGATTTAAAATCCATTGACAGCCACAAGCTCTCTTGCTACAATAAAATTACATATCTGGGACTATTCTCAGCCGTTCGGCTCTAAATCCCCATATGAATTATTAATTGAATATGGCGGAAAGGAGAATCGCCGGCAGGGAAATTTGTCTGAAATGCCCGTATTTCTTTTCCGTCATTAGAAAGGAAATGCGATGGCAAAACGAACCTTAAAAAACCTGAACCTTCTGGACGATTTTTTATTTGGAACACTTGTCTCCCATAAGGAATTTGGCGAAGCCTTCTGCCGGGAGTTGCTCCAGACTATTTTTCAAAGAAAGTTCGGGAAACTGAAAGTAATTCCACAGCGGCAGTATTACGGAGATGACACAGTGAATCACGGGACGCGCCTTGATGTTTATCTGGAAGAAGACAGTGCCGAATTAGAACCGGAAGCACTTTATGATCTGGAAGCAGAAAACGCAAAAAACAGAAAGAAACGCCAGAACCTTCCCAAACGGGCACGTTTTTACCGGGCAATTGTGGACGGACACAGTCTTGCGTCCGGCGAAGATTATGGAACATTAAAAGATGTATACATTATTATCATTCTTCCATACGACCCATTTGACCGGGATCGTATCATTTATACTATACGTAATATGTGCGAGGAAGACCCTTCCATGCCATATGAGGACGGGGCAAGAACCATATTTCTTTACACAAAAGGAACAAAAGGTAATATTTCCAAAGAACTTCGGGAGCTTCTTCATTACATGGAAGATACAGAAGAGAAAAATGCAGTAAACTCATCTTTGCAGAAAATACAGAAAATGGTAGAAAAGGTAAAAGAAGATAAGGGGGTGTTTCTGGAATATATGAAGATCTGGGAACGAGAACAGATGATCCGGGAAGAGGGAATGGAGGCTGGCATGGAGGCTGGAATTGCCGCCGGAAAAAAAGAAGGCATCGCCCTGGGAAAAGCGGAACAGGAAAAAGAAACAGAGAAAGAACGTCGGAGGGCTGAAAAAGCGGAAAAAGAAGTAGAGGAACTCCGAAAGAAGCTTTTGGAATTACAGAAACAAGATTAAAGCAATAGGGCGGAAAATTCTGTTTACAGTTTGGAAGGCGGAAATTTCCGCCTCCTACTTGATTATAAGTCAATCCAATATGGATCTACCCATTTTTGTTTTGTTTCGTTCCACCGACGATATTGTGCTTTGCCATTGTATGTTCTGAACTTATATATAATTACATCTTTATCAACTGAATATGTGAATGTAGAGGTTGATATTTCAGAAACAGGAGGACAGGGAGCTGCTCCTTTGACGGTAGAAGGCGCTAACATAGTAATAAAAATTAGACTGCTGATTAATAATTTTTTCATTGTATATCTTCCTTTTGTGAATTTATTTTTTTAAAGAAAATCCATTTTCCATCATAAGCTGTGCTCCGGCAGGGGAAATTTCATTTTTCGCACCTTTTGATGGAACAATCACATAATAGGAACCGTTTTCATAAATGATATGTGCCATATCTGGTGTAAGAAGGTAGTCGGTTTCAGTATTATGATATTCAGGTTCATAATGGGGAACGGGCGCAGCCATATAGGAGCAAATAAACAGAAAAAGGACAAGTATAATGGAAAAGTAAGACAGGTATCTCTGCTTTTTTTCCGACTTTGGAGGCTTTGCCATAAGCTGGAATCGTTCAATCATGGAAGTTTCCTTTTCCTGTATTGCAAAAAATAAACTTTCCTGCACAGGTTGTTTTGTTGAGGGATTCTTCATGGTCTTTATCAATAAATTCATATAAGTGAGTTTTTCTTCTCGTGTTCTATTTCTTAATACAGCAGTATCACATCTGATTTCTAATGTCTGGATAAAGTCTTTTTTAATAAATCTGGAAAAAGGAATGTACCAGAAAACAGCATAAAATATTTCAGCTAACAGCTTTTTCCATAGGTCTCCGTGGCGGATATGGGTATATTCGTGGAGAAGAATATAATAAAGTTCTTCGTAAGAGTATGTAATATCAGAAACAATCACCTTCTTTTTCCATATTCCCGTAACAAGAGGAACAGAAGTGGAAGCGCTTTTTATAACTTCGCACCTTGGAACAGAAAATTGTTCCTGTATTGCGCTGTTTACTGCTGATAAACTCTCGCTTTCAAGAGGAATCTCTGATTTCCAGTATTTTGCTTCTGTTTTGTAGATATAGAACAGCTTCCATAATTTCAACAATGAAACAGAGGTAAAAATAAGAAAGATCAGTGCGCTCACAGAAAAAGGGAAGAAAAGAAAATCTTTAATAAATAAAATTTCAAATACAGAAGCGTACCAATTTTTCACAGGAATTCCCTGTGCAAAGAAGAAATCAAAAGGAGAAAGCAGACGTATTACCCCAATCACATACAAAAAAAGAAACATGGAGATTTCCTTTGTATGTGTGAAGCGAAATTTTCTTCTGAAAAGGTAAATGCAGGTAAAAAGCAGGGCGCTTGATACTACAGAATTAATATAGGAGTATATGGAAATTTTCATAAGCTTTATTCCTTTTCTTTTAATTCTGCAATAATGTTTTCCAGCTCCATAATGATTTCATCACGATTTTCAGAAGAAAGCTCCTGCGTGAGAGCGAGTGAAATCTGCGGAATGGAGTTTGGGGTAAAATGGAGAGAACTTATCATTTTTGCAGCATACTGTTCCTTTGATACAATAAATTTATACTGTTTGGCAAACTGGCGTCCATACTGAAGTATATTTACGCGCTTTATCATTTTCTTTGTTTCCAGTGATTTTAGAAGATTCTGAAGATAACCATTTTTCCATTCTTCCACATAAGGAGAGAGGTCTACACTTGTTACTGGCTTATCAAGTTCCCAGAATAATTCCATTAATCGTGTTTCGTTGGGAGTTAAGTTTGAGTTTTTCATTTCTGTAATAACAATCCTTTCAAGTAGTTTTGATTCAGTTAAAGTATAAACACAGGTATTTACTGTGTCAATAAATAGTTTATATTAAGCTGATAAATTAGAAATGCAGTGTGATAAAGCTTTTTGTTGACAAATATTCGTATGATTGATAAAATATAAAAAATATTTATAAAAAAAATAAACAGTTTAGCAATACGGAATGAAACATATATTCAGGAGGGGCGCGTATGATACGGATAGAACATTTGCAGAAAAGCTTTAAAAATCAAAAGATTTTGAAAGATATAAATATGCAGCTTGAAGAAGGAAAGGTGTATGTTCTGATTGCACCTAACGGTACGGGAAAGACAACGCTTCTCAGTATTCTTGCAGGGCTCACCACTCCGGACGATGGAACAATTTCTTTTGAAGGAGAAGTGAAGAGAACGGGATTCAGCATCATTCTTTCCGGGGAGCGAAATTTATATATGAAAAATACAGTGCAGGAAAATCTTCTTTATCTTTGTGTTTTAAAAGGTATGAATACACAGGAGGCGATTCGAAATATTGAAAGAGAAAAAGAAAATTTCCCGCTCTATGAATCCGTCAGAGATAAGGTTGTAGAAACTCTTTCTTATGGGCAGAAAAGGTTGATTGCCCTTATGTCTGCTATTGTAAGCGGTGAATTCTGCATTATTATCGATGAGGCTACGGACGGACTGGACGTGAATAACCGAAAAATTTTAAGCAATGCAATTCGAAAAGCGGCAAAAGGGAGGATTGTTTTGGTTGTAGCACATGACCTCACATTTGCTTCCCAGATTGCAGATTGTCTGGTATTTATGAAAGACGGTTGTCTTACGGAGATACAGGAAAATAGTGGGGAGCCGGAGATTGAAAAAATGTATGAACAACTTTATAGCGAGGAGGGCGGCAGATGATAAGGGCATTTTTATGGGAAATAAAAATGGATTTACACAGGACGTTTCGATACCATTTTGGCTTGATAACAGATATTATAGTGTATTTTGGATTATTTACAGTTTTTATGATTACAGATTCCGGAATGTCGTATGGTGAGCAGTATGGATATGCAAATTATAAAGGTCTGATTCTGCTTGGGTATATCGCCTGGATTTATGCCGTATCTGCAATATCTAATATTGCCAACTCTGTACATAACGAAGCCGCTCAGGGTATTTTATATAAGAAGATTTCTTCAAAATATCCTTTACAGATTTTGTTTTTTGGGCTTTTTATCTCCTCTCTGATTTTAGAGACAGGCACCATTCTTGTAGTTGTACTTTTGACAAAGCTGGTGTGGGGCGTTCAGATAAGTTTTCATGCAGCTTTTTTTCTTCCTTTGTTGGTGCAGACAATAGGAATGTATGGGATCGGACTTTTGGTGGCAGGGCTTGCTGTTTATTACAAAAAAACAGGTGCAGTTGTTTTTCTGATTCAAACGGCGCTTCTTTTTGTCACAGATACAGTTCCTACGAATGCAGGAATCTTGAATATCACGAAAGTATTGCCGTTGACAAATTGTAATTATATTTTGAAAAAAATCATCACAGGAGAGCCATATGCAGAGAGAATGATCTTATTGATTGTAACTTCTATTTTATGGATTGTTGTCGGAAGTATAATGTTTAGAATAATGTTGCAGAAAGCAAAGAAGAGAGGAAATCTTTTGTTTTATTAAACAGAACCCCCTGAAATACACCACTTTCCGGTATATTCCAGGGGGTTTTTACATCACAGGAAACCGTCTCCTGTAATTTTTATTTACAACAGCAGAATCCCATTTTCCTCCGCGGACTTTCGCATTTCTTCCGGCCAGAGAGAAACGTGTACCTCTCCGATGTGCGCTTTTCGAAGGAAAAACATACAGATTCTGGACTGGCCGATTCCGCCGCCGATTGTATAAGGAAGCTCTGCGTTTAAGACGGCTTTCTGGAAATCAAGCTCCCGTCTGTCATCGCAGCCGGATTCTGTGAGCTGGCGGTCAAGCGCTTCTTCGTCCACTCGGATTCCCATAGAAGAAAGTTCAAGAGCAATATCGAGAACCGGGTAATATACAAGAATATCCCCGTTTAATTCCCAGTCGTCGTAATCAGGCGCGCGTCCATCGTGGCGCTCACCGCTTCGTAAGGCCTTGCCTACCTGCATAAGGAAGACAGCGCCTTTTTCCTTTGTAATCTTATATTCCCGTTCCTTTGGAGTGCAGTCCGGGTACATATCAGCCAGCTCCTGTGTTGTGACGAAGCTGATTTCTCTCGGTAAAATTTCTTCTATATAATCATACTGTACTGCCATGTATTTTTCTGTTTTTCGAAGAACGCTGTAAATAGTGCGGACTGTGTGAATCAAAGTGTCCATGTTTCTTTCTTCTCTGGAAATAATTTTTTCCCAGTCCCACTGGTCTACATAAACAGAGTGGATATTGTCAAGGTCTTCGTCTCTTCGAATAGCGACCATATCTGTGTAAAGTCCCTCTCCCTGAGAGAAACCGTAGCGTTTCAGCGCGTAGCGCTTCCATTTTGCAAGGGAGTGAACAATTTCTGCAGAATCGTTTTGTCCCTTAATATCAAAGCTTACAGGGCGTTCTATCCCATTTAGATTATCATTCAGACCTGATGCAGGATTTACAAAAATAGGCGCAGATACACGAAGTAAATTTAGTTTCTGTGCCAGAGTCTGCTGAAAAAAGTCTTTAACTGTCTTGATTGCCACCTGGGTATCGTGAAGATTTAAGTCTGTCTGATAACCGGCGGGGATTTTCATCTGTTCCATAGTAAGCCCTCCTCATAAAAATAATTAGTTTTTATTATATCAGGAAAGTTTGTCTGTGACAATTTTTTGCAGGAAAAAAATTATACGAAAAAATCAAGGTTTGTCTTGTCTTTTTTGACTTTTGGACCGTTATAATAGGTAAAGGCATGAGAGAAAAAGAAAACTATGGTTTAGAGCAGTCAGAGAAACGAGGCAGGAGCAGAAAAATGGACAGAGATTTCAGCCTGATACAGAAAATGAGAACAGGTGACGAAGCAGCGGTAGAAGCTTTCGTAAAAAAGTATTATCCTGCAATTTTGCGGTATTGTTGTCTTCATATTTGTAACAGGGAGGACGGGGAGGACGCAGCACAGGAGACATTCGAGCGGTTTTTCCGTACATTTGAAAAATACCGCCATTATGGAAAAGCGGGAAACTATCTTTATGTGATCGCAGGAAATGTGTGTAAGGATTATTTTCGCAGAAAAAAAGATGTGGTAATGGCAGAGATGCCGGAAACAGAAGGGAAATGTATGGAAGGACTTGAGGAGCTTATGGATATAGGAAGGATTTTAAAAAGTCTTCCGGAGGAACTTCAGGAAACGGCAATTTTATATTTTGTTCAGGAGAGGAAGCAAAAAGAGATTGCAAAAATTACAGGAATCAGTCTTTCTCTTGTGAAATACAGGGTCAAACGTGTGAGAGAGCTGCTTATGAAGGAGCTGAAAGGAGGGGAAAACCGTGAGAAGAGATGAACGGGAAATAAGAGATCATATTGCAAAGAGAAAAGAGGTGCAGGTAAGCAGGGAAAAAGAAAACAGAGCTATTGAGGCTGCAAAGAATGCGTTTTATGAAGGAGAGCAGGAGAGAGACGCCTCGTTTCCTGAATTTCTTTATGAGCAGAGCAGATATATTCAGAAGAGATGGTGGATTTTACAGGCTGCCGTCCTTCTGGGGCTTTGGTGGCTCCTGGTATATACAGAGAGCGGTGCGTATGTAAAAAAAGGAATGGGAATGGCTGCCTCTCTTTTCGCAGTGCTGATCATGCCGGAACTCTGGAAAAACCGCAATACAGGAGCGATGGAAATTGAGGGAACCACATTTTACACGCTTCGTCAGATGTATGCGGCAAGGATTATGGCGTTTGCTCTGGCAGATGGTTTTATTCTCGGGATTTTTTTTGCAGCAGCTTCTCTTTCCGGGAGGATTACCATGTGGGAAGCAGTGGTGCAGTTTTTTATTCCCTTTAATATAAGCTGTTGTATTTGTTTTGGAACTTTATACAGCAGAAAAACAGGATCAGAAGTATTTTCTGTTTTTCTCTGTATGATGTGGGATGCTGTGTGGCTTCTGTTTCTTCTGCAGGAACCGATTTATGAAGCGGTGACAAAACCGGTGTGGGCTTTGATTTTTATAAGTTCTGTTCTGTATCTTTTTTACTGCGTAAGCAGAGGGCAGAAAAAATGGAGACAAATGTGGGAGGTTCAGATATTATGGAATTAAAAATGAAAAATGTTTCAAAGAGTTTTCAGAGTACAAATGCGGTAAGGCATGTATCCTGTGTGATGAAAGAGGGAATCTACGGGCTCCTGGGAATCAATGGTTCAGGAAAAACAACTATGATGCGGATGCTTTGTACCCTTCTTTCTCCCACAGAAGGAAAAATCACATATAACGGAAAAGATATTTTTTCGATGGAGGGAGAGTACAGAAAGCTTCTCGGGTATCTGCCCCAGGAGTTTGGGTATTATCCTGATTTTACGGTGTGGGATTATCTTCTTTATATTAGCTCAGTAAAAGGGTTACGCCCTGCTGTGGCGAAAAAACGGGCAGAGCTTTTGATAAAACAGGTGGGGCTTTCCCGGGAAAAAAACAAAAAAATGAAGCGTCTTTCCGGAGGTATGAAAAGAAGAGTAGGGATTGCTCAGGCAATGCTAAATGATCCGAAGATTCTGATTCTGGACGAGCCCACGGCAGGTCTTGATCCCAATGAGCGGATCCGTTTTCGAAGCCTGTTAAGCGAGCTTTCCCAAAATCGTCTTGTGCTTTTATCTACGCATATTGTGTCAGATATAGAGTATATTGCAGATTCTGTTTTTCTTATGAAGGAGGGAGAAATCAAAAAGACAGGGACTGTGGAGGAGCTGACCTCCTGTCTTCCTGCAGGCGTGTGGGAGTGTACAGTAAATGAAAAGGAAGCAGAAGGGTTTATGAAAAATTATAAGATTTCCAATATCAGGCGTGCAGAGGGAAAAATAAAGCTTCGTGTTCTTTCGGAGGAAAAACCACGGCAAGATGCGGTATTGGCAGCGGCAAATCTGGAAGATGTATTTCTCTGTTATTTTGGAAGAAGGGCAGGTGAGGAAGATGGTGAAATTTGAGATAAAGAAAGTGTTTTTGAGAAGAGGAAATCAGATTGCAGTGGCTCTTCTCGCTGTGCTTTTGTGTGTTGTCTGTTTTTTTGCGGGAAATATTTCTTACGTAAATGAAGCGGGGGAAACAGAAAAAGGATTCGGCGCAGTGAAAAAATTAAGGGAAGAGCAAAAGGCGTGGGCAGGCTCTCTCGATGAGGCGAAAATCCGAAAAGTCATTGAGGAAAATAATAAAATTTCACAGACGCCGGAGGCGCAGTCTGATGACTTTCAGGAGAACGATAAGGCGTTTCATAAAAAGCAGGGCTTTCTGGAAATCAGAAATCTCTTAAACTACGCATATGCAGAAGGTTTTCGGGATTATAATTATTTCAGAGCAGACAGCTTAAAGCCGGAAGAGGCGTCTGAATTTTATGAAAACAGGATCATTCTTTTAAAAGACTGGCTTTTTGGAGAAGGAAAGGAGCTTTTTTCAGAAACGGAAAAAGAATATCTGATAAAGAAATATGAAAGTCTTACAACACCGTTTGTTTACGATTATGTGGAGGGCTGGAAGCAGCTTTTTCTTTATTTTCCAACAATTCTTATGATTCTCATGCTTGTGCTTGGATACCTGGTTTCCGGGATTTTTGCAAGAGAATTTCAGTGGAAAGCAGACAGTATTCTGTTTTCTTCTCTTTACGGAAAGAATAAGGCAGTTTCCGCAAAAGTCAAGGCTTGTTTTTATATTGTTACGGGCATATACTGGTGCACAGTGCTTTTATATACGGGAGCAGTTCTTCTTTATCTTGGTGCAGACGGAGCGTTTTGCCCCATTCAGGCAAATTCTTCTGGCTGGAAAAGCTTTTATGAAATGACAAATGTGGAAAAGTACGTTCTCTGCGCAGTCGGGGGATACCTGGGCTGTCTGTTTATTTCGTTTCTTACCATGCTGGTATCCGGAAAAACAAAGTCTCTGGCGGCGGCAGTTATCCTTCCCTTTGTACTGGTATTTCTGCCCTCCTTTTTGTCAAATATTAATAATCCGGCAGTGGCAGAAATTCTGGGGCTTCTTCCGGACAGGCTTTTGCAGCTTGCGCAGGGAACGGCAAATTTTACTTTGTATGAAATCGGAGGAAAAGTTCTGGACGGGATTTTTTTACTTTTCCTTGTGTATTCCGCGTTTTGTGCACTTCTTCTCCCTGTCCTGAAAAGAATGTACAGGAAATAGATAATTTTGCCCCTTCCCTTTTTCAGAGGGTTATGCTATACTCTTGTAAGCACCATATATGGGTGAGATGAAGAAAAAAATTGAAAATTATAACTAGATATGGTAATTGGGAGAAAAATAGTATGATTTATGTGATTAAGAAAGATGGGACGAAGGAGGAGTTCAATCCTCTGAAAATTGTGGCAGCAGTAAATAAATCCGCTGCGCGTATACTTTATACATTTTCTGATGAGGAGAAAGATTTTATCTGTCGTTTTGCACAGGAGCACGCCGATTCTCTTGGAAAAAACGAGATCCAGATCCAGGAAATGCACAATATCGTAGAGGGAGCTCTTGAGCGTGTAAATCCTGCTGTTGCAAAAAGTTATCGGGATTACCGGAATTATAAGCTTGATTTTATCCATATGATGGACGATGTATATACAAAAAGTCAGGCGATCCGTTACATTGGAGACAAGAGTAATGCAAATACGGACAGCGCCCTTGTTGCCACAAAGAGAAGCCTGATTTTTAATGAGCTGAACAAGGAGCTTTACCGGAAATTCTTTATGAACCGGAATGAGCTTCAGGCATGTAAAGACGGTTATATTTATATTCACGACCAGTCTGCCCGCCTTGATACAATGAACTGCTGTCTTTTTGACGTGGCTTCTGTATTAAGCGGCGGATTCGAGATGGGAAATGTGTGGTATAACGAGCCGAAAACTCTTGATACTGCTTTTGATGTTATGGGCGATATTATTTTAAGTACGGCAGCCCAGCAGTACGGCGGCTTTACAGTTCCCGAGGTAGATAAGATCCTGGCTCCTTACGCCCAGAAAAGCTACGACAGATATATTCAGGAATTTATGAAATATTCTGATGAAAGCTGGAGCGGAAGAGAAGAGAAAGCCATTGAATACGCCCTCGACAAGGTTCGCCGTGATTATGACCAGGGCTGGCAGGGAATTGAGTACAAATTAAATACAGTTGGTTCTTCCAGAGGCGATTATCCGTTTGTTACTGTGACGCTCGGTCTTGGAACAGAACAGTTTGAGAAAATGTGCAGCATTTCTCTTTTGCAGGTGCATCAGGGCGGACAGGGTAAGGAAGGAAGAAAGAAGCCGGTTCTTTTCCCGAAAATTGTATTTTTATATGATGAAAATATTCACGGAAAAGGAAAATGCTGTGAGGACGTATTTGAGGTTGGCGTAGATTGTTCCGCAAAAACCATGTATCCTGACTGGCTTTCCATGTCAGGCGAGGGATATATTTCCAGTATGTACAAAAAATATAAAAAAGTAATCAGTCCGATGGGCTGCCGGGCATTTTTAAGCCCCTGGTATGAGCGCGGAGGCATGGAGCCTGCAGATGAGAACGATGTTCCTGTTTTTGTGGGAAGATTTAATGTGGGAGCTGTGAGCCTTCATCTTCCGATGATCCTTGCGAAAGCCCGTGCGGAAAACCGAGATTTTTATGAAGTTCTTGATTTTTACCTGGAAATGATCAGAAGCCTTCATATCCGTACTTATGAATATCTTGGACAGATGCGGGCTTCTACAAATCCTCTTGCATACTGCGAGGGCGGATTTTACGGCGGTCATTTAAAACCGCACGAAAAAATCGGAAAGATATTAAAGCCAATGACAGCTTCTTTTGGAATTACAGCCTTAAACGAGCTGCAGGAGCTTTATAATGGAAAATCCATTACAGAGGACGGAGAGTTTGCTCTGGAGGTTCTCCGTTATATCAACGATAAGGTCAACCAGTTTAAGAAAGAGGACGGCTATCTTTACGCGATTTACGGAACACCGGCAGAGAGCCTCTGCGGTCTTCAGGTAGAGCAGTTCCGCAAAATGTACGGCATTGTGGAGGGCGTTTCCGACCGTCCGTATGTAAGCAACAGCTTCCACTGCCATGTGACAGAGGATGTTACTCCTATTGAGAAACAGGATCTGGAAGGACGTTTCTGGGAGCTTTGCAATGGAGGAAAAATCCAGTACGTCCGTTATCCGATCAGCTATAACAGAGAGGCAATCCGCACTCTGATTCGAAGAGCAATGGCTCTTGGATATTATGAGGGAGTGAATCTTTCTCTTGCGTACTGCGATGACTGCGGACATGAGGAGCTTGAGATGGACGTGTGCCCTGTATGCGGTTCCAGCAATCTTACAAAAATCGACCGTATGAACGGATACCTTTCCTACAGCCGTGTTCATGGCGATACACGTCTGAATGAGGCGAAAATGGCAGAGATTGCAGAGAGAAAATCTATGTAAATATAGTAATTAAAAAGACGGGAAGCATATCAGCCTGTATGCCTATCCCGTCTTTTGCTGCCTTTCATTGTATATTAAGAAGAAACTGTTTTTTAAAGCAGCTTATTTTATGATGGTTCCTGTTGTTTCAAGGTATCCGTCTTTAGCATGAGAAATATCTGTGATGATCGTACGTCTTCCTTCTCCTTTTTCAATGAAGGAAATTCCTGCTTCAAATTTTGGAAGCATGGAGCCTGGTGCAAACTGGTTTGCTTCCATATATTCCTTCGCCTGCTGTACAGAGATTGTGTCCAGAAATTCTTCATTGTCTTTTCCGAGATTCAGGCTTACTTTTTCCACGCTTGTGAGGATCATCAAAGTATCTGCGTTTAATTCTTCTGCCATAAGTCCTGCTGCCAGGTCTTTTTCAATAATGGCGCTTGCTCCGTGAAGCTGAATGCCCTGTTCCAGAACAGGAATACCGCCGCCGCCGGCTGCGATGACTACCTGTCCTGCATCTGCAAGTGTGCGGATTGTCTCAAATTCCACAATGCGCTGCGGTCTTGGCGCAGCGAGGATTCTGCGGTAGCCTCCTTCACATGGAGTGACAAAGTTTCCTTTTTCCTCCTCGATTTCTGCTTCTTCCTCATTTAAAACACGTCCGATGATTTTTTCCGGTTCTGCAAAAGCATCGTCGTAAGGGTCGATCACAACCTGTGTGAGGACTGTGCTTACAGGCTTATAAATGCCTCTTGAGAGAAGCTCTGCCCGTATGGAATTTTGAAGGTCATAGCCAATATAGCCCTGGCTCATGGCAGAGCATACGGACATAGGAGCGAACGTGTAATCCGGGTGTGCTTTTCCGAACTCATTCATGGCTGTGTGGATCATTCCTACCTGTGGACCGTTGCTGTGGGAGATGACAACCTTTGCGCCTTCTTCAACTAAATCTGCAACTGCTTTTGCAGCGGCTCTTGTGGCTTCTTTCTGCTCCGGAAGGGTGGTTCCCAGAGCTCTATGGCCAAGTGCAACTACTACGATTTTTTCGTTCATAGGAGATACCTCTTTTCTTTTTTTGCTGTTATAAAGATAATTATAAAAGAGCAGTATGTGAATTGCAAGAACAAAAGAAAAAGCCGCCTGTATTTTCATACGGCAGCTTTTTCTTTACTTTTTGAGGGGGGAGATAGAGAGTGGTTTTCATCTATCCAAGACCTATTATATCGGGTAACTGTGTGCAAAGTATGACGTAAGTATAAAATATATCGAAAATTTATAAATAAATCTTAAAATAATTTGATTTTCTGAAAAAACCTTGTACTTTTTACTGGAAAATGATAATATGTACATATCTGAAAATTCTATTTTATTTCATGCCGTTCGGCAAAAAAATCCATTTGGAAAACAAAAAATTAAGGAGGTATTTATGAAAAAAAGAATCAGGAAACACGCAGGGGAAGCTGCCGCTGTGATTTTTACATTGCTGTTTTTATGTGGAAACTGGGGAAACTGCGAAAAAGTTTCTGGCGCAGATGTGGAAAAAATGGAACTCAGTGACGGAACAGTAAATGCAGAACTGTGGGACGGAGAACAGAGTCGGCAGGAAGTGACAGATACAGAAGAAAAACAGGAAGAAAAAGAAAAGGAAGATACAGAAGAAACGCAGGAAGAAGTAACGGAAGAAAACAAAGAGGAGAGCGCAGAAGAGGAAGAAGAAATTAAAAACCCACTCACACTTTTGCTGAACGGGGAGCCTGTCTTAAAAGCAGGAGAAGCGGCAGTGTATGAAGTTACCCTGAAAAACACAGGAGAAGAGAAAATTTCTGATATTATTTTGAACTCTGCTTTTTCCTGCCCGAAAGTTACATGGCAGTGGCAGGAAGCTTCGGGTCTTAATTTTCTGGAAGACAGAAGCGTTCTGTCTGTTCTGGAACCCGGTCAGGAAGTTCTTCTTTTCCTTACAGCTCAGCTTCTTCCAGAACAGAAAGAACCCCTTACCTGTACAGTGACTGCTTCTCCGGAAGATGGAGTTTCTCTGGAAGTGGTCTGGACGTCGGAGATAGAACCTCTGAAAGCGGATTTTTCAGTGGAGAAGATTGCAGACCGCTCGACTGCCGTAGCGGGGGAAGAAATTTCTTATGAGATACGGATTCAGAATACAGGGGAGCTTACCCTCCATTCCCTCATTACGACAGAGAGATTTCTGAAAGAAGGGATCCGTGCGGAATTTGTGGAAAAAGAAGGCGTGGAATTAAACGAGGCAAAAGATAAAGCTTTTATTCCCATTTTGAATCCGGGGGAATGTATTGTTCTGAAAGCAAAGGTGAAATTGCCGGAAAGAGGCGTGGAAGGAGAACTTTTAAACGAAGTGATTGTTCTTTCAAAGGAGACGGGAGAGCGTGAAGTGACTGCGCAGGCGTCTGTACAGACGCTGAAGGTTTTGGATACGCCCACGCCGGTTCCTGTTCAGATACAGGGCGGTACATCGGCAATTCAATATGAAGGTAAGGAAATTCCGAAAACAGAAGACAGGACAAAAACGGAAAAGATGCACTCCCTGCTTGCGGCTTCCGCAATGCTCTGTATTCTTCTTGTGCCGGTGCTGAAAGGGAAAAGGAAACATTGAAAACCGGGGGGAGGTGTGATATTCTATAAAAGAATAAATACCTCCGGTCTGCTTTGGCAAAAGGAGGAGCAGGAGGAATGGAATATGAAGGTATCAGCCTTATTGGAACATTTAGAATATACATGCCTGCAGGGAGATGTGGAGCGGGAGGTAACTTCCGTTGTCTATGATTCCAGAAAGGTAGAAGAAGGCTCCATGTTTATCTGTATCCGGGGCGCTGTTGTGGACGGACATAAGTTTATCCCCGATGTGGTGGAAAAAGGAGCCAAAACTCTCATTGTGGAGGAAGAGACAGAAGCGCCTGAAGATGTTACGGTAATTCTTGTAAAAGATACCCGCTATGCGATGGCGTTTATTTCTGCCGCCTATTTCGGGCATCCTGCAGAAAAGCTGAAAACGATTGGAATTACAGGAACAAAAGGAAAAACGACAACCACATACATGGTAAAGTCCATTCTGGAAAACGCAGGATATAAGGTTGGTCTGATCGGTACGATCGAGGCGATCATTGGAGACAAAGTAATTCCGGCGGCAAATACGACTCCGGAATCTTACGTTGTACAGCAGTATTTTCATGAGATGGTGGAAGCCGGCTGTGACTGTGTGGTAATGGAGGTATCCTCTCAGGGGCTGATGCTTCACAGAACACAGGGATTTGTATTTGATTTCGGGATTTTTACAAATATTGAACCGGATCACATAGGACCAAATGAGCACAGAGATTTTGAGCATTATCTTTCCTGTAAGGCGATGCTTTTAAAACAATGCCGTGTGGGAATTGTAAACCGGGACGACGAGCATTTTGAGAAAATCGTGGAAGGGCATACGTGTGCTCTTGAGACATATGGATTTTCTGAGAAAGCAGATCTGCGCGCGGAGGATGCGAAGCTGATAAGCGGAAAGGGAAGTCTTGGCATTTCCTACCACTTAAAGGGGCTGATGGATTTTCCAGTGGAGATTGATATTCCGGGAAAATTCAGCATCTACAATTCTCTGACTGCTATTGCAATCTGCCGCCATTTTAAGGTGTCAGAAGAAAATATTATAAGGGCTTTGAAGGTGGCGAAGGTAAAGGGAAGAATTGAGATGGTAAAAGTCTCAGACGAATTTACCCTGATGATTGACTATGCTCACAATGCTATGGCGTTGGAAAGCCTTTTAAGTACCCTTCGGGAGTATCACCCGCACAGGCTGGTGTGCCTTTTCGGCTGCGGCGGAAACCGTTCCAGACTTCGCCGTTTTGAGATGGGAGAAGTTTCCGGACGCCTTTCAGACCTTACCATCATTACGTCAGATAATCCGAGAAATGAAGATCCCCAGGCGATCATAGACGACATTAAAACAGGAATTGAGAAAACAGACGGAAAATATGTGGAGATTATCGACCGTAAGGAAGCCATTGCTTACGCGATTTCTCACGGAGAACCGGGAGATATTATTATTCTTGCAGGGAAAGGGCACGAAGATTATCAGGAAATCCGGGGCAAAAAATATCCGATGGACGAGAGAGTCCTGATCGCAGAGATTCTGGCGGGAAAATAGAAAGTGCAGATACATGATTTATGCAGATGTAATTATTGATATTTCTCATGATAAGCTTGACCGGAGCTTCCAGTATAAAGTGCCGGAGAGACTTCAGGGAGAAATACGCGTGGGAATGGTAGTTTCCGTTCCCTTTGGAAACAGAAATTCCGTGAGAAAGGGATATGTGGTAGGACTTTCGGATACGCCGTCCTTTTCTCCGGAGAGGATCAAGGAGATCGTAGAGTTTAAAAGCAGCGAAGATACTACAGAGGCAAGGCTTATCGCGCTTGCAGCCTGGTTAAAGGAGCAGTATGGTTCTACTATGATCCAGGCGCTGAAGACGGTTCTTCCCATTCAGGAGACAGTCAGGGCAAAAGAAAAGAGAAGAATCTGTCTTGATACAGAAGAAACGGAAGGACAGAGGATTTTAAAAGAGCTTGAAAATACAAGGTATAAGGCAAGAATAAGGCTTCTCCGTTCTGTGCTGGAGAGCCCGGATAAAAGTGTGGACTATACAGACGCTGTAAAAAATATGGGGGCGTCTCCTTCTGTTATGAAATATTTTACGGAACAGGGGATTCTTTCCGTAAAAAGCAGCGAGATTTACAGAAATGCAATTTCTCCGGAAATGGAAGCTGAGAAGGAACACTTTTCTCTTACGCCTTTGCAGAAAAATGCGGTGGAGGAGATAAGAGAAGAATGGAGACAGGAGAAGCCCCGCCCTGTCCTGATCCGGGGCGTAACAGGGAGCGGAAAAACCCAGGTGTACATGGAACTGATCGAAGAGGTGGTAAGCAAAGGAAAGCAGGCAATCGTCCTGATTCCGGAAATTGCGCTTACGTATCAGACGGTACGCCGGTTTTACGGGCGATTTGGAGATCAGGTATCTGTATTAAATTCCAGACTTTCTCAGGGAGAGCGCTACGACCAGTTCAAGCGGGCAAAAAGAGGAGAATGCAGGATTATGGTAGGACCCCGTTCTGCTCTTTTCACTCCGTTTCCCAATCTGGGACTGATCATTATAGACGAGGAGCATGAACCGACTTACAAAAGCGAAAATACCCCAAGGTACCACGCGAGAGAGACGGCAGTGTACAGGGCAGAGACAGAGGGCGCTTACGTTGTGATGGGTTCTGCAACCCCGTCCCTGGAAGCATACAGCCGGGCGGAAAGGGGAGAGTATCTTCTCGTAAACCTCAATTCCAGATATGAGGCGCGCCCGCTTCCTGAGGTATCAATCGTTGATCTGCGGGAAGAATTAAAGGCAGGAAACCGTTCCATATTAAGCAGAAGTCTTTCAGAGGAGATCAGCGCCTGTCTTGAAAAGGGAGAACAGGCAATGCTTTTTTTAAACAGGAGAGGCTACGCGGGATTTGTATCGTGCCGTTCCTGCGGACACGTTATGAAATGTCCCCATTGCGACGTATCTCTTTCAGAACACAATAACGGAAGGCTGATCTGTCATTACTGCGGGTATGAGACGCCAAAGCCGGAAATCTGTCCTGTCTGCAGTTCTCCTTATATTGGAGGATTTAAAGCAGGAACCCAGCAGATTGAGCAGATTATCCATAAAAACTTTCCAAATGCCCGGGTTCTTCGCATGGATTATGATACAACAAGAAATAAGGGAAGCTATGAACAGATTTTAAGGGCGTTTTCAGCGCACGAGGCAGATATTTTGATCGGAACACAGATGATCGTGAAGGGACACGATTTTCCCGGCGTGACGCTTGTGGGAGTGATCGCAGCAGATATGTCGTTAAATGCCTCGGATTATCGGTGTGCGGAGAGGACGTTTCAGCTTCTTACCCAGGCAGTGGGGCGTTCCGGAAGAGGGGTGCGGCGGGGAAAAGCTATTATTCAGACGTATCACCCGGAGCATTACAGCATTCAGGCTGCGTCCTGCCAGGATTATGAAGCCTTTTATCAGGAGGAGATGAGTTACCGCCTCCTTCTTGACTATCCCCCGGCTTCCCATATGCTTGCCATTCTTGGGGCATGTGAGGAGGAAGAGCGGCTTTCAAAGGGAATGTATTATATTGGGCAGTTTGTAAAAAAGGCGTATCATGGAGATGGTCTTCATGTGATCGGACCGGCTTCGGCTCCGGTTGGAAAAGTAAAAGATGTGTATAAACAGGTGCTTTATTTAAAGCATGAGGATTATCATACACTTGTAAATATAAAAGATAAAATAGAAAAATACATGGAGATTAATTCCGGATTCCGGAAAATATACATACAGTTTGATTTTGCATAAAGGCAGAACAAAAAAAGAGAAGAAAGGAAGTAAGAAAATGGCACTTAGAACAATCAGAACAGAGGGAGATTCTGTACTTACAAAGAAATGCAGACCGGTGGAGGAAATGACGCCGCGTCTTAAAGAACTTGTGGAGGATATGCTGGATACCATGTATGAAAATAACGGCGTGGGTCTTGCCGCTCCTCAGGTTGGAATTTTAAAAAGAATCGTTGTCATTGATGTGGGGGACGGTCCGCTTGTTCTTATTAACCCGGAAATTACAGAGACTTCCGGAGAGCAGACAGGTGATGAAGGCTGTTTAAGCGTTCCGGGCATGTCAGGACAGGTAACGCGTCCGAATTATGTGAAAGTAAAAGCGCTCACAGAAGATATGGAAGAAGTGGAATATGAGGGAGAGGCACTTCTTGCCCGCGCTTTCTGTCACGAGATCGACCATCTGGACGGAAAGCTTTATACAGACCTTGTGGAGGGAGAACTTCACAGAGCCACTTATGACGAGGACGATTATGAATATTATGACGGAGAATAAAAGCTCCGGGAGGTGACAGATTATGAAAATTGTTTATATGGGAACACCGGATTTTGCAGTTCTGCCTCTTCGCGCAATGAAGGAGGCGGGCTATGAGGTTGCGGCAGTTGTGACGCAGCCGGACAAGCCGAAAGGAAGAGGAAAAACCATGCTGCCGACTCCTGTAAAAGAGGAGGCAGTCTCCCTTGGGATTCCTGTGCATCAGCCGGCAAAGGTAAGAGATCCGGAATTTCAGGAAACTTTGAAAGGCATTGCACCGGATCTTATTGTGGTGGCAGCTTTCGGACAGATTATTCCAAAAACAATCCTGACGCTGCCGCGTTTTGGCTGTATCAACATTCACGCGTCTCTTCTTCCGAAGTACAGAGGGGCAGCTCCGATTCAGCAGGCGGTGATCGACGGGGAAAAAGAATCCGGTGTTACGATCCAGAAAATGGGAGAAGGTCTTGACACTGGTGATATGATTTCAAAAGAGGTAGTTGTTCTTTCAAAGGAGGAAACGGGAGGAAGTCTTTTTGATAAATTATCAAAAGCAGGGGCAGACTTATTAGTAAAAACTCTGCCTTCCATTTTTGACGGAACTGCCGTATACGAAAAGCAGCCGGAAGAAAGTCCCACTCCATATGCTGCCATGATCACAAAGCAGATGGGGCTTCTTGATTTCACAAAAAGCGCAGAAGTGCTGGAACGCCTTGTAAGGGGCTTAAATCCCTGGCCAAGCGCTTATACGTTTTTAAACGGAAAAACCTTAAAAGTGTGGAAAAGCAGCGTAGGGGAGGAAAAGGGCTCTGCCCTTCCGGGAACTGTGGTGAAAACAGACAGACGCGGAATCCATGTTGCCTGCTGCGATAAGACGCTGATTCTTGAGGAGATTCAGCTTGAGGGCAAAAAAAGAATGGATGCAGATGCTTTTTTGAGGGGGTATCCTGTGGAAGCAGGAACGAAATTCTCAGATAAAAAGGAGTGACTGTAGATGTACGGATATTATTGGAGATTTGACCCTACGTATTTGCTGATCATTATAGGAATGCTTTTGTCTCTGGCAGCTTCTGCAAAGCTGAAAAGCACCTTTGCGGTTTACAGGAGCAGAAGAAGCGCTTCCGGGCTTACCGGTGCGGAGGCGGCAAGAAGGATTTTAAATGCGGCAGGGATTACAGATGTACAGATTGTTCCGGTCAGCGGGAGTCTCACGGATCACTATGACCCGAGAAGCAAAACCGTCCGGCTTTCGGAGGATATATACGGACAGACTTCTCTGGCAGCAGTGGGAGTGGCGGCTCATGAGTGCGGTCATGCCATTCAGCACCATATTGATTATGCGCCGCTCAGTATCCGTTCTGCGCTTGTGCCTGTGGCAAACTTTGGATCCACCCTTTCCTGGCCATTGTTTTTTGCAGGACTGATTTTTTCGATTCAGCCTCTGCTTACCCTGGGAATCGTGCTGTTTTCTTTTGCTGTCCTTTTTCAGCTTGTGACTCTGCCGGTGGAGTTTAACGCTTCCTCAAGAGCCCTTCATATGCTGGAAAGCACAGGGATTTTAAGCAGAGATGAAAACAGCGGCGCCCGCAAGGTGCTTCGCGCGGCTGCGCTTACGTATGTGGCTGCTCTTGCCTCATCTATATTACAGCTTTTGAGATTGATTATTCTTGCCGGAGGAAGAAGAAGTGACGATTAGTGGAGTCAATGCCAGGGAATTGATCCTGGAAATTTTATTGCAGATTGAAGAGGAAGGGGAACACAGTCACATTGCCATACGCAATGCCCTTTCCAAGTATCAGTTCCTTCCCAAGAAGGAGCGGGCGTTTATCACAAGAGTTTGTGAGGGAACTCTGGAATACAGGATTCAGATTGATTATATTCTGGATTCTTTTTCCAAGGTGACAGTAGATAAAATGAAACCGGCAATCCGGGAAATTTTAAGAAGCGCCGTGTATCAGCTTAAATTTATGGACAGCGTTCCGGACAGCGCCGTGTGCAACGAAGCGGTAAAGCTTGCGCAGAGAAAGGGATTTTATAATTTAAAGCCCTTTGTAAACGGAGTTCTGCGCACCGTAATAAGAGAGATGGGAAATTTGAAATATCCGGAAAAAGAGGAGGATATTGTTTCCTGTCTTTCTGTCAAATATTCCATGCCAAAGCCCCTTGTGATCCGGTGGCTCAATGATTATGGCGAGGAGACAACAGAAAAGATGCTGGCTGATTTCCTTACGGAAAAACCGCTGACTGTAAGGTGCCGCACATATAAGTACGCGTTGGAAGAAGTGAAAAGAAGTCTGGAAAATCAGGGCGTGACAGTAGAACCGGCGCCGTACCTTCCCTATGCGTTTCAGATAAGTAATTTTAATCACATTCTTACTCTGGACGCATTTATCAAAGGACAGATCCAGGTGCAGGATGTAAGCTCCATGCTTGTGGCAGAGGTTGCAAACCCCCAAAAAGGAGATTATGTGATCGACCTCTGTGCTGCTCCCGGCGGGAAAAGCCTTCATATGGGTGATAAAATGGAAGGCTACGGTGTGGTAGATGCCAGAGACGTAAGCGATTATAAGGTGGGGCTTATTGAGGAGAATATCCAGAGAACAGAGTCCATTAATGTGCAGGCAAAGGTTCAGGACGCCACAGTTTTCGATGTGGAGTCTGAGTGTAAGGCGGATATTGTTCTGGCAGATGTGCCCTGCTCCGGCTATGGAGTCATTGGAAAGAAGCCGGAAATCAAGTATCGTGTCACTGCCCAGAAACAGGAGGAAATCGTCATTCTTCAGAGAACCATATTGAGCCGCGCGGCAGAATATGTAAAATCGAGAGGATCGCTGATTTTCAGTACCTGTACTATAGCAAAAGAGGAAAATGAAGAAAATATGATGTGGTTTTTGAAGAATTATCCATTTAAACTGGAAAGTCTGGATCCGTATCTTCCGGAAGAACTGCATTCAGAAACAACAGCGCTCGGATACCTTCAGCTACTTCCGGGAGTACATAAGACAGATGGATTCTTCATTGCAAAATTCAGAAGGAAATAAATATATGACAGACATAAAGTCCATGAACAAAAAGGAACTGGCAGAGCTTATGGAAAGCCTGGGGGAAAAGCCGTTTCGGGCAAAGCAGATTTACAGCTGGCTCCATGAGCATCTTGCCACATCTTATGAGGAGATGACAAACCTTTCCTCAGGTTTAAAAAAGAAGCTGT
>SAMEA3387506__coassemble_1098_pt1 | contig 23561 bp, 21 predicted proteins | sample SAMEA3387506__metabat2_high_PE_036 | metagenome-assembled genome bin SAMEA3387506 (sample SAMEA3387506) | Felis catus | biome: Faeces | place: United Kingdom | collected 2012 | reverse complement strand
TAATGTGTTAAGTTTTCAAAGTGCTGTTAGTTGCCCATTTGTCGGGCAACTCATTATATAAATTCCTTATAATTTCTTTCCTTTTTCCGCCGCTGCACAAAGAGCCTCAAATACTGCGCTTCGGAATCCATTTTTTTCCAGCATACGCACACCCTCAATGGTAGAGCCTGCCGGAGAACAGACCATATCCTTCAATTCTCCTGGATGCATTTCTGTCTCAAGGAGCATTTTTGCACTTCCGAGAACAGCCTGTGCCGCAAGGCGGTATGCCTGTTTTCTTGGCATTCCCTGATGTACCGCCGCATCTGCCATTGCCTCCAGAAACATAAATACATATGCCGGGGAACAGCCCGTTACTGCGCTTAACCCATCCATGAGACGTTCCGGAATCACCTCCGTACATCCAAAACTGTCTGTAATCGCGCAAATTTCCTGCTTTTCTTCCTCAGATACCCGTTCATTAAAGCAGACTCCTGTCATACCCTCTCCTACCTGCGCCGGTGTATTCGGCATCAGACGAACAATTTTAAGAGGCTGTCCGCATTTTTCTTCCAGCCAGGAAAGCGTTTTTCCCGGAGCGATTCCCACAAGAATATGCTCTTCTGTGAGAACGTCTTTTATCTCTCCCAGAACCTCCTCATAAAACTGAGGCTTTACTGCGAGAACCACAATTTTCGCACTCTCTGCCACCTGGCGGTTTTCCATTGTTGTGACAACTCCAAGCTTTTCTCTGCTTCGTCTGCTGCCTTCCTCCGTAAGATTCGACACGATGATCTCCTCTTTTGTGAAAATTCCTTTTTTCAGAATTCCTCCGATCATGGCAGACGCCATATTTCCGCAGCCTATAAATCCGATTTTCATTCTGCAGTTTCCTCCTTATAATACAAGCGAAGGCGCTACATATACACGGGCACCAAGCTCACTGTCCAACATATAAAGGCTCTTTGCATCTCCGCCGAAAAGCTCCATTTTCTTGATCAGATCGGAAGCCTTTGTCTCTTCTTCACCCTGCTCTTTTACAAACCAGTCAAGGAACTGCATAGTACGGAAATCTTTTACTGTATAGGCGGCATCGTAAATGTTGTGGATCAGTCCCGTCACATACTGCTCATGCTCATATCCCTGTTTCAGAGCGTCCATTTTATCGTTGAGCTCTGCATCTGGTCTTTCAATGGTATCCAGAACCACGGGGCAGTCGTTATTCTGAAGATACTGGATCATCAGCATTGCGTGGTCGCGCTCTTCCTGCGCCTGTACACGGTACCAGTTTGCAAAGCCCTTCAGTCCTTCTTCCTCATAATAATTGGAAAATTCCAGATACAGATAAGCTGAATAAAATTCCTTGTTGATCTGCGTATTTAAAAGCTGTGCAACATTTGTATTTAACATGATATGTTTCTCCTCTTTCCTACAGTTTTTCTATGTTTCAGTATAGTACAGTTCCGATGGATTTTCAAGAAGAGAGATAGGAGGTTATTCCAACATTTTTCCTTCCAGATAGGAACATTTCAGATAATCCGGGGCTGTGTAATATACATTATTTTATCATATTTTTGTTTCTTTCTCATCCGTCATATGGTAAAATGAATAAAAATCATAGTGGAAAGGCGTGATTCCAATGCACTTAACAGCTCTGACAGGTTTATCCATATCTTTACTCAGGAGGTCATTATGCGATTAAATAAAGAGAACATATATACCGGCACTTCCCCGGAAATTTTTAACAGGATAAGAAGTGCGCTGGAAGTTAAAAAAATCAAATACGAATATGACATTATCAATCACAATACCGATTCTCTTCTGATGGAGCGGGGTGTTCCCCGCAGTATGGGCGGCAATCTTCAAAATTCCGGTGATATATTCGAAATTTATGTCTCAAAAAAGGATAAGGAAGAGGTGGAATATTACCTGAAAAGTCAAAATCTGCTGTAAGCTGTAATAAAAAGGCAAGTCAGCTTAAAATATCCCCAATAACAACGTCAGCGGCGCCTCCTGCACTCACAGGAAACGCCGCTTTATTATTGAAACCAAATTATTCTTCTAAGTTGACAACGGCGATGGTTGCAGAAGGTTTTACATTTTCTCCTGTCATTAGAACAGCCTGCAAGGAAGTTTTCCCATGCTCCCATTTACAAAGTCTTTCTGTAAAACCAAGCTCTTCATTTTCCGTCTCTTCTTTTACAGACTCTTCTCCATACAAATCTGTCAGACTGTCAATCTGTCTCTGAAACCATGTCTCGTAATCTCCTTCCAGCGAAAAATCGTATCTTACTGCCTGAAGCCTGTCGTTTAAAAACTCGAAATACAGTTCTCCCTTCTGTCCTTCCAGTTCCTGAACAGCAGTATGTTTCAAATAGCGATATTCACTGTCCGGAAGCGTTCCCTCCACTTCGTATTCAGAGACTCTGTCTTCCAGTTTTTCTTTCACCTCGTCAAATGAACTATTCCACAGAATATCTCCGTATTGATATTCTGAGCTGCCATTTCTGAATTTTTCAAGAGATACCTGATAAGAAGTTCCGTCCATGCCTTCCTGAAGGCGTCTTAATTCTTCCTCATCACTGTATACCCTGAATTCTTCGCCTTCTGCATCGTAGTAGGATTGGTAATTTTTCTCCTCCTCTGCCTTTACCTCACATACAGACACAATTCCCAGCATACACATAGCAATCCCCAATACTTTTCCTGCCTTATTCATAAAATCATCTCCTTCCTTTATGCCACCTCAACACTCCTGGGATTTTTTCTGTATACAGTTTATTTAATCACCAAATTGTTTATCTTATTTTACTATATCTTTCTTATTTCAGTCAATATTTTATAACACAAATCCGCACATTTCTATTTCCTTCCTCGTTATATAAAGTGAAAGGGGGTTTTAAATCGTGTCCACGGACCTGGAAGAACCGGTTTTGCCTGTACCTGTCCGCGAAAGAGAACCTTGTTCCATTCACTCCCGACTCACCGGGATTTTCGTATTTTCCCATCTGCTTTTCCTGCTTCTGCAGATTTCATTCCACTGACAATTTCCGCAGATTTCCTCCCTTTTTCCTGTTTCCAGAATCCTTTTCTGTACTCTCTGCGTAAACTCCGAAAAGTCCAGTTGTTCATTTTCCTTCAAATCACAGAAAGAAAGGACTGCCCTGTCATACGTTTCTACCTTATCTGCCGTTTCACAGACTCCATCTTTTAAGTTTGGACAGGCAGAGCAGATATTGTCTCCTGCAACTGTCATTTCCACCAGTGCGCCCTCTTCCAGAAGTGACAAAACCTCTCCCATATGACGCACAAAACCCTGGCTGTAACCTTTCCCCTCAAAATAAGCAAGGCACATACCATGATGCGGACGTATCTTATATACTTTCTGTTTATCCATTTTTCCCTCTTCTCTTTCCGCGAAAACCGGACAAGTTTTTTCTTACCTTAACACAGCTTGTAAAAATCAGCAACTCATACTCTTAACTTCTTATTTCTTTTCTGCTTTTTTCGCATACTCTGTTGTCACCAGACTTTCGTATTTTACCCTTTTATTCAATTCTCCGGCATCTTCCAGAACATCCTGAAGAAGCTCAAAGCTTTCCTGTTCAAAAATAAGATTTTCCTTCCATGTATCCTGTTCATAGTATCTCTTCACAATGGCAGTGATCGTTTCCAAATCTGTCTCGGAAAACTGCGGTGCGATCACCTCTGCGATTTCCTCCGGCGTATGATTCTGCACATAATCCATTCCTTTTTGAAGGGCATTTGTAAACTTCTGCATCACTTCCGGATTTTCTTTCATATAACTGGATTTTGCACAGTAAGACGTATACGGAACATAGCCAGAATCTACGCCAAGGGAAGCTACTACATAGCCTGCACCTTCTTTTTCAAGAGCTGTGGCAGACGGTTCAAATTCTACGCTGAAATCTCCCAAGCCCCCTGAAAAAGCGGCTGCTGTGGAACCGAAATCAATAGTCTGATTAATTTTCAGGTCTTTTTCCGGGTCAATTCCCTGCTGTTTCAAGATATACTCAAAAACCATTTCCGGCATACCACCTTTTCTTCCCCCAAGCACATTTTTCCCCTTTAAGTCCTCCCATTTAAAGTCCGGCATTTCCTCTCTTGCCACAAGGAAATTTCCGGCTCTCTGGGTAAGCTGGGCAAAGTTTACAACCGGGTCGTTTGCCCCCTCCTGAAAAGCGTAGACAGAAGCCTCCGCTCCCATAAATCCGATTTCCGCGTCTCCGGAAAGAACGGCAGCCATTACTTTATCCGCCCCAAAACCGGTCACAAGGGTAAGGTCAAGGCCTTCCTCTTCAAAATATCCTTCTTCGATGGCAACATACTGCGGCGCATAAAAAATAGAATGGGCTACCTCATTTAGTGTAACTTTTACAGGTTCTTCTTTCTTTTCTTCGGCAAAGGCAGTCACAGGCAGGGCTGCTGCCGCCAGAATCACAGCCAGAGATGTTGCGATATACTTTTTACTTTTCATTCAGATTCTCCTTATTGGTCTCTCCTGTTATGATATGCAGAAGGAAGGAGAAGGTGAGATTTTAGGGCATCGGCTTGACTTACTATCATTACAATGATATTGTGACTGGGAAAATTAGGAAAGCAAATTGCGTTGATTTCAAAAAAATCTTTTGACCATTTAACATTTAAAGGCTCTGTCCCGGCAGATAAGCTTATATATTATCCGAAATTTATTACGCGGAATTCAAAAGCCAGAGAAATTTATAAAAAGGAAATCCAGGGAAGACGTTCTTACAGGAACGATGTTTTTATTCTCGATATTCTAAGAGAGGAGATTAAAAACGACGATGCGCGCATACAACGAGTCTTATCTGAATGATGCCAAAAACAATCTGGCAGATTTTTTTCCTCCCCCTTCTTTCTCGCCATCCAGTTTATAGTATCTAAAACATTATACAGAAAATGAGGATTTATCTGTGCCTGTAATGCCTGAAATTCAATATCTTTATTCGTAGTTTCCATCTCTACCAGCTGAAAATAATGATCCAGATTTACGGACAATTCTTCAATCACTCCCGCCGACTGTTTTCTTGTTTGAGTTGTCACAATTCTGGCTGCCGCTATATATAATGAGAGGCTGGCTGACAATATTAAAATCAGACTGATTCCCACTGTACAATACAGCAATTTTCTCTGAATGCTTAAATTAATAAACCACTTTTTTAACTTTTGCATGAGATCACACACCTATTCTTTTTTATGTTTTACTTACCTCATAATATCATAATTATCTGCAACATTCCATTTATCATTTCGGTTCCTGCTTCCTTCACTTTTCTCATCTCCTCCTACTTTTTTCACATCTCAATAATCTCCACACACAATTTTTAAATATTCCCCTCACACTTCCCCTCATCTATGCTATAATATGACATATCAGCAGAAAATCACTCTGACTGTAAGGCAGTCTTTCATTTTCTGCATAACACAGAAGGAGACAACTACTATGAATCAGAAACGTGAATGCGGGGTACTGCTTCCTGTAAGCAGTCTGCCCTCAAAATACGGAATCGGCTGCTTCTCCAAAAGCGCCTATGACTTCGTGGATGCTCTAAAAGAAGCCGGTCAGTGCTGCTGGCAGATTCTGCCGCTTGGACCGACAAGCTATGGAGATTCCCCTTATCAGTCCTTTTCCACTTTTGCCGGAAATCCTTATTTTATCAGCCTGGAGGATTTAATCGAAGAGGGTGTCCTCACAAAAAAAGAATGCGACCGCGCAGATTTCGGAAAAAACAGGACAAGCATAGATTATGCCAAAATCTACAAGAGCCGCACCGCTCTTCTCCGCAAGGCATATGAGCGCAGCAAGATCAGCGAAAATCCGGATTTTGTTGAATTTCAGCAGAAAGAAGGCTGGTGGCTTAAAGATTACGCGCTTTTTATGGCTGTAAAAGAACGCTTTGACGGAGAGCCCTGGAGTGAGTGGGCAGAGGATATTCGCTTCCGCTGGCAGAACGCCCTGGATTATTACAGAAGAGAATTATACTTTGACATTGAATTTCAGGAATATATGCAGTTTAAATTCTACGAGCAGTGGAAAAAATTAAAAGCTTATGCCAATAAAAAAGGAATCCGCATTATCGGGGACATTCCCATTTATGTGGCAATGGACAGCGCAGATACATGGGCAAGCCCGTGGCTCTTTAAATTAGATGAAAAAAATCAGCCCACACAGGTAGCAGGCTGCCCGCCCGACGGCTTTTCTGCAACAGGACAGTTATGGGGAAATCCTCTTTATAACTGGGAGGTTCACAGACAGTCCGGCTTTGACTGGTGGGTAAAACGGATCGAGCACTGCTTCTCCATGTATGACATCGTGCGCATTGACCATTTCCGTGGTTTTGACGAATATTATGCCATTCCATTTGGAGATAAGACAGCAGAAAACGGCTGGTGGGAAAAAGGTCCCGGCATGGATTTATTCCGCGCCATTTCAAACCGCCTTGGAGAAAGAGAAATTATTGCAGAGGATCTCGGCTTTATGACAGACTCTGTTATTAAGCTTGTGGAAGATTCCGGCTATCCAAATATGAAGGTCATTGAATTTGCCTTTGACGAGCGCGACACAGGAAATGCCAGCGATTATCTTCCTCACAATTATCCGAGAAACTGCGTGGTATACACAGGAACACACGACAACGAAACGCTCGTTGGCTGGTTTAAGGACATTACGCCCGGTGAGCAGAAGCAGGTTCGGGAATACTTAAATAACTTCCACGACAGCGACAAAGAAATTTATAAGGATATTATCTGTCTTGTTATGAGAAGCGTGGCAAATCTCTGCATCATTCCCCTGCAGGATTATCTGGGACTTGGGAATGAAGCACGTATTAACAAACCGTCCACACTCGGCTGCAACTGGAAGTGGAGAATGACAGAAGGGCAGTTTTCAAAAGAGCTTCGTACAGAAATGAGAGCTCTTGCCAAACGGTACGGTCGGCTGAATACAAAAGGAGTGTAATCTTATGAGGCTTAATACGTTCTGTCTCTGCTGCCAGATCAACAAGCAGGCTTCCATGATCGGCAGCTTCCCGGACGAAAAAAAGAAGCTTGCCTATATGCAGGACGTCCTCTCCCGGCTTACAAACCTTCAGGAGGACGACAACTCTCCAAGCCTTTATACAGAATTTCAGAAGCTCTTTACAAAAACATGGGGAATTGCACCAAAAGATTACACGAAATTAAAAAAAGAATTTAATCAGCTTATGCTGGATCTGGAAGAAGAACTGATGCGCTCCATACAGGAAAGCAGTGATCCTCTGGAGCGCGCGCTGATCTACTCCAGAATCGGCAATTACATTGACTTTGCCGCCCTTTCTCATGTAAAAAAAGAGGAGCTTTTGTCTCTTATTGAGGAGGGAAACAAAAAAGCTCTTGATAAAGAAGAATACCGGCATTTCTGCGAAGAGCTTGTCTCTGCCCGCTCTCTTGTTTACCTTACAGACAACTGCGGCGAAATTGTTCTTGATAAGCTGGTGATCCGTATTTTAAAGGAGCACTTTCCGAATCTTGATATTCAGGTTATTGTAAGAGGTTTTCCTGCAGCCAATGACGCAACAATGGAGGACGCTATCATGTGCGGTCTTACAGAACTTGTGCCTGTCATCGGAAACGGAAACGATGTGGGCGGCACATGGCTTCCCCACATCAGCGAAGAAAGCCTCTCGCTTATTAAAAATGCCGATGTAATCATATCAAAAGGACAGGGGAATTTTGAGACACTTCACGGCTGTGCTCTCAATATTTACTACCTGTTTTTATGCAAATGCGAGTGGTTTATGAGAATGTTCCAGGCTGAAAAATTTCAGGGAATGTTTGTAAACGAAAAGAGGATTCCATCTGATCTCTGACGGTTTTGACATAATGACGAAAAACCCCTTCTGTTTTTTTCGTCATTATGACAAGAAGCCGCAAAAAACTTTGTACAATTCTTCTCTAGCCCTTTTTTCCTGTTTTCGTTATACTGTTTACAGTGAATAACACAGAAAACTATAACAGTTTATATAATAATTTTTTTGGAGGAAAGCAAAATGGCAAGTTTATCTTTACAGCACATTAACAAAACTTATCCAAACGGTTTCCAGGCAGTTAAGGATTTCAACCTGGACATCGAAGACAAAGAGTTCATCATTTTCGTAGGTCCTTCCGGATGTGGTAAATCCACAACTCTTCGTATGGTTGCAGGACTTGAGGAAATCACAAGCGGTACTTTAAAAATCGGCGACAAAGTTATGAATGATGTTGAGCCGAAAGACCGTGACATTGCGATGGTATTCCAGAACTATGCTCTGTATCCACATATGACAGTTTATGACAACATGGCTTTCGGTCTGAAACTTCGTAAAGTTCCGAAAGATGAAATTGATAGAAAAGTTCGTGAGGCAGCAAGAATCCTTGACCTTGACAAACTGCTTGACCGTAAACCAAAAGCTCTTTCCGGTGGTCAGAGACAGCGTGTTGCTATGGGACGTGCTATCGTTCGTGATCCTAAGGTATTCCTTATGGACGAGCCTCTTTCAAACCTGGATGCAAAACTTCGTGTACAGATGCGTATCGAGATTTCCAAAATCCACCAGAAACTGGGCGCAACTATCATCTACGTAACACATGACCAGACAGAGGCTATGACACTTGGTACAAGAATCGTTGTTATGAAAGACGGCGTTGTTCAGCAGGTAGACACACCTCAGAACTTATACCAGAAACCAGGCAACCTGTTCGTAGCAGGATTCATGGGATCTCCGCAGATGAACTTCCTTGATGCTGAAATCAAAGAAAACGGCGGCAACTTAATCGCTAAAATCGGTGAGTATGACTTAATCATTCCTGCTGCAAAAGCTAAAGTTCTCAAAGACAACGGCTATGTAGGAAAAACAGTTGTTATGGGTATCCGTCCGGAAGACATTCAGGATTCCCAGATGTTCATCGAGGCTTCTCCAAGCGCTCCAATGTCTTCTGTTGTTAAAGTTTACGAGCTTCTTGGTGCAGAAGTATTCCTGTACTTCGACGTAAACGGAACACAGGTAACAGCACGAGTTGATCCACGTACAACAGTAAAAACAGGCGACCCGATCAAATTCGCATTTGATATGGAAAAAGCACATTTCTTCGACAAAGAAACAGAGCTTGTTATCACAAACTAATAAAACCAGAAGGTCCGGGGAGTTTTCCCCGGGCTTTTTTTATTCAGATATGATATACTGATTCTGTCAATACAAGAAAGGAACTTTGTAAACTTGATGAAATTGCAGCATATACTTCAGACATGTCTGGAAGACTGGAAAAATATAAGCGGTCTGGATTTCTGCCTTCTGGATGAAGAAAACAGAATTTATGTATCAACCTGCGACAGAAAGCTTCCTGCGCTCCAGCGTCTTTCCGATTTCCGGGATTCCTCTGCTCTGTGCCTGTCTAACACAGACTGCGGTTTTTACAAAATCCTGGAAAACGAACAGCTCCTGTACGTACTTATTGTATGGGGAAAATCAGAGGCTGCCCCCACGATCGGCGAGCTTGCCGTATGTCAGATAAACAGCCTGATTGCCGCCTACGCAGAGAAAAATGACAAAAACACTTTTATGCAGAACGTACTTCTGGAACGCTATCCGCAGATGGAGATTTTTAACCGGGCAAAAAAACTTCACATCAGCACCTCTTCACGAAGAGGGATTTTTCTTGTGGAAACCCGCCAGCATAAAGATGAAAATGCCCTTGCAACCATACGGAATATTTTCTCCGCACGCACAAGGGACTTTATCACTGCTGTTGACGATTCCGGCATTATTGTAATCCGGGAACTTCAGCCCTCGGAGGGCATAAAAGAACTGGAAAATATTGCCTGTATGCTTGTGGATATGTTAAACACAGAGGCAATGACGCCTGCCTGGGTCTCCTACAGCAACATCGCAGACGACATCAACCATCTTGCAGGGGCTTACAAAGAAGCGCGCACTGCTCTGGAAGTAGGAAAGATTTTTTACGCAGATAAAAATGTCTTTGGATACAGCCGCCTTGGAATCGGGCGTCTGATCTACCAGCTTCCTGTTGAAATCTGTGAAATGTTCATTGAAGAAATTTTCCAGAATGAAACTCTGGATTCCATTGACCAGGAAACTTTAAATATTATCCGCACGTTTTTTGAAAACAACCTGAATCTTTCGGAAACCTCAAGGCAGCTTTACGTACACAGAAATACTCTGGTGTACCGTTTTGAAAAACTTCAGAAAAAATTCGGTCTGGATCTTCGAAACTTTGAGGACGCTCTGACCTTTAAGCTTGCCATGATGGTCGTCGATTATATTCACTATTCCAGAACTCACTGAAGAAGCATGATTTTTTCAGGGGGAAAATAAACGCGGCAGGGCACAGATTTTTCATGAGAATCTGTGCCTTTTTTTGCCCGCATCAGCCAGATTGGGGAAGCCTCCGCCTCTCCCTGACAGCGTATGAGATACTGTTCCTCAAAGGGCGTTTCCGCCTCCTCTACTGTCTCCACAGAAAATATATTTTCTTCCCTGTTTATATAGGAAGGAATACATTTTTCCTCCACCAGCCAGTGTCCCCTGACAGCCGCGTGTGTGTGGCAGGGAAGCACCTCTTTTTCTGTGCGAAGGGTCATTTTCCAGTCTTTTGCATATATATGATGACTGTCGAGTCTCTGAATTTCCGTAATGTTTTTACAGCCTGTAAGACGGGCTGCCTCCACAGAACCCGGCTCGTCAAAAATACTTTTCGTCTCTCCGGAAACAAGAATCCTTCCGTCCTTTAAAAGAGTCAGCTCCCGGCAAAACTGAAACGCCTCCTCCCGGCTGTGCGTTACGAGAACCATGTCGCCCTTATAATCCTTTAAAAACTCTTTCATATCTCTTTGAAGCACATCTTTTAAATAACTGTCAAGAGCGGAAAAAGGCTCGTCAAGAAGAATCACGTCCGGCTCTCCTATCATCATTCTTGCAAGGGCAGCTCTCTGCTGCTGCCCCCCGGAAAGCTGGTGAGGATACCGCTTTTCCAGTCCTTCCAGATGGTATCGCCTGATATACTCCGCCACCTTTCTGTCCCGTTCCCCTTTTTTTCCGCGAAAACCGCAGCCTATGTTTTTCTCTACTGTCATGGTCGGAAAAAGCGCATAATTTTGAAATAAATACCCTGCTTTTCTCTTCTGAGGTTTTTCGTTGATGCCTCTTTCTGAATCAAACACCGTTTTTCCATTAATTATGATTTTCCCCTTGTCCGGCGTCTCGATTCCTGCGATACAGCGAAGCGTCATGCTTTTTCCGCTTCCGGAAGCCCCCAGGATCCCCATTGAGGAGGAGGCGCCTGTAAGCTTTACCCGAAGGGAAAAATCTCTGAAATTTTTCTCAATATCCACATATAAAGACATCAGAGCCACCTCCTCCCTTTCATTCCTTTCCCGGAAATAATATTAATAAGCGCGACGATCACAAAGGAAATCAGCACGATCACCACTGTCCAGAAGCCTGCTGTTCCGTAATTTCCCGCCGCCGTCTCCGCAGCGATAGCCACAGAAACCGTCCTTGTTTTTCCAAGAATATTTCCTGCGAGCATGGAGGTTGCGCCGTACTCTCCCATCGCTCTGGCAAAAGCGAGAACTGTGCCCGATGCGATTCCGGGAGCTGCAGAGGGCATAATGACTTTCCAGAAAATTTCCCTGTCGCTCATTCCAAGTGTCTGTCCGGCATAAAGAAGATTTATATCCACCTGCTCAAAGGCAGCTCTCGCATTTCGATACATAAGCGGAAACGCGATCACAGCGGCAGCAATGACGCAGCCTTTCCATGTCTGCACGATTTTAATATCAAAATTTTCAAAAAGAAAGCTTCCAAAAGGGCGCTTTAAACTAAATAAAAGTAAAAGGCAGAAGCCTGCCACTGTAGGAGGAAGCACGAGAGGCATGGTGAGAAGTCCGTCCAGTATCCCTCTTGCTGTCACAGAAAGTTTCATGACTTTTCTGGCACAGAAGATTCCCAGAAAAAAGGCGATGACAGTCGCCACAAATCCTGTTTTCAGGGAAATCCAGAGCGGACTCCAGTCTATTTCCGCAAGAAATTCCGTCATTCTGCCCCTTTGTAAGCAGCAAATCCATATTCCTCAAACACCTTCAAAGCCTCCTCACTCTGAAGATATTTAAGAAATTCTTCTGCTGCCGCCTTGTCTTCCTCTGTTGCCTCCTTATTTTCCACAAGGCCTGCGGGATAGAGAACCGGTGTCTCAAGGCTTCCCTCCGGAGCCTCTGCGATCACTTCTACTTTATCGCCCACAGAAGCGGCATCTGTTGCATATACAACGCCAACCTCATTGCTGCCTTCGCTTACATTGGCAAGCACCTCTGTCACATTTTTCCCTTCGTTGATCTCCATTTTTTCCACATCTTCTGCAATTCCCAGATTTTCAAAAATCTCACGGGCATACTGACCTACCGGAACGCTGTCTCCTGCAAGTGCAAGATTTGCCGCATCTGTAATATTTTCAAATCCTGTCACTTTCGTATCCTGACCTGCCGGTTTAATCAGAACCACCTTGTTTTCCAGAAGATCTGCAACAGAATCTTCCGGAACCAGTTTCTCTTCTACAAGCGCATTCATCTGCTTCTCTGCTGCTGAGAAAAATACATCGCATCTTGCCCCCTCCTCAATCTGCGTCTGCAGAGTACCGGAGCTGTCTGCATTATAAAGGATCTCCACATCAGGATACGTCTCGTTGAAATCTTTCTGTATTTCTTCCATTGCGTTGCTTAAACTTGCCGCAATAAAAACGTAAATTTCCCCTTTTAAATCACTTTTTTCTTCCTCAGCCGCCATAACAGGTACAACGGAAGAAAACAGGACAGCGCCTGTCATAAGAGCTGCAAATATTCTTTTCTTCATGATACCTTCTCCTTTTTGTTTGTTTTTGTTATGTTTTATTCTGTTTTATTTATTTTACTTAAAACAGAGCGGGTTGTCAATTTGATTTTGACGTGTTATGATGGAATATATAATATCGTACAGTGCAAGAGCATAAAAAACAGTTTTTGTGACACGCTCCAGTTCCTGCTCGGACTGCGCGCTTATATCCTCCATTCGCGCAAACTCGCCTGTAAACAGGCTCAAACATGCGCTCTGTGGAGGCGCTTGACAGTCCTCCCAACGGAAGCTTCGCTATTGTCACTGCAAATCTGTTTTTTATCTTCCTGCGATTGTACGATAAGATATATTCTGCAATAATTCCAGTATGTACATTACGGAATATACTCTGCACTTTTGCCCTTGCAGCAAAGCGCAGAATCATTCCTGATATTACAGCTCGAAGCATTAAGTAAAATATCTATTCTAGTATTACTCTAATATTCAGCAAACAGATGATATATCGCCAGCACTTCCAGTGAATATTGATATACATCTGCTGACAGAGCGGATATTTAAATTAAAGTTCTGATAAATTTTTCAGGTATCCTGACAGTACAGCGCAAGAGAATAAAAACAGATTCTCTTCGCGCTTCCTGTCATATCCCCTGAAAACTTATCATACAAAATCACAAAGAAACGAGGACTAAAATCATGAAATTAAGTGCAAGAAATCAGTTAAAAGGTAAAGTTGTAAGCATCAATAACGGAGCCGTAAACTCCATTGTATCTATCGACATAGGCGGAGGCAATATTATCACAGCCACGATCTCCTGCAGCGCCGTGGAAGAACTGAATTTACAGGTAGGATCCGACGCTTACGCTGTGATCAAGGCTACAAACGTTATGGTAGGAATTGATGAATAAGTTTTACACTGCCCAGGAAATTGCGGATAAGCTGAAAATCAAAAAAAACACGGTATATGAGCTGATTAAGCGAGGCGAGCTTTCTTCCTCAAAGGTTGGGAAGCAGCTTCGTGTAAGCGAAGAACAGCTTTCCCTGTATCTGAAAACGGCAAGCTCCAGTCAGGAAACGTCTCTCAAAGCGCCGGACTTTCAGCCGGAAAGTTCTCTTTTAAAAAGAGATTATCTTCTTCATTCAAACGGACTGATCCTCTGCGGACAGGCTTCTCCTGCCCTTGAGCTGCTTTTAAGCCAGATGTCCATACACCCGGAGGGCATTCCGGTGCTTCAGTCTCATATGAACAGCTACAACGGGCTTTACTCCCTGTATTTCGGAAAGGCACATATTGCCTCTGCAAGCCTTTCTGAAGAAGATATTTGCCGCCTTGTTCCCGGAACAGAGCTGACAGCAATCTGCCTCTATGAGTATCCGGTCGGACTTTATGTAAAAAAGGGAAATCCCAAACAGATTGAAGCAATCCGGGATTTGACGAGACCTGATATTACGTTTGCAAACAGGGAAAAGGGAAGCACACGCCGGATCTTTCTTGACCGGATTCTTATGAAAGAACAGATTTCTCCCAAAAGCATTTCCGGATATGAAAGAGAACTGGTATCTGACCTTTCTACGGCAGCCGCCATTATAGACGGCAGCGCGGACGCAGCTCTTGGAGAGGAGCTTGTCATACGCCAGACAAAGACTCTTTCCTTCCTTCCTCTGGAAAAGCTTCCCATGTATCTTGTGATGGAGACAGCTTCTCTGGAAAAGCCTGGATTTACGCCGCTTCTGGAAATTATCCGCTCTGAGGAATACCGGACGATTCTCAAAAATCAAACAGGGTACGACACTTCCCACACTGGAGAAATACGAACCCTGTTATAAACACTTCCATGAATTTCAGCGGCAGAAATATCTTTCTCCGAAACATATTCCTGCCCCGGCGCATGAAAAAGGGACGGTTCATGAAAGAAATTCTTTCAGACACTGTCCCTTTTCTTTTATATATTCCAGACGCGGAAAATGTTTTACTCTTCTTCCTCCCGCGCCCAGTCTCTTGTACACTTCACGGCTTTTTTCCAGCCTTTTAACAGCTTCTCTCTCTTTTCTTCGCTGATGGAAGGCTCAAATGTCTTCTCCATATTCCAGTTACGTTTTACTTCCTCTGCATTTTCCCAGAATCCCGTTGCCATACCTGCAAGATAGGCTGCGCCGAGCGCCGTCGTCTCAATACAGCTTGGTCGCACCACCTCACCGCCCAGAATATCAGCCTGGAACTGCATAAGAAAATCATTGGCGCTCGCCCCTCCGTCCACACGGAGAGAATTTAAGTGTACTCCTGCATCTTTTTCCATTGCGCGTATCACATCGTGAACCTGATATGCAAGAGATTCCACAGTTGCCCGGATAAAGTGCGCTTTTCCCGCGCCTCTTGTAAGCCCCAGAACAGCGCCTCTTGCGTACTGATCCCAATAAGGCGCGCCAAGCCCTGCAAAAGCAGGCACAACGTAAACGCCGTTTGTATCCGGCACAGACAGGCAGTATTTTTCTGACTCCGAAGCCTTTTCCAGCAGCTCCATCTCGTCACGAAGCCATTGAATGGCTGCTCCGCACACGAAAACGCTTCCCTCAAGAGCGTATCCCGGAGTTCCGTCCGGATTTACGGCAATGGTAGTCAAAAGTCCCTGCTTTGACTCTACTGCCCTGTTTCCAGTGTGCATCAGGAGAAATCCGCCTGTTCCATATGTATTTTTTACATCTCCCGGCTGGAAGCAGCACTGCCCGAAAAGTGCAGCCTGCTGATCGCCTGCTGCCCCGGAAATTGGGATTCTGCCTCCGATAAGGCTTGCGCTTGTATATCCGTAAACGCAGCTGCTGGGTTTTACCTCGGGAAGCATATTTTCCGGAATCCCAAGATAAGAAAGAATCTCCTTATCCCACTGCTTTTTATGAATGTCGAACAGCATAGTTCTGGAAGCGTTTGTATAATCTGTCACATGGACTCTGCCTTTTGTGAGCTTCCAGATCAGCCAGGTATCTACTGTTCCGAACAGAAGATCACCTTTTTCTGCCGCCTCTTTCGCACCGTTCACATACTCAAGGATCCACTTAATCTTTGTTCCGGAAAAATAGGCGTCCGGGATCAGACCTGTTTTTTTTCGGATCACTTCCCCGAAACCGTCTTTTTCCAGCTTCTCAATCATATCCGCTGTTCTGCGGCACTGCCACACGATTGCCGGATATATGGGATTTCCTGTTTTTTTGTCCCACACGATCGTCGTTTCTCTCTGGTTTGTGATGCCGATTGCTTCAATATTCTCCGCGTCCGCGCCGATGAGACTCATAGCCTCAATAGCAACCCCCATCTGGGAGGACCAGATTTCATGCGGATCATGTTCCACCCAGCCCGGTTTCGGATAATACTGGGCAAATTCCTTTCGTGCCACACTGCACATTTTCCCCGCTTTGTCAAAAAGAATGCACCGGGAACTTGTCGTTCCCTGATCCAGAGCCATAATATATTTCCCCATAATAACACCTTTCTGTATTTACCGCTGCTGCATACAGCGCTTTCTTATCCCATTCCTGCCGATCATGCAAGGAAATTTTTACCCACAAAATATCCGAGCACAAGAACGCCGAGAACAATCCGATACCAGCCGAATACCTTGAAATCGTGTTTCTTTATGTAACCCACCAGGAATTTGATGGCAAGGATAGAAACAATAAAAGATACAAGGCAGCCCACAATGAGAATCATAATCTCTGTTCCCGTAAAGGCAAGACCGAATTTTATCAGTTTTAAAAGACTGGCTCCAAACATCACAGGAATTGCCAGGAAAAAGGTAAATTCTGCCGCCACTGTTCTTGAAGTTCCCGCCAGAATACCGCCGATGATTGTAGAGCCGGAGCGTGAAGTTCCGGGAATCACGGAAAGTACCTGGAACGCACCGATGATCAGAGCCGTCTTAAAGGAAAGCTCCTGAAGATTTCTGCATGAGGCGCGTCTTCTTTTGTTATAATTTTCGATGACAATAAAGAGAATGCCGTATACGATCAGGGCAATTGCCACTACCACGTAATTGTTAAACTTTTCTTCGATTATGTCGTTAAACGGCAGCGCAATGATAACTGTAGGCAGACAGGCAACAAAGATTTTAAACCACAAAATCCATTTTTCCTTATCGCAGAACTGCTCCACAAAAAGATATGCCCCTCTCTGAACAGTCGGCATTTTATTTGCCATTGCTCTCTGACGCTTTGTAAGCGGCCGGATATAAAACGGCCACAGTTTATTCCAGTATAAAAGAATAACCGCAAGAATGGCTCCAAGCTGAATGACAACAAAGAAAAATTCTTTAAATTCCGCCGAGACATTCAGCTTGATAAATTCGTCCACCAGAATCATGTGTCCGGTACTGCTGATAGGAAGCCATTCTGTAATTCCCTCTACAATACCAAGAAAAATCACTTTTAATAATTCGAAAATATCCATTTTTCCCCTTTCTGAATATAATTGAGGACGGAGTTTTCAAATTCCCCCGTCCTCTAAATTATATTATCTTTCTGCGATTGTTGCAATATCAATCAGGCTTAAATTGTGAAGGTCTGTGTTCTCCAGACTTGTCACAAGAGCCTCTGCCGTATCAAGGCTTGTAAGAACATTGACGCCTGTCTCGATGGCGTTTCTTCTGATCAGGAAGCCGTCCTTCTGATGCTCCACACCCTGCGGCGGCGTGTCAATGACAACGTCGATCTTATGTCCAAGGATCAGGTCCATAAGGTTCGGTGCAGGCTGCTCCAGCTTGTTTGTACGGATCACGCGGATTCCGTTTTCTTTCAGAACTTTTGCAGTTCCTCTTGTGGCGTAGATGCGGTATCCCTGTGCCTCAAAGCGTTTTGCGATCGGGATAATGTCCTCTTTATCCTCATCTTTTACTGTGATGATCATGTTTTTATGCTTTGGCAGGCGGATTCCTGCTCCCAGGAACGCTTTGTAAAGAGCCTCATTAAAGGTGGAAGCAATTCCAAGACATTCGCCTGTTGATTTCATCTCCGGTCCGAGGCTTATATCTGCGCCTCTGATTTTTTCAAAGGAGAATACCGGCATTTTGATGGCAATGTGCTCTGCCTCAGGCTGAAGTCCCGGCTCATATCCCATATCCTTTAATTTGTATCCGAGGATCACCTTTGTTGCAAGCGGAACGATCGGGATTCCCGTTACCTTGCTGATGTACGGAACCGTACGGCTGGAACGCGGATTTACCTCAATAACATACACCTCTTCTCCGCATACAATAAACTGTATGTTTATCATGCCCACTACATGAAGGGCTTTTGCAAGGCGGCGTGTATATTCTGCGATTGTTTCCTTTGCTGTCTCGCTGATCGTCTGTGCAGGATATACGGAAATACTGTCTCCGGAATGGATTCCCGCGCGCTCAATGTGTTCCATAATACCGGGGATCAGGATTTCTTCTCCGTCGCATACTGCGTCCACCTCGATTTCTTTTCCCATCAGGTATTTATCTACAAGAATCGGGTGTTCCTGCGCAATCTGATTGATGATGCCGATATATTCTTCCACATCTTCATCACTGACTGCAATCCGCATTCCCTGTCCGCCCAGTACGTAAGAAGGTCGCACAAGAACAGGATAGCCAAGCTGTGCTGCCGCTTTCTTTGCTTCTTCTGCTGTGAAAACAGTATGTCCCTTTGGTCTTGGAATCCCACACTGCTCCAGAATCTTATCAAACAGCTCTCTGTCCTCTGCAGCATCTACGTCCTCTGCAGAAGTACCCAGGATTTTTACTCCCATCTTCATAAGCGCTTCTGTAAGCTTAATGGCTGTCTGTCCGCCGAACTGTACTACTGCGCCGTCCGGTTTTTCCATATTTACCACATTTTCCACATCTTCTGGTGTCAGCGGCTCAAAATACAGCTTATCCGCAATATCAAAGTCTGTACTTACTGTTTCCGGATTATTGTTGATGATGATCGTCTCGTATCCTTCTTTTGCAAATGCCCATGTACAGTGTACAGAGCAGAAGTCGAACTCGATACCCTGACCGATACGGATCGGACCGGAACCAAGCACAAGGATTTTCTTTTTGCCGGAATCGGAAACAGCCTCGTTTTCTGTTTCTTCATCTCCGTATACGGAATAATAGTAAGGTGTTTCTGCCGCAAACTCTGCCGCGCAGGTATCTACCATTTTATAGGCTGCTTTAATGCCAAATTCTTTTCGAAGCTCTTTTACTTCCCCTTCTGTTTTTCCGGAAAGAGAAGCGATCACGGAATCCGGAAATTCCATTCGTTTTGCCTCAAGAAGAAGTTCTTTTGTAAGCTCCTGTGTTTTCAGAGCCTCTTCCATTTCCACTAAAATGGAAAGCTTGTCAATAAACCACAGGTCAATTTTTGTAATATCATGAAGGATCGCTTCCGGGATTCCTCTTCTCACTGCCTCTGCGATTTTCCAGATCCTTCTGTCGTCTACAACCTTTAATTCTTCTAAAAGCTCCTCATCGGAAAGTCCTGTAAAGTCATAGGACATCAGGCTGTCCACGTGCTGCTCCAGAGAACGGATTGCCTTCATAAGCGCGCCCTCAAAGTTATGACAGATACTCATAACCTCTCCGGTTGCTTTCATCTGTGTTGTGAGGGTTCTTTTTGCTGTAATAAATTTATCAAATGGAAGACGCGGGATTTTTACAACGCAGTAGTCGAGCATCGGCTCAAAGCTTGCGTATGTCTTTCCTGTGATCGCGTTTGGAATTTCGTCCAGAGTATAACCCAAAGCGATTTTTGCCGCAACCTTTGCGATCGGGTATCCTGTCGCCTTACTTGCAAGAGCGGAAGAACGGCTTACTCGTGGGTTTACCTCGATGACGCAGTATTCAAAGCTCTCCGGGTGAAGGGCATACTGTACGTTACAGCCGCCTGTGATTCCAAGCTCTGTGATAATGTTAAGCGCAGAAGTACGAAGCATCTGATATTCTTTATCCCCCAGCGTCTGGGAAGGAGCTACGACGATAGAGTCTCCTGTATGTACGCCTACAGGGTCAATATTTTCCATGTTGCAGACAGTGATGCAGTTTCCTGCGCTGTCACGCATTACCTCATACTCGATTTCTTTCCAGCCTGCAATGCAGCGTTCTACGAGAACCTCTCCCACTCGGGAAAGACGAAGACCGTTTTCCAGGATTTCACGAAGCTCAACCTCATTATTTGCGATTCCGCCGCCGCTTCCTCCAAGTGTGTAAGCAGGACGCAGTACAACCGGGTATCCGATGGTATTTGTAAATAAAACACCGTCTTCTACTGTTGTCACGACTTTGGAAGCTGCAACAGGCTCCCCGATTTTTTCCATTGTGTCTTTAAATTCCTGACGGTCCTCCGCCTTTTTAATTGTCTCTGCTGTTGTACCAATAAGACGCACATTATGTTCTTTTAAGAAGCCTTTTTCCTCAAGCTCCATCGCAAGGTTTAAGCCTGCCTGTCCGCCAAGTGTGGGAAGAACGCTGTCCGGTTTTTCCTTTAAAATAAGCTGTTCTACCACTTCAACTGTAAGAGGCTCAATATAAACGCGGTCTGCAATGTCTTTATCAGTCATAATGGTGGCAGGGTTTGAGTTTAAAAGAACGACCTCGAGTCCCTCTTCTTTCAGGGAACGGCATGCCTGTGTTCCTGCATAGTCAAACTCTGCAGCCTGTCCGATGATAATCGGACCGGAACCAATTACAAGTACCTTTTTTATGTCTTTATTTCTCGGCATTATTTTTCCCCTCCCATCATTTTCATAAAGCGGTCAAATAAGTATCCGGAATCAAGCGGTCCGGGGCACGCTTCCGGGTGGAACTGCACGGTAAAAATGTTCTTGCCCTCGTAAGCCATTCCCTCGTTTGTTCCATCGTTTACATTCACAAAAGCAGGGCGGGCAATGTGTTTTTCTTCAAGCCCTTTTGCATCCACCACATAGCCGTGGTTCTGGGAAGAAATATAAACTCTTCCTGTCTCCAGGTCTTTTACCGGGTGGTTTCCGCCTCTGTGTCCGTATTTCATTTTATAAGTATCTCCGCCTGTTGCAAGAGCCATAAGCTGATGTCCGAGACAGATCGCAAAAATCGGCACATCGGAATCGTAAAGTTTTTTTACTTCCTTTATAATAGAAGTACATTCCTTCGGGTCTCCGGGGCCGTTGCTTAACATAATGCCGTCCGGATTATCCTTTAAAATTTCCTCTGCTGTTGTAAGCGCCGGATAAATAGTTACCTGGCAGCCTCTCTCATTTAAGGAGCGGGCAATATTTCTCTTTGCCCCAAAGTCCATAAGCGCAACCTTCGGACCGTTTCCTTTTAAGATTTCTTTTTCCCGGCAGGTTACCTTTTCTACCACTTTTCCTGTTGTATATGCTTTTAATCTGGGGAGAATCGCATCTAAATCGTAATCTTCATTGACTGTGATCATACCGTTCATGGTTCCCTTCTCCCGAAGGATTCTGGTAAGCGCTCTTGTGTCAATCCCTGCAATTCCAGGAATGTCATGCTTTGTCAGAAAATGCTGAATGGTATCTACGCTTCTGAAGTTGCTCGGAACACGTGAAAGTTCCCGCACAATAAAAGCGTCGATCCACGGTTTCCCGGACTCCTGGTCATCATAGCAGATTCCGTAATTTCCTATTAAAGGATATGTCATGCAGACTGCCTGTCCTGCATAAGAAGGGTCTGTCATTACTTCCAGATAACCTGTCATGGAAGTATTAAAGACAATTTCACTGATGACTTCTCTTGTTGAACCAATGCTTTTTCCGGTAAATACATGGCCGTCTTCTAATATCAGAAATGCTTTCATACAATCTCCCTTTCTCTTTAAATTTTATGATGCCAGGCAGAATTGTGAGAGCACAAAGTGCGAAACAATTCGTCAGGCATCTTTTCCTATATTATTTTATCCTAAATCTTCAAAATTGTATCACAAGAGGTTGTATTTGGCAAGAAAATGTTTCCTAAAAATAATTGTATAAAGCAAACTTTTTTTAATGTTTTATTTCCACTATCGCCGCTTTTATTTTATTCTCTTCCATTTCTATTTCCCGGATCAAAAGTCCGCCTGCCTCCAGCTCCAGGTTATTTCCCTGTTCTGGTATGCGCTGCAGAGTATGGAAAACAAGTCCGTTAAATGTTTCGTATTCGTCCCACGGCAGAGGAATACCCAGTGTTTTGGAAACCTCTTCCAGTTCCGCGCTTCCCGGTATTTTCCATAAACCGTCTTCCAGTTTTTCTATCCGTTCTTCCTCTTCTTCCGTCTCCAGATCTCCTACAAGCTGCTCCACAAGGTCGTTAATCGTGATAATTCCGGCAACGCCGCCGTATTCGTCCAGTACGACTGCAAATACTTTCTTCTCCTTTTTCATATTTCGGAATAAGTCGTCTGCTTTTATGGTGTCCGGCACAAAATACGCAGAACTTACCGCATACTTCATCACCTGCTCTCTGTCCTTATTTTCCAGACGAAAATAGTCCTTTGCATTTAAAATTCCAATGATTTTATCTGCAGAGCCATCACACACCGGATAAAAAGTATGTCTTGTCCGGAAAATAATTTCCTTCCACTCCTCCATAGAATCTTCCATATCCAGCATTACTACCTCTGTTCTGTGTGTGAGGATTTCTTCTGCTGAAATATCGTCAAATTCAAATACATTCTGTATAAACTCTCTCTCCTGATGGTCAATGGTTCCCTTCTCACTTCCCGCATCTACCATCATTCGAATTTCCTCTTCGCTGACATTTTCATCTTCTGCATCCGGGTCTATTCCACACAGGCGCAGCACAGAATTTGTAGAAAAAGTAAGGAAGTTCACAAGAGGCGCAAAGAAACGCGCAATCACCGTAAGCATTCCCGAAATTCCAAGAGCCAGTGGCTCTGCCTTTCTCATTGCAATCTGTTTTGGAACAAGCTCTCCAAATACAAGAGTAAAATAAGAAAGGACAAGAGTAATCAAAATAACAACAATAGAATCAAGAGCACTCTCCGGCACGGGTATACCCAGTCCCAGGAGCCAATCTACAAGGATCCCTGAAAAGTTTTCTGCAGCAAAAGCACTGCCCAGAAATCCGGAAAGTGTAATTGCAATCTGAATCGTTGCCAGGAAACGTGCCGGCTGTTTTGTCAGACTTAAAAGCCGGGCTGCGCGCTTATCCCCGTTTCCCGCCATTTTCTCCATTTTGCTGTCATTTACGGAAATAACTGCGATTTCCGCACTGGCAAACACAGCGTTTAACCCAATTAAAACAATTTGCAGTAAAATAATAAATAAAATTGACTGTTCCAAAATGATGCCTCCTGAAATATATCTGATTTTTTAATGATAATAATTGTAATAAAAACACAAAAAGCACAGCCTATTCCTACTCACGTAAGTATAGACCATGCCCTATCCAATCAGACAAATGATATATGAGATACTGATTTCCCTCAGCACTGTCGTCTTCGTCCATTTGTTATGTCTGTTCCCCTTTCAGTAAAATTGCTTTTATATTATCAGAAATACGGAAATTTGTAAATGAGAACTTTTACTTTGAAATGTAAATTGAAATGAAATCAAGATTCCGGAACATGCTTGTGTTCTTGCTGCAAAATATATGTTACGAAGCAACATCTTCTTCTGCAAGGCAAAAAAATAATGCAGGAGATGGGACTTGAACCCACACGATATTGCTACCACAGGCACCTGAAGC
>SAMEA3387506__coassemble_1059_pt1 | contig 24663 bp, 21 predicted proteins | sample SAMEA3387506__metabat2_high_PE_036 | metagenome-assembled genome bin SAMEA3387506 (sample SAMEA3387506) | Felis catus | biome: Faeces | place: United Kingdom | collected 2012 | reverse complement strand
AATTTTTCAAAGGCTGCCATAAGACAGCTTATTAAGGTGCGCCATTTGTTGGCTGCCCTCTGCTTTCTTTCACAGTAACTGCTCCTTTCTATTTGTAGTATGTAATGAGTTCAATATGATTATACGATATTTTACAGAAAATAAAAAGGATAATTTTAGTCTAATATAAAAATTCCTATTTTGACAGGGAGTACAGGTCTTTATAAAATTCCGGATAGGAAATATTCACACATTCGCCCCCGTTTATGGAAAGGATTCCGTCACAAATTGTACCTGCCACTGCAAAAGACATGGCGATGCGGTGGTCAAGATGAGAATCAATGCAGGCTCCGTGAAGGGGCTTTCCTCCGTTTATGATCATGCCGTCCTCAGTTGGCGTGACGTCTGCCCCCATACGTTTTAAATTGCTGCACATGACGGCGATTCTGTCGGATTCTTTTACTTTCAGTTCCTGGGCGTCGCGGATGATCGTAGTGCCCTGTGCAAAAGCTGCCATTACCGCAATGACAGGAAGCTCGTCGATCAAAGTCGGAATCAGATCCCCTTCTATAACAGTGCCGTGAAGGCTGCTTGTACGGATCAGAAGATCGGCAGTGGGTTCGCCCTGATGGTTTATATTTAAAAGGGTAATATCTGCGCCCATCTGGCGGCACACTTTAAGAATACCGTCTCTTGTAGGATTGATTCCCACGTTTTTTAAAAGAATCTCACTGTTTGGAGTGAGAAGCCCTGCTGCAATAAAATAAGCTGCGGAGGAAATATCACCGGGAACAGAAATTTCTCTTGCAGTAAGTTCTGGTTCCGGAGAGATGGAAGCAGTTGTTCCAAAAGAGCGCACGTCTGCTCCGAAATAATGAAGCATGATTTCCGTGTGATTTCTGGAAAGAACAGGTTCCGTTACTTTTGTTTCTCCGTCCGCATACATTCCTGCGAGAAGAATGCAGGATTTTACCTGCGCAGACGCAACAGGGGAATTATAGTGGATGCCGTGAAGCTGCGTTCCCTGTATGGAAAGAGGCGCGCAACCGTTATTTTTTAAACTTGTAATATCTGCTCCCATCTCCTTTAAGGGAGTCATGATCCGGTTCATGGGGCGGGACTGAATGGAAGCGTCTCCCGTAAGGGTGGAAGAAAACTGCTGTCCTGCAAGAATCCCGGAAATCAATCTCGTTGTGGTGCCGCTGTTTCCCGTATCAAGAATATCGGAAGGGGCGGAAAGCCCATGAAGCCCTTTTCCGTGAACAAGTACCTCAGAACCGCTTTGCTCTATGGAAATGCCCATCTGCCGGAAGCAGCGGATTGTGGAAAGACAGTCTGCTCCTTCAAGAAAACCGCTGATCTTTGTAGTACCCTGTGCGAGAGCTCCAAACATTACCGCCCGGTGGGAAATCGATTTGTCTCCCGGAACAGAAAGGGTACCTTTTAAATTTTTCAGTTTTTTAATATCCATATTTTTATCCTACCGTTCATATATTGTATAGTTCCGTTTTGTAAGAAGGGTGGAGGCGCGTCTCATAGCGTCTTCCTCATAAAATTCGATTTTCAGAACGCCTTCTTCAAATTCCCGGTTGTGGATAATGCCAATATTTTTGATACTGATCTTATCCATTGCAAGAATGGTGGCAATGGTGGCAATGCCCCCCGCCTCGTCCGCTATATCAAGATACAGCACAAAGGCTTTTTTGATCAGACCGCTGTCTGTCACATCAATGGAATCACGATAATCTCTTGAGGAGGCGAAAAGCTGATAAAGGCTGTCTGCGTCTTTGTTGTCTACGAAGTATCGTATCTGGATCAGCATACGGATATAATCGTCCAGTACATTGGAAATATTTTCCTGGTTTTCCAGGCAGATCTGCTGCCACATAACAGGAGAGGAGGAGGCGATTCTTGTAAGATCACGGAATCCTCCGGCGGCTATGGTCTTCATGTATTCTGCATCATTGTCAAGAATGCTTACAAGATTTACAAGAGCGGCTGCGATAATGTGGGGCAGATGGCTGACCCCTGCAGTAATAAAGTCATGCTCCTCGCTTGTGAGAACCATAGGAATGGCGCCCAGAGAAGTGATAAGCTCCGTAAAATCCATAAGGCGCTCCAGAGGTACTTCTCCTCCCGGCGTAATAATATAGTAGGCATTTTCCAGAAGACGGTCGTCGGCAGAAGAAAAACCGGATTTTTCCGAGCCTGCCATAGGGTGTCCTCCTATGAAATGCTTTCCAAGATGAAGGGATTCCACTTTTTCGTGGATCATGCCTTTGACGCTTCCAACATCTGTGACGATACAGTTGTCCTGAATGGAATCTTTTATTTTACTCAGATATTCTATATTAAACTCGACGGGTGTGCAGAGAAAAAGATAGTCGCAGGAAAAGAAACGGCTGTCATTTTCTTCACATACCCCGTCAATGATCCCGCTCTCTAAAGCGGCGGCGAGAGTTTCTCTGTTTTTGTCATAGGCAAGAAGACGGTAATCTGAATGGTGCTTTCGGATTGCTTTGGCAATAGAGCCGCCTATTAAACCAAGACCGATAAAACCGATGGTTTTCATATGTATATTATCCTTTCCCACTGCGTATTTACCTGTATATTTTAAAAGATACGGGGAAAAAAGTCAATTACATATGGAAATGACGAAATTAGACAAGGAAATTTGAAAAAAATTGAGATTAATTTATATAAAATACTTGAAATTTGTTTTGGATTTTAGTAAAATATGGACATATTAGACAAACAGGGAGGTATTACATATGGACGTTTTTAGAACTGACCGAATCAGAAATGTAGTCCTATTAGGGCATGGGGGAGCCGGCAAGACTACACTGGCAGAAGCAATGGCATATCTGGCAGGTATGACTAGCCGTCTCGGAAGAGTAGAAGATGGCAATACTGTCAGCGATTATGATAAGGAAGAAATCAAGAGACAGTTCTCCATTTCTACAACACTCATTCCCGTACCGTGGAATAAAGTAAAAATCAATGTGCTGGATACACCGGGATACTTTGATTTTGTAGGAGAAGTAGAGGAAGCTGTAAGCGCAGCAGACGCAGCGATCATCGTAGTATCAGGTAAAGCCGGCGTTCAGGTTGGAACACAGAAGGCATGGAATCTCTGTGAAAAATATAAACTGCCGCGTATGATTTTTGTAACAGATATGGACGTGGACGATGTAAGTTACCGTAAAGTTGTGGAAGAGCTTACAGAGCTTTACGGCAAAAAGATCGCGCCGATCCATTTCCCAATCCGTGAGAACGGCAAATTTGTGGGATATGTAAACGTTGTAAAACAGGCAGGAAGAAAATATATTGACAAAGCCGGCAAGGAAGAGTGCCCGATTCCGGAATATCTTGACGAATATCTGGAAAAATATCATGAAATCCTGATGGAATCCGTGGCAGAGACAAGTGAAGAATTTATGGACCGCTACTTTGAGGGAGATACTTTCTCAGTGACAGAAGTATCAGCAGCTCTTGCCATGAACGTGCAGGACGCAAGCATTGTTCCTGTATGTATGGGTTCACCTGTAAATTTAAGAGGCGTTTCCAACCTTCTTGACGATATTTGCGGATATTTTCCAAGTCCGGATAAACGCTCCTGCAATGGTATCGCACAGAAGACAAATGAAATTTTTGAGGCAAATTACGATTTTGCAAAAGTAAAATCTGCTTACGTATGGAAAACGATCGCAGACCCGTTCCTCGGAAAATATTCTCTTATTAAAGTATGCTCCGGCGTTATCAAATCTGACGATACTCTCTTAAATGTAGAAAAAGGAGAGGAAGAGCGTCTCAATAAACTGTATGTGCTGGAAGGCTCCAAACCGATCGAGGTTTCTGAGCTTCACGCAGGCGATATTGGCGCCATTGCAAAACTGGGAAGCGTACAGACAGGAGACAGCCTTGCAACAAAGGCAAATCCGATCCTTTATCCGAAGGCAGTGATTTCCACACCATATACATACAAGAGATACAAAGCAGTGAAAAAAGGCGATGAGGATAAGATTTCCCAGGCGCTTGCGAAAATGACAAGTGAAGACAAAACGCTTCGCGCAGTCAACGACAGTGCAAATCACCAGTCTCTTCTCTATGGCATGGGCGATCAGCATCTTGATATTGTAGTAAATAAATTAAAAGAACGCTATAAAGTGGAAATCGAATTAAGCAAGCCGAAGGTTCCGTTCCGCGAGACGATCCGCAAGAATTCCGATGTGGAAGGAAAGCATAAAAAACAGTCCGGCGGACATGGACAGTACGGTCATGTAAAAATGCGTTTCGAGCCGTCCGGAGATCTGGAAGCTCCATACGTTTTCGAGCAGGTAGTCGTAGGCGGCGCTGTTCCGAAAAACTACTTCCCGGCAGTAGAAAAAGGTCTTCAGGAATGTGTACAGAAAGGACCTCTTGCAGCTTATCCTGTTGTCGGCGTAAAAGCGACACTTTACGATGGCTCCTTCCATCCGGTTGACTCTTCCGAGATGGCATTTAAGATGGCGACGATCCTGGCATTTAAGAAAGGATTTATGGACGCTTCTCCTGTACTTTTAGAGCCGATCGTTTCCATGAAGGTAGCTGTTCCGGATAAGTATACAGGCGATGTAATGGGTGATTTAAATAAACGCCGCGGTCGTGTTCTCGGTATGAATCCGGATCATGACGGAAATACTGTGATCGAGGCGGATGTACCTATGCTGGAAATCTACGGATACTCTACAGACCTTCGCTCCATGACTGGCGGAAGCGGAGATTTCTCCTATGAATTTGCGCGCTACGAGCAGGCTCCGAGCGATATTCAGGCAAAGGAAATCGAGGCAAGAGCAAATAAATTAGATAAAGCAGAAGAATAATATTGATTTTGAAATGATAACAAAGGAGCATAAGTTCAAAAAGGGCTTATGCTCCTTTATTGTATTTTGTGGTGTGTCGTGATATAATGCTCCTTACTGAAGAAGAAAGGAGATTTTTATGAGAGGAAAGTTAAAAAAAAGCAAAATTTTAATGCTGCTTCTTGTGTTGGTTGCAGCAGGAGTTTATTATTACGTGACGCTTCCTGCAATTAACATTCACTCCAGCGGTTTCTGGATTTTTATGATTGCTGTCCTGGCACTTGCGCTGTTTCTGTATGGCGGAAAAAATATCCGCACCGCTGAAGAATTGAAATCAAATAAGATACTGAAGCTTGGCATTGGCGTGATCGCTCTTGTAGTTGTTGTTTTTGCAGTGGGTACTCTTTTATCTTCCCCGATTGTAAACGCAAAGAAATACAGAGAGCTTATTGAGCCGGAAACAGGAAATTTTACAGAGGATATTGAACAGATCCGTTATGACCAGATTCCGATTCTTGACAAGGAGTCTGCAATGCTTCTCGGAAACAGAAAAATGGGAAGCATGGTCGATATGGTATCTCAGTTTGAGGTAAGTGACCTGTATTCTCAGATTAATTATAAGGGACGTCCTGTGCGTGTGACGCCTCTTGTATATGCAAGTCCCATTAAATGGCTTACAAATATGAGCAAGGGGATTCCGGCATATATTACCATTGATATGGCGACGCAGAAGACGGAGCTCGTAAAGCTGGATAAGGGAATCCGTTACTCAGAGGCAGAATATTTTAACAGAAATATTTACCGTCATCTTCGTTTTAAATACCCGACATATATTTTTGACCAGTTAAGCTTTGAGATTGATGACGAAGGTACTCCTTACTGGATCTGTCCTGTAAAAAAATTCAATATCGGACTTTTCGGAGGACAGACCATTGGAAGAGTGGTTCTCTGCAATGCAGTTACAGGAGAATGTAAGGATTATAAAATAGAGGACTGTCCGACCTGGGTAGACCGGGCGTATCCGGCAGACCTTTTAATTGAGCTTTATAATTATCACGGAACTCTGATTAACGGTTTCCTGAACAGTGTTCTGGGACAGAAGGGCTGTCTTCAGACAACAGACGGATTTAATTACCTTGCAATGGACGACGACGTGTGGGTTTACACCGGCGTGACTTCTGTAAGCGGCGACCGCTCCAACGTAGGTTTTGTTCTTATGAATCAGCGTACAAGTGAGACAAAATATTATGAGATTCCAGGAGCAGAGGAGCGTTCTGCAATGGATTCCGCAGAGGGACAGGTACAGAACCTGGGATATAAGGCAACCTTCCCGCTGTTTTTAAATATTGCGGGAGAGCCGACATACTTCCTTGCCCTTAAAGATAATGCCGGACTCGTAAAGAAATACGCAATGGTAAATATCCAGCAGTATCAGAATGTGGCGATCGGCGATACGGTTCAGCAGTGTGAAAAAGTATACAAAAAAATGATAAAAGGCACAGGCGGCGCAGTGGCAGATGAAAATACCAAAAAAGCTACAGGCGTGATCAGCCGTATGGCGCAGGGTGTGATCGACGGAAATACCCACTATTATATTGTGCTGGAAAATCATAAGGATCTGATTTTCGATGTGCCGATCACAGATTTTCTCGGAATTGTAAAATACGATGTGGGAGATAAAATCACCATTTCTTATAATGCGGGCGAGCCTGCCTGTACGGTGCTTTCTGTAGAAGGCGATGAAGGAAGTGCAGAAGGTGTGGTAGAAACAGAGACTCCTGCAGAGGTTCCGGGAGAAGCTTCCTGAAAAATTAAGTAAATACAAAGACGGAGGAGAAGGAGATGGAAATCATCATTCAGCTTGCGCTTCTGGCATTCGGCTTTCTCATGCTGGTAAAAGGAGCAGACTGGTTTGTGGAAGGAGCGGCAGGAATTGCGGAAAAATTCGGGATTCCGCAGCTTGTAGTAGGTCTTACGATTGTGGCAATGGGAACCAGCGCGCCGGAGGCGGCGGTCAGCATTACTGCTGCAATGAAGGAAAATGCAGATATTACAGTAGGAAACGTAGTGGGAAGTAATATTTTAAATATTTTGATCATACTGGGAATCACCTCTGCGATCGTTACAGTTGCAGTGGCGAAATCCACAGTAAAAATAGAAATCCCATATATGATTTTTATTACTCTTTTATTTATGGGGCTTGGATTTACAGGGGGCGAAATCACTTTCTGGGAAGGCGTGGTCCTGTGGGCTGCCTTTCTTCTTTATCTCGGCTATCTTTTTATGATGGCAATGAAAAATAAAGAAGAAATCCCGGAGGAGGGAGAAATGCTTCCTCTGTGGAAACTGCTTCTTCTGACAGCAGGCGGACTGCTTTTTGTTGTGTATGGAAGCGATGTGACGGTAGATGCAGCCACAGCCATTGCGAAAGCGGTCGGTGTAAGCCAGAGATTTATCGGACTTACGATCGTTGCGCTTGGAACTTCCCTTCCTGAGCTGGTTACATCTGTTTCTGCTGCACGGAAAGGAAAAGCGGACATTGCGATCGGAAATATTGTGGGAAGCAATATTTTCAATATTCTTTTTGTTGTGGGAACGACTGCGCTTATCACCCCTGTTGTCTTTGCTTCGAACTTTCTTATTGATACAGCCATTGCAGCGGCAGCAGGACTTCTTCTCTGGATCTGTGTGGTAAAGGACAGAAAGCTTTCCAGACCGGGAGGGATTCTTATGCTTCTCTGTTACGGCGGATATTTTATTTATCTTTTGCAGTAAAAAAGCGGCAGCTACTTGACAAAACAGGGAAGTACAGGTAGAATACAGATAGTTTACAGCGTAAGCTGTCATAAGAAAAATGCCTGGAAGAGGAGTAGTAGAATGATCCCCTGTATTTCAGAGAGCTGTCGGCTGGTGTGAGGCAGCATACAGAAATTCGAACTCGCCTTGGAGCTTTCAAAGTGAAAGAAAGTAGCTTTGAACGGGAAATCCCGTTACAGATTCAATGAGTGCATCGGAAGCAATTCCGGTGAATTAGAGTGGTACCACGAAATTTTGCCCTTCGTCTCTAAAATGAGAGGAAGGGCTTTTGTTATTTTACGAAAGCAGGTCTTTTGTGAAATACGTATTTTTTAAATCAGGAGGAAAGAAACAATGTCTGTACCGTACAATCATAAAAAGATTGAGAAAAAATGGCAGAAAGTCTGGGACGACAACAAAGCTTTTGCAGCGTCTGAAGACTACAGCAAACCAAAATATTACGCTCTGGTGGAATTTCCGTATCCATCAGGTCAGGGACTCCATGTAGGTCACCCAAGACCGTACACAGCCCTTGATATTGTGGCAAGAAAGAGAAGAATGCAGGGATACAATGTCCTTTATCCAATGGGCTGGGACGCATTCGGTCTTCCTACAGAAAACTACGCGATTAAAAATAAAATCCACCCGAAGATCGTAACTGCAAGCAATGTGGGACGTTTTAAAGAACAGTTAAAATCCCTGGGATATTCTTTTGACTGGGACCGTGAAATCAATACAACAGACCCGGAATATTACAAATGGACGCAGTGGATTTTCCTGAAGCTTTTTAAGGCGGGCCTTGCATATAAGAGCGAGATGCCGATCAACTGGTGTACTTCCTGTAAAGTCGGTCTTGCAAACGAAGAGGTAGTAAACGGCGTATGCGAGCGCTGTGGCTCTCCTGTTGTCCGCAAGGTAAAAAGTCAGTGGATGTTAAAAATCACAGAGTATGCAGACAAGCTTCTGGAAGGTCTGAACGACGTAGATTATATTGAGCGCGTAAAGGTTTCCCAGAAAAACTGGATCGGCAAGAGCCAGGGAGCAGAAGTTGATTTTGCAGTTGCAGGAAAAGAGGATAAACTGACTGTTTATACAACAAGACCTGACACACTCTTTGGAGCAACTTATATGGTAGTATCTCCGGAGCACCCGATGCTTGAGAAATATAAAGACGAGATCAAAAACATGGACGCTGTCCGTGAATATCAGGAGCAGGCTGCGAGAAAATCTGATTTCGAGCGTTCCGAGCTTGCAAAAGATAAAACAGGCGTAGAAATTGACGGTATCCGTGCAGTTAATCCTGTAAACGGAAAAGAGATTCCAATCTGGGTTTCCGATTACGTTTTAATGAGCTATGGAACAGGTGCGATCATGGCTGTTCCGGCTCATGATACACGAGACTGGGAGTTTGCGAAGAAATTTAATCTTCCGATCATCGAGGTAGTAGCAGGCGGCGAAAACGTACAGGAAGAAGCCTTTACAGACGTTGCCACAGGAAAAATGATCAATTCCGGTTTTCTTGACGGTCTGGAAGTTGCAGAGGCAAAGAAAAAAATCATTGAGTGGCTGGAAGAGAAAAAACTGGGAACAGGAAAGACAAACTTCAAGCTTCGTGACTGGGTATTTTCCCGTCAGCGTTACTGGGGCGAGCCGATTCCTGTTGTACACTGCGAGAAATGTGGATACGTTGCCATTCCGGAAAGCGAGCTTCCACTGGAACTTCCTGAGGTAGAGAGCTATATGCCGACTGATAACGGCGAGTCTCCGATCGCGGCTATGACAGACTGGGTAAATACAACCTGTCCGTGCTGCGGCGGTCCTGCAAAACGCGAGACAGATACCATGCCGCAGTGGGCTGGTTCTTCCTGGTATTTCCTGCGTTATACAGACCCGCACAACAAAGAAGCTCTTGCAAGCCCGGAGGCTTTAAAATACTGGATGCCTGTTGACTGGTACAATGGTGGAATGGAGCATACAACTCTTCACCTTCTGTATTCCCGTTTCTGGCATAAATTCCTTTATGACAATCAGGTTGTGCCATGCCCGGAACCGTATCAGAAACGTACTTCCCACGGCATGATCCTGGGAGAGAACGGCGAGAAGATGTCAAAATCCCGTGGAAACGTAGTAAACCCGGACGACATTGTAAACGAATACGGCGCAGATACGCTCCGTACTTATGAGATGTTCATCGGAGCATTTGATCTCAGCGCTTCCTGGTCTGAAAATGGCGTAAAAGGCTGCCGCCGTTTCCTGGAACGTGTATGGAAGCTTCAGGATATTCTTACAGACGGGGATTCCTACAGTGCAGATATGGAAACAAAGATGCACCAGACAATCAAAAAAGTAAGCAATGATTTTGAAAGCCTGAAATATAACACTGCCATTGCGGCGCTTATGGCTCTTCTGAACGATTTTGCGAAAAAGGGAAGCATTACAAAAAAAGAGTACGGAACTTTCCTTACACTCTTAAATCCGGTTGCTCCTCATATTACAGAGGAAATCTGGAATGCCTGCGGTTATGAAGGATTCTTATATGAGCAGCCGTGGCCGGAATACGATGAGGCAAAAACAGTGGAAAACACCATTGAGATCGCAGTTCAGATCAACGGAAAAACAAGAGGAGTAGTTGCACTTCCTATAGATGCAGATAAAGAAACTGCACTTGCAAAAGCAAAAGAAGCAGTTGCAGATAAACTTACAGGAACGATTATTAAAGAAATATATGTTCCGAAGAAGATCATAAATATTGTGCAGAAATAATTTGAGAAGAAATTCTCACAACAGAATAAAGTGCTTGGGAATATTGAAAAGTTCGCTTGAAATCAAGGGTTACAGACATTTTTCTTCAAGGGAAAGGTATCATAGAATACTGTAAAATATCGTAACAGATTTTTAAAATGGAGTAAAGATTGAAAGAAAATGGAGTAAATATTTCAAAGATGTAATGAGAAATGGCGTAGGTAGTGGGAACATTATCTGCGTCATTTCTCATTTGTAAAAGCAGGGGCGGTTTTATTGAATTTGTGATAAAATAGAAAAAACATCTTGACTCTCTAGTAGCGTAACGGTTTACGATGAAAGGGAAAGGAGGACTTATGAAAACAGTTAAAGAAGTATCAGAATTGACTGGAATTAGCATAAGAACATTACGATATTATGATGAAATTGATTTGTTAAAACCTGCTAAAGTAACAGAAGCAGGATACCGTTTATATGATGAAAGCTCATTGAAAAAATTACGTCAGATTATGTTTTTTCGAGAACTGGAAGTTCCATTGTCAGAAATAAAAGCAATTATGAAGAATTCTGAAAGTGATAATCGTAAGATTCTTGAAACACAGAAAATGATGCTAGAAATGAAACGGAATCGTTTGAATGGTATTATCGAATTGATTTCTGATGTGTTGAAAGGAGAGGACAAGATGAGTTTTGAAACATTTAATAAAGATGATATTCAAAAAATAATACAACATTCTTTAAAAATTATGAGTGAAGAAGACAAGAAAATAATTATCGAGCATTATGGAGATATTGAGAAGTTTAAAGAATCTGTTGCGGAAGGCTTTAAAGATGAAAAGGCATGTGAGCATTTAATTAAGATATATGGAAGTAAAGAAAAAGCAGTAGAAGCAAGTCTGAAGTCAACAGGAACTAGAGAAGAAGTTACAGAGCAAAAAAATGAGATGGACTTGATTTATAAACAGTTTGCTTGTGCAATGGAAAGTTCAGATGAAGATATGTCAATGAAAGCAGTAAAAAGATTGGGGAAAAGTTGTAAAAATCTTTTTAAAATGGATAATGCAAGAGTATTATTATTAGAAATGGCAAAAGATTATCTGGGTCATTCTCAGTTGGAGGAGGGAACAGATAAAGTATATGGGAAGGGAGTTACAAAATATATTGGGTTGGCGATATGCCGATACTATGGGGTAGATTTTAGGAAAAACGAAATATAATTTTTCATATGTCCGAATGTCCTGGAAAAAACGGGAGATTCGGACATTTTGTCATGCTATAGAAAATTATTCCGTAATATTTTCAAAAGTTATTGACAAGATCTGGCAGAATGTGTATATTATAACCAAAGATAGCTAGTTACTCAAGTAACTAACATGCAAACAAAGGCGGTGATACAGTGCATATCAATCCGAATATAGAAAAACCGATTTTCATTCAGATTGCAGAGCAGTTGGAAGATTCTATTTTTACGGGAGTGTTTCCCGAAGAAACAAAAATCCCTTCGACAAATGAGATTTCAGCTTTGCTGAGCATAAATCCTCATACGGTTCTGAAGGGCATGAATATGTTGGTAGATGAGGAGATTATATACAAAAAAAGGGGGTTGGGCATGTTTGTAAAAGAGGGGGCGGTCCGAAAAATCCGTTTGAAGCGGCAGGGACAATTTTATGAACAGTATATCGCTTCTCTGATTGAAGAAGCATCAAAATTGCAGATGACGAAAGAAGAAGTTATTTCATTAATAGAAAGGGGATATGAACATGCAGGGGATTTAAATTAGAAATGTCACGAAAAAATATAATGGCTTAACAGCAGTGGATCACGTTTCTTTTTCTTTTGAATCTGGAAAGATTTATGGATTTTTGGGACGAAACGGGGCAGGAAAATCCACCCTTATCAATATTATTGCAAATCGGATTTTTGCCGATGAGGGTACCGTTCTTATTGATGAGATTCCGGCAAAAGAAAATATGCAGGTACATGAAAAAATTTTCTGCATGAGTGAAACGGATCTGTATGACAAAGATTTAAAAATCAAGGAGCATTTTAAATGGATCAGCCGCTTTTATGATCAATTTGATATGGAAAAAGCTTTGAATATTGCCGAAAAATTTAATCTTGATATAGAGAAAAGATTTAAAGCATTATCAAAAGGCTATCAGTCAATCTTTAAATTGACAGTTGCCCTGTCGTTGCATGTTCCCTACGTGATTTTTGACGAGCCTGTTTTGGGGTTGGACGCGAATCACAGAGAATTATTTTATGACTTGCTTTTAAGAGATTATGAAGATGGGGAGCGCACGATCATTATCGCTACACATCTGATTGAAGAAGTGGCAAATATCATTGAGGAAGTTGTTTTGATCGATAAAGGAAAGATTCTTCTGCAGGAAAGTGTGGAAACGCTTTTGGATACGGGGTACAGCATTTCCGGAACTGCCAAAGAAGTGGACGATTACTGCTCAGATAAAAATGTCATTGGCTGCGATGAGCTGGGAAGCTTAAAAATTGCTTACGTATTGGGAGAAAAGACGCCGTTGCCGAGAGACAGCAATCTGCAGATTTCAACCATGAATTTACAAAAATTATTTGTAAAATTAACGGAGAAAGGCGGGAACTGATATGAAAAAATTAAAAGCTGTTGTTAAATACGAATGTATGACTTCTTTTAAATATATCTGGCTGTTTTACGCAATACAATATGCGATCGTTACTCTTATTATGCTGATTATTGGAATCAGCACAGGGACATTTGAGGATATAGGTACAAATGTGCTGGAAATCAACAGTTTAATGTATGTCGGTGTACTGGGAGCATTGGGATTTAGCCAGGACTTTAAAATGCTGCTCCAGAACGGATTTACACGAAAAATCATCTTTATTGGGACCTTGTCTATGTTCTTTTTTATTTGTGGAACGATGGCATTTATAGATACTATAGTTGGAAATCTGATCCATTATTTTAATCATGATTACAGTTCCCTTTATAGCAGCATATATGGTTATGATAATATTTTTATGAACTGGCTATGGTTATTTCTTGCCTATGTATTTATCTGCTGCTTTTTGTACCTGGCTGTTTTGGCGCTGAATAAGGCAGGAAAAATGGTATTCATTGCTTTAGGAGTTATCCTGGGCGGCGGGATACTGATGACAATCGCATTATTCCGGTATGTATTTTCAAGAGAGCTTGTAAATAAGATTGCAGATTTCTTTATGAGAGCGATGGGATTTATGAGTGATGGAACAGTAAATTATTTCTTTCCTGCCATAACCCTGATACTGATTATTTCAGTTTTATCATGCGGCGCTTATGCTGTCATTCGCAGTACAGAACTCAGATGAGGGGAATAAGATGCAGGAAAATTATTTTGAGGAACAGATTATTAAAGATAAAAAATTTCGAAATGAGACAAAGGAATCATAAGCTCAAACAGGCAAGATTTTCTTATCCGGAAGTGGTTCGGCTGTTAAATTCTCTGGAAATAAAAATTGATTGAAGCAGGAGCTATTATGAGTATATACAAGGTTTCAGAAAATAAAAAGAAGTATATGGATCTGCTTTTGCTGGCAGATGAACAGGAAGATATGCTAGAAAAATATCTGGAAAAAGGCACGATGTATGTTCTGGAAGACGACGGAATTAAAGGAGAATGCGTGGTTACGGAAGAAGACAAAAACATTCTGGAAATAAAAAATCTTGCAGTTGTTCCGGAGTGCCACAGAAAAGGATACGGGAAAGCTCTGATAGGGTTTATAGAAGAAACTTACAGAGGAAAATATGCAATTTTGCAGGTGGGAACGGGCGATTCTCCTCTGACAATTCCTTTTTATGAAAAGTGTGGATTTGTCCGTTCTCATTCTGTGAAAAACTTTTTTACAGATAATTATGACCATCCTATTTATGAGGGCGGCGTACAGTTAAAAGATATGATTTATCTGAGAAAAAAGCTGTAAATTCAGAGAGGAGGAGTTATGTGAAACCAAGAGAATTGCTGGATATTCTGAGTGTGACAGAAAGATTAAAAGATGCAGTCCGTCACTGTTATACATCAGGCGGAAGACGGGAAAGCGTGGCAGAGCACAGCTGGCAGATGACGGTAATGGCGTTTTTTATGCGGGACGAATTTCCGGATTCAGATATGGACAAAGTGATGGAAATGTGCGTTATCCACGATCTGGGAGAGGCTTTTACAGGGGATATTCCAACTTTTGAAAAGACAAAAGAGGACGAAAAAAGGGAAGAAAAACTTCTGGCAGACTGGATAAAAACGCTGCCTTCGGGATATGAAGAGAAGCTCCGTCTTCTTTACGAAGAGATGGAAGAACAGAAAACGCAGGAGGCAAAAATATATAAGGCGATTGATAAGCTGGAGGCTTTGATCCAGCACAATATGTCCGATTTATCCACCTGGCTTCCGTTGGAATATGATCTTCAGAAAACACACGGGAATGACAAGGTTGGATTTTCAGAATATATGAAAGAACTGCGGGCAGAGGTTTTGAAAGATACCCTCAAAAAAACAGGTGAATATTAAAAAATCTGTGTCGAAAATCTTTGTGTAATGTTTTTGAAAGACTCACAGAAGCAGAAAAAGGACAGCGCATGGTGCCTGTCCTTTCTCTATAATATTTCAGAAAATCAGTAATGGTTCAATTTATGATTTCAAAAGGTTTAAGATACAAATTTTTGCGCCAGTTCAATTAAAAGCTCTGTGATTTTTTCCATAGATTCTGCACAGATAAATTCATATTTTCCGTGGAAATTGTGACCGCCTGTACAGAGGTTTGGACAGGGAAGTCCCATGTAGGAAAGTCTTGCGCCGTCTGTACCTCCGCGGATAGGAGTTACCTTTGGCGTGATACCGAGTTCCTCCATTGTTTCTTTTGCAAGGTCGATCAGCTCCATGTGAGGCTGGATTTTTTCTTTCATATTATAATAGGAGTCTTTCAGGTCAAGAACGATGGTGTTTTCTCCATATTTTTTATTCATAAAATCAGCGGCAGCCTGTATAAGTCCTTTTTTTGCATTGAATTTTTCCATATCGTGGTCACGGATAATACATACCATTTCCGTATGTTCCACATCTCCGGAAATTTCATCTAAATGGAAGAATCCTTCGTATCCTTCGGTGTACATTGGATTGTCAAATACAGGAAGGAGATTGTAAAATTCATATGCCATTAAAACAGAATTTTTCATTTTATGCTTGGCGCTTCCGGGGTGGATATTTGCTCCATTTACATGGATTTTTACATTTGCTGCGTTAAAGTTTTCATATTCCAGTTCGCCCAGTTCTCCACCGTCAACTGTGTAGGCAAGGTCAGCGCCAAAACCTTTCACATCAAAAAGATCAGCTCCCTGTCCGACTTCTTCGTCCGGGGTAAAGCCGATCTGGATTTCTCCGTGAGGGATTTCCGGGTGAGAAAGAAAATACTGAGCCATAGTCATGATCTCTGCTACGCCCGCTTTGTCGTCTGCGCCAAGAAGGGTAGTTCCATCTGTGGTAATGAGTGTTTTTCCAACATATTTTAAAAGATCCGGAAATTGTTCCGGTCCCATAAAAATTTGAAGATCTTTATTCAGACAAATCTCTTTTCCATCATAGCTTTTGATGAGCTGTGGCTTTACATTTTTTCCGGAAAAAGAAGGCGCAGTGTCCATATGGGAAATAAATCCCAAAGCTGGAGCGCTTTTTTCTGTTGTTGCCCCAATGGTGGCATAAACATAGGCATTTTCAGAAATGCGTACATTTTCAGCGCCCATTTCTTTTAATTCCTGTGCCAGAAGATTTGCAAGATTTCTCTGTTTTTCTGTGCTTGGAATCTGTTCCTGTTCTTCTTTTGATTCTGTGTCAATGGCGACATAACGTAAAAATTTTTTAACTACTTCAGACATAAAAACCTCCTGATACGATATTTGTCCTTATTATATCAGTAAATTTTGTAAAAAACAATCGCGGCTGTCACAGACGGTTTGCTATTTTGCACTTTTGATGGTAAAATTTAGGGAATAAGGAGGACAGAAAACAATGTTGCTAAGTATTGCGCTTATATTGCTGGCAGGTATGTTTATGGGCTGGCTTTGCAAAAAAATAAGGCTTCCCGGACTTCTTGGTATGCTTTTTACAGGGATTATTCTGGGACCGTATGTTTTAAATGTCATTGATGATTCCATTTTAAATATATCGGCTGATTTAAGAAAAATTGCGCTTATTATTATTCTGACAAGAGCAGGACTGTCTCTGGATATAAAAGATTTAAAGAAGGTGGGACGCCCGGCGATTTTGATGTGTTTTGTTCCGGCATGTTTTGAGATGGCAGGAATGATTCTTCTTGCACCGCGTATTCTTGGGATTTCTATGCTGGACGCCGCAATTATGGGAGCTGTTGTAGCTGCGGTTTCCCCGGCTGTAGTTGTGCCGAAAATGATCAAACTCATGGAAGAAGGATATGGGGTAAAGAAAGGAATTCCTCAGTTAATTCTGGCGGGAGCGTCTGTAGATGATGTGTTTGTGATTGTCATGTTTACTGCTTTTACAGGACTTGCCCAGGGAGAAAGTGTATCTGTAAAAAGCTTTGTGAATGTTCCGTTATCTGTTGTTACAGGAGCTTTGGCTGGTCTGGCAGTGGGGTATCTGCTTGCAAAATTTTTTGAAAGAGTACATATCCGTGATACGTCCAAAGTAATGATCCTTCTCAGTGTTTCTTTTATTCTGGTAACGGCTGAGGATTATTTTTCAAACGTAATTCCTTTTTCTGCTTTAATAGGAGTGATGGCAGCAGGTGTTTCTCTCCAGAAAAAAAGAGAGGTCGTGGCAAAAAGGCTTTCTTCAAAATTTAATAAATTATGGGCTGTTTCGGAGATTATGCTGTTTGTTCTGGTAGGCGCGGCGGTTGATATTCAGTATGCGGTAAAAGCAGGAGCAGCGCCTGTTCTTTTGGTTTTAGCAGTGCTTGTTTTCCGCATGGCAGGTGTGCTTGTATGCCTGTTAAAAACAAGACTCAACAGGAAAGAGAGGACATTCTGTATGCTCGCCTATATGCCAAAAGCAACTGTGCAGGCTGCCATAGGAGGAATGCCGCTGGCAATGGGATTATCCTGTGGAAATATTGTTTTATCTGTTGCAGTCATCGCAATTCTTATTACAGCGCCGCTTGGGGCATTTTGTATTGATGCCACATATAGGCGGTTTTTACAGCAGTAAGAGGCGACGCGGGTTGTGAATGAAACGGAGAAATGACAGGAGGAAAGAAGAATGTGTTTTATATGTGACAGAATCGAGATGATAAAAAATGGCACAAATCCGTATTTTGTAAAAGAGCTGGGAAACGGTGATACACATATACACTGGCATTTGTTTCCGCGGGTATCGGGAGATTTGGAAGGAGATGGAAATAACGGAAAAGGCCCTGTCTGGTGGTATCCGATGGAAAAAATGTACAGTGAAGAGAATTGTCCTTCCGGTGAGGAACTGGAAAATATGAAACGGAAACTGGCAACAGAATTAGAAAAGCGGATATAAGCAGAAAAAATGAAGGAGGAGATTTATAAATGAGCAGAAAAGTAAAATGGGGTGTTTTGGGAACGGCAGATATTGCAAGGCGCTGTACAATTCCGGGAATGAAAAAAGCCGAAAATTGTGATCTATATGCAATAGCAGGCCGTTCTGCAGAAAAGGCGGAACAGTTTAAAGAAATGTTTGGTTTTGAGAAGGCATACGGGTCTTTGGAGGAACTGTTAGATGATCGGGAGGTGGAGGCAGTTTATATTCCCCTTCCTAATACTCTTCACAAAGAGTGGGTATTGAAGTCTGCCGCAAAAGGGAAACATATTTTATGTGAAAAGCCATTATCCGGAACAGAAGAAGATGTAAAAGAGATGATTGAGGCATGTGAAAAAGCTGGCGTTGTATTCATGGAGGCTTTCGCATATTTACACAGCCCGCTTATTTCTTCCATAAAAAATGCGCTGGATTCCGGCGTGATAGGAGAACTTTCCTTTATGGAATCTATTTTTGTAACACCCAGTTATACGCCGGAAAATATCCGCGTGCGACGTGAGACGCTGGGAGGCTCCGTTTATGATCTTGGGTGTTATTGCACCAGCCTGATGCTGACAATGTTCGGAGAAGAGCCGAAAGAAGTGAGAGCCATAGGTAATTTTACAGAACAGCATATTGACGATTTTGCTTCCGCATATTTTCAGTTCGATGAAAACCGGAGAGCCTGTATGGTGTCCGGTATGTGTTCTGCACAGCGTGGCGACCGCTTTTTCCTTTATGGTACAGAAGGAACGATTGAAGCGCCCGTACCATTTAATGCAGAAGGAAACCTTGTTTATTACATCAAAAAAGAAAATGATTGTAAAGAAGTTCATGTCAGTACACCGGACAATTACTGTCTGGAGGTGGAACAGCTTGGAAATTGTATTTTAAACGGAGAAAACCCTCATGTGTCACATGAGTTTTCCCTGAAAAATGCCCGCATAGTAGACAAGATTTTAAAAGAAATAGGATATTAAGAAGTATTTTTCATGAAGAAAAAGTAATAGAGAAGCGATGAAAAGGCTTTGAAGAATCCAGGATATGTGGTAAAATAAGGCTTAACTTGCTATGGCAGGAAATAATATGAGATGGGGATAGCAGAATGAAAATAGCAGTAACTTATGATAATGGGAATGTATTCCAGCATTTTGGAAAAACAGAGTATTTTAAAATTTATGAAGTAGAAGAGAATAAGGTGGTATCCAGTGAAGTGATGAGCTCCAGTGGTTCCGGACACGGGGCGCTTGCAGGGCTTCTTGCAGACAGTTCTGTAGATGTGCTGATTTGCGGAGGAATTGGCGGCGGAGCACAGAGTGCTCTTGCAGAAGCAGGCGTGGAGTTATGCGCAGGAGCACAGGGAAATACAGATGAGGTTGTAGAAGCTTATTTGCGAGGCGAACTTGTTAATTCCAGTGTAAATTGTAACCATCATCATGAAGAAGGACACAGTTGTGGTGATCACTGTGGCGGAAACTGTGGTTCAAAGCCGGAAATAACAGGGAGAAATGTAGGAAAAACATGCCGCACACATTACAGAGGAACTTTTAATGACGGAACACAGTTTGATTCTTCTTATGACAGAGGACAGCCGCTGGAGTTTATCTGCGGAGCAGGACAGATGATCAAAGGCTTTGATGCAGCAGTTGCAGATATGGAAGTCGGACAGACGGTAGACGTTCATCTGATGCCGGAAGAAGCTTACGGCATGCCGAGCGAAGAGGCGATTTTTGATGTGGAAATTGCACAGCTTCCAGGTTCAGAAGATCTTGAAGCAGGGCAGCAGGTTTATCTGACAAATCAGCTTGGACAGCCGTTTCCTGTTAAAGTTGCTGCGAAAAACAATACAACAATTACATTTGACGCTAATCATGAAATGGCAGGAAAAGAACTGAATTTCCACATTGAACTGGTAGAAGTGTTATAAGAAGTAAAAAACAGTGCTGTCTTTGTGGCAGCGCTGTTTTTTAATCAAATCGCATGATCTTATGAAATGAATTTATGAGAAAAGAATGATGGATCATCAATAGAGCGATTATTGTATAAAATAAAGTTTTGGGTAGATGGCTTAAAATTTTCATGGTACAATTTAAGTTAATTAAAATTAAGAAGAATAGAAAATCAGTAAGTTTTATTACTTAAGATTGGGAATAAAACAGGAGAACATATGAAAAAATTAAAAACTTTAGCGCTTGTAATATTGTCTTGTATGACTTTTGCATCATGCGGTGGATCAGAAAAGGAAGCTTCATCTTATAAACAAATATCAGCAGAAGCAGCAATGGAGCTGATGGAAAAAGAAGAGGGTTATGTTATACTGGACGTTCGTACTCAGGAAGAATACGATGAAAAACATATTCCAGGAGCAATTCTTATTCCAAATGAAACCATTGGAACAGAGGAAATTTCCGAACTTCCGGATAAGGAACAAATGATACTCGTATATTGCCGCAGTGGAAACAGAAGCAAGCAGGCGGCAGAAAAACTGGTGAAACTTGGGTATACAAATGTTATAGAATTTGGTGGAATCAAGGATTGGACCGGAGAGGTAGAATAGCAGAGAAGAAAATAAGATTTAAGAGTTTGAGGTACGGAGTATGCTTAAGAATACAGATCATAATAAGGAACTGATAGAAGGGTTTCAAACAGCGGCAATTCATGCATCATATCAATCAAATTTAGCATATCGTCCGGAGTTTCTTTCAAATAACCCTTCAACGGGTAGAAAAGTACTGGTATCAATAGAACAGGAGCTGGCAAGCTGTGACCAGTTTAAAATCAGTGTCGCATTTATTACGAAGAGCGGGATTACACCCTTGTTGCAGATTCTGAAAGAATTAGAAGAAAAAGAAATACCGGGTGAAATTTTAACCACAGATTACTTGTTGTTCAGCGAACCGGAGGCATTGGAAAAACTTGCTTCTTTAAAAAATATTAAACTTCGTATGTTTCGTACAAATGATGATACTGGTGGATTTCATACAAAGGGCTATATTTTTCGGCAGGAAGAGATTTATCGTATCATTATCGGAAGCTCTAATATGACACTCGGTGCCGTAACACGCAATCGTGAATGGAACACAAAAATTGTTTCCACAGAACAGGGAGAAATTGCACAGGATATTCTGGGTGAATTTAAAGAACTTTGGAATTCGGTGACTACTCAGGATTATTCAGATTTTATAGAAGAATATACGCAGAATTATCTGAGAGAGAAGATGATTCGTAAACAGCGTAAGGCTGCTATGAAGGAGCAAATTATTGAATTGGGACGCTGTAAATTGGTTCCGAATAAGATGCAGGTTGCTTTTGTGCAGAATATTTTGAAACTTCGTTTGAAAAACGTCCAAAAAGCTCTTTTAACAAGCAGTACAGGAACAGGAAAAACGCTGGCTTCTGCTTTTGCTATGCGTGAGGTACATCCTGAAAGAATACTCTTTGTGGTTCACAGAGAACAGATTGCGAAACAGGCGTTAAATAGCTATAGAAAAGTGTTTGGAACTGAGAAAACATATGGTCTCTTATCTGGAAATCATAAGGATATAACGGCAGATTTTATATTTGCTACTATGCAGATGATGGCGAAGACGGAGATACATATGCAGTTTGAAATAGATGCTTTTGACGTTATTATTCTTGATGAGTGCCATCATGCCGGATCAGAAAGTTACCAGAGAATTATGTCCTATTTTAAGCCGCAATTTTGGCTTGGCATGACAGCAAGCCCTGACACAAATAATTATGATATTTATGACTTGTTTGATCACAATATTGCTTACGAAATAAGGCTGCAGCAGGCATTAGAAGAGGATTTATTATGTCCATTTCACTATTTTGGCATCACAGATCTGGAAGTAAACGGAGAAGTATTTGATGACCATGCAGGAGTGCGTAACTTTGCAAATTTAATATCCGATGTTCGGGTAGATTATATTCTTGAGAAGGCAGAATATTTCGGGTATAGTGGAGAACGTGTAAGAGGACTGATTTTTTGCAGCAGAAAAGAAGAAGCCAAAGAATTATCGTTAAAATTTAATCGAAGATATAAAAAAGATGGAAGTCTTTATAAAACAGAAGTACTGACAGGAGAAGATAATCAGGAACGGCGTGAAAAAGTAATCGGTCAGCTTGTGGCAGATGGAAAAGATAAAAATGCTGTTGATTATATTTTTACAGTGGACATTTTTAACGAAGGTGTTGATATTCCGGAAATTAATCAGGTCATTATGCTTCGCCCGACAGAGTCTCCGGTTGTTTTTGTTCAGCAATTAGGACGAGGGCTGAGAAAGTATGAAGACAAGGAATATGTGGTTATTTTGGATTTTATTGGAAACTACATGAATAATTTTATGATTCCGATCGCATTATCGGGTGATAGAAGTTATAATAAAGATACAATGCGCAGATATATTCGCGAGGGTTCCCGTGTAATCCCGGGAAGCTCCACGATTCATTTTGATGAGGTTTCAAAAAAGAGAATATACGCTTCTATCGATACAGCAAAAACAAATGATATGAAGCTGTTAAAAGAGTCATATACTTCGCTGAAGTATAAATTAGGAAGGATTCCAAGTGTCCTGGAATTTAAAGAACATGGCGCCATTGAAGTAACCAAGATATTTGAAAAATGTGGCTCATATTATGCTTTTTTGAAAAAATATGAGCCGGATTATATGGTTTCTCTTTCGGAAAAGGAGGCTCAGGTGATTGAATATATGTCTAAAAAACTTGTTTCCTATAAAAGAATTCATGAACTTGCAGTGCTTAAATTTTTGATTTGCCGGCAGGAACGTTTGTTATCTTATTATAGCAAATTTATGAAAATGGAATACGGCTTAGATGTTTCAGAAACCATAGAAGAATCTGTATATAGAAACTTAATTAATGAGTTTCCCAAAGAAGAGGAACGTAAAAAATATGCTTCATGTATACTTGTGGAGCGTACAGAAGAAGGAAGCTATAAAATTGCACCGGATTTTCAAAAAATGCTGACAAACAAGGAATTCAGGGACATGGTAGTAGATTTGCTGACATTTGGAGAAGAAAGATACCAGGAACAATATTCTAATGCATACAAGGATACCTGTTTCCAATTGTATCAAAAATACAATTATGAAGATGTGTGTCGATTACTTGGATGGAAAAAGAATATGAATGCACAAATTATAAGTGGTTATTTTTATGATAAGGAAACAAAGACATTACCTGTATTTATTAATTATGATAAAGCAGAAGGGGCTATCGCATATGAGGATCGGTTTCTTTCAGAGAATGTATTGATTGCATTGTCAAAACACCCGAGGAAGATTACATCAGGAGATGCAATTCATATATATAAACAAACACCGGAGGATAAAGATAACAGAATCTTTCTTTTTGTCCGAAAAAACAAAGACGATAAAGAGACAAAGGAATTTTATTTTCTGGGAGAGATTTATGCAGAAGGTGAACCTGTGCCAATTCATATGGAATCTACGAACGATGATGCCTTTGAAATTTTATATCGATTAGACGTTCCTGTACGAAGTGATATTTATGATTATATGGTCAGTGACTGACAGAGGAGATAAATTAATATGAAAACAATAAGAGTAGTGGCAGCAATTATTATTGATAATGATAAAGTATTTGCGACTCAGAGGGGATATGGTGAGTTTAAAGATGGCTGGGAATTTCCAGGTGGGAAAATAGACGAGGGGGAAACGGCAGAAGAAGCTTTGGTTCGTGAAATCAAAGAAGAGCTGGACACGGAAATTGAAGTAATAAATTTACTGGATACAGTAGAGTATGATTATCCGAATTTTCATCTTTCAATGGATTGCTTTATCTGTAAAGTCAAGTCTGGTGAATTAGTCTTGAAAGAACATGAGGCAGCAAAATGGCTGACAAAAGAAGAACTCTATAGCGTGGATTGGCTGCCGGCGGATTTGGGACTGATTCCTAAAATAAAAATATATTTATGAAATATGGAAACAATACAATATCACATTGTCTGGTGTGTGAAATATAGACACAAAATAATTACAGAACAAATGTGGAATCGATTTTTTTGAGATCCAGGTTATTTTTCGGTAAAAGTATTAGAGAATAAAGGTAAAAGAAAATGAAAAACAAGATAAATGTTGAAATAATCCGAAGTAATCGTAAATCGATTTCAATAGAAATAAAACCAGATATAACAGTTCTTGTGCGGGTACCGTTAGCAATGAAAAACACAGAAATTCAAAGTTTTCTAAAGGAAAAAGAAAATTGGATACGTATTCATCTGGAAAGAGCAAAAGAACGGCAAATGATATTAAAGAGTATCAGTAAATTATCTGAGACAGAGCTTCAAGCATTAACAGATATGGCTTTAAAGGTAATTTCAAGAAAAGTAAAATATTATGCTAATCTTATGAATGTCCGATATGGTAAAATTGCAATTCGAAGGCAGAAAACCAGATGGGGAAGCTGCAGCAATAAAGGAAATCTGAACTTTAATTGCCTTTTGATGTTAATGCCAGATGAAGTGGTAGATTATGTAGTTGTGCATGAGTTATGTCATTTAATAGAAATGAATCACTCAAAATCATTTTGGAAATTGGTGGAAGAGGTAATGCCGGATTATAAGGAGAATAGAAAGTGGCTCAGGGATCATGGAAGTGAGATTATGGTTAGAATGATATAGTGAAGAAGTTTAAAAAGGGAGATAAAAATTGCGTCAAAGCCTAGTATAACGAATATTAAATAATTGCTATATCAAACGGATGCCGCTTCCTCTT
>SAMEA3387506__coassemble_1051_pt1 | contig 24824 bp, 25 predicted proteins | sample SAMEA3387506__metabat2_high_PE_036 | metagenome-assembled genome bin SAMEA3387506 (sample SAMEA3387506) | Felis catus | biome: Faeces | place: United Kingdom | collected 2012 | reverse complement strand
TCGCAGATCTGTAAATAAATGTACGGGAAAATCTACGTCAGATCCCGTTGTAGGCGAATTCTTGTTCAATTATATTTTAAATATGCTGTCTGCCAAAAAAACTTTCTCCACAATAGCTTCCCCGGAAGATCTACAGAATATCCTTCTTCGAGGATCCACGTTTTCCGGAATTGCAAGCATTGAAGAAAATGGATTGCATGAATTTTTTAACTTACTATCCAGGTACGGCTCCGATAAATCATTTGTTTTTTCTGTAAAGAATCCGAGAAAAAAAAGAGCTGCTGTTAATCCGGAAGTTGCCTCTTTAAAAAAAGAAAAGGAAAAGTTGGAACGTGCTATGCGGAGATTGCAAGATCTTTATCTTTATTCAGAACAGTCTATCTCTGAAAAAGATTTTATTATCAGAAAATCCGAAATCACCAGCCACTTAAAAGAAATTAATGTAAAGCTCGGTGTTATGAACAGTGAGCCTGATGCAATCTTATCTGACGAAGATTTCATCAAACAAGCTAGCCATCTCCTTATCCAAAAAGAACTGAAAGATAAGAAGTATATCTATTATAAAGACCTAGCCTCTAGTGTAGATCCAGAAATTCTAAAAACTTATATGCGCACTATTCTGGATACGGTTTATGTTGAAGACGGAAAAGTAACTTCTATTACTTTTAAAAACGGGCTCACTCATAGATTTATATATATCTGATTGTAGCAAAAATAGCCAGGAATATCCCCCTGGCTATTTTTATGCACTATGACACTCTTTTATTTTATTTAACAGGTGTTAAATATGGATTCTATCCCAAGAACATGGCATCTCCAAACGAAAAGAAGCGATACCTTTCCTTTACAGCCTCCTCATAAGCCTTCATAATGTTTTCTTTTCCTGCCAGAGCAGACACAAGCATAAGAAGTGTGGATTCCGGAAGATGGAAGTTTGTGATCAGTCCGTCTATCATCTTGAATTTATATCCCGGATAAATAAAAATTTCCGTCCAGCCGCTTCCCGCCTTTAAAACTCCGTCCTCTCCTGTGGCAGATTCCAGAGTACGACAGCTTGTGGTTCCAACTGAAATCACACGTCCGCCGTTTTTCTTTGTCTGATTAATAAGCTCTGCCTGGTCTTCTTCCACAACGTAAAACTCTGAATGCATGTGGTGATTTTCCACATCATCTACCTTAACTGGGCGGAAGGTTCCAAGACCTACATGAAGGGTTACATGGGCGATTTTCACTCCCATTTTTTCCACTTTTTCAAGAAGCTCTTTTGTAAAGTGAAGTCCTGCTGTAGGCGCTGCTGCAGAGCCTTCATTTTTTGCATATACTGTCTGATAACGGTTTTTATCCTGTAATTTATGGGTAATGTACGGGGGAAGCGGCATTTCTCCCAGTTTATCCAGGATTTCCTCAAAAATCCCCTCATAGTGGAACTGGATCAGCCGGTTTCCTTCTTCCACAATGTCAAGAACCTCTCCTGTCAGGATTCCGTCTCCAAATGTGATCTTTGCTCCCGGACGCGCCTTTTTTCCCGGCTTTACAAGGCATTCCCAGATGTCGTTTTCCCTTCTTTTCAGAAGAAGGATTTCGATAACTGCGCCTGTATCTGCCTTATGTCCGTAAAGTCTTGCAGGGATTACTTTTGTATCATTAATTACAAGGCAGTCCCCTTCTTTTAAATATTCCAGAATATCTGTAAAATGGCGGTGTTCTATGCTTCCGTCCTCCAGAGACAGGTGCATCAGTCTGGAGGAACTTCTGTCTTCCAACGGATCCTGTGCAATGAGTTCCTGTGGAAGATCGTAATAAAAATCTGCTGTTCTCATATGTTATTCTCCTGTTTCTCCGTCTGCTTCTTCTTTCCACTGTTTTCGAAGCTGGCGCACAAAATTCCATTCTTTATTTGTAAGGTCTGCTTTTTTCAGAAGGTCGGGGCGCCATTTTGCTGTTCGGATAATGGACTGCTCTCTTCTCCACTTTTCAATATTTGCATGATGACCGGACAGCAAAACCTCCGGAACTTTCTTTCCGTTCCATGTTTCCGGTCGGCTGTACTGAGGATATTCCAGAAGATTTCCCGCAAAAGATTCCGTCTCGCCGGATTCCTGATTGCTCAATACGCCCGGAACCATGCGGGAAATGGAATCCATCATAACCATTGCCGGAAGTTCTCCCCCTGTGAGAACATAATCCCCAATGGAGACGTAATCTGTCACGATTTCTTCCAGCACTCTCTCATCAATCCCCTCATAATGCCCGCAGAGAAAGACAAGATCTTCTTCCAGAGCAAACTCTTTTGCCATACCCTGGTTAAATACTTTTCCCTGAGGGGTCAGAAATATAGTTCGCGGTTTCTTTCCTGTTTTTTTCGCAATGGACTGCCACGCAAGATATACAGGCTCTGCCTGCATCAGCATTCCTGCGCCGCCACCATAAGGATAATCGTCCACCTTCTGATGCTTGTTAAAAGCAAAATCCCGGATATTTACAGCTTCCAGGCTGAGATACCCGTTTGCTATGGCTCTCCCTGTAATACTCGTGTTCATTCCGTTTGCAATCATTTCCGGAAACAACGTCAATACATGAAAATTCATTTATAAAAGTCCCTTCATCAAATGTACTGTCATGGTGTTCTCCTCCACATTTACGTCCAGAATACACTCCCGGATCGCAGGAAGAAGAACTTCTCCTTTATCTTTTGTATCAATCACATAGACATCGTTTGCCCCTGTTTCCATTACATCTTTCAGTGTTCCGAAAACCGTTCCGTCCTCAAGAAGAACATTCATACCGATCAGGTCTGCCACGTAATACTCGCCCTCAGAGAGTTCCTGACCTTCTTCTCTCGGAATCCACAGATCTCTTCCCTTGTACATTTCTATATCGTTTATATTATCAATCCCTTTAAATTTCAGGATTGCAAGATTTTTAAAAAATTTTACATTCTGAATTTCCAGTCTTTTAAGCTCGCGTCCTGTATCGAGAAGTACATAATCAAGCTCCAGGAAACGCTCCGCCTCATCTGTTGTCGGAAAAACCTTTACTTCTCCGCGAACGCCGTGGGTGGTTGTGATCACCCCTACCTTTAATAAATCTTCCATGTAATAAAACTCCCTTTAAGACTAAATCAGGAGCTATGGACTCCACAGCTCCTGATCCTTATTTTCATTGCAGAATATCTACAATCACTTTTTTGCTGCTTTTGGAAGAAGCTGCCTTTACCACAGTACGGATTGCTTTTGCAATTCTTCCCTGACGGCCGATCACTTTTCCCATATCTGCAGAACCAACCTTCAGCTCAATTACAATAGCGTCTTCTTTTTCTGTTTCTGTAACAACTACTTCATCCGGATTTTCAACAAGAGATTTTGCAATTACTTCTACTAATTCCTTCATTACACACCTCCCTGACCTCCCATTAGGGAGTGTCACAGAAATACCTTTTCCGGTACTTCTTATTTTTCAATTCCGGCAATTTTGAAGATCTTTGCAACTACCTCTGTTGGCTGAGCGCCTGCTGCAAGCCATTTTTTTGCTGCTTCTTCGTCTACTTTGTATACGCTTGGATCACAGTTTGGATCGTATGTTCCGATTTCTGCGATACATCTTCCATCACGTTTGCAACGGGAATCTGCAACCACGATTCTATAAAAAGGTGCTTTCTTCTGTCCCATTCTTCTTAATCTGATTTTTACTGCCATTTTTGTTTTCCTCCATTAATTATCTTTTCTTTGTTTTGAATTTATCTTAAAAAGGAAGCTTGAAGCCGCCTCTTTTGCCAACTTTGCCGCCCATTAAGCCGGGCATCTGTTTCATCATTTTCTTACTCTGTTCAAACTGCTTTACAAGGCGGTTTACTTCAGACACATCTACGCCTGCGCCTTTTGCAATACGGTTCTTCCTGGAAATATTAAGGATAGAAGGATTGCTTCTCTCCTGGACTGTCATGGAAAGGATAATGGCTTTTGTTCTGTCCATTGCCTTTTCATCAATCATGCCTTCCAGTTCTTTTACCTTGCTGCCAACGCCGGGAAGCATACTTAAAATACTTCCAAAGCCGCCCATCTTGTTCATCTGTTCCATACTGGTCAGATAATCGTTGAAGTCAAAGTCCATTTTCTTTAACTTCTTCTGCATTTCCTGTGCCTGCTCCTGGTCAACTGAAGCTTCCACCTTCTCGATCAGGCTCATTACATCGCCCATTCCCAGGATTCTGGACGCCATACGCTCCGGATAAAACTGTTCCAGATCGGAAAGCTTTTCACCCATTCCCACATAAAGAAGTGGCTTTCCTGTCACAGCTTTAATAGAAAGCGCTGCTCCGCCTCGTGTATCGCCGTCCATTTTTGTGAGGATCACACCGTCAATGCCAACTTTTTCTGTAAATGTCTTTGCCACATTTACTGCATCCTGTCCGGTCATGGCATCTACTACAAGAATCGTAGCGTCCACCTGGACATTCGCTTTAATATCCGCAAGCTCCTGCATCATGTTTTCATCAATATGAAGACGTCCCGCCGTATCGATCAGAACAACATTCTGCTGGTTGGATTTTGCATGTTCAATGGCTGCCTTTGCAATATCGACAGGCTTCTGTTTATCTCCCATAGAAAAGACTTCCACACCCTGCTTCTCACCGTTTACCTGAAGCTGTGTGATCGCAGCCGGACGATATACGTCACAGGCTACAAGAAGAGGTTTCTTTCCTTTGGATTTCAGCTTTCCTGCAAGCTTGGCAACTGTCGTTGTCTTACCTGCGCCCTGAAGACCAGCCATCATAAGAACGGTAATCTCATTGCCCGGCTTGATCGGAAGCTCTGTTGTCTCGCTTCCCATAAGATTTACAAGCTCATCGTTTACAATTTTAATTACCATCTGTCCCGGGTTCAGTCCGTTCATTACGTCCTGTCCCACTGCCCGTTCCTGTACTGCTTTTGTAAACTGCTTTACAACTTTAAAGTTTACATCTGCCTCAAGAAGAGCCATCTTTACTTCCTTCAGCGCAATTTTTACATCTTCCTCTGTAAGACGTCCCTTGCTCCGAAGCTTCTTAAATACATTCTGTAGTTTCTCTGTCAAGCTCTCAAATGCCATCTGCTATAACTCCTCTAATATCACATTGGAAATCGCCGCTATGTCTTCGGCTTTATACTGTTCTGCAAGCTGGTGGATCTTCTGTACCTGTCCCCGTATCTGCAGAAACTTGTCTACCAGGTGAAGCTTCGCCTCATAGCCTTCCAGTGTACGGTTGCACCTCTTGATCATATCGTGGACCCCCTGACGGCTGATCCCCAGATCTTCTGCAACTTCACTGAGAGAATAATCCTCAAGGACAACATTTTCATAAACCTCCTGCTGCCGCTTGGTAAGAAGCTCTCCATAAAAATCATACAATAATGTTTGCTCTACAAACTTTTCCATTTGTAATCACCTTTGGTATCATATCGTATTTGCGGCGCGGTGTCAAGTGTTTTTTCTTGACAAATGTTTTTTAGATACGTTTCTTTATATATCCATGCTCCCGCTTCGAAATCCTTCTATATCAAGAGTGATATACGGACAACCCACTTCCTTTAAATTAAGAAGAATCTCCTCTCTTTTTTCTAATATACGGGGAAAATCCTCCGGATCGATCTCCAGGCGGAGGATTGTGCCGTGAACGCGAAGCCGCACGTCTCCAAATCCAAGACTTCTTAAATACTCTTCTCCTCTGTCAACCTTCTCCAGAAGAGTAAGGTCAATTTCTGCCCCGTAAGGAAGGCGTGTGGTAAGACAGGGAGAAGAAGGGCGCTCTGCCACAGAAATCCCGTATTCTCCAGCAAGCTCCCGCACCTCTTTTTTCGTCATTTTACAGTCCGCAAGGGGCGTATGTACTCCCAACTCACGCACAGCTTTCAGCCCCGGACGGTATACATGAAGGTCGTCTTCATTTGTTCCATCTATTAAAACAGAAATATTTTTCTCACGGGCAAGCTCTTTCATTTTCGTGTACAGCGCTTTTTTACAGAGATAACATCTTTCTCTTGGATTATTTTTTATTCCGGCGTCAGTCAGCTCATTTATATGAATCACGATATGCTCTGCCCCTGTCTCTTTCGCAACTGCTTTGGCTGCCTCTATATCTGCCTGCGGGTGAAGAACCGTATCCATCGTAACTGCGTATACCTTTTTTCCTGTATGGGAGGAGGCCTCACACGCCATTTTAAGAAGAAGACCGGAATCCACGCCGCCAGAAAACGCCACGCACATATCCTCTTTTGCAAACTCTTCTATTTTTGCTTTTAACCTCTCTTTTTTATTCATTTTACAGGTCCTTTCCTGTGATTTTTTGTTGCTGTGAACGGCACTATTTTACCATATGTTTCTTGCTAATTCCACTAAAATAGAGTATGATTATGACATGATATTTAGGAGGTCTGATTTATGGAAAAATCTAAAGTTTATTACACAAATCTGCGTACCGGTTTCAATAATGGACTTCTCGATAAACTGAAACGTCTCATTAAAGCTGCCGGTATCGAAAATATTGATTTCGAGGGAAAATATACTGCCATTAAAATCCATTTTGGGGAACCTGGAAATCTTGCCTTTCTTCGTCCAAATTACGCAAAAGCAGTAGCGGATATTGTAAAAGAACTTGGGGGCAAACCATTTCTCACAGACTGCAATACGCTTTATGTCGGCGGCAGAAAAAATGCTCTGGATCATCTGGATACTGCTTATACAAACGGCTTTTCTCCTTTGACAACAGGTTGCCACGTTTTAATTGCAGACGGCTTAAAAGGAACCGATGAGGAATACGTTCCTGTAGAGGGCGGCGAGTATGTAAAAGAGGCAAAAATCGGAAGAGCCATTATGGACGCCGATGTCTTTATCTCCCTTTCTCATTTTAAAGGTCATGAGGCAACCGGCTTTGGCGGCGCTTTAAAAAATATCGGTATGGGCTGCGGCTCACGCGCTGGAAAAATGGAAATGCACAGTGCAGGAAAACCGCATATCGATCAGGATCTGTGTATCGGCTGTAAACGATGTGCAAAAATCTGCGCCCACGACGCCCCGTCTTTTGAAAATGGAAAAGGCGTCATCGACCACGACAAATGCGTCGGCTGCGGAAGATGTATCGGTGTCTGTCCAAAAGATGCGGTTCTCTCCGCTTCCGATGAATCCAACGACATCTTAAACTGCAAAATCGCAGAATATACAAAAGCTGTTATCGACGGACGTCCAAACTTCCATATCAGCCTTGTGATCGATGTTTCCCCATACTGCGACTGCCACGCAGAAAATGACGCTGCCATTGTTCCGGACGTAGGCTTCTTCGCCTCCTTCGACCCGGTGGCTCTCGATACTGCATGTGCAGATGCGGTAAATGCACAGCCTGTGATCAAAAATTCTCTTCTTGGCGAATCCGACCACGAAGGACACGATCATTTCGGCGCTGTCTCTCCGTCCACAAACTGGAAAAGCTGCATAGAACACGCAGAAAAACTTGGAATCGGAACAAGCGATTACGAACTCATTGAAGTAAAATAATTCCTTCTTCATACATATACATATATGGCAAAATGCTGCAGACCTTTTTGAAAGTCTGCAGCATTTTTGCACTTCGCACTTAAGTCGTTTCTCTCCGTCAGAGATTATTCTGCTGTTTAGAGAAACAACTCATTTTTCTTTCTCTCTTTAAAAAGAGGCGCCATTTTTTCTGAAAGAGCGGAAAGCATTTCCGGATTCAGGCTTCTTGCATGGCTCGGGCAGATCTGAATGCAGCGCATACAGGAAATGCAGGATTCTACATCAGTCTCTCCCGGTCTTCCGGAAGATATGGCGCATACAGGACAGGATTTCACACAAAGACCACAGTCATTGCAGATTCCTGTTGTTTCCGGAACCATCGGAACAACTTTAAATTCCTTATAGGGACGGTTTCCGGGCACAGAAATTTCCTCTTCTGTGCGGTTTTCCAGTTTCTCTCTGATTTTCTTTCGAAAACCGGAGAGTTCTTTTAAATCTTCTTCGTCCGGTCTTCCGGAAGCAAACTGGCGCATAATGGAATGCTCCGCAACAGCAGATACGGCTGCCGTACAGAAAAATCCCCTTTCTTTCAAAGAATCGCAGAGTTCCACCATCGTATCTTCATATGCCCTGTTTCCATACACGATAACAGGAACTGCCTGCGCTCCGTTCCCCTGGAAATTTGCCATGCGCTCCAGTGCAATTTCCGGCACTCTTCCGCCATAAGAAGGGACTCCTACAAAACATATGTCTTCCTTTGAAAAACTTCTCTTTTCTGATACCGGGCGGCACAGGTCGATTTCTTCGAATGTGCCCATTTCCTCTGCAAGAAAATTTGTTACTTTTTTTGTACCCTTTGTAGGGCTGAAATAAACAGAATATGTACTCATTTTTATTCTCCTTTTATTTGAATCCCCTGTCCTTTTTATTATAGAACCATCGCGCCTTTCTTTCAACTGAAATACCATTTTATTTTATCTGCTCTCACCCCGGCATCTGATTTTTCCTTTTTAATCCTTTTACAGACATTCCGTAAAATACCAGGCAAAATCCCGCACACCAGAGAAGTGCCGCTGCAAAATCTCTTATCTCCCATGTATTTCCGAGAAGCGCTCCCCGCACAGTATTGATCACAGGCGTCATAGGCTGATGCTCTGCAAAAAGTGCAAGTGCCTTTGGCATTGCCTCCACAGGTACAAACCCGGAGCTTAAATACGGAAGCACAATTACAAGTGTAAGAAAACTGCTCGCCCCTTCCGGGCTTCCCGCTTTGATTCCCACAAAAACAGCAATCCAGGAAAACGCGAAAATAACGCCGGAAAGAAGCAGAAGAATTACACACCAGTCTCCCGGCAAGGCTTTTGGAGAGAATCTAAAAAGCAGAGAAACCGTAAGCACTACCAGAGCAGTCAGCATATTTCTGAAAAATGCCTCGGCCACATATCCCCATAAAACAGACGATGTCTTTACCGGAAGAACAGAAAAGCGCTTTGCCATACCGCCTGTCACATCTCTGTTGACCATAATGGCAGTCACTGAAGAGCACTGTCCAAAGCACTGCATAAGAACACCGGGAATAATATAATCTACATAAGACATATTTTCCACATGGATTAATTTTCCAAACAGAGCGACAAAAAGAACCATCATCATAACCGGCATGATCACGCTTGTGAGAAGAGTATCCGGATTTCTGGCTGAAAGAAGAACGCATCTCTTTGCCATTGTAGCTGTATCCCAGTATTTTTTTACTCCTGTCTCCATATTTTTCCTCCTTCTTCTACTAATGATAAAAATACATCTTCAAGCTTTGGCGTAAAAGTCTCAAATTCTCTGATTCCAATCTTTTCTTCCTGAAAAACGCGAAATATTTTCCCCACCGTATCTGCCCTTCCATCTGTATAAACTCTGACTGCACACCTTTCTTTGAAATCTTCTGTTTTAAACTCTGCAAGCAGAGCTCTTCCTCTCATATAATCTTTTTTCTCAAAACAGAACTCCACACAGCCGTGAGGAAGGAGAGCTTTTAACTCCTTCGAAGTTCCCTCCGCGACGATGCGCCCCTGATCCAGTATCCCGATCCTGTCTGCGAGCTCTTCCGCCTCTTCCAGATACTGTGTCGTAAGAAAAATCGTAGTTCCGGAATCTTTCAGCTTTTTAATCATCTCCCACATACCTCTCCTGCTTTGCGGGTCAAGTCCTGTTGTAGGTTCATCGAGAAAAAGCACCTCCGGATTTCCTACAAGGCTCATGGCAATATCCAGCTTCCGCTTCATTCCCCCGGAATAAGAAGCTGCTTTTTGATTTTTAACAGAGGAAAGAGAAAAATATTCCAAAAGCTCCTCCGCTCTTTTTTCCGGCTCCAGGATATGACGCATCCGTCCCATGATCACAAGATTTTCTCTTCCTGTAAGCGCTTCGTCCAGAGCAGAAAACTGCCCGGTAAGACTTATGATTTTTCGTATTTCTTCTATTTCTCGTTCCGTATCTTTCCCTTTTATTTTGACGCTTCCCCCGTCTGCCGGAATCTGCGTTGTCAAAATCCGGACCGTCGTTGTTTTTCCTGCCCCGTTTGAGCCCAAAAGAGCATAAATACTTCCCCCGGGAACAGAAAATGTGACATTTTTTAAAACCTCATGCGTCTGGTAGCTTTTTTTCAGACATGATACCTGAATTGCCGATTCTTCGCGTTTCATAAATACCCTCCTTATCTCTCATTTACATACCAAAAGAATGTATTTCTGTATAAAAAATGTGCCGCACACATATCAGAAATTTTCATCTGCTTTCGCGAAGCACATTTCTCAACATTATTTTACTGGTTTTGTTCTTTAAAATAAGGAAGCTTTTCCAGCATTTCTCCAATTTCTCCATCGTAAACAGGAAGCCCCATTTTTGCAAACATCTCAGATATAAACAGGTATCTTCTTTTCATTCCTTCTTCATCTGCCGGAAAAACAGAGGGAATCAGCCATATGTCCATCAATACAAGAAGTTCTGCCATCTCTTTGGCATTTTCTGTTGTGACAGAGCCGTCCCTTTGGCCTTCCTCTATGAGCTCCTGCCAGTAAGGACAGAGAATGCGGCGGTTTGTCTCTATCATTCTCGCAAGAACATGCGGATTTTTTAAAAGAGGGATTGCCTGTTTTGTAAGCTCCACACTCTGCTCGTCCGCCTGGTGAAGCAAAATGACCTCTTTTATTTTCTGAAGCCCGTTTAAATCCGTCCTCTTCTTTACCTTTTCAAATGGATTATTCTGAAAAAACATCCTGTCCCCAATGGCGTCCATAATCTCTTCCTTTGATTTAAAATGATGGTACACGGCGCCCTTTGTAAGTCCTCCCAGCTCGTCTACTATATCCTGAATCGTGGTATTGTCGTATCCCTTTTCCAGAAAAAGCCTCTGGCATACGTCCAGGATTTTTTCAACGGTTACTTCGGGGTATTTGTTTCGTCCCATAGCGTCCTCCATTTACATTCTTTTAGTATGTATTTATTATATTCTTCCTGATGCTGTCTGTCAAGATTTTTCATACCAAAAGAATGTATCCGTTATTACAGCACCATGAGCAGGGTTCCTGCTGTGATCAGTACGGCTCCCACTGCCGATTTTGCCGTAAATTCCTCATGCAGAAAAACAAAGGCAAGGATCAGAGTGATCACAACACTTAATTTATCTATCGGCACAACCTTTGACACACTTCCAAGCTGTATGGCCTTGTAATAACAGAGCCATGAAGCGCCCGTTGCCAGTCCTGACAAAATGAGAAACAGCCAGCTTTTTTTGCTGATTGCCGATATACCACTTTGTCCTCCTGTGAGAAATACAATCCCCCATGCCATAATAAGAACTACCACTGTGCGGATTGCAGTCGCCAGATTTGAATTTACTCCGTCGATTCCTACTTTTGCAAGAATGGAAGTCAGGGCTGCAAACACAGCCGAGCCCGCCGCAAATAAAAGCCACATTATCTTTCCTTCTTTCTATTACATATGCGAAAACCGCCAGCCGAAACCGGCTGACGGAATATCATGCTTCTTTTTTAATTTTAACAGAGGATCAGAATGTGAACTTGTCTGCAAAGTATGCGTCCAGTTCTTCAATTTTCACTCTTACCTGCTCCATAGTATCACGGTCACGCACCGTAACGGCTCCGTCCGTCTCGGAGTCAAAGTCATATGTGACGCAGAACGGAGTACCGATCTCGTCCTGTCTTCTGTAACGTTTTCCAATATTTCCACGGTCGTCATACTCACAGTTATACTTCTTTGAAAGCTGCTGGTAAACTTTTTCAGCGCCCTCGTTCAGCTTCTTGGAAAGAGGAAGCACGCCGATTTTAACAGGCGCAAGTACAGGGTGGAAACGAAGCACCGTGCGCACGTCATTTTTCTCTGCGTCCAGAACTTCTTCATCGTATGCGCTGCAAAGGAAAGCAAGCACCATACGGTCTGCGCCGAGGGACGGCTCAATTACATATGGAACGTATTTTTCTTTCTTTTCATCATCAAAATATGTGAGGTCCTGTCCGGATACATTCTGATGCTGCGTCAGGTCATAATCGGTTCTGTCTGCGATTCCCCAGAGTTCGCCCCAGCCAAACGGGAATAAAAATTCTACGTCTGTCGTTGCTTTACTGTAGAAGCACAGTTCTTCCGGAGAATGGTCGCGGTAACGGATTTCCCCTTCTTTTAAGCCGAGAGAGCTTAACCAGTCAAGGCAGAACTGTTTCCAGTATGCAAACCAGTCAAGGTCTGTTCCCGGCTCGCAGAAGAACTCAAGCTCCATCTGCTCGAACTCGCGTGTGCGGAACGTAAAGTTTCCAGGTGTGATCTCATTACGGAAGGATTTTCCGATCTGTCCGATTCCGAACGGGATTTTCTTACGGGAAGTTCTCTGTACGTTTTTAAAGTTTACAAAAATACCCTGCGCTGTTTCCGGTCTTAAATATACTGTGTTCTTTGCATCTTCCGTTACACCCTGAAATGTTTTGAACATCAGGTTGAACTGACGAATATCTGTAAAGTTGTGTTTGCCGCAGGTAGGGCATGGAATTTCATGCTCTCTGATAAAATCTGCCATCTGTTCCTGAGACCAGGAATCTACGCTGCCTTCAATGGCAATGTCGTGTTCTGCACAGAAGTCCTCGATCAGCTTGTCTGCGCGGAAACGCTCATGACATTCGCGGCAGTCCATAAGCGGGTCAGAAAATCCGCCAAGATGTCCAGATGCCACCCATGTCTGAGGATTCATTAAAATAGCACAGTCCACACCCACATTATAAGGGGATTCCTGAATAAATTTCTGCCACCATGCGCGTTTTACATTATTCTTCAGTTCTACACCAAGATTTCCGTAGTCCCATGTATTTGCCAGACCTCCGTAAATTTCAGAGCCCGGATACACAAATCCTCTCGCTTTCGCCAGAGCTACGATTTTGTCCATTGTTTTTTCCATGTCATCTCTCCTAAAATTTTTTCAATGCCTATATTATACTAGCATCTTTCTTCTTTTTCAATACCGCTTTTCAGCACATCATCTCCAAAATGTCCAGACTTTTAAATTTTTTGTCTGTATTCTGATAAACATACCGGTGAATGTGATGTTCCAGTTCACCCAGCACCTCATCTGTTACAGTGAAAGTATAAAGTTTTCCCATAGGCGCGCTCACCATATAAATCATGGCATAACGGGCGGCAGGGGAAAGGCGCCTGGAATCGGAAACCTTTCCAAGGCACTCTTTTCCGATAATGCCGTGAGCCTCCTGAGAAAAAAACAGCTCTTCTTTTTCTGTAAGCTCTCTCCCGCAGACTGCACAGTTTAAAAGCTCCGGCATCAATCCCTGTACTGCCATCGTGCGAAGCTCATATACGCAGCGCACAAGACGGTTGCTGATATTTTTATTTAAAAGGGCTTTTACGGTCACATAGAGAAGGTTCATCATCTCCCTCTCGTCCGTACCTTCATGGCCGAAATAATCTGCAAGCTCTAAAAAATAATAACCGTAATAAATTCCCGGCTGCTCCCCCGCAAGCTCCACAAAATGGTGAGTCACGCTGACCTGGTTTAAATTAAAACTGCTTCTTCCCTCAAACAGAGTAAAATTTCCAAATACAAAGGGATTTGCTGCTGCCATAAAGGGGCTGTTCTGTCTCCTTGCCCCTTTTGCAAAAGCAGCAATTTTCCCTCTCTCTCTTGTAAGAAGAACGATGCGCTTATCGTAATCCCCAACAGGCATGGCAGAAAGCACCACTCCCTGTACGGTAATCAGATCACTCATACTCAGATTTCCTTTTTGTCATACCCGAAATTCTTGATCAGAAAATCACTGTCACGCCAGTCTTTTTTTACTTTTACCCAGAGCTTTAAGTTGACTTTTGCTTCCAGCATACGCTCCAGCTCAAATCTTGCATTGCTGCCGATTTTTTTTAGCATAGCCCCCTGTTTTCCGATAATAATTCCCTTATGAGAGTCTTTTTCACAGATAATGGTCGCGTCAATATCGATCAGCTTCCCTTTTCCGGGGCGGTTCTTCATACGGTCAACTGCAACTGCGATTCCATGAGGAATTTCCGCGTCCAGAGCATGAAGCGCCTTCTCCCGTATAATCTCCGCCACAATCTGTCTCTGTGGCTGATCTGTGATCGTGTCCTCATCATAGAACATCGGTCCGTACGGAAGATATTTGAAAATGCAGTTTATAATATCGTCTGTATTCTGACCGCGAAGTGCAGAGCAGGGAATGATTTCCGCAAAGTCACAGATTTTCCGGTAAGTATCAATGGCAGGAAGGATTTCTTCTCTTGATACCGTATCAATTTTGTTGATGATCAAAATTACCGGAACACCGATTCCCTGAAGCTGCTCTGCGATATGGCGCTCCCCTGCGCCGATAAAAGTAGTCGGTTCTACAAGCCACATGATGGCGTCCACTTCTTTCAAGGTGCGCTCTGCAACCTGTACCATATATTCCCCGAGCTTGTTTTTTGCCTTGTGGATTCCCGGTGTATCAAGGAACACGATCTGTCCTGTCTCGTCTGTATAAACCGTCTGGATCCTGTTTCTTGTTGTCTGCGGCTTTTTGGAGGTAATGGCAATCTTCTGTCCGATCAGATGATTCATTAAGGTGGATTTTCCTACGTTTGGACGTCCGATAATTGCCACAAAGCCTGATTTAAAATTTTCGTTCATTGATTTTCCTTTCATTTACGGCTGACAGAAACAACCGCTTTCTCAACAGGTAATTAAGTTTTTCACTTCTTTAAATGTTTCTTTTGCTTCTTCTATCTTGCTCTCGCTTCCTACAACGCAAATCTGCTCATCTGAAAGAACAGCTTCTACAAGGGAAGCCAGATTGTGAATATCCTCCACTGTGGCATTTAAGATCTCATCTCTTTCTTTCTGAAGCATTTCTTCTGTCACATCACAGAAATACGCTGTTTTGGAAAGATTTCCCTGCATCTGCGGCGTTCTTGGCACATCCTTTCCGCTGATGGTTCCGATGATGTATTTTGTCATCTCTCTCTCGTCAGCCTGGAAAGTGCGGATATACTCCGGAATGCCTTTAAACACATCAAGGGTGCGTCCAAGATGCGGATCGCGGTAAGAAACAAAATAGCTTTCTCCGTTTCTCTTAAATCCGCTCATACAGCCGTATGCTCCGCCTTTTACACGAAGATTCATCCAGAGATAATCGTAGCTTAACGCCACCTTTAAAATATCAAGAGCTCCTGTGTAGGAAAGTCCTTTTTTGCAGAAATTTCCGGTCTGCGCCACATACTGCACCTGTCCGGAGGTCTTTAATCCCTCGTTTTTCTTCTGGCAGATAATTGCCTCTCCGAAGGTTTCCGCCTGTTCTTTACAGAGATGCTTCTTCAACTCTTTACAGAGAGATTTTACATTTTCCAGAGATTCCCTTTCTCCCGTGTAGCTTACATGGAAATATTCCGGACGGAGAATCCGTTTCATAAGCTTTTTCAGAGAAGAAACAAGCTCTTCTTTTCTCTCGTCAAATTCTTTTTCCAGCTTTTCAATAAAATGATAATACCCAACGCCTGCCATCTCGTCCTGGAAAGCAGCCATAGGAGAAGCATAGGAAGCGCCCCGGAGCACGGCTGTGGAATGTCCTGCGCTTACAAGATTTGCCTGCGCCCTTGATTTTACCTGTGCCACAATTTCATAGAGGCGTCCTGTATCTTCAAGCTTTGAGGTTTCCAGAATCTCGCGGATCATAGTGAAAAGGAAATCCATCTTCGGGTACAGAGCCTTGCCGCGGACAGAGAACATGGCGCGGAAACCATCCCTGGCATTTTCGTTGTCAAAAACTTCCACGCCGCTGTAAATGCCGCCTGTGTTTGCATTGATTTCATTAAACAGCTCTCCGTAGGTATAATGTTCCGTATCCACATATCCGAGAACAGATTTTAAAAGTCCCAGATAGTGAGTCTCTTCTCTTGTAAGCGTTCCAAACTCAAAAAGAAGGTCAAGATAACCGATTCCGTTTGTGCATACGTCGTGATATAAGAAAAGACTTCCGTCCAGATCAGTCTCCTCATTTGTAAGATGCGCCGCTTCTTTTTTGATGTCATCTCTCTTTAGCATAGGAATACAAGAAAGCGCCTCCGGCTCTTCCTCCTCTTCCTGGTACGCTTCCAGAGCTTTTGTTTTCTCCACCATGTTCTGAAGTTCTTCCGGAGAAAGGCTCTTTCTGTACGCTTCCAGTTTTTCTGCCAGGGCTTTTTCTCTCTCTGCCTGAAGACCTTTTTCCGGCACAAGAGTGAGAACAGAGCCGTGCGGATTATCAAGAAGGTATTTCTGGATCAGGTCCTCAAAATATCCCTCGTAAACTGCTTTTTTCAGAGCTTCAAACACAGAAAGCTGCTGCACCTGGGCAAACGGCTTGTCATCATCATAGAGCCAGTCTCCGAGAATATCAAGGCTGTACATCAGCCCCTTTGGATAGGAAGAAAAGTCAGCCTCTCTGTAGCGAAATTCCATGTAGTTGATGCCTGCTTCCACTGCCTTTTTGTCGATTCCGTTTTTCACAATATCCGTAAGAACGTTTCGGATCACAGAAACAAATTCTTCTTTTTTATCTGCATTTGCGCCCTTTGCTACTACTGTAAAATAAGGCTGTAAGATTCCGTCATCAAAAGAACCGTAAATATCTTTTCCGATTTTTGCATCGAGAAGGGCTTTTTTAAGGGGCGCGCCCGGCGCACTTAAAAGTGCATAGTCCAGAATCTCAAACGCCATACATTTCAGATTGTCTGTGGCTGTTCCTGCCACCATACTGTAGGAAAGATACGTATTGTCCTCCTCGCCCTCCTGCTCAGATACAGGGTAAGGAATCGTAATATCCTTACAGGAGGAAAAAGCTTCCTGCGCCGGGATCTCAGAATCTACAGAGAGCGTATCAAAAGAGGAAAGGTAATGTTTATCAATGAAATCCAGTTTTTCCTCCATATCCATGTTTCCGTAAAGATAAATAAAACTGTTTGACGGATGATAATATTTTCTGTGGAAATCAAGAAATCCCTCATATGTCAGCTCCGGAACATTTTCCGGATTTCCGCCGGACTCACAGCCGTATGGCGTATCCGGGAAAAGAGAATTCATAATCTCTCTTTCCAGAACCTCGTCCGGTGAGGAGAAAGCGCCTTTCATCTCATTATAAACCACGCCATTATATTCCAGAGGTCCTTCCGGCTTTTCCAGATGGTAGTTCCAGCCCTCCTGCCGGAAAATTTCTTCCTTTTTATAAATATTCGGATAAAAAACAGCGTCCAGATATACGTGCATCAGATTCTGAAAATCCTGGTCGTTGCAGCTTGCCACAGGATAGCAGGTTTTATCCGGATATGTCATAGCATTTAAAAAGGTATTAAGAGAACCCTTTACAAGCTCTACAAAAGGATCTTTTAAAGGAAATTCCCTGGACCCGCAGAGAACGCTGTGCTCCAGAATATGCGCCACGCCTGTGCTGTCCTTAGGCGGTGTGCGGAATGCAATATTAAATACTTTATTTTCATCTTCGTTTTCAATCAGAAGAACCCTTGCTCCTGTTTTTTTGTGGCGGAGAAAGGTTCCTTTGGAATGAATGTCCGTAAGGTTCTCTTCTTTTACCACTTCATATGCTGTAAGATTTTCTGTTTTCATGGTTGCCTCCTATTCTTGAACGCCCCGCCGGAATTCCGGCAGGGCGGTTTGATACCATATTACATTTTTATTCCAGTCCGCCTTCTCCGGGAAAATGAAGCTCATACATTTCTTTTGCAGCCTTCACGACCAGCTCCAGCTCCTTTTCCATGCCAAGAGAAGCAGGAAGGATAATGGCAGTCTCATACATATCCTTCTGCAGCTTTGCTTTCGCCTTATCATCGCTCATACTCATAATGCCGCAGAGCATACTTGTATAAGATTTATCGGACTCACAGAGCTCCATATATGTTTTTACAAGATGACAGCACTCTCTGTATAACAGCTCTCTCTCCCACTCGCCTCCATTTGCAAATTCCTGAAAATGAAGCTTTTTGAGCTGTTTTTCTATATCTTTTTTCGCGCCTCTTGCACCGAAGAATTTATTTCCCGCATTCCTGTTAAATTCCAGGATCATCCACAGTGCCAGAAAGCCGTCTGCCCTGGCGTCCCCGCCTGTCTCTGCCTTATCTTTATAGCGGAGCTCCCAGATTTTTTTGCGGATTTCATTATTCTCCGGCTCTTCTCCCTGGGCAATGGAAGCGTCCAGAAGCTGTTTTCTTTTCAGAGGGTCATGCTCTCTGTAGTATTGTGCGATTGTTGGTGTATCCATCTGTCCTCCTGTCACGGCTTCTCGTAAGTAAGCTCTGTCTCCGCAAGAGAGAGCGCTTCCTCGATCACCTGATCCATATCCATATATCTGTACATACCGAGACGTCCGCCGAAGATCACGTTCTTTTCCTTCATGGCAAGACGCTCATACTGTGCAAAGAGATCTGTGTTTTTCGGGTCGTTTACCGGATAGTAAGGCTCCTCTCCTTTTTCCCATTTTGCAGGATACTCTCTTGTGATAACTGTCTTTGGCTGTGTTCCGAAATCAAAATGCTTATGCTCAATAATTCTTGTGTACGGCACTTCGTAATCTGTATAATTGACAACTGCATTCCCCTGATAATTTGCCATATCAAGAGTCTCTGTCTCAAAACGGAGAGAACGGTATTCCAGCTCACCGTAGCAGTAATCGTAATACTGATCGATCATACCGGTAAAAAGAACCTTGTCTGCCTGAGCGGAAAGCTCTTCTTTGTTATCAAAGAAGTCCGTATTTAAGCAGACCTGCACGCCTTCCAGAAGCTTTTTGATGATTCTTGTATATCCGCCTTTCGGAATACCCTGATACGGATCTTTAAAGTAATTGTTGTCATATGTGTAGCGAAGAGGAAGACGTTTAATGATAAACGCCGGAAGATCCTTACATTCTCTTCCCCACTGTTTTCTTGTGTAGCCTTCCACAAGCTTTTCATATACGTCCTGTCCGACAAGGGCAAGCGCCTGCTCTTCCAGATTGCGCGGGTGTGTAATGTGCATTCTTGCAATCTGCTCCTGTACCTTTGCCTGTGCTTCCGCAGGAGTTTTCACTCCCCACAGCTGATGAAAGGTATTCATATTAAACGGCATATTGTAGAGCTCGTCCTTATAAATGGCGATTGGGGAGTTAATAAAATGATTAAATTCCGTAAACTGATTGATATACTCCCATACGTGTTTTCTTGAGGTGTGGAAAATATGCGCGCCGTAACGGTGTACCTGAATGCCCTCCACCTCTTCTGTATAAATATTTCCTCCGATATGATCTCTTCTGTCGATGACGAGACAGGTTTTGCCGCAGCGGGTTGCCTCATGGGCAAATACTGCACCGAAAAGACCTGCGCCGACAATTAAATAATCGTATTTTTTCATGAAACAGCACCTTCTCCTTTATTTTCAAACTGGTACTATCATAACATATTTTACCTGAAAATGATACCCCGAAGTTTTCTCCTTCGTTTTCTTCCCTTTCGAAGATATACATTTTTTATATACCAGATTACCGTATCTTCCCCGTAATCGTTTAAAATGCGAAGAAGCCCTTCCAGCTCCCGCTTTGTCTGAGGGTGGATAAACCAGAGAGAATCTTTTCCCTTTCTGTAATACTCCAGGGGTTTCTCCTGTGTGTAGGCATCGCCCATATACGTTCTGCAGGCGCTGATCCTGTCCATGATCATCTCCGCCACGTACTTTCTTGGCATCTGCGCACCCATTATCACATGCTCGCCGTCAAGAGAATAATCCACCCAGTGCTCAAAATGATGGCGGTTTCTTCCTTTATGATGAAGCCAGGAAGTGGAAACGCCCGTCGCTTCTCTCTCCGCATTATTGGGGCTTCTGTCTCCCTGATAATATTTGCAGCCTACAAGAAATTCTGTTGGAGAATACTTTGACAGATCGTGAAGGAGTCCCTGTTTGTAAAGCCCTACGCGAAAACAGTATTTCATAACCATCAGTTTATGCTTTGTAATTGTTTTAAAATGGCTCCATGCCTTCATTTTGTCTGTTCCTCCTGTCTGCCCGTCAAGACTACGATGGTGCGGGGCGCTGCCGTTACTGCCTTCTTATATTCTTCCTCTGACGGAAGAAATTTCCCGCCCTCTTTTAAATCTCCCGTATCTGCCACTTTTTTCCAGGAATAGCCCTCCGGAAGATTGGGAAGAGCCAGGCTTCTTTCTTCCCAGTGGAAGTTATACCCCACATAAATAAACTCGTCTTTCCCTTCCTCTTCATAGGCGCTGTAATACATTACCCCAAAAAGGCGGCTTGTATTTTCATAGCTTACATACCATGCCCGCTCTCCGTGGAAGGATATATCCGGAAACCCCTTTGCAAGGTAATCTGTTCCCTTTAATTCCCTTGACATATGAAGAATGGGGTGATCCGCCCGAAACGCAAGCGCATTTTTTACAAACGCAAAAAGAGAAGCGTTTCTTTTTAAGCCTTTCCAGTCTGTCCAACCTACAGGATTGTCCTGACACCATGCGTTATTATTTCCCTCCTGTGAATTTCCCATCTCATCTCCTGCATAGATCATTGGCGTTCCCTGACTTAAAATCATCATGAGAAAAGCGTTTCGCATCTGACGTTCCCGCATCTGGCGTACAGCAAGCTTTCTTGTATTTCCCTCGATCCCACAATTCCAGGAATAATTATAGCTGCTGCCGTCCTCGTTATTTTCTCCGTTTTCCTCGTTGTGCTTATAATTGTAGCTTACAAGATCATGAAGGGTAAAGCCGTCCTGACATGTCATAAAATTTACCACGCCGTGAAAACCGCTGTTTTTTCGAACATGCCAGAGCGCCCCTTCTGTCATTCCCTCGTCGCTTTTTAAAAACCGGCGCATATCCTCAAGAAAAGAACGGTTGTATTCTGCAAGAACGCGCTTCTTCGGTTCTTTTCCCCCATAAAATCCGGAAAAATCGTATCCTTCTATCATAATCTTCGTATCGGAAAGAATCCCATCCCTTAAAATCAGCTCTGCAGGAACGCCTTCTCCCTGGATATGAAAACCGTCTATGTGATAATAAGTTTTCCAGAACTGCAGAGCACGAAGAGCAGCAAACGGATTTGTTTCCCCCGGGAAATAAAATTCCATGATACATTCCATACCTGCTTTATGAAGGGCTTTTATAAAATCTCTTACCTCATTCTGCACATTATCCGCTGTACAGTATGCCCGTTTCGGGGAAAGATAATATCCTGACGCATATCCCCAGTAATTCACCCGGCTGTTTTCTTTTCTGTCTGTGATATATTCTTTTTCTCCCTCCTGTTTTACAGAGGGAACTTCCGGAAATTCATACGCAGGCATCAGCTCCAGCGTATTGACGCCAAGCTCTTTCCAGTAAGGGATCATTTCCGTAAGACCGGCAAAGGTTCCTTTTTTTCTCCCCAGATTTGGCGCAAGCTTTGTATATCCTCTTACATGGAGCTTATAAAGCACCATATTTTCATAGGAAATTCCCGGCGGCTTATCTCCCTCCCAGGAATATTTTTCTTCCGGAAGAAATCCGCAGCGCATCTTATGCACATTTTCTGTCCGCTCCCCGAAATGCTTTTTCCCCCTGATACAGTATGCAAAGGGATCCTGGTATATTTTTCCGTCAATCTCGTAATTATATTCATATGTTTCCCCGGAAATCCCTTTGACTTCCATTGCACAGATTCTTCCCATTTTCTCTTCTTCCGGAAAAGGAAGAATATATTTTGGAACCTTTCCTCCTTTTTTATAAAGAAGAAGTTTTATTGTCTCTCCTTCGGGTACATCAAGAGCAAAGTTATATCCTTCTGCTGTACGGTTTGCCCCCAGAAGAAACGGATTTCCCTTCTCTGTTACCAACATATTTTTCCCTCCTCTCAGTTATTTTCCATATTTATTGTAAGTTCTACCGGACAGTGATCCGATCCCATTATCCCGCTGTGTATCTTCGCATCGTCAAGTTTTGACGCAAGAACGGGCGAAACAAGAAAATAGTCAATTCTCCAGCCTGCGTTTTTCTCTCTTGCCTTAAAGCGATAGGACCACCAGGAATACGCGCCCTCAAGGTCCGGATAAAAATACCGGAACGTATCCACAAAACCACTTTCCAGCATCGTGGAAAAGCAAGCTCTCTCTTCGTCTGTAAAACCCGGATTGTTTCTGTTTGTTTTTGGATTTTTCAGATCAATATCTTTATGTGCCACATTTAAGTCTCCACAGACGATCACAGGCTTTTTCTCCTGCAGATTTAAAAGATAGGAAAGAAAATCTTTTTCCCACTGCATTCTGTATTCCAGACGGCGAAGCTCACTCTGAGAATTTGGTGTGTATACGGTAACCATGTAAAAATCTTCAAATTCCAGAGTGATCACTCTTCCCTCTTTGTCATGCTCCTCAATGCCCATTCCGTTAAAAACAGAAATCGGCTCTTTCTTTGTAAAAATGGCAGTTCCGGAATATCCTTTTCTGTTTGCATAATTCCAGTACTGATAATATCCGGGCAGTTCCAGCTTTACCTGCCCCTGCTGGCATTTTGTTTCCTGCAGGCAGAAAATATCTGCGTCCAGTTCTTGAAAGCGCTCTTCGAAGCCTTTTGTAAGGCAGGCGCGGATTCCATTTACATTCCAGGAAATTAATTTCATCTATGTTCATTCTCCTTTATTTTAAATGTTGTGAAATATCGTGTTTTCGTACATAAGTGATTACACGGATTGTTCCGTGCTTCGCACTCTCACAATCCGACCCTGGCATCATATAAATATTCTACCATATTTTCTCCGCACAACAAATGTTTTTGTGGTATAATTAAGAAAATTATTCAGGAAAAGAGGAAAGAAAATGGAAACTTATGAAATTTTTAAGGATCTTGCCATTATTCTGATTTCCGCAAAGCTCTGCGGTCTTCTTGCAGGTAAGCTCCACGCACCCCAGGTTGTGGGCGAGATCATCGCCGGTCTTTTGATCGGTCCCAGTATTTTAGGACTGGTGCAGCAAAACGAGCTTATAAGCGGCATGGCAGAAATCGGCGTTGTACTTCTTATGTTCTTTGCCGGTCTTCAGACGAATCTCCGTGATCTGATGCGGACAGGCTGGAAAGCGCTTCTTATTGCCTGTGCCGGTGTATTTGTTCCCCTTGCAGGAGGTTATTTCCTCCACAGCGCTTATTACGGCTTTGCCCCAGGCGGTTCTTCTCAGTTTTACGCCTCTGTTTTCATCGGCGTTATCATGACAGCTACCTCAGTAAGCATTACCGTTGCCTCCCTCCAGGAACTGGGATACCTGAAATCAGAGGCAGGTACTACCATTATGAGCGCTGCCATTATTGACGATGTAATCGGCATCATTGTCCTTACTTTTGTTATTGGCATGAAAGACCCGTCCTCAAAACCATCTTCTGTTATCATCAGCACAGCTCTTTTCTTCCTGTGTGCGATTCTTTTTGGAGTGGTTATTTACAAGCTCTTCGCCATATTGGATAAACATTATCCACATACAAGAAGAATTCCGATTTTCGGTTTTGTTCTTGCCTTTGCTATGGCGTACATAGCCGAAAAATACTTCGGCATTGCAGATATTACAGGCGCTTATGTGGCAGGTATTGTCCTTTGCAGCATTGACGATTCCGAATACATTGCAAGAAAGGTAGACGTAAGTTCCTATATGCTGTTTGCCCCTATGTTTTTCGCAAGTATCGGTCTGAAAACAGATATTGAAGATATGAGTTCTTCTCTTCTTATTTTCTGTATCCTGTTTGTAATTGTGGCTTTGATCACAAAAATCATAGGCTGCGGTCTGATGTCCAAAATTCTCGGCTTTTCCACAGGAGACTCCCTGAAAATCGGCGTGGGAATGATGACAAGAGGAGAGGTAGCCCTTATTGTGGCACAGAAGGGACTTTCTGTGGGAATGATCGAATCCAAGTACTTTACAGCCGTCATTCTCCTTATCCTTGTTTCTTCTATTGTCACGCCGATCGTATTAAAGCTTCTTTACAGAAAACGCGCTTAGTATTGCTTTCCCCTGACGCTTCTGTTACAATGGGCTTATAAAAGAAAGCGAGGATAAATTTATGAGTGACGAATTATTTAACAACGGCGGCTGTGACCCTAGCGACTGCGCTTCCTGTCAGGCAGGCTGCAGCTCCTGCGGCTCTGATTTTGAAGAACACCGCACCATCACCCTTACTATGGACGATGACACAGAAATAGAATGTGCGGTTCTTACCATATATCCGGTAAACCAGAAAGAATACATTGCCCTCCTTCCTCTTGACGAAAACGGTCAGAGCGAGAGCGGCGAAGTTTATCTTTACACCTTCTCCCGTACAGAAAACGGAGACCCGATGCTTGCAAACATCGAGGACGACGCAGAGTATCAGGCTGCTGCAGATGCATTTGACGCAATTTTAGAAAATGCAAAAACAGTAGCAGAAGGCGCTCCGGAAGAGGAAGAATGGCTTCAGAACTGGCTTCAGAAATAACCCATTTCATAATTTTTTCAAAAATAGGTAGTGTAGATTATTGGAGCTGTTGACAAATTAAAAAATACCTTCCATATGATATAACTAATATCAAATATGGGAGGTATTTTTTGTGATGGGAAAGTCCTATAATCAATGCAACAATTAACTAAAAATTTTTCTCGGTACTTCCTCATCGTATATTGTTACTTTTTCTTTTATCAGTTGATCTACCACCTGACAAATCGATTCTCTGAAACTTTCTACATAAATATTTTCTTTAATTGCTAGCGCATATTTTTTCATCTGTTCAT
>SAMEA3387506__coassemble_899_pt1 | contig 32414 bp, 28 predicted proteins | sample SAMEA3387506__metabat2_high_PE_036 | metagenome-assembled genome bin SAMEA3387506 (sample SAMEA3387506) | Felis catus | biome: Faeces | place: United Kingdom | collected 2012 | reverse complement strand
GACGGTCCAGTTCGCCTGTATATATGTAATAATTTCCGTCATGGGGACACCTCCTAAAATCATCTCTTATTTTTTGTATGATTTTTCATTCTTTTAAATCTTTTCAAATGTCCCGAAAAGGATAACTGCTGCTCATAATCCACAAGAGATAAAAATTCTTCCCGCATACTCTCATATTGCTCATGAGGCACGCCTCTTAACTGATCCATCTCAATTTCTGCAATTTCAAATTCCCCCTCTTCAAAGCAGATTCCTGCAGGCAAATAATATAACCTTCTCCTTTGATGGACAGCATTCATTACAAAATTTCGATATGGCAAACTTATCTGCTCTGCACATACAAGGCAGATACATCTTACAGAATATGAGAAATCTTCTTTTTTCTTTCCCAGATTTTCATTTAAAAAAGCTTCTGTCACATAATCCAGTTCTTTACATTGTTCCTTTTCAAGCTGATTTACTTTAATAAGAACAAACACTTTAAGATATTTTTCTGTTTTATTTGTATAAAACCAGATTCTGCCATCATCACTTATGTATTTTTTATCCCGGAGCCTATATCCCGTCTCTTTTAAATTTTTTCCAAGATGTTCTGCCATTTCCCCAAAACTGTCAAATCCATATCCCAAAGGAACCACCGGTGTTGCCTTTGCTATTCCCGGATTTGTAAATAAATTCCACTTTATTCCGGAATGAAGAGAATTTTTTGCCGGAGATAACAGGATTCCTCTATAATATTGTCCGGCAATTAACTGTATTACTCCTGTCCCCACACACCACGCCCCAATTATCCATATAGCATTCTTCCATTTATATGTAAAAAAACTACTGATTCCCCAAAGCAATAATAACAGAATCTGGATAATCGCCTGAATCTGCGAGAAATAAAACACCTTTAAATCTTGAAAAAATGTATCCATCGTATGTGATTTAAACTTTTTACGAAAATGCCCCTGCACATAAAGAGGATTCTTTTCTGTTCTCATATTTTCATATATTTCCATATCGCGTCCCAAAAGGGAGATTTTTCCTGAATACCAGTACACAAACACCAATGCTTCAATATAAATCATTGCCTCTCCAAGATTTTTTCCGTTTTCTATAGTAGAAATCAAAAAAGCAATGCAATACCATAAAATCATAATTGGAATATACATAAATTACCTCTTTTCATACTCGGCGAAGCTAATATAGCTTCGCCGAACTACTTTACATTATTAAATAATTTGCATATGGGGATATTTGAGGATGACAAGGAACATATCCTCTATGACTATCATACTTTGCAGGAAGAGCAGTCCATTGTCCATGACTATTCATAGCATATTCTCTATCATTATATGTCATTCTATTTGTAACTAAGTATCCTTTTACATAGCCTTCAACGGTTTCTTTGGTTGTTTTTCTTACAGTATCCATATAATTAATACGTAAATTTTTAATTTTCATATGTTTACTGCTAATATCCATAGAACTATTTATAATTTTTTCAAATGTAGAATCATACTTCATATATTTATTATAAAAGTCTCCTCCCTTTCCACCAATATATCCTGAAAGAGCTCTTTTTGCAGTATTAACTACTATATTACCCAAATTCTCTCCTTTAATTATACTGGAAGCCGCGCCCAAAGCTGCATTAACTATTATTTGCCCCAAACCATTTAAAGAAGTAGTCGCAACTGCTCCACTAATTGCTGAAGATGCTACATCAACCCAATCAATATCTGATATTGACTTTTTATCAAATACCATTTGACTACCTATAGAAAATAAACCTCCTGCAATTCCACCTATTAACGCACATGCACCTATCCATAAATTTCCATCTGTATCTTCATGACAAATCGGATTATTATCACAATAAGAAAATGTATTTTTATTATGCAAACCATTCAACAATGTTTGAACTGTTGTTATATCATCCGCACAAATAAACCTCTTGATCTCTGGGTCATAATATCGGCTCTGCAGGTAGTACATTCCCGTCTCATCGTCGTAGTAATATCCCCTGTAGCGGAACGGATTCCTCTTACCGATTGTACTTGCAAGGCTTCCTGTGATTCCAAGAAGTTTACCCCAGCTGTCATACTGGTACTGCACCACGCTTGTGCCGTTTTCATCAATCAGTCCCGTGATGTCATTCTGGGCGTTTCTTGTGTAGAAATAGCGTTCTCTTCCGGCAGACATACCGATCAGGTTTCCGGCAGAATCGTAGGAGAAGTAGGTCGTCACATCTCCTGCCTTCTGGGACATGAGAAGCTCCCCTGCCATGCGGAAGTCTGTGATAACCCCGTCTACTGTCTTTCTTACCCTTCGTCCTGTGTGGTCGTAGAAATACTGGATCTTCTTTCCATTATTTACCGTGGAAAGTTTCCTTCCCTGTGTCCAGGTGTAGGTAGTGTTTCCCTTCTTAACCATATTTCCAATGGCATCGTATGTCATGGAAACTCCATTCCAGGTGAGAAGCTGGTCCTTCCATGTGCTGTCAAAAGTTCCGCGGATTGTTTTTACCGGAGTTGACGGAAGAGCCTTGTCCGCCTTTGTAAAGGCATACTCCTCCATGCGGGTCATGTTGCCCCCAAGGTCGTAAGCATAGGCGAAGGTTTTATTCAGAAGGTGGTTGTCTTCCCGGATAAGCTGGTTTCTCTTATCGTATTTAAAGGTACTTGTCTTCCCTTCTGCCCCGGCTGTCCCCTCGGAAATCTGTATGATATTCCCATTCTCATCATACTTGTAGAAGGTGGATTTTCCCCCTACCATGATCTCTTTTACAAGGCTGTAGCGGTTGTTGCCTCTGTCATCATAAGTATAAATCGTCTTATGCTGTCCGGCAGCATCTTCATTCCATACCTGTTCTGTCACTCTTCCATACTTATCATAATGAGTGGTTCTTGTATGTCCGAAGGCAGTCACCTTCTGCTCGCGGCTGTCCTTATCATACACATAATTTGTCTGGAAAGTCGCCTCTGCACTGTGGCGCAGGCTCACCATGTTGTTTCCTGCATCGTAGTGATATTCATAAGAACAGGAATCCTTCATATCCACCACTCGCATCAGTCTTCCAAGGAAGTCGTAATACAGCCAGTATGTTTTCCCAAGGGTCTGGTCTGTCACACGGGCAAGCTCTCCCTGCTTGTTGTACACATAGGAATACAGCTTCTTCTCTGCTTTTTCCGCCGCACTGTAGAACCAGGTTACAGAAATCCTGTCCTGTCTGTCATAATCGTAGCGCAGATAATCTCCGTTTCCGTATAACACTTTCAGAAGATTTCCGTTATTGGGTTTATACTCATAGCTTACCACTTTTTTTCCTGCAATGGAAGCGTTTAACGCATTTCCAAAACCATCGTATGCAAAGCCGTAGGAAAAACCATTATGCCCGATGGACGTCAGCTTATCCTTTGTGTAGATATACGTATTCTCTACCGTCTGGCTGCCGCCTTCCCCTACTTTCATGGATACGGATTTCAGACGGTCCGCCTCATCGTATGCGTAGGAAAGGGTATTTCCCCTTGCGTCTGTCATGGATTTCATCAGGTCCCGGGCTTCGTCCCATGTGTATTTTACCACATTTCCGCCTGCATCTGTAACAGAAGCCACATGGTTATCGTCTGCCGTAAAGGTCCTTGTCACCCATGTTCCCTGCACCGGATTGCCCGGATTTACACAGGCGCTTTTCACTACGTTCCCTGCCCTGTCATATTCCAGCTTATACACTACGTTCTGGGCGGAAGTTCCTTGTATTACATTGTGCTTATCGTCATACTTATACTCAAACTCATTGCCGCGGAAATCCTTCATTCCCGTCATATCGTTGTTTTCGTTGTATTTAAACTCTGCCCTCTTCTTCTGGGCGTCTGTAACAGATGTGAGATTATGCTCTTTATCATATGTATACGTCTGTCCAAACTCCTCCCGGAACAGGGAAAGCCCGTCAAAGAACGCAAGATTGGCATTGTGGCAGTATGTGTAAGATACCTTAATACTGGTGTAATCTTTTTCCGCTGCATACACATCGCTTAAAAACTGCCAGTCCAGAATATCCGGGCTGAAGTTTGTGTAATGGACGTCTTCCTTTCCGTCTGTTCCCACAAAGACAACCTCCACGCCAAAGCGGCGTTTCTTATCGTTGTCTGTCTCAGGAAGGGAAGTTCCTTTTCCCCAGGCATTGACCATATAGTTGTCGCCTTTTTTACCGGAAATGTTCAGGGTCTTTGTCAGCTTCTTATCCATTGCCGGGTCGCCTGCAAATTTATAAATATGGCTGTCCAGCTCCGGAATCTGTCCCGGCGCTTTTGCTTTTCCAAGGCGGACTACCTCCGGCGCTGTGGAAACTGTCACATCGTCTTTGTGAATGTATACAAACTCATCTCCCAGAAGCACAGCATAGAAGGTTCCTTCTTTCCTGTAAACCTCTCCTCTTAAAGTATATGACGTTCCGCTTCCCACCGTTGCTTTTACAGAACCTGAGCGTGACGGTGTGGCATACAGCTTCGTACTTTTATTTGTTTTTCCGGAAGCATCATTTCTCGCAAGACGGATAACTGTATCTTCCGGGATGTAACCGTGGTAGCGACTTTTATCCATACTTAATGCTGCAAAATACCATTTCCTTCCGGAAGCGTCTTTACTTGTCTCTTTTATACAAAGGCGTGTCCCTTTTGGGATTCCCTCCTGTACGCGGCTGGAGCCAGCATCCGCCTTACTGTAAAGGATTCCGTTATTCATTGCTACTGCACCATTATATACGCCTTCGCTGCCGGAAACATAAGGGATTGCCTGAGAAGCCGGAACGTATCCTTTCACTCCGCTTTCCTTTGCCGCCCTGTGCCATTCCTTTCCGTCTCTTCCAATCACAGTGTAAATGCCGCTGATATGTTCTCCATATGCAAGAGAGGCTGCACTCGCAGCAGCACTATCCGGTGATTTTCTGAGGACTGCGCCTTTTGTGATCACATGAAGCCCCTTCTGAATGGGAATGTCCACAGAAGAATCCACTTTTACAAGAGCATCCTCCTCTGTTCCGATTTTTGTAAAGCCGGAAGTATTTCCAAGATGGAAGCTGCCATTTTCCACAAGGTTGCAGCGGTTTGCCGTATTTCCCGTCTCAAGCTGTGCCACATCTCCGTAAAGTGTTCCTTTTACATGGTAAAGATGGAGATACAGGTTTACCGTATCGTTTTTTGCGTCTTTCGGCACTGTAAAGAATACAGAAAGCTGAAGGAAACCATCTGTTGTCCGGCGGATTCCTTCACTGTCATACTGCATGGACTTTCCGTCTTTATCGTAACACTGAGCACGGAGGAAGCATTTGCCGACACTTTCCAGGGCGGAGATTTCCGCCTTCACATACATGGAAAATGTATATGTCTCTCCCTTTTTCACTTTTACATCCTGCCGCCAGTAGCCATAACCGCTTTCCTTCGTACTTGTCAGTTTCAGGGAATGGGTTCCCACCTCGCAGTGCTGTGCGTCCGCATTTCTCGCCGCTGTCACAATATTTCCTGCGCATACGCTGGAATACCAGGGGGAATCCTTTATTTCCTCCATGATCGGGTCGCGGAGAAGCTGTACAATATTATCCTGAAGCTTTGTCTCATTTTCCAGTCGGTTTACCTGATTTCCCTGCTTATTAAACTTCGCGCTTGCAGCATGTCCGAAGCCGTCGTGCACATGGAGAAGGTTTCCACTGTTATTAAAACGGTAAATCTCTGTTTTCTCTTTCCCGTCTACATATTTTGTGCTGTTGTATCCATAAGTGATGGAAAGGCTGTCTCCTGCTGTCTCTCCTGCGAACTCTTCAATTTTTCTGACGCGGTGCGCCCCTGTTCCGGAATAGCTGTAACGGAGCTTATAATTATCTGTTTTATTCCGCACTTCTGTAAGACGATGGCTGCTGTCATAGGAATACTCAGCCTCTACTTTGTCTATATCTGTGATACGTATCATATCTTCCCCTGAATAGCCAAGAGAAATCGTTCCTGACGGAGTCTGGATTTTCTTCAGATGAGTCATTTTTCCCTGGCTGTTCCTGTCATAAGTAAAGACAAAGGAACGCTTGCCTGTACATTCCGTTACTTTTGTAATGCGGTTTTCCGCGTGTTCAATCTGTGTGGTATTGCCGTTTTTGTCACGGATTTTTGTAAGGAAACCAGTCTTATCAAAAATCATCTGGTTATTTTCCTTATCCTCGATCATGTACCCGATGTCGGAAGACGGATTCAGTTTCAGGGTAAGGTCTTCTGTAGACTCGTCCATCCATTTTTTCTTCTCTGTATTATGATAGAAATAATGGATCGTTCCGTCTCCTTCTGTATGCTGATAGTAATCCGTTCCTGCAATATTTACTTTTTTGATCGTCTGATGGAAGCTTAAACGCCAGCCTTTTCCATAACCGAGGTTTGTATTACAGTCATTTGTGTTGTACACCTGGGAAAGGGACACCGGCATACGGCTTCCTCCCATTTCTGCCGTCGCATGAGTAAGGATCAGGTTTCCATTGTAATCATTTACATGGACAACACCTGCCCTGCCTGCGCTCTGACTGTGGTAAGTCCAGTAATCCTCAAGTCCGGAATAGTTTACATAAGAAATATCAATACGGGGACGCATATCCTCATAATCCTTATCACAGTCAGCAGAAAGATATTCTGTATAATGGTTCAGTTCCAGATATTCCTTAAACATAAGACCGTAATTTTTTCCGTTTTCATACCAGTCTTTTACAAGACGGGTAATGTCCATCGTAATATATTTTTGCTGATCTACTGTAAATTTGCATACATCTTCTACCGTATCTCCATAAATAGGCGCATTGTACCAGTTAATAGTGGAAGTATCCCAGTTCTGAAGGACCCGATGTACAGAAATGGTACGTTCCCGATTATCTGGCTTTTCAGGTTTTAAAGCTACCAGTACCAGCCGGGCGTTGATGATCATATCTCCGCTTTTGATTTCCGGCAGCTTAAATTTTACAAAGCTCCTCTGAATATTATCTCCGCCCCAGGTTTTCAGAATCACACTGTTGGGATAATGATCCGTCTCCTTTGCAGAATCCACATGGGCATCTTTAATTTCCTCTCTCTTTTTAGAGGTGGTGATTACCGGGTCTACCACAACCGGATATACTCTCTCCGGCGCTTCCATCCATTCTCTGTCCGGTGTAAGGGTCACAAGACATTCTTTATTTTTTCCCTCTTCCAGAGACAGAGCAATCTTTTCACTTCGCCTTCCTTCCCCATCTTTCATATATGGGGCAGATAAACAGAATACCTCTTCTCCCTCAGAAGTGGAAAAACGCACCGTATTTCCCACAAGGGAAGAAACAAGCCCTTTCATGCGATAGCGGAAAGTAAAATACTCCGGCGCCGCCTTTGTTTTTAAGATCAGGTCGTCCTTTACCTTTTCCCCAAACACACGGCAGCGAAGGTCTGTATCCTTACATACTTCCGGATAAAGGACTGTCTCTTCGTCCGGAAACTGGGATTTTACTTTAAAAGCCCCTTCCAGTCCCCAGTCAAGGCGGCAGCCATCTTTTGTAATGGAGATGGTATCTTTCTCTTTCGCCTGTTTCTTAAAGCGGATCTTTAATTTTCCTTTTTCATTGGAAAACTCTTCCCCTTCCTCTGTAAGGCGGTTATCCATGTCCTCCCAGGCTCCGTCTTCCTTCTCATAGTGGACCGGCTCAAAATAAATCTGAGCAGTCACAGAATGATCCTGGTTTTCAAATACTTTTGTGTTTGCTGTTCGTCTTTCTTTTAATTCTTTTCTCTTCATATCGTGCATTCTCCTTTTTATTTTTTCTTCGGTAGCTCCTTGCACGATTATGATAGCAAACATTTATTCCTTTTAGAATAACATATATGTTAAATTTCGAATTTATTTTCTATTTTAAATCAAAAATCTCTCCTTCCGTGACAGAAAGCGCTTTTGCAATCTTCACGAGAGTCAGAATATTCATGGATACAACCCCATTTTCTATCCTCGAAAGATTTACTTCGGAAATATCCGCCAGTTCTGCCAGTTCCTTCTGAGACATCTTTCTGCTTTTTCGAAGTCTGTAAATTGTTTCTCCAATACGTATCAGTTCGCTTTTTTCCCCATTCATAAAAATCCCTCCTGTTTTCCCGGTATTATGCTATGGAACATTACGGAATAATTTCCTATAGCATAATAAAAAGCCGGGGAAAACCCTGCGTCTGCAGAATCTTATCCCCGGCTCTCCGCCTTAAATTTCTCATTTTTCTGCATCTCTGCGGTTCAAACGTATTTAATATCAGAACATATATCACAACGCACTTCGTACATCTGTTCTTTTTCATTATATTACCATACATTTGTTCCGTCAAGATGTTTTCTTATTTAATTTCCGGAATTTCGTATCCCCAGGATTCCCGGATTCCGTCCATCAGCTCCATTACCTGAACACTTTCCTCATGGGGCATCTCGGCACATTCCAGTTCGCCTTTTTCCATCGCCCGGGCGCAGGCTTCCACCTCATACTCATATCCACTTATCTGTTTCGGCGGGAAATATTCCGCCACTTCTTTATGCCCCTTATCAAACACACGGATTCTTTCCGGATTGTTAATGTTCGTTACCTCAATGTAGCCCTTTGAACCGAAAATCATTCCTTTTCTGTCTGTAGCTGCATAAGCGTTGCTCTGAAGTGTCGCCATTTTTCCGTCTTCGTATGTTATGGTAATGCTGTCTATCATGTCTACGCCGCCTTCAAAAACTGCCTGGGCTGTCACTTCTTTTATATTTGTTCCAAAAACCATGCGTGTAAAATTAATGGGGTATACGCTGAGGTCAAGAAGCGCGCCGCCTGCCAGCTCCGGTTTTTTAATACGCTCCACATGATTTATCACATATCCCAGATTTGCAGTAAGAGAAGTCACTTCCCCGATCACGCCGCTCGCCACAATATCATCTATCATTTTTCTGGAAGGCATATATCTTGTCCAGATTGCTTCTGTAAGCAAAAGACCTTTTTCTTTTGCCATATCAAAGACCTCTCTTGCCTGACGTGCATTTACGGTAAATGCTTTTTCACACAGCACGTTTTTTCCTGCTTCCAGACACATTTTGATATGTTTATAATGATGGGAATGGGGCGTTGCCACGTACACAAGCTGCACCTCTTTATCTGCCAGCATCTCCTCATAAGAACCATACGCCTTCTCAAAACCATATTTCTCTGCGAAATCCTGTGCCCTCTTTAAATCCCTTGCAGATACAGCATACGCTTCCACACAGTCCATTTCTTTAATGGTATTCGCCATTGTTACAGCAATGGTTCCTGCTCCTATAAAACCCATTTTTACCATAATAAACCCCCTCCTGTATTTTATTTCTCTGTAAACTCTACAACTGCATACGGCTTGCCGCTTTCATCATTTAAAAGCACCAGAACTTTTCCCTCTTCTCTGTGTACTGCCGGGAAAATCACATCGTGAAGCTTCGCCTGCTGCTTATATTCTGCTCTCATCTGCCCTACGTAAAAACCTTCCGGAAGGTAATCCTCAGCCATCTGTATGTACTGACAGTTATTTACATGATGATTTGTGTCAAGATGATGCTTCTGAACAGAAAAGCTCTGACCGTCTGTACATTCCTTTGGAATCGCGATTTTTCTCGGCGCATATTCCATATCCAGCTTTTCTTCCAGGTCATACCCACGCACGTCCTCTTCTGTCAGTTTTTCCGGAAGCCCTGTTGTCATGTTGATATTGCTCCAGTAAGTATTTGCCCAGGCGAGACGCTCGCCTTCTTCTGTCTCCATAACAAAGTTTCGCATTCCCAGAAAGCCCTTAAACTCATACGGAAAAGTGATGATTTTTACGTTTTCTCCAAGCTTCGGATAGCGGCTTACAACTACCTGCCAGGACGACAGGACCCAAACTCTGTTTCTCTCTTTTATAACTTTCATACCCTGCCCGATCGCTTCTGAATGAAAGGTGCTGCAGTCCTGAAAATAATTCAGGATTCCCGGCAGGGTCAGACAGGCATTTTCGCCTGTTTCACTGTATCTGATACGACTGTTGAAACTGTATTTCATTTTTTGCCTCCGTTTTTATTTTTATATAAACATTTAAAACATTTTCCTCTCTATTGCTTCTCTCTGCCTTTTCTGGAGCAAAAAGTCACCCACCACCTGATAAAACTCCCTCTGTTCCTCTGTCTCTGCTTCCAACATAAGCTGTAACGTATCTTCCGCGTCAAGACAAGCTATTTCTTCATAAATTTTTTCATATTTTTTCACATCGCACACAATGATACCCTCCTGTCAAAATTTCCTTGTATGTTATTTTTCTTTATTCCCCAACTGCCAGAATGCCACAGCGCTTGCAGCCGCTACATTCAGAGAATCTACCCCGTGGGACATGGGAATTTTCACTGTGTAATCGCAGTCTGCAATGGTAGAAGAAGCCAGTCCGTCCCCCTCTGTCCCGAGAATGATCGCCAGTCTGTCCTCTGCCATAAGCTCCGGATCATCAATCCCTACGGAATCATCTCTCAGAGCAAACGCCGCCGCTTTAAATCCCAGCTCGTGAAGAAGTTTTACCCCTTCCTGCTGCCATAAATCCTTTTCATTTTTCTTTGTTCCACAGGAAAGAAACGTCCACGGAATCTGGAAAACCGTTCCCATGCTCACACGGATCGCCCGCCTGTAAAGAGGGTTGCTGCAGTCCGGCGTCAATAAAACTGCATCTATATTTAATGCAGCGGCAGAACGGAAAATCGCCCCTATATTCGTAGGATTTACCACATTTTCCAATACGGCGATCCGTCTTGCCCCTTCGCAGACCGCTTCAACTGACGGAAGTTTCGGCCTGTACATGGCGCAGAGCATTCCTCTTGTAAGATTAAATCCTGTAAGCTGCGTTAATACGTCAAATTCCGCTGTATAAACAGGAATATCCCCACACCGCTCTATCAATTCTTTCCCTTCTCCGCCCACATGCCTTCTCTCCGCCAGAAAGGATACGGGAACACAGCCTGCGTCAAGCGCCCTCTCGATCACCTTGGGACTTTCCGCAATAAACATTCCCTTTTCCGGTTCATGGCGGTTCAAAAGCTGTCCTTCTGAAAGCCTTGCATATACGTCAAGCTCCGGCGCCATAAAATCTGTTATTTCTATAATATTTGACATTTATTCTCTCCTGTCGGCGTAAATCACAGTTCAATCACAAACTGCTCTTCTTTTACGCCGCTCTGTTTAATTTGCTTACCTCATCTATAAATTCTTTTAAATCATTGACGTAATGATATGGTTCATACTCTGCATATATCTCCGGGCTATCCAAAATTACAATTTGTACCCCATCTGCCCTGAGCGCTTCTAATACTCCCGGAAGACATCTAGCTTCATTAATTGTTTTAAATTGATATGCGAGACAACCCTGTTTATCAAAAACCTTTGCAATCACATAAATTTTTTTATCACCCATTATTTTCCTCCAAAATTTTCAGTTGTAACAGAAAATCCTCTTCTTTTTGTATACTTCCCGTCTCAAACATCTCGTATAACTTTTTTCCAATTTCTGGTTTTTTATATTTATATACATGTCTGTGACTCCACATATTAAAATAATAATCTTTTCCACACCATAACTGTATTTCTATTGGATAAGCTTTATTATCCCTTTGATAATATAAATGTATTGCTCTATAACCATCATCGATTTTCTTTCCGCTTCTCAAATCAACCACTCTGAAATACTCTGGAAATTCTGTTGGATAAGTTTCATATTTAAGTCGAAATCCCAGAACATCATTAAAACACTGCTTAAACCCTCCATTATTTTTTAATGTCTTTTCATATTTTCGTATAATAGAATCTTCACTTTTAAATCGTGATCCGATTAAATTTTCCTGAACCAAAACGTCTATATAACTGGCTCTGTATCTTCCAATATCTTCTAAAATTTCCTCCAGAGGTGTCTGACTTAATGATATTTGTTTCAGACTTCTTTTAAGCTGAGATTGATAAGAAAGGACGTCCAAAATTTCTTTAGATATAAATTTTTCCACATTCACTCCCCCATATAAAGCCAACCGGCGCGAATCACAGTTCAATCACAAACTGCTCTTCTTCCTTTAAATCCATTACTGTACAATCATTTGCATATGTACATTCCGGCAGAATAATCATTGCCTGCAGTTCTTTCTCATGTGCAGGAAGGGGCGCCAGATGCCAGATAGCAGTAGAAATCTTTACCAGCGTTCCTCTCGGCACAATAAATGCCTTTGTATATTCCGTTACAGGCGTACCGCCTGACGCCGGCGCAACATGAAGAATCATATCGTCATTTAAGGGAAGAATCATTTCCGGCGTCGTCGTGTGATATTCCACCTGTGTAATCTTCATTTCCTCCGGTTTCTTTACAAGAATCGGCGAAAATCCAATTCTTGTTGTATACGTCTCCGCAATTCTGTCCGGGAAAAATCTGTGAATTTCTCCGTTTAGTGAATAGCCCTGCGGCTCTGTCATCGAATAAAAATTTCCAAATGGCGCAAAAGTTTCTCTTGTTAATGGCTCTGCTTTTATTGTTCTCATATTTTTGTCTCCTTTTGTCTTAAATTTCTCTTTTAATTTTTACCTTATGACATTTTTTCCAGATATTCTCTCACTGCTTCTATAACTATGGTCGCTGATTCAAACAATTCTCTGCTACTTTCAAACTATCCTTTGCTTCCTGCAGACGATAAGCACTCAAATCCTTTTGTCTGTTATCCAATTTCAACACCTTCCTTTTTTACATTATCATAAAACGGCAACGCTCCGAGCCAATAATTAAAATGTTCCTCATTTTCCAACACAGGATTGATAACTATGCCATATTCCATTTCAAATTCAAACGCGACATCGAATATTTTATTCTCAATCTTCTCAATTTCCATATTAGAAAGCGACGTCAGAATCATAATATCTATATCTGAATTTTCCCGATAATCCCCACGGGCATAAGACCCATATACTATTATTTTTTTTAAGGTTTCTCCAAGAATTTTTTTACAATCTGCGAAAACTCCAATAAAATTCTCTGCTTTTCATTCATTTGTCTAACCCTCCTTTTCCATCCTGTTTTTATTATACCCCATTTATTTTCTCCTCACAACGAAAAAAGGTACCTTCTTCCGAAGATACCTCATTAAGCAGGGCTACAAGGATTCGAACCTTGAAATGACGGAGTCAGAGTCCGTTGCCTTACCGTTTGGCGATAGCCCTATGTGTTTTTGTTTTTTATTTCTTATCGCTCGCGACAAATGGTATTATATACTACCCTTATAAAAAAATCAACCCCTTTTTTTAATTTTTTTTATTTTTTTACGATTTTTTTTGCAGGAGATTGTGGTATAATGAAAAACAAACACAAATGCTGCCAAACAGCAAATATCTTAACCTTAATCAGAGGAGAAAAAGCATGAGAGCAAATAATCTTACCCTGCTCACAGATTTATATGAATTGACCATGATGCAGGGATATTTCAAAAACCCAACAGACCAGACGGTTATTTTTGATATGTTTTACCGCACCAATCCCTGCGGCGGCGGTTTCGCCATCTGCGCCGGTCTGGAACAGATGATTGATTATATTGAAAACTTAAGATTTACAAAAGAAGATGTGGAATACCTCCGAAGCCTTCATATTTTTGAAGAAGACTTTCTGGAATACTTAAGCAACTTCCGTTTCACAGGCGATATTTACGCCATTCCGGAAGGTACCGTAATTTTCCCAAGAGAGCCTATGGTAAAAGTAGTTGCTCCCATTATGGAAGCGCAGCTCGTAGAAACTGCTATTTTAAATATCATGAACCATCAGAGCCTGATCGCCACAAAAGCAGCACGCGTCTGCTATGCGGCAAAAGGCGACGGTGTAATGGAGTTTGGACTTCGACGCGCCCAGGGACCTGACGCCGGTATTTTCGGTGCACGCGCTGCTGTGATCGGCGGCTGCGTGGGAACATCCTGCGTTCTCACAGGACAGATGTTTGACGTACCGGTTCTGGGAACACACGCCCATTCCTGGATCATGAGTTTCCCGGACGAATATACTGCGTTTAAAACATATGCCAAGATGTATCCTGATTCCTGTACTCTTCTTGTTGATACTTACGATGTGCTGAAATCCGGTGTTCCAAACGCAATCCGTGTATTTGAGGAAATGCGCGAGGAAGGCATTGTTCCGAAAAAATACGGAATCCGCATCGACAGCGGCGATCTGGCCTACCTTTCCAAGGAAGCATATAAAATGCTCGCTGCCGCAGGTTTTGACGACGCTGTGATCTCTGCTTCCAGCGACCTCGACGAATACCTGATCGAAAGCCTGAAGGCTCAGGACGCAAAAATCAATTCCTGGGGCGTTGGCACACGCCTTATCACAGCGAATGACAACCCTGCCTTTGGCGGAGTATACAAGCTTGCCGCTGTAAAAGACAGCGCCGAAAGCGGCTTTGTCCCTAAAATCAAGCTTTCCGAAAACACAGAAAAGGTTACAAATCCGGGCGATAAGACGGTTTACCGTATCTACAGCAAAACAACAGGAAAAATCAAGGCGGACCTTATCTGTCTCACAGATGAAACACTGGATCCGGAAGAGACAATGGTGATCTTCGATCCTGTTGATACCTGGAAAAAAACAAAAATCCTCGGCGGAACATACGAACTTCGCGAGCTTCTTGTTCCTGTCATCAAGGACGGAAAACGCGTTTATACTTCTCCTTCTGTTATGGAGCTTCGTGAATACTGCCAGAAAGAGCAGAATACTCTCTGGGACGAATCAAGACGTTTTGTAAATCCGCAGAAAGTTTATGTAGACCTGTCGCAGAAGCTTTACGATATGAAAAAAGACCTTCTGGAAGAAATGAGTGAAAAATCATTAAGCGGCATATAAGCTTTTAAAAGTCATAAACCTCCTTTTCCCCTCATAGACATAAAAGGGAAAGGAGGTTTTTTATGGACAATCACACCTATATCCGGCTTATTAATAAAGAATATCCTCTTCCTGCCGGTTTTATTCCGGCAAAGCTTGTTGATTCCGGCATTCCATTTGACGCTCCGCCCGGCGATGAAAAACGGCTTTTAGAACCAAAGGCTGCGCGGGCAGCTCTCTCCCTTTTTCACGCAGCCCGCCGGGAAGGACTGAACCTCTATGGAATTTCCGGGTATCGTTCTTACTTTCGCCAGAAACAGCTTTTTACAGGAAGCCCTTATGTTGCGCCTCCCGGAACGAGCGAACATCAAAGCGGACTTGCTCTGGATCTTTCCTGTCCCTGTATCAACATGGAGCTTTCAGAGGAATTTGCTGAAACACCGGAAGGCATCTGGCTTGCCAGAAACGCCTCCCTTTACGGTTTTATCCTGCGGTATCCGAAAAACAAAGAACATATCACAGAATTTCCCTACGAGCCCTGGCATATCCGGTACGTGACAAAGCCGCTGGCAGCCTGGCTCTCTCTTACCGGAATGGCACTTGAGGAATATCACTCGCTTACGGAAGCTCTTTAATTTACTGCTCCATCTGGCGTCCCAGAAATCCTGCTGCCGTCTGTACAAGAAGACGTTCCGAATTTCCCATCACATCTTTTTCGCTTCTTCCCATAAGAATCACTGCTCCAATGGCATCTCCCGCACATATGATCGGCTGTACAGCCTGAGAATACAAATTCCCTGCCTGGTCTGACACCACAGGGATTTTTCCTTTCTCATTTCCATTTGCACAGATGCCTTCCCTGTCTCCGATCGCACCTTCCAGTTCCTTACTGATTTCTTTTCCCGCAAACTCCTTATTTCCCGGTCCTGCTGCCGCCACCACCTGATCATGATCTGTAATACATGCCACAAGACCGGTTGTCTGTGCCAGCGCTTCCGCGTATTCTTTCGCAAAAATACTCAGTTCCCCAATAGGAGAATATTTTTTCAATATGATCTGTCCCTCTCTGTCTGTAAAAATCTCAAGAGGCGTTCCCTCCTTTATCCGCAGTGTCCTTCTGATTTCCTTTGGAATTACAACTCTTCCCAGATCGTCAATCCTTCTTACTATTCCCGTTGCTTTCATAAAAAAATTCCTCCATCTACTGTACTTTCCGTTTGCTGTACTTTCCATTTATGGAAATAGTATCTGTAGATGGAGAAATTTTTATGCGCTTTTTTTAGTGATCTGCATAATGATATTTACAGGAAATAATATATACGTTCTTCTCGTCAATTTTATAAACCAGTCTGTCTTTCTCATTGATTCTCCGACTCCAAAATCCAGATAAATCACCTAACAGCGGTTCTGGTTTTCCAAGACCGGAATTTCCATTTCTACAGACATCTTCAATAAGTTTATTAATTTTTTTCAATGTTTTCTTATCTTCTGTTTGCCAGTAGATATAATCAGCCCAGGCGTTTTGAGTAAAAACTTTATTCATCTGCAGTAACCTCAACCAGTTCTTTCATTTGAAACAATCCGTCTTCCAGCTGTTTTTTAGATTCCATAAGCCATTTATAGTTAGTCTGATTTCCCATGAGATGCATATTTTCCATCATATTATTATATGTCTCTTCTGATAACATCACGATATTTTTATTTTTTTTGCGAGTGACAATAAGCGTTTCATAATCATCAGTGACTTTGTCCATACACTCCTTCATATTTCCTCTTAATTCCGTATAATTAACTGCTAACATAAAATTCACCTCCAAGTATAAACGTACAATTTTCTGTACTTATATTATAATATGCTGAAAGATACGCTGTCAATACAAACCTGTATTTCTTTCCGTTATTATTTCTTTTTTTCTTTATTATAACCCCTTCTGTATTCACAAAAATTCCCCCTTGCATTTTGGAATTTTTGTGTTATAGTATTCATATACTTAATATGTAGTTTTTAAAACTATATGAGAATATTTCCAGGAGGCGACTTACATGAAACTGAAATTAAAAGACCCGGGAAGCGCCATCACTCACGGCATCGCCATGCTACTTGCCATTGCAGGCGCTGCTCCTCTGATCGTAAAAGCTGCCAGAAGCAAAGATACCCTTCATATTGTGGCAATCAGCATTTTTATCCTTACCATGATCCTTCTTTATGCTGCAAGCACCCTTTATCACTCTGTCGATTCCACAGAAAAGGTAAACAGAAGACTTCGGAAAATGGACCATATGATGATTTTTATTATGATAGCCGGAAGCTACACACCTGTATGCCTCATCGCCCTTCATAACCGCACAGGATACGTTCTCTGCGCGCTTGTCTGGGCAGTTGCCATTGTCGGCATACTGTTAAAAGGACTTTGGATAAACTGTCCGAAATGGCTCTCCTCTGTTCTTTATATTGGAATGGGCTGGCTTTGTGTCCTTGCTTTTGTGCCTATTTTCCATTCCCTTCCAAGAGCAGGCTTTGGCTGGCTTCTCGCAGGCGGCATTATTTATACCATCGGCGGCATTATTTACGCATTAAAGCTTCCTATTTTTAATGCAGCGCACAAAAACTTCGGCTCACATGAAATTTTCCACGTATTCATTATGCTTGGGAGCGCCTGCCACTTTATTGTTATGTATTTCTTTGTGGCAGTTTTACCTTAAAACACAAGCGGATAAATTCTCTTTTTTCTCAAAAAAACCACCGAATCCGGTGGTTTTTGGTTTTTGACGTATTTCCAAAAAAGTGTTACACTTAATCTTAAACTTATACTAAGGAAGGTGATTATTCATGTCTTCTCGTTCGCGTGAACGTTCTGAAGAATTATTAGAAAAGCGTATTTTGCTGCTTTCATTTCTCTCTGGGGTCGGTTTCGTTATAGTCGAATTAATTTACGCTATATACAGCCATTCCCAGTCTACCTTAATGGACGCGCTATATGACGCTTCTGAGCTGGTTTTCATTATCCTGCTCTTATTTTTAACGCCGCTGTTTCATCGCCCTATTTCAGAAAAACACCCTTATGGTTTTTTTCAGGTAGAATCTTTTTTTATCTTAATCAAAAACATTATGATGACCTCTGTAACTGTCAGCGTCCTGACAAGCGTTATTGAAAAACTCCTTTCTGGAGGCAACGCAATTGACAAAGGACAAGTTTCTCTTTTCCAGCTCATGCTTGGTCTTGCCAGTTTGATCATTCTTCTGATCATGAAATGGATGAGCCGCAAAATTTCCTCGCCTACTGTAAAAGCCGAAATACTTGGCTGGAAGCTGGATGTAGCATACAGTCTCGGAATGTCTTTGGCGTTTTTTATCGCTGTACAGCTGCAGAATACGTCCCTGGGATTTCTTTCCCCGTATTTTGACCAGATTATTGCCATTGTCGTTATGATTTTTATGGTTCCTGAAACCATTAAAATGCTGGTATCTGCATTCAGAGAACTTTTCCTGTTTTCTCCGGAACAGAAGACAGTTGACAGAATCAAAGAAATCTCCGGAAAAATCCTGGAAAACTATTCCTTTACACCCGTTTTCTATGATATTTCCAGAACAGGACGAAAGATGTGGGTATCCATTTACTTCCAGGTTGAAATGGATTCCATATGTGTAAAATATATTCAGGAAGCAAATAAGTCTCTAAATGAAAAGATTTCACAGGAATTCCCTGATGCTTCCTGTGAAATCATTCTTGACACTCATTAATGTTTATTTATCTTAATAACAGCAATTCCATATGGCGAAAGCTTTTCCATACTCTCTCCATAGAGAGCTTCCGCCTCTCCCTCCGGGAGGGGAAGACTTACTTCCTCTTTTCCCCAGTTCTGGTAAATATAGAAACGCTCCTTTTCTGTCTCTCTTGAAGTCACTTCAAGTCCCTCTGGAATATCTTCTTTAATTCCGCAGGAAATTCCACTCTCTTTCACAATCTTCTTTAAGAAGTCTTCCTGAAATCCCTGTTCTGCATCAGCCGCAACATACCAGGCTTTGCCTTTTCCATAAGTATTTACAGTAAGAGCCGGATAACCTGCATAAAAGTCGCTTCCGTATGTCATAACAGTCTTTGCTCCGCGAATCTCTACAAGGTCACAGAGATATTTGCAGGAGTATGTTTTCTCCATTCTCAGAGCATTTCCCTCAACAGGCACAAGAGAATTTTCTTCCCAGTCATATAGACCGTCAATCTCTGTACTGCGGATTCCAAGTACGTCCATCAGTCCGTGAGGCACGCCTCCAAGGAAACATTTATCTGTATCATCTACGATTCCGGACCAGTAGGTGACAATAAAAATACCGCCGTCTTCCACAAATTTCCGCACTTTTTCCTCAAATCCGTCACGGAACATATAACACATAGGCGCTGCAAAAATTTTGTAGCCGGAAAGGTCGCATGTCATATCTACAAGGTCTACATTCAGTCCAAGTTTACGGAATCCTTTGTAATACTTTAACTGTGCCTCTCTGTAATGAAGCCCTTTATTTCTCGGTCCCTGGCTGTCCTCCATTGCCCACTGGCTGTCCCAGTCATAAAGGAGCGCAGCCTGACTTTTTACTTCGCTTCCCGCAAGAACCGAAATTTCTTTTAAAGTTTTCCCAACCTTGCTTACCTCACGGAACACTCTTGTATCGTTTCCGCCGTAATGGTCGATAATCGCCCCGTGAAACTTCTCGGAAGCGCCTCTGCTCTGGCGAACCTGGAAGTAAAGAGCTCCTTCGCCTCCGTGGGCAATTGCCTGCATGGACTGGGCAAATAATACCCCCGGTTTTTTCAGCTTGCTCACACTCTGCCAGTTTGTAGAGGTAGGACATGACTCCATCTGGAAAAACGGTTTTTTCTTGAGAGAGCGCATCAGATCATGGCACATTCCGTTTTCATAGGCAGTCTCGATTACGTCCTGCTTATGCCATGTAGGATATGTATCCCAGGAAACAACATCAATTTCTTTTGCAAGCTCAAAGTAATTTAATCCGTCGAAATAGTACATGAGGTTTGCAGTTGCAGGAAGCTCGCTTCCTCCGTCTCGAAGAGCCTGTATTTCATGATGAATGAAATCTGCCGTCTGATGAGTCACAAATCGTTTCCAGTCAAGATTTAACGCATGAAGCTGTGTCTCGCCAATGGGAGACGGGCTTTCAATCTGCTCAAAGCTGTTATATGTATGGCTCCAGAAGGTTGTACACCATTTATCATTTAAGTTTTCAATGGTGCCATATTTCTCCTTCAGCCAGTTACGGAATGCTTCCTGACAAAGGGGACAGTGGCACTCTCCGCCAAATTCATTTGAAATATGCCACATAATCACTGCCGGATGATTTCCGAAACGCTCTGCCAGCTTTCTGTTTATGATTGCTGTTTTTTCCCTGTAAACAGGAGAGGTATAGCAGTGATTATGGCGAAATCCGTAAAGCGCTCTTTTTCTCTCACCATCAACTCTCAGTACCTCCGGATATTTGTCAGCCAGCCATTTTGGTCTTGAAGCGGACGGAGTTGCAAGAATTACGGAAATTCCTCTTTCATAAAGCTTATTGATAATATTCTCCAGCCATTCAAAATGGAAAACACCTTCCTCCGGCTCCAGAGTTGACCAGGAAAAAATCCCAAGGCTTACCACATTACAGCCGGATTCCTCCAGCATATCCAGATCCTTCTCAAGAATATCCGGTCTGTTCAGCCATTGCTCCGGATTGTAATCGCCTCCGTGAAGAAGCCTGTTTGTCTTAAAATCCATAGAAACCTCCTGTATTCACATAATTTCAAATATATTTTCTTTAACCGGCTGTATTTTAACAGATTTTACTTCCCCCACTGCTGTTTTCAGCATTTCCATACGGCCTGCCATTGTGGAAGATACATTCACGCTCTGGTCTTCTTTTCTCGGCGTAATAAGAAGTGTAAACTCCCTTCCCATCTCTGGTGTCCATACTTCTTTCAGACCAATTTCCCAGACAGCCTCATTGCAGAAATTATCAGATACCATATCTCCGTCAATAAATACATATCCAATATCTCCTGTATAGGAGATTTGAATACGTGCATCTTTATATTCTTCATAATTTTCCGGTATATGAAATGTATACCTGTATGGACCGCATTTCTGAAGCTTTAATTCCTCTGCCGGAATATATTCTGAAAACTGAACACCTTTAAAAATTCCCTCCTGTACTTTCGATATATTTGTATTTTCTCCTGCATATTTCAGTTCTGCTGCCGGATACATCATAAGCTTTACAGTAGATTTTTCTTCCGCGTTTTCCAGGTGAATTTTTTCTCCGTCATACATAAACGGCACATTGCAAAGCACAGTTGTCTTTTTTCCCTCTCTCTGGATTTCATAAAACTGGAGACTCTGCTCTCTTGTAAGAGTCACAATTTCCACATCGCCGTATTTTCCTGAAATTGTATAGGAGGACATTTTTCCTTTTTCCGGAACAATGCGAATCTCCTCTTCCTGCGTTTCTCTTCCGTTAAGCGCATTCACTGTTTTTCCGTCCCACACATACTCTGCATTCATTCCGTCCGGAACAAAGAAAAAGTATACTGTTTTTCCATTTTCACGGACAATAGACAGCGGCTGTGCCTTTGCATAAACGAGACGGATTCCTTCCACATCAAGCCCAAACGGAAGAATGGCTTCCTCTCCTGCTGCCAGAGAAATCTCCGAAATCTCAATCTTTCCATTTTTTGTTTCCAGACAGATTCTTTCTCCTTCTTTATCTTTGCATGTTACATGATCCTGATAATTATTTAAAAATACAAAGCCTGATTTTCCATCTGTGCGGACAGAATAGCGAAGCGTCTCTATATCTTCCGGTTTTATGTCTTCCGCACCTTCCGGAAGAACCGTCACAAGTCTGCAAAGAAAATCAGAATAATTGGAGGCAAACGTATGGAGCGCTTTTAATCGGTAAAAGCTTGGGCGAAGCTGTCCGTATTCGCCAATAGCAGCCTGATAATCATAAGAAATTTTCGGACACTGGCACTCGTTAAGAAACGGGGTTTTTTCGCCTTTTGGATTGCTTCCGCCCCGGAACATATAATAACCAAGGAAGTTACAGCCGCCTGCCATTTTAATATTTGCCATAGCGTCTACGCTCTCATAAGGAAGCTGGAAGCGATAATAATAATAACAGGACATTCCGCCTCCCATTTCACAGCAGGCATACGGCATACTTTCCGGTTCATACTCCGGTTCAAAATTATATGTTTTTGGAATCTCATTGTTATGATTATCACGGTAAATATATTCCGGAGTTGCAGGGTGTTCTCCTCTGTAATCATAGAAAATCCACGGCCAGAATGCGTATCCGCCCCACAGAGGCATCATTTCCGATGCGTCCATAGCAGCCCCTCCCCATCCTGTACTTGTATAAAACGGCGTCAGGATTCCTTCTTCCTGTGCCAGTCGTTTTAATGCGTGAAGATATTTGGGTCCTTCTGAACCTCCCGGCGTCCATTCATTTGCCACGCCTGTAGTAATTTCCCAGGGCGCTGCAGAGTGCATATATTCATTGTCAAGCTGTGTTCCAATAATCGGCCCGCCATCTTTAAAATATAACCCCTGAAGCTGCATTCCAAGCTGATGATACAGCCTTTTTACATATGCGAGAAACCTTTCATCAAGACTTCTGACTTCAAAAGGCTTTCCGTAAAGCCAGTCAGGAAGGCCGCCGTTTCTTACTTCTCCGTGATCAAACGGTCCGATTCTCACAATCACATACATTCCATGTTTTTTGCAAAGCTCAACAAATTTTCTCAGATTCCTGTTTCCGTCAAACCGGAAAACGCCCTCCTGCTCTTCATGGTGAATCCAGAATACATATGTAGATACTATATTGATTCCACACATCTTCATTTTTAATATCGTATCTTCCCACTGACTCTCATGAACTCTTGCATAATGGCACTCCCCGGCAATTCCAAAGAACGGAGTCCCATTTTCCTCCAGATAGTAATTTGTAAATCCTATCGTTCCCTGAGGACCTTCGCCGAAAAAATTTTTTCCCAAAGAATAAATTTCTTTTTCTTTTATCTTAGAGACATCAATATAATTCTGCATCACACTTCTCCTTGTATCTGTTCAGAAAATCATCCCTTTACTGCACCTGCTGATAAGCCTTTAATAAAATATTTAGAACCAATTGCAAAAATAATCAAAATAGGCATAACAGAAATGGTAAGGGCTGCGCCTCTTGCTCCCCAGTCCTGAGTATACGCAGTTGCCAGAGTTTGAATTCCCAGCGGAATCGTAAATTTATTACTGTCTGTAAGAACGGTACTCGGCATCAGGAAATTATTCCATGACCACAGGAAAATCAGCATGAACAAAGTTCCGAGCGCCGGTTTCATCATCGGCAGGGCAATGCTGGAAAATGTACGTATTTCTCCGGAACCGTCAATTCTGGCACTTTCTATCAATTCCTTTGGAAGAGAACTGGAAAGATACTGTACAATAAAAAATACTCCATATGCGCTGGCTCCCCATGTGAGGATCAACGGCCAGTGTGTATTTACAAGATGAAGATTTCTCATCTCGATTGTATATCCAAGAAGCCCGATCTGCGCCGGAATCATCATACTTGCCACAATAAAAGTTTTCAGGAAATTTTTTGCCTTAAACTGATAAATGGTAAGTCCGTACGCAGTCATAGCGCTGATCAGTACGCTCAAAACAGCTGAGAGCGTCGCTGTATAAATGGTATTCCAGTAATACTTTAAAAATCCGCCGGAAATAATAGTCTGAAGATTTTCTATCAGCTTATTTCCAAAGGTAAAAATATCTACGTTATAAATTTCCGTTGTACTGTGTGTTCCCATTGAAACAATAAAATAAAAGGGAATCACAGAAATGATACTGATAATGATAAGCGGAATTAAAAACAGGCTGTTTTTTACTTTTCTTTTCATGCTTCCCTCTCCTTTTTGTTAATAACTTTAGAAACAATAAGACTGACTACAAGTACCACCACAAAAATTCCATAAGATACAGCCGCTCCATATCCAAGCCTTGTAGAACTCTTAAATGTCTGATCAAAGAAATACATCATGGCAGTCATACAGGAACGTCCCGGTCCTCCCATGCTGTTTCCCTGTTGTGTGCTGAAAAGAAGATACGGCTCATCAAAAAGCTGGAATCCGCTGATAATGCTTGTAAGCACAAGGAAAATCGTCATAGGGCGAAGGTATGGGATTGTAATATGCCGGAATACCTGCCACTTATTTGCACCGTCCACCATAGCAGCTTCGGAAACATCTTCCGGTATTGTAGAAAGTGCGGCAAGATAAATCAGGAGATAATATCCCAGATTTTTCCATACAATTAAGAGAATGACAACAATTCTCGCTGTAAGAGGACTTCCAAGCCAGTTGATGCCTTCCTCAATAATTCCCACATCTAAAAGAACTTTATTTATAATTCCCGTTGACCAGTCAAACAGAAAAGAAAAAATCACACCGATTGCAACAGGCGTTGTAATATAAGGCAGTACATTTACTGTCTGGAAAAAACGCGATGATTTTTTCAGTTTATAAAGAAGCACTGCAAGTACAAGTCCACCGATAATCAGAAGCGGAATGTATATGATCATAAAAAGAAACGTATTTCCAAGCGCCTTATAAAACAGCTTATCCTTTGTAATCAGTCTTACATAGTTTGCCAGCCCCACAAAATGTCGATTTGCAGCTCCTGCCACACTGTCCCAGTCCGTAAGACTGATTACAAAAGAATAGATTGTCGGATAAATAAAAAACATAAAATAAAACGCAAAATACGGCAGCATAAATATAAACGGCCACTTTGAAAGAGTTTTTTGTTTTTTCCTCATAATTTCCCTCCTTTGAACCTGTAAGGGTGCTGTCTTATGCAGCACCCTCATTTTTGTACGATATTATTTGATTGTATAATCCGGCAGCTTCATTTCCAGTTCTTCTTTCAGATAGTCCATAGCGTCCTCTGCCGTCATACTGGAATCGTTATTTAATGCAGTTGTCACAAGATTAAGTGTTTCATGAATAATATTATCATCAAGGTTCATAGGACGTGTCTCAATATTCGGAATAATTTCATCTAAGAAATATGCGCCCAGATCCTGATCTCCAAACCATTTGCTCTTCCAGACTTTAAGTTCCGGGTTTTCTTCATATGGCGCTTTCGCAGATGTTAAATATCCGATTTTGTTTAATACCTCTGCGCCCTCTGTGGAAAGTGTTGCAAATTTAATAAACTCCCATGCAAGTCTCTTATCCTTGCATGTCTTTGTAATACCCATTGTAGTTCCGCCCCAGCTTATATTTCCTTCCGGAGCATTCATAAGACCCCAGTGTCCGGTGCTTTCTCCTTCCGGGTCATTCGGCTCAATCGTAAACGGAACAGACCAGGTTGCACAGCCTGCAAATATATGGGTATCTTCTCCGAAAGAAGCATACCACGGCGCACTCCAGGCTTCCAGCTTATCTACGATTCCCGCATCGCGGAACTGACATGCAAGATCTAAAGAACGCTGCAGACTTTCTGTCGCATTAATTGTATTTCCATCAATCCAGGAAACTGCACCCTGTTCTCTGATAAACTGCTGTGCGTCCGCAATTCCCGGCCACATATAAACTTTTCCGTCGCTCTTTTCCAGTACCTCTTTGCCTTTCTCAATAAAGGATTCCCAGGTAGGGAACATAGCTTCCAGTTCCTTCGGATCGTCTGTTCCAAGATATTCTTTTGCAAGATCTTTTCTGTAAGCAATTCCGGCAGGACTCAAACACTGCTCAATTCCACACACAGCTCCTTTTGAATTTACCATTTTGGGGTGAAGATAATCATACACCTCATTAATGTCAAAATTATACGGCGCTGCTGATAAATCCTCCCACATATCAAGTTCAAATACTTTCGCTCTAGAATCAATGATCGCCCACCCAATATCCGGAAGTTCTGTTCCCGTTGCAAGAGCTGTCTGGTATTTCTGGAGAGAATCTCCATTTGCCATTGGCGTATACTCAAATTTTACATTAGGATATTTTTCATTGAAAGCTTTTGTAATCGCTTCAAAATAAGGGTCGTCCCACCCCCACATCGTAAGAGTTCCCTCATAGTCCTCCGGAAGAGGTTCGCTGTAATCCTCTGCATCTTCTGCATAAACCAGAGTGCTTCCTCCTGCTCCAAATGTTGTTGCTGCCACAGCTGCTGTCATCATCAGCGCCATGATTTTTTTCGTTCTTTTCTTCATAAATGAAACGCTCCCTCCGTTTAAGATGGTCTTACTTTAACATTCTCCGGCGTTTCTTCCCATACGGTAATCTTTAGTTTCTGTTTAAATTTTATAGGGCAGATGTAAAGTTACTTTTGTTCCTCTTTCCGGAAGTCTTGTAATCCACATTCCATAAGGTTCTCCGTAAAGATAAGAAATCCTGTCTCTCACATTGCTGATACCAATATGCTTCCTTCCGTTTTTCTCATATATCAGCTCTTCTCCCTGTTCAAAAGCCGCCAGTCTTTCAGCGGAAATGCCTTCCCCATTATCTTCTACCTCAATACAGAGAAAATCTTCCTTTTTATAAATACTGACTTTGATGACACCCTGTTCTTCCAATGGTAAAATACCGTGAAGGATCCCATTCTCTACAAGAGGCTGAATAATAGTCTTCGGAACAAGACACTTCTTTAGATTTTCTTCACATTTTATTACAGCCTCAAATACGTCCGGATAACGGTATTTCTGAATATCAAGATAACATTGTGTAAGCATAAGTTCTTTTTCCACGGTTGTCTCTATATTTTTTTCTCCGAGGCGCATTGTCTCCTGCAGGCTGAAAATAAGAGAATTTGTAATTTTTACAACCTCCTTATTTTTTCCTGCTGCCGACAGATATACAACTGTATTCAGCACATTATAAAGATAATGGGGATTAATCTGGGAAAGCATAATATCAAATTCCATGTCTTTTGTTCGCTTTTCGAAAAGACGCTGATTGTCAATGCCTCTTTGAATTTCCTCCACCATATCGTTATAGCACTGATACAAAACCTGAATTTCATCTCCCGTATGAACCATTTCCTGAACATGAAGCTTATTATAATGTGTTTTTTCCATTCTTCTTGAAAGAACTGTCAACGGACGTATAATCTGCTCCATAAGTCTTGATGTAGTGAGCAAAATGGCTAAAATAGAAATTACAAAAGACAGGCTGAAAAAGATAAATACAAACCGGCACCTCTGCCATAAATAGGCCGGCGTAATCATGACATACAGCTTCCAGCCGGAATTTCCCACATTGTTGCATATAAAGTAATTTCCCTCTGCCTTGGAAGTACCTTCTTCTATTTCATTTTTCTGATTTTTTACGATCCTGCTGATTTCCCCTTCCTGATTTCCTTCATACAAAACTTCGTTATTATTTCCCATAAGACAGATATTTTCCTGATTTTCTCCATAAGCTTCTACCTGATTCAGAAAATATTCAAGATAAATTTCAAGATAAAGCGTTCCCTGTTCTTCTCCAAATTGAAACTTATTGTACATAGGACTTCCAAAACAAATAACCGGTTTTGAAATCCAGTTGTCAACCCCATAATATGGCGAAGAAAACATTTCCGTTCTGCTTCCTGTATAGTTTTGCAGCTCTCTTATTTTCAGTTTTTCTTCCATATATTCTTCTGCTGAAAGCGGACCTGTACTGCAGTATTTTTCCCCGTCCGCCAAAATTACAAAAGAACCTGCTATGTATGTTCGCAGACTGTTGTAAAACACAAGCCTGTCAGACATCTCATTTTCCTTTTTTACCTTATCAAAGGCTGCACTTTCTGTTTTTTTAATATTCAGTACATTCTGTAAATCCTCGTCTGCTATAATCCCTGACGCGAAATTTTGAATATCTTCTATCATAAATTCAAGCTGGCTTACAACCTGTTCTAATCCTGCCTTCTCCTCTTCGATTACCTGTTTTCGCAGAATTTTTTCAAAATATACATAGCTTATTACGGTACTGAATATCATGGAAACAGACAGAACAAGAAAAAGAGTTTTTAAAATCCTGCTTTTTAATGATTTCTTTCTTATATATCTTTTCTCCATTTTTTATACTCCTGAGGCTTCATTCCTACGTTTTTAATAAATATCTGGCTGAAATACTGGCTTGTCTTATATCCTACCATCTCTGCCACTTCTGATACATTCTTATCACCCTGACTTAAAAGACGCTTTGCCTCCTCTATACGAAGAGCTGTAAGATACTTTAAAAATGTAGTTCCTGTTTCTTTTCGGAAAATCTGCCCAAGATATACACCGTTCATCTGAAATTCTTCTCCCAGAGATTCAAGACTGATTTCCTTACAGTAATTCTTTTTTATATACCGCATCATATCAACCACAATACCGGAATATTTTTTCTCCGTTCTTTCCTGTATTGTCTCAGAAATATCATTCATTCTGTTTATATAATAACGTTCTATATCAGGAAGCTTATATCCCTTTTCTTCTTTTTCAAGCGGTGTAATTCCATGTTTGTCTTCCAGCTCTTTCACCAGATTATCGAGTACAAAAAGAAGATCTCTGAATCCCCTTAAATTTTCTCTCGGGTATCTTACAAGCTCGAATAAATAAGAAATAAAATCCTCTGTCCTTCGTCCTTCAAAAATAATACTGCGAAGTTCTTTTTCCTGTTCATTCCAGGATATTTTTTCCTCTGTTCCCGCTTCTTCCATACGCTCTAACGCATAAATACATCTCGGTTTCCAGAAAACAGAATAGTGTATCATTCTTGACATTTTTTGAAATACACTGCTTATTTCCGTTCTCGCAATTTCATTACTGTAAATAATATTAAAAGAACTGTTCTCCTCTTCGTTAAGAGCAGCCGCGATTCTCTTCGCCATACTCTCGATTTTATTTGTGAGTTCATAACGGCTGGTGATATTTCCTATTTTATAAAGAATAATACTGTTGCCTGAAGTCAGCCTTACGTCAGCCACATAAGAAATCTCTTCTTCTGTGTCCTCCGAACTTCTCTGAAGAATTTCTCTTTCCTCATCAGTCCAGGACAGTTCCCGGAAAACTCCATTATAAAAAACAGGATTTTTATTAACCAAAATTAAAAAGAATCGATTTCCCAGTTCTTTTTCTTCCACTTCTGTTACATCTTCCATATTATAAATCAACTGTTTTGCAAAATACTTCTGATAAATCTTCTTTTTTCTTCCGCTGTCTTTCAGACGCTCTTTCGCTTTTTCCAGCTCTTCCCTAAGCTTTTCTTCGCATAACTCATGCTTTAAAAGATAATTGGAAACCCCATATTCAAAACCTTTCTGAGCATATTCAAAATCCCGATAAGCAGAAAGAAGTATCACCACCACATCTGCATTTTTCTCTTTCAGCCGCTTTGTCAGCTCCAGCCCGTCCATTCCTGTCATTTTTATATCTGAAATTACTATATCCGGCTTTTCTTTTTCATATATCTCCAATGCTTTTTTTCCGCTGCGGGCATGTCCCACTACATAAAAGCCCTCGTCCTCCCAGGAAATCATGTTCTGTAAATAATCCATTGCCATCACTTCATCGTCTACAAATAATACCTTTATCATAATCTCCCACCTCTCTTATTTTACTCTTTCTTAAAAATATCATATTTTTTCTTTCTTTTCCTGACAGGAATTTATAGATTTTGTTCAAATTCTTTAGAAAAGCTCCATCAACTCCAGCTTTTTCCCTCTGGGCATCTGTTTGATCTCATATTCCCTTCTCATAGCCTCCTCCTTCGTTGCAAATCCTTCATAATACACAAGGGTTACCGGTCTTTTTGATTTTGTATATTTTGCCCCTGCTTTGCCGCCGTTATGCGCTTTTATCCTTCGCTCCAAACAGTTTGTCCAGCCTGTATACAGGCTTCCGTCTGCACAGCATACTATATATGTGTAATTCATTCTTCTGTTCTCCTGAATCTTTTTTATCTCAGTTCCCACTCCCATATGTAAGAACAGCCGTCTCTCCTTATATTCAGACAGCCGTTCCTGAAACTTTCTATGAAAAGCAGTCAGCCAAAACTCGTATTTTTACAAAATTATAGACATTACGGAGTAATTTCCTGTAGCATAAAAAGCAGAAAGCAGGCGGCTGAAACGCTGACTGCGAATTTTCTTACCCACCTGCTTTATTATACGTAGATTTTTTTGTTTTGTGAATGCCTTACGGAAGATAAGCAATCGGATCAATCGGTTTTCCGTCTTTTTTCATCGCAAAATAAAGATTGCTTCCCTCTTCACTGTAATATTTTGTCGGTGCATTCACATACCCGATAATCGCACCTTTCTTTACAGTATCGCCTTCTGATACGTTCAAATCCTTTAACTGTCCGTAAACAGCCTGATACCCATTACCAAGCTCCATTGTTACCGTTGTACCTGTTTTCGCCGTTTCTTCCACAGAATAAACCGTTCCGTTTACAGCAGACATAACAGGAGCTCCCTCATCTGCCTGCACTGCGATTGCAGGACTTAAACGGTACTGGTCGAGGGTGGGAAAATATACAGTGGAATCCATGCTGTAATCCACAAGAATATTTCCGTGAATGGGCCATTCCATTAATGTTTCTTCAGAAAAATTTACTTCTGGAAGGTTTAATGGTGCTGCCTGTGGATTCGCTGCCGTTTCTATCGGTGTCTTCTCCGTCAGTTCTTCTGTTTCTTTCGTTTCTGCAGACTCTCCGGACTTCTCCATACTTGCTTTTACCTGGCTGGTATCCGCATCTACCAGAACTTCCTCCTGTTCTTTTATCTCTTCTGAGCTCTGCGGTTCTGTGTTCTCTTCTTTTTCTGCTTTTTCTTTTACATCTTCATACATAATTTCTTCTTTTGAGGAAGATGTACCAATCTGGTAAACTGTGATTCCCAGCGCTGCCATTACTGCCAGAACTGCTCCGTTTAAGATTATTTTTGCTTTTTTGTTGTTCATCATATTCCCTTCACCTCTGCTTATATTCTCTGTAACTGTCCGGTTTGTCCGCAGCTACTACTATGTTTCTGTATCTATAGGGTGTCCAGAATATGGTTGTTTATTCACGCATTAAAAAAGTTTATGTATGTTTTCCTGATTCATTTCCGGAAAATACGCAGTCAGGATTTCCTTATAATTTTTCCCTTCTTTTGCCAGTTCATTTCCTCCATACTGAGAAAATCCAAGCCCATGCCCCTTTCCCCGGCACAAAAAACGAATCTTCCCATTCAATTTCTGCACAGTAAAATCAGCTGAAGAAAGCCTCATTCCACGACGGAATCCTTCTCCCTCCAAAAGATTTCCATCCGCCTCAATACTCTGCACATATCCGGCGCTGTCTCTTTCTTCTATTTCAAATTCCCGGGGAAGCTGTCCTTCCTCTATGTATACGCTGGAAAGATAATCCGGGGAATCTCTGTCAGCATTACTGTCTACTGATTTCAGATATGTAAATTCCTGATCCCTGAAAACCTCCTCTCCGCTTCTTGTCTTTCCACTGCTAATCTCATGATAAGGAACTGGTTTCAATTCACCATTCCATAGCAGCACTATATTTTCTGTATCTTTTACTGCATCGATAAAGACTTTTTCTACTGTTCTTCTCGTTTTTCCCTGTTCTTTTAAAATATCATAAAGACTTTCTCCTTCTTTTATTCTTCTGTAAAGATTCGTTCTTGCAATAACAGCCTGCGCTTTTAGAGTTTCTTCTTCTTTGTCTGCTTCTATCTCCTCTGACAAAATAAAAGGAAGGCAGTCTTCTGCCTTCGGAATCCGATTCATCAGGGCAATTTCTTTTCCCTGAAATCCTATTACGGCAAAATAGGGTATTAAAAGAAGAGCCGCAGCTCTCCAGAATAAAAAAGAGATTTGATGTTTCATATCCTGCAAATCCTGCTTTTTTCCCTATTATATGCCTTTTTTTCAAGATGTATGCAGCGCTGTACTCTTAAGGCGGAGATTCGCCCTCTTCCTCCAAACATGGCACTCTGATTCTACAGAGTTCTTTCTGCATTGAAAATTTTGCTGTCACATTATTTTTCTGCAATGTCTCCTGTTTCCGAAACTCTTCCTTTACTATATGCTTCACTTTATTCGTATTTTCGCTTCCTTTTCCTGAAAATTCATTTACACAAAAGTTTTCCACATCGTTTTCATTATTTACAGAAAGATTTCCACTGTTTCCACAGACTGAAGCTGTTAAAAGAACTTCTTCTCCTCTTTTACTTCCTACCGAAAGAAGATTTATCACAAAGCAGATAAACGCTGTAATTGCCTGACAAAAGCTATCTTTTAAACTCTTCATAAGAATCCTCCTTTTTTTTTACAGCCTGTCCAATAAAGAAGTGCGCATCTTCCATATCTTTCTTAGCTACTATTATTTTATGCTGTAATTTAAAAAGTAGAACCTCTGAATATCAAAAAATCTGACAAACAAAAAACTGGAAACCATTAAGATTTCCAGTGAAAATGAAGCATCGGGGATTCGAACCCCGGACAACTTGATTAAAAGTCAAGTGCTC
>SAMEA3387506__coassemble_892_pt1 | contig 33029 bp, 29 predicted proteins | sample SAMEA3387506__metabat2_high_PE_036 | metagenome-assembled genome bin SAMEA3387506 (sample SAMEA3387506) | Felis catus | biome: Faeces | place: United Kingdom | collected 2012 | reverse complement strand
ATCATTTTGGTGCAAGCGTGATTCATGGGCAGCGTAGCAATATTTTGCGCTTACGCTAATGAAAATCTTTCAGGTAAAACAGTAACATTTATTCCGACTGCTGCATTACCAGACAAGCTAGATTTTCATGTGGAATATAGCAAAGAATTATTACAAAAGATGGGACTTATTGTTGATGAATTGGAAATTTCTACAGCTGCTTATTCACATATAGTAAACAAATTAAAGAATAACGATTATATTTATGTTACTGGGGGAAATACGTTTTTTTTTGCTTCAGGAAATGAACAGATCAGGTGCAGGAGATTTGATTAAAAAGCAAATCAATGCAGGAAAATTATTTATAGGTGAATCTGCTGGTGCAATTTTGTTAGCGCCTGATATTGAATATGTAAAAGATACAGATGATCCTCTTGTAGCGCCGCAATTAAAAACATTTGAAGCATTGAATATTATAGACTTTTATCCTGTGCCACACTATAAAGATGATTTGCTGAAGGAAATTGTGGAAATGACCATTTCAAAATATGGTACAGCATTGTCGCTTGTTCCATTCCGTAATTCACAGTCTATACTTGTTATGGGGAAAGAGAAGCAAATTGTTTCAGAAAAAAGTGATATTAAGTTTTGACTTAAAGAGTGATTTAGCAAGATAAGTTTGTAGTGAAAAAGCAGTTAGTCGAACGTTTGTGTTTTTTCTTCTTTCCATCTATGTACTTTTAAAAAGTGTTTTGCTATAATGTGATAAGAATAAAGTTAATTTGTTTGTATTAACGGTAATTTGTTTTTTAATAATGGACGGAAGAAGAAAAATTTATGGGTCATTTTGAAATAATATCAGAATACAACTCTGATGGATTCTGATATTGTGGCAAATTCAATGAGCTTTCTGATAATATAGTGGAATACTTGTAGATTATAGCGTTTAGATATTAAAAAAACAGATATTTAGTTGCTTTTTGTGTTGTATATTACGGGTTTTATGGACAAAATAGCAGAAAATATATTAATTGAATAAATATAGATTATATCCAGAATATAAGTATTTTTATGGTGAAAAGGAGGTTTAAGGGAATGGAGAGAAGTTATATTTGGCAGGCTGAATATGGTAAAAGAACACATTTAAGATCAATATTTAAGCAATTATTAAAAGAACAAGATGCTTCGTCGTTGGAAATGTTAGCAATTTTTGTTAATAATAATCCATATAATTTAGAGTTTTTTGTTGCTATATTTTATGATGTTCCACGACAAAATCATATAGAGAAGATGATAGAATTATTTGAAAAGGCTGATTTGATTTTGCGAAATGATTTAACCTCTTTATTATTGATTCAAGAAATGAGGAGTAGGAGATTTAATTCATGTATATTTTGTAAGGCGGAAGACGTTGATAGGCAATTTGAATTAATGTTCTTTTGGCCAGAGATTAGTGTATTAGAAGGAAGTGGATATTGTATGCGACCATTTGGAAAAAGCAAACAAGTTTTTATTAGTCATTCTTCAAAAGACAAAAAAGATGTGGAAAAAATTATTCCTTATTTGAATGGACAAGATTTACCTGTATGGTTTGATAAGTATAGTATATCTGTTGGTAATTCAATTATAGAAAGTGTTCAAGCTGGAATAGAAGAGTCGGATATGGTCATCTTTTGGGTGACGAATAATTTTTTATCTTCTAATTGGTGTCGTTTTGAAATGAGAGCATATATAAAAAGGCTAATCGAAGAAGAAATTCAAATGATTATTGTGCTGGCTGATGAAATAGAAACAAAAAGATTGCCATTGTTTTTGCAAGATATTAAGCATATTAGAATGGACAATCGCACAGTAATCCAAGTAGCAGAAGAACTTGCAAAAATAGTTAAGCAAAACTGATAAATTGGAAATGCTTTATTAAAAGTAAGATAGATAATGCAATTGATTATTTTACGATATTTGTTTTGCATGGCGATAAAATTAAGCAGGATCAAGAACTGGCTAAAGTATCAGAAACTATACTTTAAATAACGAGTGAATTTAAGTCGACGCAGAAAAGAGTGTGAGTCAATGGATAACAATCAAAATGAAAGTTTTTATAATAAAGTAATAGAGTTATTCCAAAATGCGAAGAAAAATTTATCTGTTGCAATCAATATGACAATGGTATATTCCTATTATGAAGCTGGTAGAATGATTGTTGAAGAAGAACAGGGTGGAAAAGAGCGTGCTTCATATGGAAAATATATTTTGAGAGAATTGTCAGAACGTTTAACAGAAAAATTGGGGCGGGGTTACTCGTATGATAATTTGAAGTTAATGAGGAAGTTTTATTTGGTTTATTCTAAAGATTCAATTGGGGAAACAGTGTTTCCCCAATCTGAAAAATTACCAATTACAAAAGAGGGAAGAAAGTTTTATTTAAGCTGGTCACATTATCTTATTTTGATGAGAATAAATAATATTGAAGAACGCCATTTTTATGAAATAGAAGCATATAGAAATAACTGGAGTAAAAGTGAATTGTCAAGACAGTACGGAAGTTCTTTATATGAAAGATTGGCATTAAGCAGAAATAAAGAGGAAGTCATGCGCCTTGCGATAGAAGGTCAGATGCTTGAAAAGCCTGAGGATATATTCAAAGACCCGTATATTTTAGAGTTTACAGGACTTCCGGAACTTGTTACTTATACGGAAACAGAACTGGAAAATAGAATTATAGATAATTTGCAAAAGTTTTTATTAGAACTGGGAAGAGGATTTACTTTTGTAGGTAGACAAGTTCGATTTACATTTGAAGAAGAACATTTTAGAGTTGATTTGGTGTTCTATAATCGCTTACTGCGTTGTTTTGTATTGTTTGATTTGAAAATTGGTCAGTTAAAGCACCAAGATATAGGACAGATGCAGATGTATGTAAATTATTATGACCGAAAAATTAAATTGGACGATGAAAATCCAACAATAGGTATTATTATTTGCAAAGATAAGAAAGATGCCATTGTAGAAATGACATTACCTAAAGATAATAATCAGATATTTGCAAGTAAATATGAGACAGTACTTCCTAGTAAAGAGGAGCTGCAAACCTTATTAGAAGATAAAAATCTGGAATGAATGAAGAAGGATTTGAAAAGAGGAAAATTTATGGACCATTTCGAATTAGTATCAGAATACAGCCCTACCGGTGACCAGCCCCAGGCGATCGAACAGCTTGTAAAAGGTTTTCAGGAAGGCAATCAGTTTGAAACTTTGCTTGGCGTCACAGGCTCAGGTAAAACCTTTACGATGGCAAATGTGATTCAGGCTTTAAATAAACCAACCCTTGTACTTGCCCACAATAAAACACTTGCAGCCCAGCTTTACGGTGAGTTCAAGGAGTTTTTTCCGAACAATGCGGTGGAGTACTTTGTGAGCTACTACGATTACTACCAGCCGGAAGCATATGTTCCTTCCACAGATACGTATATTGCAAAAGACGCTTCCACAAACGATGAGATTGACAAGCTTCGTCTTTCTGCGACAGCAGCTCTTTCTGAAAGACGGGATGTGATCATTGTGTCTTCCGTGTCCTGTATTTACGGACTTGGTTCTCCGAAGGATTTCCAGGATATGATGATTTCATTAAGACCCGGTATGACAAAAGACAGAGACGAGGTGATCCGTCAGCTTGTGGATATTCAGTACACGAGAAATGAGATGGATTTTCACAGAGGAACGTTCCGTGTAAGGGGAGACGTGCTGGAAATTTTCCCGGCAAACTATACGGACTGCGCAGTGCGCGTAGAATTTTTCGGAGATGAGATTGAGCGTATTACCGATATTGATGTGCTGACCGGAGAAATCAAGTGCGAGGACAAGCATGTTGGAATTTTCCCGGCCTCCCATTATGTTGTTCCTATGGAGCAGATTTTGAAAGCTTCCGGGGAAATTGAGGAGGAGCTTCGGGATCAGGTGGAATATTTTAAAAGCGAGGATAAGCTTTTAGAGGCGCAGAGGATTGCGGAGCGCACCAATTTTGATATAGAAATGATGAAGGAAACCGGATTCTGTTCCGGAATTGAGAATTATTCCAGGTATCTTTCAGGGCTGGAACCGGGACAGCCGCCATATACACTGATGGATTATTTTGGAGACGACTTCCTTCTTATTATAGATGAGTCTCATAAGACCGTTCCACAGGTGGGAGGAATGTTTGCAGGTGATCAGAGCAGAAAGCAGACGCTTGTAGATTACGGGTTCCGTCTGCCTTCTGCAAAAGATAACCGTCCTCTTAATTTCGGAGAATTTGAGTCAAAGCTTGATCAGGTGCTTTTTGTATCTGCAACTCCGGGAGAATATGAATTTAACCATGAGCTTTTGCGGGCGGAACAGATTATACGTCCAACCGGTCTTCTTGACCCCAAAGTGGAGGTTCGTCCTGTAGAAGGACAGATAGATGACCTTGTAGGGGAAGTAAATAAAGAGATTGAGAAAAAAAATAAGGTTCTGATCACTACACTTACAAAACGTATGGCAGAGGACCTTACTGATTATATGAAGGATATTGGAATCCGCGTCCGGTATCTTCATTCAGATGTAGATACTCTGGAGAGGGCGGAAATTATCCGTGATATGCGCCTTGATGTATTTGACGTTCTTGTGGGAATCAACCTTTTAAGAGAAGGTCTTGACATTCCGGAGATTACGCTTGTTGCCATTCTCGATGCAGACAAGGAAGGATTTCTGCGTTCCGAGACGTCTCTCATTCAGACGATTGGACGAGCTGCAAGAAACAGCGAAGGTCATGTCATCATGTATGCGGATAATATGACAGATTCTATGAGAAAAGCGATCAGCGAGACGGAGAGAAGAAGGGCAATCCAGGAAGAATATAACAAAGCACATGGAATTACGCCGACTACCATTAAAAAGGCTGTGCGTGATTTAATTGCTGTGTCCAAAGCAGTTGCTAAAACTGAGGACAAGCTTAAAAAAGATCCGGAATCTATGAACCGCAAGGAGCTTACAAAGCTGATTGCCCAGGTGGAGAAGCAGATGCGTGCTGCAGCCGCAGATTTGAATTTCGAGCAGGCAGCAGAGCTTCGAGATAAGATGATCGAGCTTAAGAAAAATCTGGAAGAGATCCAGAAAGATTAAAAATGTTCAGGAATAAAGAGGTGCAAAAATGGCTTCGGAGATTCAAAAATTAAGATCCGAAAAGAAAAATGAAATATATATTATGAGGGAAGATCTTCTTCCCTTTTCTATGGGCGGAAATAAGGTGCGCATTGCAGGGGCTTTTTTCCGGGATATGCAGGAGAAAAATTGCGATGCCATGCTGATTTACGGAGAAAAGCATTCCAATCTCTGCCGCGTTCTTTCCAACCTTTGCTGCAGCAGGGGGATTTTTTGTGTGATGATCTGTTCACATGGAGAAAACGAGGAAGAAAAGGTTACGAATAATACACGTTTTATAGAGTGGAGCGGGACAGAAATCGTACACTGTAAAAAAACGGAAATTGCAGAGACAGTGGAAGCTCAGATGAACCGACTCAGAGAGATGGGAAAGAAGCCTTATTATATTTATGGAGATAAGACGGGAAGAGGAAACGAAGGAACAGCCGCGGCAGCATATGCAGAGGCATATGAAGAAATCCGGGAATTTGAGAAAAAAATAGGCTGGGAATTTGACTATATCTTTCTTCCATCGGGAACTGGGGCAACGCAGAGCGGTCTTCTCTGCGGGCATTTTCAGGCAGAGGATAAAAAGAAGATTATGGGGATCATGATTTCCTCCAGAGAAAAAGAGAGGATGTTTTCTATTATTCAGGAGGGGATTGAGGAGTACCATAAAAAAAGCGGGAGAGGACTAAAGACAGACTACGAGAAAGAGATTTTTCTTCTGGACGAATACCGGATTGGAGGATATGGGCTGTACGATGAGAGGGTGAAAGAGTGTATCAGAAGGCAATACAGAACGAATGGCATTCCCCTTGATCCTGTTTATACGGGAAAAGCGTTCAGGGGAATGGAAGAGTATATAAAAGAGAATCATATCAAAAACAGCAGGATTCTCTTTCTTCACACAGGAGGAACGCCTCTGTTTTATGATTTTTTACAAAAAGAAGAGGAAAGTTGTAAATGTTAGTTTCGGTTATCATACCATGTTATTATTCAGAAAAAACCATAGGAAAAGTAGTAGAGCTCGTCATGGAGGAATTTGAGAAAAATGAGGGTTATGAATGCGAATTTGTCCTTGTAAATGATGGCTCAAAGGATGGAACTTTTGCAGAAATCCGACGTCTCGGTGAAAAATATCCCAATGTGTGCGGCGTAAATCTTATGCGGAATTTCGGACAGCACAACGCTTTGATGGCGGGGTTTCAGTACACAAAGGGAGATTATGTTCTGGGAATGGACGACGATATGCAGACCCACCCTTCTCAGATTTTTAAACTTATCCATAAAATGGAGGAAGGGTATGATGTGGTGTACGGCGTCTATCCGGTAAAACAAAATTCTCCGCTGAAAAATCTGACAAGCAAAATAAACGAGGTAAGTTCAAGGATCATGCTGAACCGGCCAAAGGATATTGTGTCCAGTAATTTCTGGCTGGTAACAAGGGCAGTCCGGGACGAGGTAGTCAAGTACGACAGCTTTAATCCCTATGTAGACGGGATTTTTTACCGCATTACCCATAATATAGGAAACGTAGCGGTGGAACATCATAAGAGAGAATGCGGAACATCAGGGTATACCTTTCGAAAGCTTTTAAATCTCTGGCTGGCATACTGGAATTTTTCGGTGATTCCCCTGCGGGTATCCTTTTTTATGGGGATTTTTTCCGCAATGGCAGGAGTGATCATTGCTCTGATTGTAATTATTAATAAAATACTTCACCCTTCTGTGCCTGTGGGTTGGTCTTCTACCTTATGCGTGATGGTTGTGTTCTTCGGAGTGGTTCTCATGGTCCTCGGCGTTGTGGGAGAGTACCTTGGAAAAATCATTATGATTTTAAATAACACGCCGCAGTATATTGTAAGAGAAACTATAAATGCAGCGGACAAAAACAGTGCGAGTTCTATAGTCTGTGAGATTGTGGGAAGACAGGCAGAAGAAAAGGTTGAGAAAAAATGAAAAAAATCATGATTCTTGGAGCTGGGATTTATCAGGTTCCTTTGATCCAGGCTGCAAAGGAGATGGGGCTTACTGTGATTGTGGCAAGCATCAAAGGAGATTATCCGGGGTTTGCTCTTGCGGATAAGGTATATTACATTAACACAACAGACAGAGAAGCGATTTTAAAAGCGGCGGTTTCGGAAAAAATAGATGGTATCTGCACCACAGGAACAGATGTGGCAGTTTCTTCTATCGGATATGTATGTGAACAAATGGGACTCTCCGGAATTTCCAAAGAAGCGGCAGACCTTGTGACAGACAAGGCGAAGATGAAGGAGGCGTTTCAAAAAGGCGGCGTGTCTGCTTCCCGTTTCAGAAAGGTTTTTTCCTGTGAAGAGGCGAAAAAGGCTGCGGAGGAGCTGGGATTTCCTGTTGTCATAAAATGCGTGGACAGCTCCGGGAGCCGGGGCATCACCCTTGTAAAAGAAGCGGAGGGAATCTTTGAGGCAGCAGAAAAGGCGTTTTCCTGCTCAAAAAAAGATTATCTTCTTGTGGAGGAGGCGCTTTCCGGCACAGAAATCGGAGTGGACGGCGCCGTTCAGGACGGACGCATTGTTTTTCTTGCGCCCCACGATAAGTTTGTATACAAAAGTGAGAACATTACCATTCCGGCAGGACACAGCTTTCCATATAGCGGCGGCGGGGCAGCAGAAAAGGAGATCTGCCGCCAGATGGAGCTTGCGGTCAAGGCTCTGGGGCTTAAAAACTGCTTTTTTAACGCGGACGTGTTCGTAAAAGGAGAGCAGGTTTCTGTGATCGAGGTTGGAGGGCGAACAGGGGCTACCTGTATCCCTGAGCTTATCTCCATGTATTATGGATTTGATTTTTATAAAAAAATCCTGGAGAGCGCAATGGGAGACAGACCGAAGTTTCCGGAAATAAAAAAGAAACGCCCCTGCATGGCAAGGCTTCTTATGAGCCCAAAAGACGGAGTGATTACATCTGTTGATGAGAAAAAAATAAAAATGCTGCAAGAAAAAGGCGTGTTAATGACACTTGATTTTCCTGAGGGACATACGGTAGAAAAAATGGAAAACGGCACAAACCGTCTTGGGCATCTTGTGGCAGAGGCAAAAAATACAGAGGAATTTGAGGAAGTTCTTCAGGAGGCGTACCGCGCCATTTTTGTAGACGGAGTTTCACTGGAGGAATTATGGAGAGAGTAAAAGATTATCTTTTTCTGCATTTAAGCGTGATGATGTTTTCTTTTACAAGCGTATTTTCAAAGCTTGCGTCAAGAGAATTAAATGCAGGAGGTCTGAAAAATCCAATGCTTTATGTATTTGGATTTCTTATGCTTTTTGTATGTTTTTTGTATGCTTTCTGCTGGCAGAAGATCATCAAAAAATTTGATCTGAACATCGGATATGCAAACAGAAGCGTGTATCTTTTGTGGAGCCAGTTATGGGCAGTTATGATTTTTGGAGAGCAGTTAAGCGGAAAAAATATAATCGGTCTCATGATCGTAATGGCAGGCGTTGTGGTCGTGTCATTGAGTGCGCCAAAGGAGATAGAAAAGGGAGGTGAGCGGTCATGAATACATACTTGCTTCTTATGTTTGGAGCAACTTTTTTTACTGCCATCTCTCAGGTATTATTGAAACAGAGTGCGGAAAAAGAGCATAAAAGCTGGATTTTTGAGTACCTGAACTGGCGGGTGATCACGGCATATGGCATTTCTTTTTCGGTTCTTCTTTTAAATACCTACGCTTACACAAAGGTGGATATGAAGTACGGAGCAGTCATTGATACATTCAGCTATGTGTTTGTGATGGTGCTGTCGTATTTTATTTTAAAAGAAAAATTTACAAAAGGTCAGTTGATTGGAAATCTTATGATCATCACAGGAGTGATGGTATATACCCTGTAAGAATGCTTTGCAGGGATACGGTCAGTGTATGGGTAATATGAATGCCTGTGTCAGTATTCAACAGGCGCATAAAGGAAACAAGCCCCTCAGAAATGGAAGGACTTGTTTCTTTTTATTTTAGTCATTGAAAATTTTAAAGCATCGGGAAGCGGTCCGGAAGGCGGATGCCGCCGCGTTTACAGATTGCTTCTGCGTGTTCTCTTCCCTCACGGAGAATTGCTTCCTCATCAATGGAGAGAAGGACGCGGTTTTTCATAAGCCATCGTCCGTTGCACATGGTACATTCAATGTTTGTGCTGTGCATGGAGGTTACAAGGTTTGCAATAGGGTCGTGGACAGGGAGCATATCCGGGCTGTTGTTTGGATTAATAATAATAAGGTCGGCCTTTTTGCCTGGTTCCAGACTTCCGTAAAGGTCTTCTTCTCCAACTGCCCTTGCCCCGTTGATGGTTGCCATAGCAAGGATTTCCTCTGCTTTTACAACGTCGGGCTCGAGACGCCAGCCTTTGTGGATCAGAGAAGTTACCCACATTTCATCTACCATGTTCATTCTGTTGTTTGTAGGTGTTCCGTCTGTTCCGAGGGCTACGCAGACGCCCTCCCGGAGCATACGCGGGATTTTTGCAAAGCCGAGAACGCGCATGGCAGACGCCGGATTGTGGGAAACCTTTACATCGTGATCGCGGAACATTTCCACTTCCTCATTAGAAAGCCAGACGGCATGGGCAGCAATAATGTTCTTATCCAGGAATCCCAGATTATTTAAGTGTGTGACAGTAGTTGCGCCTCTTGTTTCTTTTGCGTAATCTACTTCTGCCTTTGCCTCTGCAATGTGCATATGTACGCCTACGCCGTATTTATCGGCAAGTTCCTTTGTACGGAGAAGAAGCTCGTCTGTTGCATTGAAAATGGTACGGATACCGAACCATACTTTTACCCGACCGTCTGCTGTGTTGTGGAATTTTTTTAAATCTTCCTCCTGAATGGCAAGTTCTTCGTCTGTTGTGTGCTGCCAGGATTTTGGAAGCCCCTCTCCGCAGTCCATAACAGATTTTGCAAGTTTTCCGCGGATTCCTGCCTGAGAAATGGCTTTTGCCATACCGGAAACAAACTGTCCGCCCGGTTCTGCAATGGAGGTGCAGCCTGCCTTGATCTGTTCTGCACAGAAAAGAAGAGTGGAAATATAAGAATCTTCCTCTGTCATATTGCTCTCATATGGCCAGATACGGTCATGAAGCCAGGTAAGAAGGGGAACATCATCGGCAAGACCTCTTGCAAGCTGTTGGGAAGTATGAGTGTGGGTGTTGACAAAGGAGGGCATAATGGTTTTTCCCTCACAGTCCATAATCTCATCACAGTCTTCAGGAATGGGAAAGTGTCCGATATTAATAATTTTGTCGTCTTCGATAAGAACATTGCCTTTTTTGTATACTTCCCGTTTTTCGTTCATGGTAATTACCATAGCGTTTTTTAAAAGTATTTTCATAGACTCATCTCCTGTAATCTTGTAATTTTCTGAAAGTTACTCTAAGTATATCGAAAAAATTACAACTTGTCACTTGTGAAAAATATACAAATCCGTTATACTGAAAAGAAAGAAGAAACGTTAGAAAAAGGAAAAAACAATGAAGAAAATACTGATAATTGACTCCTGTGTGCGAAGAGAAGAATCCCGCACAAAACAGATGCTTGATAAAGCAGTGGAAACGTTAAAAAGCCGGCACGAAGACTGGGTATTTGAAACGCTGACCCTTATGGACATGGATTTAAAATACTGGAATACAGAAAGTCTGAAAGTCCGTGACCGTCTTCTTTTAAACGGACAGCACGATGCGCCTCAGTTTCGTCTGGGAAATCAGTTTCGTGAGGCGGATGGAATTGTAATCGCAGCGCCATTCTGGGATTTAAGTGTTCCTGCCATGCTAAAGGTTTATATTGAAAATATTTCAGCAGACGGGATTACGTTTTCCACATCAGAAGAGGGACTTACCGGAATCTGTAAATTCCAGTGGATGCTGTTTCTTACAACGCGGGGCGGAATCTGGGAAGGCTCTGATATGGAAATGGGAAGTCCTTATATGGAAGCACTTTCCCGTTTCTTTGGAAATGGAAAATATTACTGTGTGGCGGCAGACGGTACGGATATAGTCGGTCTTGATCTGGAAGAGATTATGGAAAAGACTCTGAAAGAGGTGGAAGGAGTATGCGCTTCCCTGGGAATAGAAGACCGACAGAAAATGTGATAGAACAATTATCAATGATGAAAATTAAAATTAAAGTATAAAAAATTAAAACAGGAAAGAGAGGATTTTACTATGGTTTATTCAAATGACGGAAGATTGTATCATATCCAGGTAGCGCCGGGAGAAGTTGGGAAATATGTGATCCTGCCGGGAGATCCGAAACGTTGCGCTGCGATTGCGAAATATTTTGAAGATCCGGTACTTGTCGCAGATAACCGGGAGTATATAACGTACACCGGATACCTGGACGGAGAAAAGGTAAGCGTAACCTCCACAGGAATCGGCGGACCTTCTGCTTCAATTGCAATGGAGGAACTGGTTCAGTGCGGTGCGGATACGTTTGTGCGTGTGGGAACATGCGGAGGTATGGATATAAAAGTAAAAGGCGGAGATATTATTGTTGCAACAGGCGCAGTGCGCATGGAGGGAACGAGTAAAGAGTACGCGCCTATTGAATTTCCGGCAGTTGCCAATCTGGACGTGGTAAATGCGCTCGTAGGTTCTGCAAAGGATCTTGGCGTGACGTATCACACAGGCGTTGTGGAGTGTAAGGATTCTTTCTATGGCCAGCATGAGCCGGAGACAAAACCGGTTGGATATGAGCTGTTAAATAAATGGGAAGCGTGGCTTCGTCTCGGCTGTCTTGCGTCAGAGATGGAATCTGCGGCTCTTTTCACAGTGGCAAGTTACTTAAGAGTACGTTGCGGTTCTGCCTTTCTTGCAGTGGGAAATCAGGAACGTGCAAAAAAAGGTCTTGATAATCCGCAGGCACACGATACCGATATGGCAGTCCGTGTGGGAATCGGCGCGCTTCGCCGTCTGATCGCACAGGACAGAGAAGAAAATAAATAAAACAAAAAAATCGGACATATGAAAAATGCACAATTTTTTCTGCAAAATTACATAAAAAACGTAGAAAAAATGGTGTAAACAGACATATGTCCGATTTTTATTTTGTGAATCTGGTTATATTAATGACGGAAACAACAACTGATGAAATTGGAAATGGACATCAACAGGAAGTGGCAAAATGCAGAAAAAAGAGGAAAAAATCAGAGAATATTTGAAGCGGTTGAATATGACGGAGGTATTTGCCTGTCTTGATGAAAAAGACATGGCAGGTTTAAGCTTTGTAAATTATAAAAAAGGCGAATATCTTTTTCATGCGGGAGATGAAATAGAGGCTGTCTTTTTTCTTCTGAAAGGAAAATGCAGAATATCAAACAGCACAAGCGAGGGAAAAGAAATCGCCATTGATTTTGATATTCCAAGCGGAAGAATGATTGGAGAGATGGAGCTGGCATCAGGAATTGATTTTTTTCACAGCGTAGCTGCGGCATCGGATTCCATAGTTTTAAGGATTCCCCTTGAGATAGCAGAAAAAAAGCTGATGAAGGATTCCGGCTTTTTTAAGATATATCTGTCGCCAGCTTGCATGGGAGCTGACAGAAAGCGGAAGAGAACGGGTCCGTGTGGGACTTTATGATGCAAGAGAGCGGGTGGCAAGATGTCTTTATGGCTGGGCAATGCGTACAAGAGAACCAAGTTTTACGATTTCCTGCCGCCAGACAGCTCTGGAATGTGCCATATCGGAACGCCATTTAAACAGAATATTCCACAGCATGGAAGAAGAGGGCATTATAGAAAGGTACCGGAATAAAATACGGATTCTGGACATGGAACTGCTCCAGTCCAGAATTACGGAAGTATGATCACGGTTCCTGTGCGGAAGCGGAAATTTTATTATCCCAGATAATTCCACCTGCAACGAGAAGAACGCCAATAAGTTTTAACAGGCTGAAATCTTTGAACATGAAGGCATCAAAAAGGATACCGGCTGTAAGTTGTCCCACAAGGAGAAGTATGGTAGATTCCATTACTTTCAGGCGGGAAAGGGTAACCATAGAAATGAGAAACGCAATAATTCCGAATGCCCCTCCGAGATACATCCACCAGGAAGCGTCAGAAAAAGAGTAAAAATCAATATGAAATCTGGAAGAAAACAAAAGCAGTACAAAAGAAAGTATGGTGGCAACCACATAATTTACAAGGGAGCCGTTATAAGTACCGAGGATTTTTGTACAGCGGTAGTTGATCATTTTGGATATGACGGTGGCACAGCCGTTTACGAATGCAAGTGTCAGCACAAAAGCCATGAGAAACTTCTCCTTTCTGTTTGAAAATTCAGGCGATATTTACAAGAATCAGTCCTGCAAGAATCATAATAAAGCAGGGAATCCTTTTTTTATTAAAAGGAATCCGGGGAACGCCGAACCAGCCAAAGTGGTCGATGACTGCAGAAATGACAAGCTGTCCTGTGACAGAGATGCAGGTCATGACGGAAACGCCAAGAGCGCCGATGCAGTAGCTGGAGCTTGCAACAAGGAAAATTCCGAAAAAACCGGCAGAATAAAGGTACCAGGGCATTCCTGTAAGCTTGAGTTTTTCATGGACAAAAAGCTTTATGTAGAGTACAAGAAGAATACCGCCGATGGCGTGGACCATAAGACTCATGCCGAACATGCCCACGCAGTCGCTGAGCATACCGTTCAGGCTTGCCATAGCAGACTGGCAGGCTCCGGCAATGAGAGTAAAAAAAGCGTACATACACGTACCTCCTTAAAGGAATTGTTCATTTCTATATTGACATAGATAAGAAAAAAAGGCAAGAGTACCTGATAGAAAATAATATATTTTGCAAAAATTGAAAAATGTATGGAAATTTTCAGGGTTCTGTTGTAAAATAGAACTATTAAAGAGAAATTGTATATAAGTACAAAAGAAAACCCGAAAAAACCAAACAAATACGGAGGAATGCAATGAAGGCATGGGAAATGGCGCAGGACGTGTTCATAAACGCGCAGCCTGTCATTCGAAGTGAGGAAGAACAAACCTGGACGGACAATGTAGAGGTGTCAGCTTTTTATGATGACAATCTTTCTCTTGATTGGGGAAGCAATGTACCGGGTTCCGGAGCACCGGAGAAGATTATGGTGGCAGCCGTGCAGGCGCTGGAAAACAGAGGGTATCGCGTAAGCGGGGAAGGGTATCGTCTTCTGCAGGAAGGTCTGAAGGCAAATGAGGAAAAAGATTTCGTAAAGCTTCATCAGATTTCCGCCCTTATCCGGAGGGAGCTTGCAGAGGCAGAAAAAGACGAAGAATCTTCTTACTGGGATTACACCGTGTACCATTCTTTTAAACAGTACAGAGAAAAGGTAAAATTCCCGGAAAGCTCTCCTGTAAATATAGAATCAGAAGAATTTAAAGAGCAGATCCGCGGAGCATGGACAGCGCAGCTGATCGGTGGAGCAATGGGAACTATGGTGGAAGGCTATACGTTCCAGAATCTCAAAAAAGCTTTTGGGGAAGTGACAGGATATTTAAGAGAGCCAAATACATACAATGATGACATTACATTTGAACTTGCGTTTCTGGATGCTTTTTCGGAAAAGGGTTATGAGGTAACATCAGAAGACATTGCTCTTTCCTGGGTTGGACTGATTCCCTGCGGCTGGTCAGCAGAAGAGATTGCGATCCGAAATATTAAAAACGGGATTTTCCCACCGGAAAGCGGAACATACCGAAATCCGTTCAATGAATGGATCGGTGCACAGATGCGTGCCGGTATCTGCGGAATGGCAGCGCCGGGAAATCCGCACCTTGCGGCAGAGCTTGCATGGAAGGACGGGGAGGTTTCCCATGCAGCCAACGGAATTTTGGGAGAAGTTTTCAACGCAGTCATGACTTCTATGGCTTTTGTGGAATCAGATATAAAAACAGTTGTGAAAAATGCCATTTCCCTGATACCGGAGGACAGCGAATATTATTCCGTGGTTTCTTTTGCGTGGGAATGCTGTGAAAAATATGACACATGGCAGGAAGCTCTTCTCGCCTGTCAGGAAAAATATAAACGGTATAACTGGATTCATGCTTATCCAAATGCCTGCTGTGAAATCATTGCTCTTTATTACGGAGAGGGAGATTTTCAGAAAACACTTTATATTATTACCATGTGCGGTATTGATGTGGACTGTAATGCAGGCATGATCATGCCCCTTCTTGTAATCCAAAAGGGAATGCGTATCATTCCAAAAGAACTGTTTCATCAGGCTTTTTCCCGTCTCGATACTTATATGAGAGGGCGATTCAAATCCATAAGCCTTGATGAACTGGTCGATGATACTTTATGGAGTATAAAAAAAGCTCACAAAATAAAGGAGGAAAAAAAATGAAAAAAAGAGTGTTAAGCACAGCAATTGCTGCCGCAATGGTAGTATCTGCAGGAGCAGTGACCGTACCGGTTTACGCAAAGGACGAGCCTTATAAAGCTGCCCTTCTCATTAACGGTACACTTGGAGACAAGTCCTTTTACGATTCTGCAAACGAAGGTCTTACAAAGCTTCAGGAAGAACTTGGAGAAGACAAATTCACATTTAAGGTAGAGCAGATGGGTGCAACATCAGCAGATGAGGCAAAATGGGAGCCGACTCTTTATGATTATTGTGACGACGGTTCTTATGATGTGATCATCTGTGGTACATTCCAGATGTTGGAGGCACTCACAAATGCTTCAGCCGACTATCCGGATCAGAAATTTATTTATTTTGACGAGGCGTTTAATTTTGACGAGGGCGGCGAAAACATTTACAATGTCATGTACAAACAGAACGAGGTTTCTTACCTTGTAGGCGCTGCTGCTGCTATGATGACAACAGATGAAACACTTGAAAAAGTGGACCCGTCCAATAAAGTAATAGGTTTCCTTGGCGGTATGGAAAACTCTGTTATCAAAGACTTCCTTGTAGGTTATATTCAGGGTGCAAAAGATATTGATGAAGAGATTCAGGTGGCTCTCGCATATGTAGGTAACTTCTATGATTCAGCAGCAGGTAAAGATATGGCGCTTACTCAGTATCAGAATGGAGCGGATGTCGGATTTAACGTAGCGGGAAGCGCTGGCCTTGGACAGATTGAAGCGGCTGTAGATTCAGACAGATATGCGTTTGGCGTTGACTCCGACCAGGCGGCACTCCTCCCGGATTATGCGGCAAACATTCCTACTTCCGCAATCAAGAATGTAGGTAACTCTCTGATCCGTGCCATCAAGATGGATATGGAAGGGGAGCTGGAATACGGACAGCTTGAGTATCTTGGATTTGCAGAAGGCGGCGTAGAGCTTGTAGAAGACGATCACTATAAAGAAACTGTTCCGGAGGAAATCCGCAATAAAGTGGAAGAACTGAAAAACCAGATTACGAACGGTGAACTGGAAGTTCCGACTGCTCTTGGAGAAAAGGCAATGAGCGAAGATGAAATCCAGGCATTGATAGACTCTGTAAAAGTAAAATAAATAATGGTATGGAGAATCCAGTCCCGGTATTTATCTGGAACTGGATTTTCCTTTTTAAACCTTTAATAAAGAGAGACGGGGTGAAAGGATTTGGACAATCAAGTGGTATTACAGATGAACCACATTATGAAAATTTATGGAAATGGTGTGGTTGCAAATGAAGACGTATCTCTGGAACTTAGAAAAGGAGAAATCCATGCGCTGCTGGGAGAGAATGGCGCGGGAAAAAGTACTCTTATGAAAGTACTTTTTGGAATTGAATCTCCGGATCAGGGAGAGATTATCCTGAATGGGAATAAGACGTCCATAAAATCTCCACAGGACGCTATCAGCAAGGGAATCGGTATGGTGCATCAGCACTTTATGCTTGTTCCATCTCTTTCTGTTGCGGAAAATATTATCCTTGGCGTTGCGCCAAAAAAAGGAATTTTCATTGATATGGACAAGGCAGTAAAAGCTGCCCAGGACATTGCAAAAGAATATAATTTTGATATTAACGTAAAGGAAAAAGTAGAAGAGATCCCGGTTGGTATCAAACAGAAGGTGGAAATTTTAAAGGCCCTGTACAGGGGAGCGGAAATTTTAATCCTGGACGAGCCGACTGCCGTTTTAACACCGCAGGAGACAGAGGAGCTTTTCGTACAGCTTTTGAAACTGAAAGAAAAAGGACATACGATCATTTTTATTTCCCACAAGCTGGACGAGATCAAAAAGATATGCGACCGTGCAACCATTATGAGAAATGGAAAAAGCATGGGCACATATGAGGTGGCGGATATTAGCACCCAGGAGATGTCAAAGCTCATGGTAGGTCATGAAGTATCCTTACAGTTTGACAAAAACGAACAGCATCTTTCCGATAATATATTTTTAAAGGTAAGAAATCTTACAGTCCATAACTCTCAGGGCGTTATGAAAGTAGACGATCTGTCCTTTGACTTAAAGGGTGGAGAAATCCTTGGAATTGCCGGTGTAGAGGGCAATGGACAGACAGAACTGATTGATACGATCACCGGTTTGAATAAGAAGTATAAGGGAAGCATTCAGATTAAGGGTAAGGATATTGCTCAGGCATCTATCCGCGATATTCGTGATATGAAGCTTGCTCATATTCCTGAAGACCGTATGACTTCCGGCTGTGCCCGGACACTTAGCATCAAAGAAAATCTGTTTTCCAATCAGTACAGGGATTCCAGGTATTCCGGCAGATTTTTTATGAAACAAAATGTAATGGACAAAAGAAGCGATGATCTTATCAGAGAATATCTTGTAAAATGCAAATCAAGAAAACAGAATGTGGGAATGCTTTCCGGTGGAAATATCCAGAAGGTAATTGTTGCCAGAGAGTTTTCTACGGAGCCGGATATTATTATTGCAAACCAGCCTACGCGCGGAATTGACGTAGGAGCTGCGGCGTTTATCAGAAAACGTCTTCTGGAATTTCGCGATTCAGGTTGTGCCATCATTCTGATTTCTGCAGACTTAACAGAAATCTTTTCCTTAAGCGACCGTCTTGCTGTTATGTATAAAGGAAAATTTGCAGGCTTCTTTAATGATGTGGAGCAGGTAACTGAAGATGAGCTTGGTCAGCATATGCTTGGTATCAAGAAAGATGAAGTATTGGAGGGAGTCATGTATGAGTAGTGCAAAGAGATTTGATGTCCTGCGGACAATTCTTTCCGTTCTGATCGCCCTTGCCATTTCCTTCGGAATTATTTTCATGGTAAGCGATCAGCCGGTAGAAGCGATTAAATATCTTCTTACGGGTCCGCTGACAAGCAAAAGAAATATGGGAAATGTAGTAGAATCCATGATTCCTCTTATTTTCACAGGAACAGGCGTATGTATTATGTTTTCCGCAAACCAGATTAACCTTGCAGGCGAGGGCGCGTTCCATGTAGGTGGTCTGATCGCTTCCTGCATTGCAATTTATGTGACAGGGAATGTGATCTCTCCTGTGGCAGCGCTTCTCTGTGCCGGTCTTGTAGGTGCGCTTTTTACAGCAATCCCGGCGATCATGAAAATTACAACGACAGCAAGTGAGCTTGTGTCTTCTCTGATGATCAACTATCTTGCTCTGTATTTTGGAAACTATATGCTGAATAATGTAATTGCGGATCCAAAAGCAAGCGCTGCTTCCTATAAACTCAGTGAAGCTTCGCAACTTCCGGTTTTGATTGATGGAACACGCGTTCATCTTGGCATCATCATAGCTCTTGGGGTGGCTGTATTTGGATACTTTTTCCTGTATCGCACAAAAACGGGATATGAGCTCCGTCTTACGGGCGAAAATGAAGAGTTTGCAAGATATTCCGGCATCAGTATCGTAAAGGTTATTTTGATCTCTCAGCTCCTCGGCGGTTTTATTGCCGGTCTTGGCGGCGGTGTGGAAATGTTAAGCCCGATCTACAAACGATTTACCTGGACTTCTCTTCTGGGATATGGCTGGGATGCGATCATTATTTGTACGCTTTCTAAGAAGAATCCTTTATACACTCCATTTGCTGCACTTTTCCTGGCTTATTTAAGAACAGGAGCGTCGATCATGGCAAGAAGAACAGATGTTACACTGGAAATCGTTCAGATCACACAGGGTATCATTATCCTTCTTGTAGTAGCGGAACAGTTTTTGAGTAAATACAAACATAAGCTGATTGCAAAAGAAGCAAAAGCAGCATTAAAAGAAGAGGAGGCGGCATAATATGTGGAATGCGATTTTATCCCCGGATTTTTTTGGCGCCATATTAAGGGCTGCCACCCCCATTTTGTTTGCAACTCTGGCAGCAGCCATTGCGGCAAAATCCGGTATTACAAATATGGCACTGGAAGGCATCATGCTTTTTTCCGCACTGTTCGGAGTTATTTTTTCCTCTCTGACACACAGCGCATGGCTGGGACTTCTGATTACCGTTGCGATCGGTGGTTTTATTGGTCTGATTCTGGCATTTTTTGTACTGAATTTAAAGACAGATGAAATTCTGGCGGCAATCGCCATAAACCTGGCGGCTACAGGAGGAACCGTTCTTTTTCTCGTGGCTTTTTCAGGGGACAGAGGCGTGTCTACTTCTGTCAGAAGCGTATCCGCGCCGAATATAACAATTCCGTTTATCGAAAAGATTCCATTTATCGGAGAAGTACTGTCCGGACAGAATGTGCTTACATGGCTTGCAATTCTTGCTGTGTTCCTTCTTCATCTGTTTCTTTATAAAACACCTCTGGGACTTTCTATCCGTTCTGTAGGTGAAAATAAAGATGCAGCGGAGTCGGTGGGAATTAATTCACGGAAGATGCAGTATATAGCTCTGGTTCTCAGCGGCGCGCTGGCAGCATTTGGCGGTTTCTATCTGTCAGGCGGATATATGAATATGTTTACAAAAGACATGTCGGGCGGACGTGGTTTTATTGCTCTTGCTGCTGCAAGTATGGGAGGAAACACTCCTGTAGGAGGTCTTCTTGTGTCCCTGCTCTTTGGTGTGGCGCAGGCTCTTGCAAATGTAATGCAGTTGACTGCAATGATGCCATATGAAATTATTCTTATGGTTCCATATCTTACAACTTTAATCGGACTTGGGGTTTATTATTATTCTCAGAAAAAGAAGAAAGAGCGTTTAAGCGGAAAATAAGAAAGAAAAAGGGGCTTCTTTTAAAGAAGCCCCAGCTTATCAAATGCAGTGTCAGAGAGAAGTGCCCCTGAGGAGGAGACAACGGAAGAAGAAACCCGGTTTGCCTTTTGAATAGCAGTTTTAAGCGGATCGCCTTTTTTCAGACAGGCGATCACGGAACCGATGTGGGAATCTCCTGCCCCGATGGTATCTGCCTGAACGGCAGGTACAGGGGGAACAGTTTCGGATTCTTTGCCGTCAAAGAAAAAGCAGCCTTTTTCTCCCAGAGTGACAATTACTGTATTGTTTGTTTTTTCATAAAGAAAAGAGGCAGCCTCCTGTACCGTGGATTTTCCGCTTGCAGAGAGGGCTTCTGTTTCATTCAGGTGAAGAATGGGGGAAAGCCGGTAGAGCCGTTCTACAAGTTGGGGATTGATGACGGTAAGTCTTGGTCCGGGAGCAAAATAAACCGTAAGCTCCGGGTGGGCTTCCAGAAATTCCACAATGTTTTCTCCTGTGCTTTCTTCGATTTCAAGGCCGCAGATATATACAGAGTCGATTTCCTCAAGAGGAATGAGAGAAAACCATTCTTTTTCAAAGAGATATTCTGCTCCGTGGTAGGAGATAAAGGAGCGCTCTCCTGTATCTTCCACAAAACAGTAGCAGCAGCCGTTTTCTCTTTCCGGGGTGGGAATGGGAGAAGAAATCCCGCGTATGTGAAGCTCTTCTCTTATAAAGTTTCCGTACACACCTGTTCCCACAGGGGAAAAGAGAATGTAGGGAACCTGGAAGTGACGGATAGAATCCGATACATTGTAAGCGCAGCCTCCAAGGGACATATGCTGGCTTCTGATGTGAACGTCCTCTCCTGTTTTCGGGAGATGGTCCACAAGATTTACAACAACATCTACTACAGTAGAACCGATGACAAGAACTTTTTTCATTGGTATACTCCTTACAAAAGAGATTTTGCCGATTTAGCGGCAGATTTATGCTATCACAGTTTGTAACGTCTTGCAATAATAAAATGAAAGGGGACAGACATGGAAAAAGCAGTTTTATTAAAAGATGCGTCTCTTCTTGATGAAAACGGACAGTGTACCCTTCATCAGGACGTATATATCAAAAACGGGCGTATCGAAAAAATTGCGGAAACAGGAAAAGAAAAATTTCCGGAAGCGGAAGAAGTGATTTCCTGTCCCGGCTTTTATGTGACACCCGGTATTCCGAATCTTCATACGCATACAGCCATGAATATTTTTAAAGGCATTGCGGAAGATGTAACGGCAGATGCCTGGTTTAATGAAATGATATGGCCGTATGAGAGCAAAATGACAGATGAGGACGTGTATACAGGAACGCTTTTCGGAATTGCGGAAATGCTCAATAATGGCGTGACAGTATTTGCAGATCATTATTTTGGGGAAGAACACGTATTAAGGGCAGTAAAGGAAACCGGGATCCGGGGAGACCTTGCGCCGACTCTTTTCGGGGCGACAGAAGAATTTTCGGAACGGCTTTCAGAGGTTTCGGAGTTTATCAGAAATCACAGAGAAGATTCCGATAAAATTTCTTTTCACATGGGACCTCATGCAGTGTATACATGCCCGGATCCGACTCTTGGACAGATCGTAGATGAGGCGAAAAAATTAAATGTGCCCCTTCATATGCACATTTCAGAGGAAGGGCCGCAGGTAGAAAAAACAAGAGAAAAGACAGGGCTTACCCCTTTTGGAGTCATGGCGCGGGCAGGAGGATTTGAGCTTCCTGTCCTTGTGGGACACGGGCTCTGGATCGAGGAAGAGGATCTGAAGCTGATAAATGACGATACCTGGTTTGCGTTCTGTCCCAAAACATATATGAAGCTGGCTTCCGGAAGAGGAAGGTTTTTTGATCTTTATCAAAAGATTCACTACGGCTTCGGAACAGACGGGGCGGCAAGCTCAAACACCTTAAACCCTGTAGAGCAGGCAAGACTTTTCGGGCTTCTCGGAAAGTTCCAGGCAGACGATGCCTCCGCATTTTCCGGAGAAGAAATCTGGAAACATCTGATGGCAGGGCACAGGGCATTTCCTTTTGGAACAGGGTATCTGAAGGAGGGCGCCCCTGCTGACCTTGTGATCTGGGATCTTTATCAGATGGATACTTTCCCGTTTTACAATCCGGTTTCCAGCATTTTATACAGCAGCAACAGCCAGAATGTCAAATACACAATGGTTGGAGGAAAATTCCTGAAATACGACGGCGTTTTAAGAATGGATACAAAAGCGCTTATGGAAATGGGAATCCGTCTTCAGAAAACTCTTCTTGAAAGAGGAAGAGGAAAAGCGGAGATTTTTTATTAATAAAAGCAGTACAACAAAAATATATAACAGGAGGTAACGTACTATGTGTATTCCAACACCACACAACACAGCGAAAAAAGGAGATATTGCAAAGAAGGTTTTAATGCCGGGAGATCCGCTTCGCGCAAAGTATATTGCGGAGACATATCTTGAGAATCCGGTATGCTTCAACACAGTTCGTAATGTTCTTGGATATACAGGAACATACAAAGGACAGGAAGTATCTGTTATGGCAAGCGGTATGGGAATGCCGTCCATCGGAATTTACAGCTATGAGCTTTACAATTTCTATGATGTAGACCGCATTATCCGCATCGGTTCTGCGGGCGCTCTGCAGGACGATGTAAATGTAATGGACGTTATCATTGCAATGGGAGCCTGCACAGATTCCAATTTCGGAAGTCAGTTCTGCCTTCCGGGAACCTTTGCTCCGACAGCAAGCTACAATCTGGTATCAAGAGCAGTAGAAGTTGCAAAAGAGCAGGGAACACCGGTAAGAGTAGGAAATGTAGTTTCCTCCGACGTGTTCTACAGCGACAACAAGCAGGCATCTGACGCCTGGAGAAAAATGGGCGTTCTCTGTGCAGAGATGGAATGTGCAGGGCTGTTTATGACAGCAGCAAGAGCAGGAAAAGAGGCTCTTGGAATTTTAACAATTTCCGACCACATCTACAGAGAAGAAGCAATTTCCGCAGAAGCACGTCAGACATCATTTAATAAGATGATGGAAATCGCTCTTGGAATCTAAGCGGAAATAAACAGCATAAAATAATTAAGGGGAGCCATGAAGCTGTTAAAAACAGCCTCATGGCTCTTGTCAACAGAGGGGATTTATCGTAATATTAAAAGAGAACTTATACGGGAAAGGAATGACAGAATTCATGACAATACAGGAACTTCTGGAGGCAGTGCGCGATGGAAATGTAACTGTAAAAGAGGCGGAAACTTTATTAAAAAAAGAAAGCTATGAAGAGCTGGGATATGCAAAGCTTGATACCGGAAGAAAGAACCGCACCGGTTTTGCGGAAGTTGTTTACTGCAGCGGAAAGGCAGACCAGCATCTTTTGAATATATACGAACGTTTATATAAAGAATACGGAGAAGCCTTTGGTACGAGGGCGTCAGAAAAACAGTATGCTCTTGTAAAAGAGCGTTTTCCGGAGGCGGAATATGATCCGGTGTCCCGGATTTTAAAAATCAGGGGAAAGGAAAAAGAAAAAATCGGAAAAATCGTGGTATGCACAGCGGGAACAGCAGATATTCCCGTTGCAGAGGAAGCGGCGCAGACAGCAGAATATTTCGGGACAGAGGTGGAGCGGATCTATGATATAGGAGTCAGCGGAATGCACCGACTGTTTTCAAAACTGGAAATCATACAGAAGGCAAACTGCGTTGTGGCAGTGGCAGGAATGGAGGGGGCGCTTGCAAGCGTACTGGGAGGGCTTGTGAGCAGACCTGTGATCGCAGTTCCCACTTCAGTGGGATACGGCGCAAATTTCGGGGGAATGTCCGCACTTCTTACAATGATCAATTCATGTGCTAACGGGGTGGCAGTTGTAAACATAGATAATGGTTACGGAGCCGGTTATCTTGCGACGCAGATAAACCGTCTTGCAGCAGGGAAAGGAGAGGAAGCATAGTGGGAAATACATTATATCTGGAATGTTATTCCGGAATCAGCGGGGATATGACAGTTGCGGCGCTCCTTGATCTTGGTGCAGACAGGGAGGTTCTTGAAAATGCTTTGAAAAGCCTTCCGCTTACAGGATACAGAACAGAAATTAAAAAAGTAAAAAAATCAGGGATTGAGGCGTGTGATTTTCATGTGATCCTTGATAAAGAATATGAAAATCACGATCATGATATGGAGTACCTTCATGGACACGGTCATTTTGAAATGAATTCACATGGACAGGAGCATATTCATGAAGAGAGCGGCGGAAGGGAACACACGCATCACCATGTTCACAGAGGATTAAAGGAAATTAAAGAGATTATATACGCGGGGAAGCTTACAGAAAATGCAGAGCGTCTTGCAATAAAAATCTTTTCCATACTTGCAGAGGCAGAGGCGGCAGCTCATAACGTTCCGGCAGAAGAAGTGCATTTCCACGAGGTAGGGGCAGTAGACTCGATTGTGGATATTGTGGCGGCAGCCGTGTGTATCGACAATCTGAATGTGGCAGAGGTGATCGTACCGGAGCTTTGGGAGGGACGTGGAACAGTCCGCTGTCAGCACGGGATCCTTCCGATCCCTGTTCCTGCCGTCTTAAATCTGGCGTCTCAGAACGGGCTGAAAATAAAAATCACAGATGTGCAGGGCGAACTGGTAACGCCTACAGGAGCAGCTATTGCAGCCGCTGTTCGGACAAAGGAGAGGCTTCCGGAGCGTTTTTCCGTTATAAAAACGGGAATCGGCGCAGGAAAAAGAGAGTATGACTGTCCGGGGATTCTCAGGGCAATGCTTATTAAAGAGGAAGAGAAAGGAAAGAAAGATACCATCTGTAAGCTGGAGGCAAATATTGACGACTGCACAGGAGAAGCCCTTGGATATGCCATGAAGCTTCTTATGGAAGCAGGGGCAAGAGATGTGTATTATGTGCCTGCTTTTATGAAAAAGAATCGTCCTGCATGGATTTTAAATGTTCTCTGTAAGGAAGAGGTCAGGGAGGATCTGGAACAGATTATTTTCAGGGAAACAACTACTATCGGAATCCGAAGAACAGCGATGAAAAGAACGATCCTTGAGCGGGAAATAAGAGAAATAGATACAAGCATGGGGAAGGTTCTTATGAAGGTATGCAAGGACGGGGAAAAGACATATTTTTATCCGGAATATGAAAGTCTTGCAGAGCTTTGTAAAAAAACAGGGCTTTCTTACCGGGAAGCCTTTGAGATAGCTGTAAATGAAGCGAAGAAAGAAGTATGAAAGAGGAGAGATAAATGCAAACCAAAGAAAATCAGAAGAAAACAAAAGGGGGAGATCTTGCGGTCTGTCCTCATGCGAAGAAGTGCGGAGGCTGTCAGTATCAGGGCATTTCCTATGAAGAGCAGTTAAAGAAGAAACAGAAGCAGGAAGAAAAGCTTCTTGGAAGATTCGGAAAAGTAAAGCCGATAAAGGGTATGGAAAATCCGTATCATTACAGAAATAAGGTTCATGCAGTTTTTGACAGGGACAGAAAAGGAAATATTATTTCCGGAACATATGAGGCAAAATCCCACAGAGTAGTTCCTATTGAAAGCTGTATGATAGAAGATGAAAAAAGTCAGGAAATTATCCGCACCATACGGGGAATGCTGAAATCCTTTAAAATAAAAACATACGATGAAGATACGGGGTATGGACTTCTCCGTCATGTACTGGTGAGAAGAGGCTTTGAGACAAACGAGATCATGGTGGTTCTCGTAGTAAGCTCTCCTGTTTTTCCGTCAAAAAATAATTTCGTCAAGGCTTTGCGAAAAGAACACCCTGAGATTTCCACAGTCGTTTTAAATATTAATGACAAAAGGACGAGTATGGTACTGGGAGAAAGAGAAATCGTAATTTACGGAAAAGGTTTTATCCGGGACAGATTATGCAGCTGTTCCTTCCGGATTTCCCCGAAATCCTTTTATCAGGTAAATCCTGTGCAGACGGAGATCCTTTATAAAGAGGCGGTGCGACTTGCAGGGCTTACAGGAAAAGAGAGGGTGATCGACGCCTACTGCGGAATCGGAACCATTGGAATGGTTGCGTCAAAGCAGGCAAAAGAGGTGATTGGAATTGAGCTGAATAAGGACGCAGTCCGTGATGCCAGAATCAATGCAAGGGAAAATAAAATCACTAATATCTCTTTCTATGAAAATGATGCAGGCGTATTTATGGAATCTATGGCAGCGCAGGGAGAGACAGCGGACGTTGTATTTATGGATCCGCCCCGTGCAGGAAGCGATGAAAAATTTCTTTCCTCTGTCGTGACACTGGATCCGAAGCGTATTGTATATATTTCCTGCAATCCGGAGACTCTTGCCAGAGATTTAAAATATCTTGTAAAGAAAGGATATAAGGTAAGGGAAATACAGCCTGTTGATATGTTTGGATTTACGGAACATGTGGAAACGGTTGTAATGCTTTCCCACAAAAAACCTGACAGCGTAATCAATGTAAAAGTCGAGTTTGGCGAGGGAGAAGGCAAAGTGCCGCTTGATAATATCGCCAAGAGAGCCGCCGCATATAAGCCGAAAGAGCGTGTTACCTACAAGATGATTAAGGAGTACATAGAAGCAAAATACGGTTTCAAGGTACATACCGCATACATCGCAGAGGTAAAACGGGATTTAGGCTTGCCGATGTACGATGCCCCTAATGCGGTGGAGGAATTGAAACAGCCGAGGAAACATCCAACGCCAGAAAAGGTTGAAGCAATCAAAGATGCTCTGAAGCATTTTGAGGTTATCTAAGGAGAGAAGCGTATCATTAGAAATAGTGGTACGCTTTTTTCACATTTGAGCATCCTGCCGCTTCCTTATATAATGACATCAGGAAAGGACGGTGCTGTATATGAGAGAAAAGAAAACCCACCTGTATCTGGACGGCAAAGAAAGACGCTTATTGTTACATAGCCTTGTGGAGCTGAAAAATCAGCTTATCCGACAGGGCAGATATACCGACCCCGTGGACGAACTCATCTTCCGAGTGATGAACGCCCCCGCAAAGAGAATGAAAATTGAATATATCTAAGGCAGATTACCACGAAGCCGCTTATTCTTATTGATTTTAAGAGTAGGCGGCTTTTTTGCGTTGTTAATCCTTTTGCGTTCTCTGGTACGGTTACATAGCCACCCTGACAAAGTGGCTAAATCTATAAGGAAGGAGGACGCATCTATGTCAAATTGCAAAGTGATTGCTTTAACCAACCAGAAAGGCGGCGTGGGCAAGACCACCACGGCGGTCAATCTGGGCGTAAGTCTGGCACAGCAGGGCAAGAAAGTCCTGCTCATTGATGCTGATGCACAGGCAAATCTAACTATGTCCCTTGGCTACAACAGACCAGACGATTTACCCGTCACGCTCTCCACCATCATGCAGGACATCATTGAGGACAATCCCATAGATGTTCAGAAAAGTATCCTGCACCACGGCGAGGGCGTTGACCTGTTACCGTCCAATATTGAGCTGTCGGGCTTGGAAGTAAGGCTGATTAACGCCATAAGCCGTGAACGTGTGCTGAAAACCTGCGTGAACGAGGTCAAGAAAAACTACGACTATTGTTTAATAGACTGTATGCCGAGCCTTGGTATGCTCACTATTAACGCACTGGCGGCGGCTGACAGCGTGGTTATCCCTACGCAGCCCCACTATCTTTCTGCCAAAGGCTTAGAGCTGTTGCTTCGCTCCGTGTCGAAAGTCAGACGGCAAATCAATCCCCCTTTGCGGATTGACGGTATCCTTATGACGATGGTAATGCCCCGCACGAACATCTCCAAGGAAATCACTGCCACGGTGAGAAGTGCCTACGGACAGAAAATCAAGGTGTTTGATACCCAGATACCCCATTCCATCCGTGCCGTGGAAGCCACCGCAGAGGGGAAAAGCATTTTTGCCTATGACAAAGGCGGCAAGGTAGCCGCAGCTTATGAGCAGTTTGGAAAGGAGGTGGCAGAGCTTGGCGAGAAACAACGCACCAAAAATCGAGCTGACCGCATACGATGAACTGTTTGAAACAGACCAGAGCCGTGAGGAAGCCAACTTAAGCAAGATAAGAGACATTCCCCTTGTGGAGATTGACGAGTTTCCAGACCACCCGTTCAAGGTCTTAATGGACGAGGACATGGAGCAGCTTGTCGATAGTATCAAGCGAAGCGGCGTGATGACGCCTGCTACTGTTCGGCTCAAAGAGGACGGGCGGTATGAGCTTATCAGCGGTCACAGACGGAAAAAGGCTTGCGAGCTTGCAGGGCTTGAAAAGCTCAAATGCGAGGTCAAGGAGCTGACCCGTGACGAAGCGATTATCGTTATGGTGGAAAGCAATCTCCAACGCACTACCATCCTGCCGAGTGAGAAAGCCTTTGCGTATAAGATGCGGCTTGAAGCAATGAAACGACAAGGTGAGCGTACAGATTTAACTTCTGCACCAGTGGTGCAGAAGTTGACGAGCCGAGAAAAGATAGCGGCAAAAACCGATGACAGCCATGAGCAGGTACGCCGCTTTATCCGCCTAACCGAGCTTGTACCCGAAATCCTGCAAATGGTAGATGACCGCCAGATAGCGTTCCGCCCTGCGGTGGAAATCTCCTATCTCACCGAGGGACAGCAGTACACCCTGCTTGAAGCTATGGAATATAACGACGCCACGCCGTCACTTGCACAGGCTATCAAAATGAAAAAGTTTATGCAGGACGGCAAGCTCACGGACGAGGTTATCCAGAGCATCATGCAGGAGGAAAAGCCCAACCAGAAAGAAAAGCCTGCTTTCAAGGACGAGAGGATAACCAAGCTCATACCGAGGTCAGTCCCCAGAGGGAAGGAAGCGGATTTTGTTGTCAAGGCTTTGGAGTTCTACAACCGCCATTTACAGAGAAGCAAGGCTCACGAAAGGTAAGCCACACACCGAGGGCGAGGTCTGCCCTTTGGAGGATAGCCAAATTTTTTTGCCGTTCCCCCTCTCCACACCTCACCCCCTATACTGCCAGTAACTATCCGAAAAAAGAAACACTTTAAGCTGTCCAATGCGGGCAGCTTTTTTCGGTCAGTCAGGCAAATCTAATCTCAATTACAGGAGGTATTTATGAAAATCCCTAAACTATTCAAAAAGGCTGCGGCTCTTGTGATGGCTGCGGTCACAGCGTTGTCGGTACTGCCTGCAACCACGGCGTTTGCCGCAGGCGACATCGGCACAATCAGCTTTACCCACACCTATGACAGCAGCGGGAACGCCATGCGGTACAATTCAAGTGCCAACATCGGCGGCTACACCGCAGGCGGCACGGGCAATTACAAGTACCGTATGTATGTGGACGGCGAGGATGCGTTCTGTATCCAGCCGGGCGTACCCTTGAAAACAGGCAACACTCTGGCGAAAGCGTCCTCGGAAACTTGGAACGCCCTCTCCGCCAACCAGAAAAAAGCTGTCGGGCTTGCCCTGCTCTACGGCTATCAGGGCAACCGAAGCAACCTCACAGGCAGCGATGATGAAAAATGGCTTGCCACCCAGACCCTTGTGTGGGAGTTTGTTACGGGCTGCCGTGAAGCCACAGGCTCGTATAAGCAGACAAGCACAACGGTTTACAGCCTGCACTTCGGCTCGAATTATGCGAACGGCGGGGCAAGGGCGGCTTACGACCAGATTGTTTCGCTGATGAGCGAGCATAACACCATACCGAGTTTCATGTCGGGCGGTAAAAACGATATTACTAAGGAGCTTGCATATAAAGACGGGAAGTACAGCGTCACGCTGACTGATAAAAACGGTGTTCTCTCTGATTATTCCTTTACAAGCTCCGACGCCAATGTGTCCGTATCGAAGGACGACAACAAGCTGACCATCAGCTCCAAAAAGGCGATTAGCGGTCCTGTCCGTATTACGGCGACGAGGAAGAATGTGCCGACAGTCAGCAGCTCCGCAAAGCTCATCGCTTACGGCGACCCGAACTTGCAGGACTTGGTAACAGGCGTAGAGAACGCTGACAGCGTAAAGGCATATATCAACATCGAAACGCCTACAGGCACGATTGCCTTAAAAAAGACTTCCGAGGACGGCGTTGTGGCGGGCATCTCTTTCCACATCAAGGGCGACGGCTTTGATAAGACCGTAAAGACTGATGAAAACGGCAACATTAGTGTGGAGGGCTTATTCCCTGCCACTTATACGATTACCGAGCAGTCCATTGACCGCTATGAGCCGCAGCAGAGCCAGACGGTAACGCTGATTGGCGGCAAGACCACCACGGTTAATTTCAACAATATGCTGAAGCGTGGCAGTCTGGAAGTGATTAAGACTTCCGAGGACAATCTGGTGGAGGGCGTGACTTTCCACCTCTACGGCACTTCGTTAAGCGGTCTGCCCGTGGATGAATACGCCGTAACCGATAAGAACGGACTGGCGAAGTTTGAAAATGTCCTTATTAGCGGCGATACCCCGTATGTGCTTGAGGAAGTGGACACGGCTATCCGCTATGTCGTTCCCGAAAACCAGACCGCCCCGATTGAATGGAAAAAGGTCACAAACCGCAGCTTCCACAATGTGCTGAAGAAATTTAATGTGACGGTCACAAAGACCGATGTGGAAACAGGAAACCCGCAGGGCGATGCTACCCTGTCAGGTGCGGTTTATGGCATCTACAAGGGCGAGGAACTGATTGACACCTACACCACCGATGAAAACGGACAGTTCACGACCAAGTATTATATCTGCGGTGACGATTGGAGCGTCCGTGAAATCAGCCCGTCCGAGGGCTATCTGCTCGATGAAACCATCCACCATGTAGGGGCAGAGCCAGAACTTTATACCATTGAGTACAACTCTGCCGCAAATGATGTGAATGAGCAGGTCATTAAGGGCAATATCGCCATCATCAAGCATACCGACAATGGCGAAACCCAGATTGAAACACCCGAAGAAGGTGCGGTATTTGAAGTGTTCCTCAAATCCGCAGGCAGCTATGGAAATGCAAAGGAAACCGAGCGTGACATTCTCACCTGCGATGAGAACGGCTTCGCCCAGACAAAGGATATGCCGTATGGCGTCTATACCGTAAAGCAGACCTCTGGATGGGAGGGGCGTGAGCTGATGAAGCCGTTTGATGTGTTCATTAACAAGGACGGTCAGACCTACCGCTACCTTATCAACAACAGGGGCTTCGAGAGCTATATCAAAATCGTGAAGAAGGATGCGGAAACAGGCAACACCATCCCATATGCAGGGGCAGGCTTCCAGATTTACGACCCGAATGGCGAACTTGTGACGATGACTTTCACTTATCCCGAAGTGACGACCATTGACACCTTTTACACCACGGCGGACGGCGAGCTTATCACGCCCCAGACCTTGGAATACGGTAAGGGCTACTCCATCGTGGAGGTGCAGGCTCCGTATGGGTATGTGTTAAACTCCGAGCCTGTTTATTTTGATGTGGTGCAGGAGAACTCCGAGGAGGAAAGCGGCATTACGCTCATTGAAGTGGTACGCTCCAATATGGCACAGAAAGGCACGGTTACCGTGGAGAAGTCAGGCGAGGTGTTCTCCACCGTGGCAGGCGACAAGGGCTTGTATCAGCCGATTTTCTCCGTCAGCGGTCTGGAAGGTGCGGTCTATGAGATTACCGCCGCCGAGGATATTGTTACTCTGGACGGTACGCTCCGTGCTTCTAAGGGCGAGGTGGTAGATACCGTTACCACAGGTGCAGACGGCATGGCAAAATCCAAAGAGCTGTATCTTGGCAAATACGAAGTAAAGGAAATCACAGCCCCGTATGGCATGGTGCTGAATGAGGAAACCCACTCCGTCGAGCTTGTGTATGCAGGTCAGGAAGTGGCTGTCACCGAAACCGCCACAGGCTTTGTAAACGAGCGTCAGAAAGTGGAAATCGACCTTGTAAAGAGCCTTGCAACAGACGAGAAATACGGCGTCGGCACAAACGGCGAAATCTTTGATGTGACCTTCGGCTTGTATGCCGCCGAGGAACTCACCGCCGCTGATGGTACGGTCATCCCTGCTGACGGTCTGCTTGAGGTCATTTCCCTTGACGAAAGCGGTCACGGCAAGGCAATCAGTGACCTGCCGATGGGCAGTTACTATGTGCAGGAAATCAGCACAAACGCCGCTTATATTCTGGACGATACGAAATATCCCGTTGTCTTTGAATACGCAGGACAGGATACCGCTACCGTCCACATCACAGCAAATGAGGGCGAAGCCATCAACAATGACATCATCTACGGCTCAGTAAACGGCAAGAAATCCGATGAGAACGGGAACGCCCTTGGCGGTGCGGTCATAGGCATTTTCAAGACAGGAACGACAGAGTTTACAAAGGAAAATGCCATTGCTACGGCAACATCCGCAGAGGACGGCAGCTTCGCTTTTGAGAAAGTACCGTATGGCACATGGATTGTCCGTGAAATCGAAAGCCCGAAAGGTTTCGTACTCTCCGAGGAAGAAATCGCCGTGACTGTCGGCAAGGTGGACGAGGTTGTGGAAATCTCCCTTGTCAACTACCGCATCCGTGGCAACATCGAGCTGACAAAGGTGGATAAGGACTATCCCGATAACAAGCTCACAGGTGCGGAGTTTGAGGTTTACGCCGACACCAACGGCAACGGCGAACTGGACAAGGACGATGAGCTGCTTGGAAAGATGACGGAGCTTGACGGCGGCGTTTACCAGATGAAGGACTTGCTTTACGGAAAATATTTTGTCAAGGAAACGAAAGCCCCAGAGGGCTTCCTTTTGGACGACAATGTTTACCCCGTATCCATTGAGGAAAACGGCAAGACCTATAC
>SAMEA3387506__coassemble_873_pt1 | contig 34274 bp, 38 predicted proteins | sample SAMEA3387506__metabat2_high_PE_036 | metagenome-assembled genome bin SAMEA3387506 (sample SAMEA3387506) | Felis catus | biome: Faeces | place: United Kingdom | collected 2012 | reverse complement strand
TATAAAGGCGTTGTTTATGAGGTAATAAACGGACAGTTGTATAAGAAGAAATAAGAATATTGGTATGATTATGTGAAACGGCGGGATTGTTCATACAGCACTATCCCGCGGAGTGAACAGTGAAAAAACGGCGGGGACTCCCGCCGTTTTAATTTTGCTTAAAAAGTTAACACAGTCGCGATTTTCTAACATATTAAAGTGAATAATCCAGAAGAAAAATTCGAGGAAAGGAGGTGTCCCCATGACGGAAATTATTACATATATACAGGCGAACTGGACCGTCTGGCTCTCCTTTTTTGATACCGTAAATGAAGGGAAACAGCGGAGAAAACTGGTATTATGTGAGGATAGACGGAAAGATTTACGGGTTTGTGTGCGGAAGGTACATAGAAAGGATTTAGAGCTTTCTTTATAAAGGAAAACGTGGTACTCTGGGAATATAAGAGAATAGTTTTTGTTGGGAGATTTACAGTAGAAAAATGCTTAAAAATAAATGATTTTAGGAGATGCAAGATGGAGTTTACTTATGAAAACAGAAAAGAAATAGAAAACCAGTATATACATGACAGTAAGTTTACAGGCTTTGAGTATGATTATGATAAAAGAGAAATCAGGATTTTTTGTGACAATTACTATCCAAATGAAAGAAACCGTCTGTTTTTCAGAAATGTTATATTTTGCGAGATGCAAAGCTGCGAATTTTGGGGTATGGGAAATGCGGTTCATGGAATATGGATAGAAGAAAATACAAAACAGATACAAGATTTAATGAAAAAATTCGAAGAAGGGAAACAACCGGATGATATATGTCGTCTGGTAAATGGAACAAAATATCTGGAAATAGGACTGCTGCTTAATTCAGGAGATACCATGCTGATCATCTGCGAAAGTTTGTGCTGGGAGAAGGAGAGACTGGATAAAAAAATTGCGGATAAAAAACATAGAACAGGTTTGCGGTTGAGGCTTGATAAGGAGGTTGACAATGAAGCATCCCTGACATGAGGCGGAGGAAAATCTGAGATGGATAAAAATGTAAAGTACGTAAAAGATGTCTGGAAATGGAAAGAGGAAGATAATACGTGGCAGAACAGAAATATTAAAAGAATAAGCCGGGGGATTTATCTGATTTCCGGAATGATACTTGCAGCGGCGTGCATAAGTGCTTGCAGGATTCGTACAATGCCGGTTTCCGTCTGGCTTTTGGTAATTACAGTTCTGCCATTATTTCTCTGGGGGTATGTTTTTATTTTTGGACTGGACGTAGTATATTGTGCACGGATTCCGAAAAATGCAGATTCTCAGTGGAGAAAATTTCATATGCGTTTTCCGGCGTTTGCAATGCTTGCGCAGATTGTGGTATTTGGTCTGTACATTTTTCTGGGGAAAAACAGAGCGGTTACGGTAGATACTTTTAAATTGTTTATCCTTTCTTTTTGTATTCATGTAGTTGTGTTTTTTCTATTTTTTGTGCGGACAGGGAAAAAGATGCGGACATTAGATAACCTGTTTTTTATGTTTCTCTGGACAGGAATTATACTATATCCGTTTGTACATAGTGTTTGTTATGCAGCGGGACAGCCGATGGAAAATTATGAAGCAAGGCTTGCAGATACAGAAGTGGCTGGAAATAAAGAAGCAGATGACAGGTATTATTTTACAGTGGAATTTGAAGACGGAAAACAGAAAGAAATAGAAGCGTCCGGATATACTTACTACAGTAATTATATGAATGATGTTTTTTATGTGGACAAGGCGGAATCGTTTGTGGGAATACGTTTTATTGACTGGCAGGGAAAAGAAACTCCCGTACTTTTTACTGGATTTTTCATGGCTGCGTTCCTGGGATGTATTGTTTCACTGGTGCAGTGGTCCGGGAACAGAAGAGGAGGAAATACACGTACTTGCTCTGTATGGCGCTTTCAGTCTGTTTAACAGAGGGATACGTTATCGAAATATAGAAAAAATTCTGATAGTCTGGATTGTGGCGGGAATCATAATTCGAATGGGTGTAGAGTGTTATTATGGTATTTTTGTAAAAAATGAAATGGTACCGGGGCGTTTTTCCAAGTATCCGTGGAAGCCGTTTACGTATACAGGAGCTCAAAGGCTTGGCGCAATGCCTGTAACGGATATGTACAGTGAAAAAGAGGAAGTGTTTCACCATTTTATGAAGTCCTGATTAGTCCGCAGATTTCAGGAAAAGGTATCAGGGAGTATAACAAAATGAAAAGAGAGTTTAGAGAAATGATAAAGAGATAGTGGAAGCAGGAGGAATATCTATGTGGAATGACATCAGAGATGAAAAAACACTGGAAGAATTTATGGAAAGTATGGATTTTTTTCATGACAGTTGTATGAAAGAAATGAAATATGTAAGCGGTGCATATGTTGAGGAAGATTTGGGAATGTATCCTGTGAATGACAGGAGAATTTTAAACGTTATCATACAGCGTCAGTATGAAGAAAATTCTATGATTGAAATGGAGTTTTCCGGAATGAAATATTTGCAGCTAAAACCTGTAGTGGAAGAGTGGACAGGGGAAATCAACGATGCCACTATGATTTTAAAAGAAGACCGTGTATATTGGTGTGACTGCTGGGGGTTTACAGAGGAGACAATAAAAGAATATACGGGAACTGTAATCTGTGCAGAAAAAGTCAGATGGCGGTCTGTAGAAGGACATATGGGAAATGAGGAGTTTTTCCGGTCGGTTGTTTCGTGATAGATAAATCTATGTCAAAAGCCGAAGTAGGAAATTTCGATTTTTATAGAGAAATAAAAGAAATCAATAGGAAGAAAGGGAATGGATATGAACGAAAAATATGTACTAACTCCTTATGAAACAAGAGAAATCCTGTTTTATAAAACAGATAATGGAGAAGTTAGAGTTGAAATTCTTTTATATCAGGAAAACCTGTGGCTGACGCAGGCAAAGATGGCGGAATTATTTGAAGTGCAAAAGGCGGCTATTTCAAAACATTTGAAAAATATCTTTGAATCTGGTGAATTACAGGAAGAAGAAGTTGTTTCCAAAATGGAAACAACTGCGGCAGATGGTAAGCGCTATAAAACAAACTATTATAATCTGGACGCTATTATTGCTGTCGGATACCGTGTTAATTCTAAAAAGGCTACGATGTTTCGTATTTGGGCAAATCGGGTATTAAAAGAATTTATTATTAAAGGCTATGTGATGGACGATGCACGTTTGCGAGAACCGGAAAACCTCTTTGGTAAAGACTATTTTGAGGAGCAGTTGGAGCGTATTCGAGATATTCGCTCCAGTGAACGCCGTTTTTATCAAAAAATTACGGATATTTACTCTCAGTGCAGTGCTGACTATGATGTGAACAGTCCTGTTACAAGAGAGTTTTTTGCTACAGTACAAAATAAGCTCCATTACGCTGTCACTCATCATACGGCGGCTGAGATTGTTTATGGACGAGCTGATAGCACAAAGCCAAACATGGGTTTGACAACTTGGAAAAATGCTCCTAAGGGGCGCATTCGCAAGTCCGATGTTTCGATTGCAAAAAACTACTTAAACGGAGAAGAAATGAAGAATCTGAATGAAATTGTAACAATGTATCTGGACTATGCCGAAAGACAGGCACGGCGGGGAAATATTATGTATATGCAGGATTGGGTTAGTCGTTTAGATGCCTTCCTCCAGTTCAATGAGGAAGATGTTTTGCATGACAAAGGCAAAGTGACCGCTGCTATCGCAAAGGCATTTGCAGAAAATGAATTTGAAAAATTCCGTGTTTTACAGGATAGAACATATCAAAGTGATTTTGATTTATTGGTAGCCAGAACAGAAGCAAAAAGCGATTTATGATATGGGAAACGGGGAGATTTTCCGGTCAGTTGTCTGATAAGATGTAAATTTGGGAGCTGTCGCTTGGACGATTAAGAAATCAATCGTGAAGCGGCAGCTTCTCTTTATTAAGCATAAGAAGTGTATTTTTTATTATGGATTTTTCTGAACAGGTGCAAAAAGATACCTGGTTTTTTCATTTTCAATCTGGGCAGATTCCTCAGGGGACAGGTCTTTGTCTGTAATTACATAATCAAAGGCAGAAAGCGGAGAAACGGAAAAGACGGCGTTTTGTCCGAACTTACTGCTGTCTATCATGAGGATAATTTCGTCTGCTGCAGAGATTGCGTTTTTCTGGAAATCCACATCATTTTGGTAGTAGCCGCTTAAAATAAACTGATTACTTAAAGCAGCGCCGCTTAAAAACGCCTTGCTCAGATGGAAGGCTTTCAGTGTTTCGGCTGTAATCTGACCAGAGGCGGAGTATTGGGAGGTGTGGATCCAGCCGCCAAGAAAGAACATACTCCTGCATTTTCGGCCTCCGTCAAAAATGGAGACAATAGAGAAAGAGTTTGTCACAACAATCAAAGTTTCCAGTAATTCAGGCTGTTTCACAAGCTCTCTGGCAAGCTCCAGATTTGTAGTGCAGCTTTCAAGGAGAATCGTATCATTTGGCTGGATCAGGGAAACGGCGCGATGTGCGATTGCTTTTTTTTGTACTACATTTTTGGAAGCGCGTAAATCAAATGGTATTTCTACATTATTTCCGGTGGCGAGAGCAACGCCGCCATGAACTTTAACGATTAAACCTTCATCAGAAAGGGCATCAAGATCCTTTCGCATGGTTTCATTTGATACTTTTGTTAAATTGGCTAACTGCTGGGTAGAGCTGATGGGAACCTTTGATAGAATGGCTAAAATCTGTTTTCTTCGTTTATCAAGTTTACTTATCATGTTAAAATTCCTTCTTCCTAACCTTTTCTATATTGTAACATTGGAAATTTCCAATGTCAAATTTTTTGAGGGCAATAGTACCATAAAACAGTGCTCGAATTTGTAGAATATATATAAAAATAAAGGAAATGGGAGTTTGTAATTGACGGAGAAATGCCAAAGTGATATATTATAATAAAAGTTGGAAATAACCAATATAAAAGATAAAAATTGGAAAAAACAAATAAACGGAGGAACGATATGGAAAGCCCAAAACCATATATTTTTACAGATAATAATCCCAATACAATGGAAGATTATGCGAAATCTGTGAGACGTCTGGCAAAGCCTGCGAAAAGAGTCGATGTTGTATTGGATACAGATATGTTTAATGAGGTAGACGACCAGTTTGCTCTTGCGTATCTGCTTCAGTCGGAAGAAAAACTGAATTTGAAGGCAATTTGTGCAGCGCCTTTTTTTAATCATCATTCGGAAAGCCCTAAAGATGGTATGGAAAAAAGCTATGATGAAATTTTTAAAATTCTTCGTCTACTGAAACGGCAGGAGTATGAAAATGTGGTGTATAAAGGGGCGGACGACTTTCTGATTGAAAGAAAGGAGGCTATTGATTCTCCGGCGGTAAGGGAGATTATCAGACTTTCGGAAAATTATGACGAAGAAAATCCTCTTTATATTATCGGGATTGCCGCGGCTACCAATATAGCTTCTGCTCTGCTTCTGTGTCCGGAATTGAAAAACAGAGTTTTTATTGTATGGCTGGGAGGCCTTGGATTTGACTGGCATGACAATAAATCCTTTAATGCAGGACAAGATGTGGAGGCTGCAAGAGTTGTTTTATCAAGCGGAGCGCCTGTGGTGCTTCTGCCGGGAAGAGGGGTTTTAGATCATTTTTCTACAACAGGTCCGGAGCTTCGCTACTGGCTTCAGGGAAAAAATGCGTTCTGTGATCATATTATAGAAAAAACAGAACGGGAATCTCAGATATGCAACGGCGAAAAATGCTGGAGCAGACCAATTTCTGACGTTGCGGCAGTTGCGTGGCTTTTAGATGGAAATTTCATGCTGGATCGGCTGGAACACAGTCCTAAGTTTTTTTACAGTAAATAAATTCAGAGAAATAAAAGAATTTGCAGGTCTTGCCAATTATATAAGGGTACTTACAGATGAAACGTTTCTCCAGGCAATCGGAAACACGCTTGTGTTTGTAATTACCACTGTGCCTGTCAGCATTGTGATAGGTCCTGCACTGGCGCTCCTTGCAAAAAGAGAAGAAAAACTTCTTCTGTTTATGAAGCAATGTATGCGCTTTCTATGGCAATATCTGTTTCTGTAGTAGCTATGATTTTCCAGTTTGCGTTTAACCCTTCTATGGGAATCATCAATAAGGTTACAGGCCTGGATATTTCCTGGCTTACAGATCCCAAAACAGCGCTTGCCATCGAAAATATGTGGGGAGAAAAGACTGCGGGAGTTCCCCATTATGCAGTGCAGCCGGAAGAGGTACTTCGCCTGATAGAGGATATTCAATGTGATAATGTGAAAGTGTGCTGGGACGTGGAGCATGGAAGCATCGAAAAAATCAATCAGACAGAAGCGCTTCATATGTTGAAAAACCATATTGTAACGACACATATTTCAGATGAGGCAGGTGTGAATCAGATACATATTCTTCCGTATTTCGGAAATATAGACTGGGAGAAGCTTTTAAAAGCTTTTGCAGATATTGGATATAATGGAATCTTTAATTTTGAAATTCAGCACTACCTTCCGGGTGTTCCGAAAGAGTTGATTTTACCTGCTATGGAATTTTCCCGGAAGGTGGGTGCGTATCTTGTAAAAAGTCTGGAAGAGATGAAAACATCATAAAAGGGAATGTAATGAAAGAAATAGCAGAATATACCGGAATGATAGGAATGGAAAATATTGTCTCTGTCACATCCGGGATTGTCCGTATATTGCTGGCTGCAATATGCGGAGCTGTAATCGGAACAGAGAGAGGAAGAAAACATCGCCCGGCAGGGCTTAGGACGCATATGCTTGTATGTGTGGCTGCAGCTCTTGTGATGGTGACAAACGAGCAGTTGATACAAGTATACGGAAGCGGCGACCCTACCAGAATGGGGGCGCAGGTTATAAGCGGAATCGGTTTTTTAGGAGCAGGAACGATTATTACCGACAGACAGAGCCGCATCAGAGGTCTTACAACGGCGGCAGGATTATGGGCAAGCGCCTGTGTAGGACTTGCAATTGGAAGCGGATATTATCTGGGGGGGATTCTTACCTGTATTTTCATTCTTATTATTTTTACAAAATTTATAGGAATCGAAAAGCATTTCGTAAAAAGGTCGCGCACAATGGAAATTCGGGTTTCTTTTGAAAACGCCAAAAGCCTGAATCATTTTATCAGTGAATTGACAAGCTGTGAATGTAATGTAGTTTCTTTTGAGGTGTTTGGGAAAAATGCCAATCTGCAGATTGTGCTGCCTACAGGAAACTGTCATGAGGAAGTGACCAGAGTTTTTAATATGTGCAAAGGAATGTTGACTCTGGAAGAGTTATAAGGGAGAAAGGGGGAAATACAACAATGGATAAAAAAGAGATAAAAAAGCTGCCTAAAATTGAGCTGCATTGTCATCTGGATGGCTCTGTAAGTTATTGCGCTTTGGAGAAGGAAGCGCTGGATAAAGAAGGATTCAGTAAAGAAATGCTGCAGGCGCCTGTGCCCTGCAGAAATCTGAAAGAATATTTGCAGTGTTTCGATGTAGTGCTGCCTCTTCTTCAAACAGAGACGATGTTAGAAAAAGCTGCTTTTGATGTAATCCGTCAGGCAGCAGAGGAAAATATAATTTATACAGAAGTAAGATTTTCTCCGGGATTACATTGCAAAGAAGGGCTTTCTTATACCCAGGTATGCAGGGCGGTTCTTAAAGGTCTGGAAAAAGGGGAAGAGAAATTTGGAGTAAAGAGCAGGGCAATACTCTGTATGATGAGAGGAAAGCCTTCGGAATATAATAATAAAGTTATGGATGCAGCAGAAGAATTTTTAGGATATGGAGTTGCGGGAGTAGATTTAGCAGGAAATGAAGCGGCTTATCCGCCTCAAATATATGAAGGTTTTTTAAGAGGGCAGAAAACGCACATATTCCATTTACCATACATGCCGGGGAATGCGGCAGCGCAGAGAATGTAAAGATAGCTGTTGAGATGGGGGCAAAAAGAATCGGTCATGGGGTAGCTATTGTGGAAAATGAAGAGATAAAAGAATTGTGCAGAAAATATAAGGTGTGTCTGGAGATGTGTCCGGTAAGTAATCTTCAGACAGGAGCGGTAGAAGATATTTTCCAATATCCTTTCTGGCGGTTATATAAAGAAGGAGTATGTGCTACAATACATACAGATAACAGGACGGTTTCCAATACAAGCCTTACAAATGAGTGGGCAGTATTAACAGAGAAATTCCCACAGATTGACAGGGATGTCATTTTGAAAGCGAATTTGGCTGCTGCAGGTGCGGCTTTTTTACCTGAGGGAGAGAAGAAGAAATTAGAAGAAATAATTTTAAAATATAAGTTGCAAAACCCGTCCGTACAAGTGCTATAATGTACGTATAAGTACAGGCTTGAAAGGAGAAGGAGAAAATATGCTTGAGAAATTAAAAGAAGAGGTTTACAGGGCAAATATGGATTTGCCGAAGTACGGTCTTGTTACGTTTACGTGGGGAAATGTAAGTGGAATTGATAGAGAAAGCGGACTTTTTGTAATTAAGCCAAGCGGAGTGGATTATGATAAGCTGACGCCGGAAGATATGGTTGTAGTAGATTTGGAGGGAAATCGTGTAGAAGGAAAATATAATCCTTCTTCTGACACACCGACACATGTAGAGCTTTATAAGGCTTTCCCGGAGATTGGAGGAATTGTACATACGCATTCTTCCTGGGCAACAAGCTGGGCGCAGGCAGGGCGCTCTATTCCATGTTATGGAACGACACATGCGGATTACATTTACGGAGAAGTTCCATGTGTGCGCAATCTCACAAAAGAAGAGATTGATGAGGCATATGAAAAAAATACAGGAGTTCTCATCGCAGAGTATTTTAAAGATAAAGATTATAATGCAGTTCCTGCAGTTCTCTGTAAAAACCACGGACCGTTTACCTGGGGGAAAGATGCACATGAGGCAGTGCATAATGCTGTTGTATTGGAGGAAGTCGCAAAGATGGCATCTCGTTGTGAAATGATCAATCCTGATGTAAAGCCGGCTCCACAGGAGCTTCAGGATAAGCACTATTACAGAAAACACGGTGCAAACGCATATTACGGACAGAATAATAAATAACGGGATAACTGCCAGCTTCGGAAAAGAGGCTGGCAGTTATCTTTAAGTCCAGATAATTAACTCAAACTTCCCACATGGTATTGCACCTTGAAAAATCGATACCTTCATTTATAAAAAAGTGTGCTGACATCGGTGGAAAGCATTTATAGAGTTCGGATTTTTATCAGTCAGGTTATAAATGGGTTAAATTTCGTGATTTCTTTGTTCCAACCTACATTTTTGCGGGCTTCAATAGGCGGCATTACACATTTTGCTCATATAAGCCTACTTTTTTGTGATTCAAATAGGCTAAATTCCAAGATTTCCTTTTTTTAACCTATTTTTCGCTTTTAAAATATAGGCTAAATTTAGAGAAGCTTGCTCATCAGCCTATTTTGTTTCAAAATAAGTAGGTGTAATTTGAGATTTAAAAAAAACAACTTATTTGTGCCTGAAAAATGTAGGATAAAAATCAAAAAATAATATTTTCAACCGAAAAAGCATTGAAACATCGCTGTAAATGATATTGAGTTCAATAATAATATATACTGTTCAGAGAAAAAGATTCTCCTTGCCATCTTCCCCGAAAGACTTTACAATAGGGAAAAGAAACTGTAGAAAAAAGCAGCCCCACAGGGCAGTGGAAGATAAAATAAGAGGAGATTTTCATGATTGAATTAGGAAAAAAGCAGAAATTGCTTGTAGTAAAAAAAGTAGAGTTTGGCGTGTATCTTGCAGAGGATAAAAATGCAGATGCAAAGGACAGGGTTCTTCTTCCGGGAAGACAGGTTCCGGAAGGAACAAAAGAAGGAGATGAACTGGAAGTTTTCCTTTATAAAGATTCTTCAGACCGTCCGATTGCCACAACAAAAGAGCCGCTTATCATGCTGGGTCAGACAGCCGTTCTCAAAGTAAAGCAGGTGACAAAAATCGGCGCGTTTCTTGACTGGGGACTGGAAAAAGATCTGCTTCTTCCATACCATGAGCAGACTCTTCGCGTAAGAGAAGGAGAGGATTGTCTTGTAGCGCTTTATCTTGATAAGAGCAGCCGCCTCTGCGCGACCATGAAGGTGTATCATTACCTTTCTAAGAGAACGCCTTATGTGGCAGGAGACCAGGTAAAGGGAAGGGTTTATGAAATCAGCCAGAAATTCGGTGTGTTTGTGGCTGTTGACGACAAATATTCCGCGCTGATCCCTGCAAGGGAGGCAGCAGGAAAATATCGCCCGGGAACCATTCTGGAGCTTCGCGTCACAGAGGTGAAGGAAGACGGAAAAATGAACGTAAGCGACAGGCAGAAAGCATATCTTCAGATTAATGAAGATGCGGAAATTGTGATGAGCGTCATTGATGAATTTGCAGGAGTTCTTCCGTTTGATGATAAGGCTTCCCCGGAAGTGATAAAGAGAGAGTTTGGACTGAGTAAAAATGCTTTTAAACGGGCGGTAGGACATCTTATGAAGGAAAAGAAAATTGAGATCAGAGAGCGCCGCATTTATAAGCTGTAAAAGATATGGAGGAAAATTAAGTGAATTTTACACATCTTCATGTCCATACGGAGTACAGCCTTCTGGACGGCTCTAATAAGATAAAAGAGTACGTGGCAAGAGTGAAGGAACTGGGTATGGACAGCGCTGCCATTACAGACCACGGAGTAATGTACGGCGTCATTGATTTTTACCGTGCGGCAAGGGAAGCGGGAATCAATCCCATTCTCGGTTGCGAGGTGTATGTGGCTCCTGGTTCACGTTTTGATAAGGATACAGGAACGGGAGAAGACCGCTATTACCATCTTGTGCTTCTTGCGGAAAATAATAAGGGCTACAGCAATCTTATGAAAATTGTATCAAAAGGTTTTGTGGAAGGCTTTTATTACAAACCGCGAGTAGACATGGAGCTTCTCCGGGAATACCATGAGGGAATCATTGCATTAAGCGCCTGTCTTGCAGGAGAAGTATCACGTTATCTCACAAGAGGGATGTATGAAGATGCAAAGGCGGCTGCATTAAGGTATCAGGATATATTTGGAAAGGGAAATTTTTTCCTTGAACTTCAGGATCACGGGATTTCAGAGCAGCAGGAAGTAAACCGTCAGCTTCTTCGTATGCACCAGGAAACAGGAATTGATCTTGTGGCAACAAACGACGTTCATTATACAACGGCAGAGGACGCAGACCCCCACGATATTCTCCTTTGTCTCCAGACTGGTAAAAAACTGGCAGACGAGGACAGAATGCGTTATGAGGGAGGGCAGTATTATGTGAAATCTCCGGAAGAAATGGAGAGGCTTTTCCCATATGCTTTGGAGGCTCTGGAAAATACGCATAAAATTGCAGAGAGATGTCATGTGGAGATTGAATTTGGTGTGACAAAGCTTCCAAAATACGATGTGCCGGACGGATATACCTCATGGGAATATTTGAATAAGCTCTGTTTTGACGGACTTTCCGAGAGGTATGATCCTGTTACGGACGAGCTTCGTGAACGTCTGGAATATGAGCTTTCTACCATCAAAAATATGGGATATGTGGATTACTTCCTTATTGTATGGGATTTTATCAAATATGCAAGGGACCATGATATTATGGTGGGACCGGGAAGAGGTTCTGCTGCGGGAAGCCTTGTTGCGTATACCCTTGGAATTACCCAGCTTGACCCTATTCGATATGATCTGCTTTTTGAGCGTTTCCTGAATCCGGAACGAGTTTCCATGCCTGATATTGACGTGGACTTCTGTTTTGAGAGACGTCAGGAAGTGATTGATTATGTGGTGCGAAAATACGGAAAAGACCGTGTAGTACAGATTGTAACATTCGGAACCCTTGCTGCCCGCGGTGTTATTCGGGATGTAGGGCGGGTTCTTGATATGCCCTATGCGCAGGTGGACGTGATTGCAAAGATGATACCACAGGAGCTGAATATTACAATAGATAAGGCTCTCGACATGAATCCGGAGCTAAAAAAAGCGTATGACGAGCAGGAGGAAATTCATCATCTCATTGATATGGCAAAACGCCTTGAGGGTCTTCCGCGTCATACCTCCATGCACGCTGCCGGCGTTGTTATCAGCCAGAAGGACGTAGATGAATATGTGCCGCTTTCAAAGGCGCAGGATGGTTCTATTACCACACAGTTTACTATGACGACACTGGAGGAGCTGGGACTTCTGAAAATGGATTTCCTTGGGCTTCGTACTTTGACGGTAATTCAGGATGCAGTAAGGCTTGTAGAAAAAGATACAGGCGTAAGCCTTGATATGCAGAAGATTGATTATAATGACAAGAAAGTTCTCGACTCTCTTGGCACCGGTCATTCGGAAGGTGTGTTCCAGCTGGAAAGCGGCGGAATGAAAAACTTTATGAAGGAGTTAAAGCCGCAGAGCCTTGAGGATGTAATTGCGGGAATCTCTCTTTATCGTCCCGGTCCTATGGATTTTATTCCGCAGTATATCAGAGGGAAGAACCGACCGGATACGATAAAGTACGACTGCCCGCAGCTTGAACCCATTTTGAAGCCTACCTACGGATGTATCGTATATCAAGGTGCGACTCGTTCCTGGTTTAAATAAACAAAGACCAGGCACATTATAAAAATAATGGAGAACTGCAATTTCGAAGTAAGGAATGATAAGGTAACGCTTTGAAACTTACTCTTTAATACTCCGACTAGCATCATATATGGAAACATTAGGTGTTAGAAGCTCGGTGAAGTCGGCAGAAGCAGACCTAAGTTAAAGAAATCATCAAGTAAGGTTGGTACAAAAGAGACTAGAGTCCACCTGCCAGGAAAGATGAAAATATGAGATATGGTCTGTGATATGTCGGAAGTCTATAAAGTTTCTATGGTGAGTATGTCATAACGACTGACGAACTCGAGAATTTAAAGGATCTAGATACAACTGTGTGGAAACATACAGAGCCGCTCGTAACGGTGTTGGTGTGGTAAAGTAAGAATCTTGGTTATGAAATACCATGATGTGTTACAGGCACATCTAAGCTAACAGGTCTATATTGAGCACCTAAGGAAACTATGTACAGATAGAAATTGTGGAACGAGGAAAGATATCGAGTATCTGAATGAAATAAGTTGGATATAAACTGACGAAGAAAAATAAGCAGTTGAATCGGTGTTGAAAAGTAGTGTTCGAACCAGTGAAGTTCCTGTAATGGGAATAGAGGAATGGGCACAAGTCGCTGTAGTTTTTATAGATTTAAAATAAAGAAAATTTATTCATTCAAATACAATAGGGATTTCGTGTATGACTAAAAAGGCTCACGTTCCAATCGAAAGAAAGGAAGTGAGAACCCTATGCCTAAAGAAAAAGTAAAACGCATTGATAGTTTGAGACATAATGAATATTACGGTATGCAGAATACTTTTGATGAACTTTATAGCGAAAGCATAAAGGGCTCAAAATTTCATAATCTGATGGATATTGTTCTTGAAGAAAATAACATCTTGCTTGCCTATCGCAATATCAAAGCAAATGGAGGAAGTAAAATTCCAGGTACAGATGGTTTGTCTGTCAAAGATATAGCGAAAATGAAGCCGCAGCAGGTGGTAGAAAAGGTAAGATTTATTTTGAGAGGAAGTCGGCATGGATACAGACCAAAAGCTGTAAGAAGAAAGGAAATTTTAAAACCAAACGGAACAACAAGACCATTTGGAATTCCGTGTATCTGGGATAGACTTATACAGCAGTGTATCAAACAGGTCATGGAGCCAATCTGTGAAGCTAAATTCTCTGAAAATAGTTATGGATTTCGCCCAAGTCGTTCTGTGGAAAATGCGATAGCAAGAACCTACAGATTATTGCAAATGTCCAACCTTCACTATGTTATTGAATTTGACATCAAAGGATTTTTTGATAATGTAGATCATAGTAAGTTGATAAAACAGATATGGTCGTTAGGGATACAGGATAAAGAGCTGATTTATGTAATCAAAAGAATTTTAAAAACTCCTGTTAAGATGCCGGAAGGGTATCTGGTAACTACGGAAAAGGGAACATCGCAGGGCGGGATTCTGTCTCCGTTGTTGGCTAATATTGTACTCAATGAGTTAGACCATTGGGTAGAAAGTCAATGGCAGTACAGCAGGGTGACAGATAACTACAGTCAAAAACCACAAAGGAATGGAACGGTAGACAGATGTCATGGATATAGAGCAATGCGAGAATCCACAAAGCTAAAAGAAATGTGGATTGTGAGATATGCAGATGACTTTCGAATTTTCTGTAAAACGAGAGGCGATGCAGAAAAGACAAAAATAGCGATTGAAAAATGGCTGAAAGACCGATTAAGACTTGATGTATCTCAGGAAAAGACTCGAATTGTAAACACCAGACAAAGGAGTATGGAATTTTTAGGATTCAATATCAAAGTTCATAAAAAAAGAAAGGATTCAAAATACGTTGTAGATTCACATATCAGTGAAAAAGCCCTTAAAGCTAAAGGGGAAAAGTTAACAAACCAGGTTAAGGTATTTTGTAAATACAAAGACTCAGATCAAGGTGTAAAAGAATTGGTAATCTATAATGCAATGGTGCTGGGAATCCAGAACTACTACAGAATAGCAACAAATGTAGCAGGCGATTTGAATCACATTCAGCAGCGCACCTATAGAATTATGTATAATAGATTAAATACGCAGAGTGGAAATGCATTACGGAAGGAAGGCAGAGCACTCACAGGGCTGGAAAAGCAGCGGTTTGGAAAATCAAAATCGCTCAGATATATGGCGGGAACGAAAGAACCAATATATCCAATTTATTGTATCCAGTTTAAAACTCCAATGGCATTAAATCGAAGAATTTGCCCTTACACCGTTGAGGGAAGAGCAGCGATACATGACAAACGGAGAATAAACGGAAATCTTATGCACCAACTTATGAGTCGGAAGATAAATAGTGGCAGTATAGAATATTATGACAATCAAATATCACTGTACAGTGCCCAATGGGGAAAATGTTATATTACAGACAGAGAATTTCAAAGTCTGGAGGAAATACATTGCCACCATAAAATTGCTAAAAGCAAGGGTGGTACAGATAGATATAATAATTTGGTCCTCGTGGACAAAGATGTCCACATACTGATACATGCCATGAATTTAGAAGTTGTCAAATATTACTTGGAAGTACTGAAGATAAAGGCTGTTGAACTTAGAAAAATCAATAGATTAAGACAGATTTTAGAGCTGCCAGTTATTGTGAAAAGGAAAAAGAGCCTTAGTCTTAGTTATCATTACGAATAGAAAAAGAGTTGATTTAGGTTATTTGAATAGAATGAATAAAAGCTGCAACGATGGAACGCCGTGTGCAGGGAAACTTGCATGCACGGTGTGGAGTGGGGGAAAAACTGGAGATAATATCAAAGGTTTACCTATCACTATAGCAGGTTATGCAGATCGTACGGAATCTTGCAGGCTACACTCTGGGAAGAAGCGATCTTGTGCGCCGTGCCATGTCAAAGAAAAAGGCATCTGTCATGGAAAAAGAGCGTCAGAACTTTGTTTACGGAAATGAGGAGGAAGGTGTTCCTGGCTGTATTGCAAACGGAATTCCGGAAAAAACAGCAAATAAGATTTATGATGATATGATTGATTTTGCGAAATATGCCTTTAATAAGTCTCATGCGGCAGCATATGCAGTTGTTTCTTATCAGACAGCATATTTGAAATATTATTATCCGGTAGAATTTATGGCTGCTCTTATGACTTCTGTGATTGAAATGCCTGCGAAGGTGGCGGAGTATATTTATGTGTGCCGTCAGATGGGAATTACAATCCTGCCGCCTGATATTAATCGTGGAATGTATGGATTTTCTGTTGATAACGGCGCTATCCGATACGGTCTTTCCGCAATTAAAAGCGTAGGGCGTCCTGTAATCGAGAGTATTGTAAAAGAGCGGGAAGAAAACGGAGATTATACAAATCTTCAGAATTTCATAGAGAGAAACCTGGAGCAGGTCAATAAACGTGCAATTGAAAACTTTATAAAAGCAGGAGCGCTTGACTGCCTGGAAGGAAACCGCCGTCAGAAAATGATGACATTTGCCCGGATTGTGGATGGAATCAACCAGGATAAGAAAAACACAATGGCAGGCCAGCTTAGCTTCTTTGATATTGTAAGTGAGGAAGAGAAAAAAGAATTTGAAATCCGTATGCCGGATTTGGAGGAATTTGATAAAGAAACGATACTTGCTTTTGAAAAAGAAGTTCTTGGTATTTATTTAAGCGGACATCCTCTTGAGGGATACCGTGATATTATGGAGAAAATGGCAACTGCCAGAACTGCCGATTTCCAGCAGGACGAGGAGACTGGGTTTCCAAAGGTTATAGATGGTCAAAAGGCGATTCTGGGAGGAATGATTACCGATAAAACTATTAAATACACAAAAAACAATAAGGTAATGGCATTTTTTACTCTGGAAGACCTTGTGGGAACTGTGGAGGTTGTTGTTTTCCCAAGAGATTATGAGAAGTGTCAGGCTCTCTTAAATGACGAAGAAAAAGTCTTTATACAGGGGCGTGTTTCTGCGGAAGATGACAGACCCAGTAAGCTGATTCTGGAAAAAATCCGTTCTTTTGAGGATATTCCGAGGGAATTATGGATACAATTTCCAGACAGAGAGGCTTACGGGGAAAAAGAGCAGGAACTTCTTGCAGATCTTAAGCAGTCGCCGGGAAAAGACAGCGTTGTGATTTTTCTTAGGGATGTAAAAGCGATGAAAAAGCTTTCTGCTGCATACCACGTAGAGATAACAGATTCATGGCTGGAATCCATGTGCAAAAAATATGGAGTTTCCAATGTTAAAGTTCTGCAAAGAGTATTGAAAAACTTGTAAAAATGCTATACACTATAACCGAATATGTGTAGAACCTGACAGCGTCGATGTCCTTCTTATACCGGCGCTGGATTCAGAAGATGGAGGAATGTAAAATGGCAGAAAAGAAGATTAAAACGATTGGTGTTCTGACCAGTGGCGGAGATGCTCCCGGAATGAATGCGGCAATTCGTGCGGTAGTGCGAAGAGGACTGAGCAGCGGTTTAAATGTAAAAGGTATTTATAAAGGATATAACGGACTCTTAAACGAAGAAATCGTGGATATGAGCGCAAAGGACGTATCTGATACGATTGAAAGAGGCGGTACTGTTCTTTATACTGCCCGCTGTGCAGAGTTCCGTACAGAGGAAGGCCAGAGAAGAGGCGCTGAAGTTTGTAAGAAACACGGCATTGACGGTCTTGTTGTAATCGGTGGTGACGGTTCTTTTGCAGGAGCGCAGAAGCTGGCAAATCTCGGAATCAATACAATCGGCGTTCCGGGAACAATCGACCTTGATATTGCATGTACAGAATATACAATCGGTTTTGATACAGCTGTAAATACTGCAATGGAAGCTATCGACAAGGTTCGCGATACTTCTACATCTCATGAGCGATGCAGCATTATTGAGGTTATGGGAAGAAATGCAGGATACCTTGCTCTGTGGTGTGGAATTGCAAACGGTGCAGAGGACGTTCTCATTCCTGAAAAATATGATTATGATGAGCAGAGACTCATTAACAATATTATTGAGAGCCGTAAAAAAGGTAAAAAACATCATATCATTGTTAATGCAGAAGGTATCGGACATTCCGAAGCTATGGCACAGCGTATTGAGGCAGCTACAGGAATTGAGACACGAGCTACCATTCTTGGACATATGCAGCGTGGCGGAAGTCCTACATGTAAAGACCGTGTGTATGCATCTATGATGGGCGCAATGGCAGTAGATCTTCTTTTACAGGGTAAAACATGCCGTGTCGTAGGATATCGTCATGGAGAGTTTGTTGATTTTGACATTAACGAAGCTCTGGCAATGAAGAAAAATGTTTCCGAATATCAGTGGGAGATCTGTAATTCACTTTCACATAATTACGACAAAAATACTGTAAAATAATATATATAATCATGGATATCCATAGTTTAATTAAAAAGTTTTACAAATTAAATACATCACAAATAATTACCCTTGGCTTTGCGGGGGTAATTTTTGTAGGCGGATTAATTCTCTGGATGCCGTTTTGTACGGTGCCCGGAGAGACAACCACCTTTACAGATGCCATGTTTACTTCTACTACTTGTATTTGTGTCACAGGGCTCGTAACGGTTGTAACGGCAACCCACTGGACGATAATCGGTAAGGTTGTGATACTGATACTGATACAAATAGGGGGAATTGGAGTTATCGCCCTTACAAACCTGATTTTTTTAAGTCTTCACAAGAAGATTTCCATGCGAAACAGGCGTATGATACAGGAATCTTACAATCTTGACCAGATGTCAGGACTTGTAAAGGTAGTAAGAAAAGTGGTATTTTGTGTTTTCGGCGCAGAGGCGGTGGGAGCACTTTGTTATTCTTTATGTTTTATTCCGCAGTTCGGTTTTGTAGAAGGAATTGTTCAGTCTGTTTTTACAGCAGTTTCTGCATTCTGTAATGCGGGTGTGGAGATACTGGGAGAAACAAGCCTTGCGCCATATGTTCATAATCCTCTTGTGAACTTTACAACAATGGGTCTGATCGTAGCGGCCGGTCTTGGATTTACGGTATGGTGGGACATCTGGGATAAAATAAAAAAGGTAGTAAAAAAAGAGATTTCTTTCAGAAGAATGTTCAAAACCCTCAGGCTTCACAGTAAACTTGCGATTACGATGACTCTGGTTCTTATATTAGGCGGAACCTTTTTAATCTATCTTTTTGAGTATAAGAATCCGGAAACGCTGCAGGGAATGTCTATAGGAGAAGGATTGATGGCAGCTGCATTTCAGTCTGTCACAACGCGTACAGCAGGATTTTTCACCATCGACCAGACTGCTTTTGGTAATGCGACGATTGTGCTGTGTCTTGTTCTTATGTTCATCGGAGGTTCTCCTATGGGAACTGCCGGCGGTGTAAAAACAACAAGTATTGCAGTTATGTTTATGACACTTGTTTCAAATTTAAGAGGAAAAAGAGATGTGGAAGCATATGGAAGAAAGGTGCGGGAAAATTACATACGTTCTGCAGTTGTAGTAGTAGGCATCGGTTTTTCCACTCTTGTTATTATGACGTTGCTTCTGGCTGCTTCAGAGCATGGTGTGAAGCTTGAAGATATTGTGTACGAAGTTACGTCTGCTCTTGGTACTGTAGGATTAAGCAGAAATCTTACGCCAAAACTTTCTACCGCAGGCCGGTGGATTATTATTCTTACTATGTTCTTGGGAAGAATCGGACCGCTTACTCTTGGTTCGGCAGTAATTTCGCATTCTCAGAAAAGGCCGGAGAATACACATCTGGCAGAAGAAGATATTATGATTGGTTAAAAGCGGTATATACAGCTTTTGGAGGAATATAAAAGAATATGAGAGATAAATCTTTTGCAGTCATTGGTCTTGGACAGTTTGGAATCACGCTTGCAGAAACGCTTGCAGAGTCTAACAGTGATGTTCTTGCAGTAGATATAAATGATGAAAAAATACAGGAAGTTGCGGATATGGTAACATATGCTGTAAGGGCAGATGTGCGTGAACCGGGAATTTTGAAATCTCTGGGCGTGCAGAACGTAGATGTTGCTGTTATTTCTATTTCCGATAATATCGAGGCAAGCATTGTGGCAACGATGCAGGCGAAGGAACTGGGAGTTCCCTTTGTTATGGCAAAGGCAACGAACGCTCTGCACGGACGTATCCTTGATAAGATTGGGGCAGATAAAGTAATTTATCCGGAACAGTCAATGGGATTTCGTACAGCAAAAAATCTGATGACAAATGGATATGTGGATGTATTTGAGCTTTCTTCAGAATTCAGTATTGCAGAATTTAAAATACCGAATGACTGGGTAGGAAAATCTCTCATGGAGCTGAAAATTCGTGAGAAATACCGTATCAATGTTATCGGAATCAAAAAAAAAGAGCAGGTAAATGTAAATATCAGACCGGAGGAGATTCTGGAAGAAGGCTGTTCTATTATTGCAATCGGAAAAAACCAGGACTTAAATGCAGATCCTGCATTTATGCGGTGAAAGTGGAGAAGTTTATGATTACAAGTGTAAATAACAGTCAGGTTAAAAATGTAATACAGTTAAATCAGAAGGCGAAGGCAAGACGCCAGCAGGGGCTTTTTACGGCAGAGGGCAGAAAAATGTTTCGGGAAGCTCCTGCAGACTGGATTTCCAGAGTTTATGTAGCGGAGTCTCTCTCAGAAGATGAAGAAATTCTGGGTAAAATAACAGAGGAGTCTCTTGACTATGAAATTGTGGCTGATCCTGTGTTCCGCCAGATGAGCGATACGCAGACACCACAGGGAGTTCTCACCGTATTGAAAAAACCTGTCTATACAGAAGAAGCTCTTTTTCGTGGTGAAAAGCCTTTTCTCATGGTTTTGGAGGATTTACAGGACCCGGGAAATGTGGGAACCATTTTCCGGACAGGAGAGGGCGCCGGTATTACAGGTGTTCTTCTCACAAAGACCTGCGTAGATGTAACAAATCCAAAAGTAATCCGTTCCACTATGGGTTCTATATACAGAATGCCTTTTCTCTATATAGAAGATGTGGTATCATGGAAGGAGAAGCTTAAGGAAAAATCAGTCCGTACATTTGCAGCCCATTTAAAAGGGGAAAATTCCTATGACAGGGAATCTTACCTTGGGGGAACTGCATTTTTTATAGGAAACGAAGGAAAGGGACTTACGGATCCGGCAGCTGAAAGCGCAGACTGCCTGATACGGATTCCCATGTGCGGAGAAGTGGAGTCTCTCAATGCTGCTATGGCAGCAGGCATCCTGATGTATGAAGTTTCCAGACAGCGCCGGGGCTGACGGAAGCTCTGCGGAGGAAATAAAGAGAAAGGGGGATTTTTATGGAACCGATGATATGGCTTGGAATTCTTGCTGTTCTTCTTATTATTGAGGCGATTACGGCAGGACTTACAACTATCTGGTTTGCAGGCGGCGCACTTGTAGCTGCTATTGCCGCATACTGTGGCGCAGGAGTTGTTCTGCAGTTTGTTTTATTTTTCGCAGTATCACTTGTACTTCTTATTTTTACAAGACCTGTGGCAGTGCGGTATATGAATCATAATGTTGAGAAGACAAATGCAGAAAGTCTTTTGGGAAAAAGAGCAGTTGTCATCGAAAAAATTGACAATCTTGCCCAGACAGGGCATGTGAGGATTCGTGATATAGAGTGGACGGCGCGAACCTCGGACGACTCCGTAAAGATCCCGGAAAATGCGGTAGTTGAGATTGAAGAGATACAGGGTGTGAAACTGATTGTAAAAGAGGTTAAGGAGGGATAACTTATGGGTACTATACTTTTTTGGGTGATTTTTATTCTTTTGTTATTGTGTGTTCTGGCATCTTGCATTCGTATTGTACCGCAGGCATATGCCATTGTTCTGGAGCGTCTCGGCGCTTACCGTGCAACATGGGGAACAGGCGTCCATTTGAAAGTGCCGTTCATTGAGCGCGTAGCAAGAAAAGTAAACTTAAAAGAGCAGGTTGTGGATTTTCCGCCGCAGCCGGTTATCACAAAAGATAACGTAACGATCCAGATTGATACGGTTGTATTTTTCCAGATCACAGATCCTAAGCTTTACGCGTACGGAGTGGACAACCCCATTATGGCGATCGAGAATCTTTCCGCAACAACGCTTCGTAACATCATCGGTGATATGGAACTTGACGAAACCCTTACTTCCCGCGAGGTGATCAACACAAAAATGAGAGCGTCTCTTGACGAAGCGACAGACCAGTGGGGAATTAAGGTAAACCGTGTGGAGCTGAAAAACATTATGCCTCCGGCTGCTATCCAGGACGCAATGGAAAAACAGATGAAGGCAGAACGAGAACGCCGCGAGGCGATCCTGATCGCAGAAGGCGAGAAGCGCTCTACGATTCTTGTAGCGGAAGGTAAAAAACAGTCTGCGATTCTTGATGCAGAGGCAGAAAAACAGGCGGCGATCCTCCGTGCAGAAGCGCAGAAGGAGCGTATGATCAAGGAGGCGGAAGGTCAGGCGGAAGCTGTGCTCAAAGTTCAGAGCGCCACAGCGGAAGGTCTCCGCATGATCAAAGAAGCCGGCGTAGATAACGCAGTTCTTACTTTGAAGAGTCTTGAGGCGTTCGGAAAAGCAGCAGACGGCAGAGCCACAAAAATTATTATTCCGTCTGATATTCAGGGAATTGCAGGGCTTGCCGCTTCTTTAAAAGAAATCGTAGTAGACAAAGATATAAAAGCAGAAAAAGCTCTGGAAAAAATCACAGAGACAGATAATACAAAATAATGACTTGCAGGGAGGATAAGGATATGAACTTAAAAGGCAGAAATTTTCTTACTTTAAAAGATTTTACACCGGAAGAAATCATGTATCTGCTTGATTTAGCAGCAGAATTAAAGGCAAAGAAAAAAGCGGGGGAGCTTCACGAATATTATAAAGGCAAAAATATTGCCCTGATTTTTGAGAAGACAAGCACAAGAACCCGATGTGCCTTTGAGGTGGCTGCCCATGACCTCGGAATGGGCAGTACATATCTCGATCCGACAGGTTCTCAGATTGGCAAAAAAGAGAGCATTGCAGATACGGCGCGCGTGCTGGGACGTATGTATGACGGAATTGAATACAGAGGCTTTGGACAGGAGATTGTGGAGGAGCTTGCAGCTCACGCGGGAGTGCCTGTATGGAATGGTCTTACAAATGAGTATCACCCTACACAGATGCTGGCAGATATGCTTACGATCAGAGAGCACTTCGGCGGTTTAAAGGGAATTCGTCTTGTATATATGGGAGATGCCCGTTATAATATGGGAAATTCTCTTATGGTTGCCTGCTCTAAACTTGGTATGCACTTTACTGCCTGCACAAATAAAAAATATTTTCCCAATGAGGAACTGGTAGAGCAATGCCGTCAGTACGCAGAAACTTCCGGAGGAACCATTACTCTTACAGAAGATGTAGAAGCAGGAAGTAAAAATGCAGACGTTATTTATACAGACGTATGGGTTTCTATGGGAGAGCCGGACGAAGTATGGGAAGAAAGAATCCATGACCTTACACCGTATAAGGTAACGAAACAGGTTATGAGAAACGCAGGCACAAACGCGATCTTCCTTCACTGCCTTCCTGCTTTCCACGACCTGAAGACAAAAATTGGAAAAGAGATGGGCGAGCGTTTCAACCTTACAGATATGGAAGTGACAGACGAGGTATTTGAGTCTTCTCAGTCGAAAGTATTTGATGAGGCGGAAAACCGTATGCACACCATTAAGGCAGTGATGGCTGCGACTCTGGGAGTACCGGAGAAATGACGGATATTTTATACACAAAAGACACAATTTCAAAAGCAATACATACAAAATGGGCGGGCAAAACCGTCCATTTTGCAAAGGAAACAGATTCTACGAATTTATGGATAAAAGATCTTGAAAGAGACGGAGCAGAACACGGAACTCTGGCTGTGGCGGAGTTCCAGAGCGCCGGAAGAGGACGGTTTACAAGAGCCTGGAAAGCGGAGGAGGGAACGTCTGTTATGATGACGCTTCTTCTCCGTCCTTCTTTTTCCCCGGAATATGCGCCCATGCTGACGCTCGTCATGGGACTTTCCGTGGCGCAGGCAGTACAGAAACTTGGATTTTCCCCGGAGATCAAGTGGCCCAATGATGTGGTAATTTCCAAAAAGAAAATCTGCGGGATTCTCACAGAAATGGGACTTAACGGTTCGAAAATCCGATATGTGGGAATTGGAACCGGTATTAATGTAAACATACCGGAATTTCCCCCGGAGCTTTCGGATAAGGCAACTTCTCTTTTTCTGGAATCCGGAAAAAGGACAGACAGAAATCAGGTAGTTGCACTTGTCATGGAAGCGTTTGAGAAAAATTATGAGATATTCGAGAAAACACACGACCTTTCTTTTCTGAAAAAGGAGTATGAAGAGAGACTGGCAAATTACGGACAGCCTGTACGGATTCTCGATAAAAACAATCCCTGTGAGGGCGTATGCAAAGGGATCAATAACAAAGGAGAACTGCTTGTAAGGCTTTCGGACGGAACAGAAACGGAGGTAAGCGCAGGGGAGGTATCTGTCCGGGGCTTATATAGTTACGTATAGAAAGGGGTACTTTATGTATCAGGAAAATATCGTATTATGCGGCGCAAGCGCATACGAACAGAAATATTATTTTAATCAGGATTTTAATTCTCTGCCGGATCATGTGAAGCAGGAGCTTCAGATCATGTGCGTCCTTTTTACAGAAGATGTGGGAGGAATCCTCACTCTGGAATTTGACGGGGACGGCAGACTTCAGTTTAAAACAGAAGCGCTGGAGGCAGATGCCTGCTTTGACGAGATCGGAAGCGCATTAAAAATCAAACAGCTTCAGACAGAGAAGAGAGATCTTCTGGAATCTCTGGAAATGTATTATAAAGTATTTTTCCTCGGAGATATTCCGGAGGAAGAATTAAAAAAGAAAGCGGACGGCGAAGAATGAAGATGAAGTGGAAAATCGGAGACGTTCAGATTGACAACCCCTTTGTTCTTGCGCCTATGGCAGGCGTTACAGATCTTCCTTTTCGAAAACTCTGCAAGGAACAGGGAGCCGGTCTTATCTGTATGGAAATGGTCAGTGCAAAAGCAATTTCCTTCCATAATAAAAATACAGAGGCTCTGATGGAAATTGATAAATGTGAAAATCCGGTATCCATGCAGCTTTTCGGAAGTGAGCCGGAGCTGATGGCAAGAGTAGCTGCTGAGATTGAGGAGAGACCTTTTGATATTCTGGACATCAACATGGGCTGTCCCGTTCCGAAGGTAGTAAATAACGGGGAGGGCTCAGCCCTCTTGAAAAATCCGGAGCTGATCGTGAAAATCGTAAAAAGTGCTTCTTCCGCAATAAAAAAACCGCTTACTGTAAAGGTCCGCATTGGATTTGAAAACGAGCCGGTAGATATTGTAGAGATTGCAAAGCGTGTGGAGGATGCAGGGGCGGCGGCGATTGCGGTTCACGGCAGAACGCGGCAGCAGTATTATTCAGGGACAGCAGACTGGGATACAATACGCAGAGTAAAAGAAGCGGTAACTATTCCTGTAATCGGAAACGGAGATGTGGATTCTCCGGAAAAAGCAGAGGCGCTTATAAAAGAAACAGGATGTGACGGTGTGATGATAGGAAGAGCGGTAAGAGGGAATCCGTGGCTTTTCCGGGAATTGAACCATTATTTTGAAACAGGGGAAAAACTTCCCCGCCCTTCTGCAGAGGAAGTAAGGGAAATGATACTTCGCCATGCCAGAATGCAGATTGATTTAAAAGGCGAATTTACAGGCATTCGGGAGATGCGAAAGCATGTGGCATGGTATACGGCAGGTATGCGCCACAGCGCAGCTCTTCGAAGGGAAACAAACCTTGTGAGCAGCTATGAAGAGCTGGAAAAGCTCCTGGGGAGAATGGAGTAAAAACCTTGACAATAGCTGAGGTTTTGGGTATAATACTGAAATTGTGAATATCCTAGAGTATCTCTAACCTTTTTTAGAAAAAGAGTGGAAAAGGAGTAAGGAAAATGGAAGAAAAGAAAAACTTACTTACTTATGCAGGTCTTAAAAAATTAGAAGAAGAGCTGCATGATTTAAAAGTAGTAAAAAGAAAAGAAGTAGCAGAAAAAATCAAAGAAGCCAGAGAACAGGGCGACTTATCCGAGAACGCAGAGTATGATGCAGCAAAAGATGAGCAGAGAGATATAGAAGCACGTATTGAGGAAATCGAAAAAATCCTGAAAAACGCAGAGGTTGTAGTAGAAGACGAAGTAGACCTTGACAAGATCAGCGTAGGCTGCAAGGTCAAAGTTCATGATTTTGAGTTTGAAGAAGATATTGAACTGAAAATCGTAGGTTCTACAGAGGCAAACAGCCTGGAAGGAAAAATTTCCAACGAATCTCCTGTAGGAAAAGCGCTGATCGGCGCTCATAAAGGAGACGTTGTAGAAGTGGAAATGCCTACAGGCGTAATGCAGTACAAGGTACTGGAAATCCAGCGAAACGTGTAGCGAGGAAGGAACGGAAGCACGAACGAAGTGAGTATTTACGTTCACCCGAGCGTACAACGACGAAACGAGGAGCCCGAAAGGGCGGTTCTGCGAAGCAGAAGTTTAGGAGTTGAGAGGAAGGAATGTGAGCATGAAGCGAGTATTCACATTCACCCGAGCGTACAACGACGAAATGAGAAGCCCGAAAGGGCGGTTCTGCGGAGCAGAGATTTCGGAGTTGAGAGGAAGAATAAAACAGGAGGAAACAAAATGGCAGAGCAGAAGAAGCAGGAACAGGACTTAAATCAGCTCCTTAAAGTGCGCCGTGAAAAACTGGCGGACTTACAGGCAAATGAGAAAGATCCGTTTAAAATCGTAAAATTTGATGTAACACACCACAGCCAGGAAGTAAAAGACAGTTTTGAGGAACTGGAAGGAAAAACTGTAGTGATTGCAGGACGTATGATGTCCAAACGTGTCATGGGAAAGGCATCTTTTTGCCATGTACAGGATTTACAGGGAACCATTCAGTCTTATGTTGCAAGAGACAGCATAGGAGAAGAGTCCTACAAAGATTTCAAAAAACTTGACGTAGGCGATATTATCGGTATTAAGGGTGAAGTTTTCAAAACAAAAACAGGAGAAACTTCCATTCATGCTTCTGAGGTAACTCTGTTATCAAAGAGCCTTCAGGTTCTTCCGGAGAAATTCCACGGTCTTACAAATACAGACCTTCGTTACCGTCAGAGATATGTAGACCTTATCATGAACCCGGAAGTAAAGGATACCTTTATTAAGCGCTCCAAAATTTTAAGCGCGATCCGCAGATACCTGGATACCCAGGGATTTATGGAAGTGGAGACACCGATCCTTGTTGCAAACGCAGGCGGCGCTGCAGCAAGACCGTTCGAGACACATTTTAATGCTCTTGACGAGGACTTCAAGCTTCGTATTTCTCTTGAGCTTTACTTAAAGAGACTGATCGTAGGCGGTCTTGAAAGAGTATATGAAATCGGACGTGTATTCCGTAATGAGGGTCTTGATACACGTCATAATCCTGAGTTTACTCTTATGGAGCTTTACCAGGCATATACAGATTATCACGGCATGATGGATCTTACAGAAAATCTTTACCGTTACGTTGCCCAGGAAGTCCTCGGCACAACAAAAATTGTTTACAACGGCGTGGAAATGGATCTTGGAAAGCCGTTCGAGAGAATCACAATGGTAGATGCCGTTAAGAAATATGCAGGCGTTGATTTCAATGAAATCCACACACTGGAAGAGGCAAGAGCCATTGCAAGAGAGCATCATGTAGAATTTGAAGAGCGTCACAAAAAAGGCGATATTTTAAGTCTTTTCTTCGAAGAGTTTGTAGAAGAGCACTTAATCCAGCCTACATTTGTTATGGATCACCCGATCGAGATTTCTCCGCTTACAAAGAAGAAACCGGAGAATCCGGAATATACAGAGCGTTTCGAGTTCTTTATGAACGGCTGGGAGATGGCAAACGCTTACTCCGAGCTGAACGACCCGATCGATCAGAGAGAGCGTTTCAAAGCCCAGGAAGAGCTTCTTGCTCAGGGTGATGAGGAAGCAAATACAACAGACGAAGACTTTATGAATGCACTTGAAGTTGGTATGCCGCCTACAGGTGGAATCGGATTCGGTATTGACCGTATGTGTATGCTTCTTACAGATTCCGCAGCGATCAGAGACGTGCTTCTGTTTCCGACAATGAAGTCCCTGGACGCTGACAAGAAATCTGCGAAGTCAGAAAACAGCACTTCCACAGCAGCACCGGAGAAAGAAGAAGTTATCGACTTCTCCAAGGTAAAGGTAGAGCCTTTATTTGAGGAATTTGTTGATTTTGATACTTTCAGCAAGTCCGATTTCAGAGCTGTAAAGGTTAAAGCATGTGAAGCTGTTAAGAAATCCAAGAAGCTGTTACAGTTCACGCTGGATGACGGAACAGGCACAGATCGTACGATTTTAAGCGGTATTCACGCTTATTACGAGCCGGAAGAACTGGTTGGAAAGACTTTAATTGCGATCACCAACCTGCCACCGAGAGCCATGATGGGAATCGAATCCTGTGGAATGCTTCTCAGTGCAATCCATGAGGAAGAGGGCGAAGAAAAGCTTCATCTTCTGATGGTTGATAACCATATTCCGGCTGGTGCAAAGCTGTACTAAAATTAAATATAAAATGTCTAAAACCATGATGTCAGACCGCATTTGACAACAATTTGACAACAAAATTTGGGAGAATGATGAATCGTTATGAAGCATGACGAATTTCAGGTGAAAGGGCACAGGTTTGGGCAATGAAGTAAGAGCACTTCTTAGAGTTGATCTAAGAGGTGCTTTTTTCGTCCTTGGAAAGTCACATCCCAGCGGTCAGCTTCTGTAAAACAGTAAATCTAATTTTGGAGGAAAACATCATGGGTAAAAGTTATAAACCAATTACAAGTATGAAAGAAGTACCAGAGCAGCTTAGAAAATTACGCCGACAGTATCTACGCTATCAACAGGCAGAAATCATTTACAGCATTTCCCATAAGAAACTTTTGGAGCTTGCCAGTGATGCAGGTGCAATTTACAGAATAGATGGAACGGTACTGATTAACAAGGATATTTTTGATACTTATCTGGAACGATTCCATGAACCGGCGACAGGAAAAGACAGGGAGGAAATGATGGATGAGCGGTAATGTATGGATGTTTTCAGATGAGATTGATGATGAAGATCTGGAATTTATGAGCCATGCCTATGTGACCTACAATATGGCGTGTGAATATTACAGGCTGGGAATCAAACCCGTTGTCCGTATGGCACATGAAGCCGGGGCAGTCTATAAGATTGGGAAAAAAGTATTGATTCGTAGAAGTATATTTGAAGCGTATCTGCGAGAACAGAGGAAGATTTGATAGAGGAGAAGAACATGAGTGAACAGAGAAAAATAATACACGATGATAACAATGGACTAGATTATGTGCTGGTAGGAGATTATTACATACCGATGTTAGCCTTGCCGGAGGAAACTAGACCGATTGGTTACTGGGGAATGCTTCGGAAAGAATATCTGAAAAATCATAAATCGGGAATGTATTCTTATCTTCTATTGACCGGAAAACTGGACAGTTATCTGGCAGACCTTAATGAACAGTCGCAGAAACAGTATGAGCTGGCTGAAGCACAAATGAGAAGTGCTGAAGGCGTGACAGAGAAATTAAAAGCACAGAATCCTATAGAGTGGTTGCGACAGTGTAATAATATCAGGAATCGTGTGCGGGAAATTGTGTTGAGTGAATTGGTATATGTATAGGAGGAGCGTATGAGATACAGGATTGAATATGCAGATGGAAGATGCTGCAATTTCGCAAACAGCAGAAAAGATTTACTGGATTGGTTGAAACTGTTGAAAGATGAACAGATTGTTGATATTCGTAAAATCTATAAAAGCGGTGTTACAGATTCAGTTCTGGATAGTTACCGAAGATATTTAAAACAGTGAAAGGGGTAGGCAGTCATGGTAGTTGTAAAAATTATTATAAGGATTTTGTTATTGCCAGTGCGGATATGCCTGACGCTGATACAACTGATGCTTATGTTTAGCACATGGCTGTCTGCAACTGTATTTCATGCCCTGTCGGGAATCATCTGCATTACAGCAGTCTTAGGCTATGGATTCGGACAGGAAACAGGCACAGAAGCGAGCAGAATGCTTTTGGTAGGTTTTATACTTTATATCCTGCCTGTACTTTCTGGCTGGGCGGTGATGTGGCTGGAAACAATCAAAATCAGATTGATGGGAGATTAAAAAGATGGAATTAACAGAAAATATGGAAGAGTTCCTGAATGATCTGATCGGAAAAAGAATGGAACAGGTTTATCAGGAAAAAGATGGAGAGCAGTATGATCCATTCAATGAAGAACTGGAACTGAAAGTGCAAAAGATAATTCGGAAGTTACCGCCAAAACAGGGAAAAGTCATTTTTGACTATATGACGGAAATTTCAAATAACAACAGTGATTTGAATGAGTTCTATTACCGTATGGGATTGAGAGATGGGTTAAAGCTGAAAGAAGTTATTAAAACTATACTGGATACATTGATGGAGTAGGGTACCGGAGAAAGGAACGGGATTTACAAATGAAAATGACAAAAGAAATTGAAGAAATTATCAATCTAACCATAACGGAACATATGGGAAAATCATATGCAGATTGGAAGCTGAGTCAGTCGTCTGTGACAGAACCAGATGAAATTGAGGAAGCGTACAAAAAAGTGATTGAGACACTTCCAGCAGAGCAAGAAGAAGTTATTACAAAATATTGTGATGCGATATTTAACAGTGGGGCAGAAACAGAAGAGTTCTTCTATCGTTTGGGGGTGAGGGATGGATTGAAATTAAAAAAATTGATGAAATTAATTCTTACAGAAATTTAATTACTCAGGGAGGATTAAATAATCCTCCCTGAGTAAACATCAATGAAGTACTGTAAAATATAAAGTTTGATCAAAGCGACGTTCGGGACTTAATTTTTGTATGTAACCAGGTTCAATAATGTCATTGACAACTGTTTTTGATAAGATGGGACGTAAAATACGATCACTTTTTACATACTGTCGCCATTTTGAACCGCTGATAGCAAATTCCTTGTCAGTTTGATTACCAAAGGCCATTTGACGATAAATATCTGCTACTCTTATTTTTCCTGATTTACTTAATTCCCAAAGACAACGAGCAAGTCGTGCAGTAGCTCTCATGGGACGACTCATAGTATTAGCAGAGGAAGTAGAGCTGTCAATAAATAAACGTGAAAAAGCATAATCACTCCAAATTACAATATCGAAGGCTTGTTCAGCAAGAAGCGGAGATTTACCCTGCGTTTTCCATATTGTTTGCATCAATAAAGGCTTTTGATGTTGATAGTATTGTGATTGAAAATCGTTAATGCTTTGACATATGGTAGCCATTTTATGTGTCATTTCAAAATCGTTGTCCCACATCTGAATTGAGGAACAAGAATTTTCAAAAATCTCCCGAATGTATTGCGATTCATTTTTTACAGAATCAAACATACCTAAAGCACAATATGAAGTGGTTGCAGAACGAATAACTAACTCACACCCCCATTTTTCTTCTGGTTGTTTACAAGTGGAATCTGTGGGTAAAACAGTTAATTTAACTTCAAGTGGAGAAAGAAAATTTCCAGAAAGATCTTTTACGACAAGATCTATGCCGTCAATAGTATCAAATGAGTACTGTTGGTACGGTTCATAAATGGTTTCAAAGCTAAAATATAAATCTTCAGGTTGAGTTGAACCACAGTTAAATACATCTTTTATGGGAATTTCATCGGCAACCACCTGTAATTGTCCATTTACATCAGCAAGATGAATATAAATTGCTGGAATGTTATTGTGGAGCATGTAGGCAGCCGTAGCGGTTGGATAGCTAGAATTAAAGCAGTTTTTCCCCCAATGATCGTTTGTAGAACGATTTGAGTGTTTTATACCAAATAAGCCAGATGACATATTGTGTTCCTCCTAATTTTATGACGTCAAATACTTGACGTCTTTCGAAATGTTAATTATAATTTGGTGTAGAGATGAAAAGAATTCTTCATTTCTGTATATTAAAATATTATATCATATGATGATGTGAAAGGAAAGAAAGTAGATGACGCTACGAACAGTAGATTTGTTTGCAGGATGCGGTGGACTTTCATTGGGATTTCAAAAAGAAAAATATAATATTGTTGCAGCATTTGAATTGTGGGATGCGGCGGTTAAATGTTATAAAGAGAATTTTTCGCATTCAGTATACCAAACAGATTTGTCGAATGTTGATGAGGCTGTGAAAATCATTAGAGAATTAAAACCGGATATTATTATTGGAGGCCCTCCGTGTCAAGACTTTTCCCATGCTGGAAAAAGAATTGAAGCAGATAGAGCAAGTTTGACGGATAGTTATGCAAAAATTATATGTGCTATAAAACCGAGAGCATTTGTAATGGAAAATGTTGATCGTGCCAGAAAAAGTAATGCCTATGCAATGGCAAGGGAAGAATTTAAAAAGGCAGGATATGGTCTTACAGAAATAGTATTGGATGCAAGTCTTTGCGGAACACCGCAGAAACGTAAACGTTTTATTTGTTTTGGAATGCAAAATAAGGAAGATGATTTTGCAACAAATTCATTTAAAGTTGGTTTTTCAAAAAAACATATGACATTGCGTGATTATTTTGGAGATTCATTAGGGTTTGAATATTATTATCGTCATCCGAGAAATTATAATCGACGAGGCGTATTTTCAATTGATGAACCAGCACCTACTATGAGAGGAGTAAATAGACCAGTTCCCAAGGGATACCCGGGGCATCATAATGATGCGTGTCCAGTTACAGACGACTTGCATGCATTAACAACGATGGATAGAGCTAAAATACAGACTTTTCCAGATGAATATAAATGGGTAGGAAGTAAAACGGATATAGAGCAAATGATAGGGAATGCTGTTCCGGTAAATTTAGGAAGGTTTATTGCGAGAACGATAAAACCAATACTGGAGGGGCAGAAATGATAGAGAGTAATGAATTTAAAAATTGGTTAAAGGAAAATTCAAAGTATTCAGATGCCGTTATTGGTGATACGGTATCCAGAATGAAGAGAGCAGATCATATTCTTGAATGGGAAGATGATGAATTGTATCAATATCATCTGGAACATTTGGAAGAATACTCAGAATTGTCAGTATCTGTAAGATCTCAAATAAAGAGAGCTGTTAAGTGGTATAATACATTTATGCAACAGGAAGGAAAAAAATAGAATTATTTTAAAGGAGAGGGCATTAACGGTAAAGCGTTAATGCCTTCGTTGAATGGGAGAAAAATTTATGGAAAAAGTAAGACGGCAACATTATGTGCCGAGAATGTATTTAAAAAGATTTGGGTATGGAAATATAGGCGATGAATATATTTCTGTTCTCAAGCTGGATAATGGTACTGTTTTGGATAATCGAAAAGTTGAAAATTTTGCGGTGGCAAATTATTTCTATGATGCAGATAAAGAACAGATTGCAGAAATATTAAAAGAAGATTTGAAAGTTTTTCCAGAACTCTGTGACAATGAAAAATTATCAGATGAACAATTTACAGAACACGCATTAGCAAGAGAAGAATCGGCTATTAGTAAAATGCTTAATGAATTACAGGAAGATCTCAGCAGAATTCATATAAGCTCAAATAGAAATTTAATGGTAATATTTTTACATTCCCTGGCATATAGAACGAAACAGTTTAGAGATCAAATGGATGCTATAAATAACAAAACAGAGAAATGGTTAAATTCTATGTGTGATAATTTGGGACTTGATGAAGAGACAAAGAAAAAAATTATTGAGACAAATTGTTCTACAGGAAAGAATACACAGCTATATCAAATTTTAGGAATAAAACCTGTTTTAGAAACTATGCAGATGTTACAGTATAATTATGAGTGGTATGAAGCAGTGAATAATACAGAGTTAGATTTTGTTATTAGTGATAATCCAGCACAGACTGTAAGGAATGGATTTAATGACATATGTATTCCTGTTTCGTCCAATAAGGCTATTATATTCAGAATAAAAGATAAAGTAGCACCTCTTATTTCTAAAGATATGCCAGAGAATGGAGTTATAAATTTATCATTAAATAGTGTAATTGCATATAACTGTATGCAGCTTGCAATGGGACAAAAATTTTTGTTTGGTACATCGAATACGATTAAATATATGAAAAAATTATGGGAAGCAAGATCGGCAAGTAGAAATATGAGAAAATAGGATAAAGATCAACTCAAGAAGCATTAACCGTAAAAAGTTAGTGCTTCTTTTTTTGCTTTTTTTCAAAAGTATCTGACATTGTATACTCTGCTACATGTGATTAGTGGAAAAATAAATTTTCTTAGAAAAGCACCGTCCAAATGCCCTCTGAAACTTGCAATTAGTGAAGAAATATTTCGTTTACGCATAAAAAACTTACAAAAAGGGGTTGGTAAATACCATTTCCAACGCTTTATAGGTAGAGGAATAATTATTTTTCAAAAATCCCCAAAATCATGTCCGCTTTTGCTTGTCTCAGTACAGAGTATGTGAAG
>SAMEA3387506__coassemble_862_pt1 | contig 35198 bp, 24 predicted proteins | sample SAMEA3387506__metabat2_high_PE_036 | metagenome-assembled genome bin SAMEA3387506 (sample SAMEA3387506) | Felis catus | biome: Faeces | place: United Kingdom | collected 2012 | reverse complement strand
TCCCAGATCTTCCCCCATGATCTGGCGGAAAATATAATTGACGCTTCCAAGAACCTCCCTTCGGCTTCTGAAATTTTTATGAAGGTCGATTCTCTGCTCTTTTCCTTCCTCCGTTGTGTAGGTCTTATATTTTTCCATGAAAAGCTCCGGTCTTGCGAGACGGAAACGGTAAATGCTCTGTTTTACGTCTCCCACCATGAAAATATTTTTTCTCTGATTTACCCACCCGGAAACAAGGTTTGTGAGAAACTCCTGCACAAGATTGCTGTCCTGATACTCGTCCACGAGAACCTCGTCGTATTTTTCAGAAAGCTCCCTTGCCGCCTGGCTTGGCGTAAAGATCTCTCTCTCTTTTGTCACGAGGATCTGAAGGGCAAAATGCTCCATATCTGTAAAATCGATGATATTTTTTTCCCGCTTCTTTTCTCCAAAGTGCTCCATAAATTCCTCTGTAAGGCGGATCAGGATTTCCACAGGCTTTCTGCAGCAAAGGATTGTCTCTGCTGCCTCTTTCAGACTCTCCGAAAAATACCGCTCGGAAAGGTCTTTTAAGATCCCCTTGCCTTCTTCCCGAAGCTTCTTTGCCTGTTCCTTTTTATATTCCTCCACCTCTTCCGCTTTTTTTGCAGAAAGGCGTGCAAATTTCAAGGAAGAAAGCGCCGATGCCATACCGTCAAAATCCTGCTTTTCACAGAGAGCATTCAGCTCATCTGTGAGAAGCATATCACTCCTGAACGCCTCCTCATAAAGATACGGTCCGCCCGGCTCCTGACACACGGAAATCCCCTGTATAAAAAGCGATTCCGCCTGTGTAAGCTCCTGCTGGACACTCTCCCACAAAACTGCAAACCAGTCCTGTTTTTCCAGATCTTTGGCACCTTCTATTTCGTATGCCCTGATACAGTCACTGAGCCATTCCAGCGGATAAGGATTACTCATTGCCGTGTCATAAAGCTTTAACACCAGCTCTTTTAATCCCTCGTCTGTTTTTCCCGGCGCATAGCACTCCACAAAGTTCAGAAAATCTTCGTCATTTCTGCTGTAGAAATCCTCGAAAAGCTCTTTTAACACATCTTCCTTTAAAAGTTTTAATTCCCCCTCTTCCGCTGTCCGGCACCCCGGGTCAAGCCCGATTAAATGAAAATAATTTCGTATGAGATACGAGCAGAAACCGTCAATGGTCGTAATCTGAGCTGTGTGGATCAGCGTCATCTGTCTCTGGAGATGTTCATTTTCCGGTTCCTCATAAAGCGCCTCCTCAAGGGCTCTTGAAATCCTCTCCTTCATCTCTCCTGCCGCCGCCCTTGTAAAAGTCATGATCAGCATTCTGTCAATGTCCACCGGATTTTTTTTATCGAGGATCTTACTTAAAATCCTCTGCACAAGAACTGCCGTTTTTCCGGAACCTGCCGCTGCGCTTACAAGAATGTTCCTGTCCCGCAGAGAAATTACCTGCTTCTGTTCTTCCGTCCATGAAACTGCCATTTACTCTTCCTCCTCAAATATCTGCCACAGCTCTTTATCGTCAAACACCTTTAAATTCCGGTACTCATACCCCGGCATCTTCCTGTCAAAGCCGCATACGGAAATGTAGGGACAATACGTACAGGCGCTTTTCTTTCCCATTTTATAAGGATTCACTTCCACGTCTCCCTCCATAATGCAGCTTCTGATCTTCTCGATCTTCCGTTTTACAAACCTTCCGAGAACGTCAAACTGCTCTCTTGTTGCCACAGAAGAATTTTTCCGGAAGCTTCCGTCTTTATTAAACGCCACCGGAAGAGACACAAGGCTTCTGTCCATTTTTTCTATCATTTCCCTGTCAGCCCGTACAAGTCCGTTCATTTTCAGTTCCTTTAAAATCCGGCTGCTTACTTCTTCCACATCTGCATCTATTTTTTCTTTTATCATGGGGTCTTTCACATTGTAATAAAATACGCCTGCAGGCAGGACTTCCTTTCCCGGATACTTTTTCTTTTCTACCGAAAGCGCACCATCCAGATAAATCATGAGCTGAAGCTGCAGTCCGTAATATAAATACACAAGGTCAAAGGTGGTGTTTCCCGTCTTATAATCGATTACCTTTACATATACCTGATTTTCTTCTTCCATCACATCTACACGGTCGATGCGTCCTCCCCCGAAGGAAACCTCAAATCCCTCCGGCTTAAATTCTCCGTTTTGAAGCTGCTGCTGCAGTCCCCACACCGTGCGTCTTAAAATCCTTCTTGTGCGCTCGATCATCGCCTCGTTTCTCGCGCTGCTCTTTAAAATGGTATTTCCGTAGTCTGCGGCAAGCTCGTCCAGACATTGATCGACGATCTCGTTTCGCACCTCTTCCGTCAAATCCGCCCACTCAAGACCTCTGTTTCGCACCTCTCCCGCGAAATTTTCCAGAGCGATGTGCATGATATTTCCCATATCCATTGCGCGAAATTCATATTCTGCCCGCTCTGTCAGACGAAGCCCGTACTGGAGAAAATGGGCAAACGCACAGGCTGCAAACCGTTCCAGCCTTGTGGCGCTATACGGAGATACTTCTCCATATAAAACGTTTGCCACGCTTCTGCTGATCTCATCTGCCGGTTTTCTCGTAAAGGCGGCTTCCACCAGTTTTTTCACAACAGGCGCATACACAGGGCTTTTCAGATACCAGCTGTATAGCTCTTTAAATACCGCGTCTCCGCCTCCCCGGGAGGCTTCCTGCAGTCCCCTGATAAAATAAGAAAGCCCGGCGCCCGGAAGCTCTAACGCAGAAAGAGGATTTCCGGAATGCTCCGCCTGTTCCACCTCTGTCTCCGGAAACAGTTTTTGAATGCTGCCAATTAAATAAGCAGGGCTTACCGCCTCTCCGCTGTTATTGGAAAGGCTGTAGGAAAGACAGAGATATTTTTCCGGCTTCGTAAGATTCAGATAAAGGTAATATCTCTGAATGCTCATCTGCTCCTTTGGTCCCGGAGCAAGCTCCACACCTTGCTCTTCTATAAATTCCCTGTCAAGCTCTGTGAGAATCCCGCCGGATTCTGTATTTTTCGGAATATTTCCCTCATTTACACCAACAAAAAATAAAGCCTTCATGCCCTTTAAACGGGTTCGTTCCATATCTCCCACCACAATCTGATCCTGGGAAGGAGGTATCAATGCCACTTTCGCCTCAGAAAGACCTGTTTCCAGAAGCTGGCTGTATTCCTGACGGCTTACTTCCTCCTCCCCGAGAATGGACACCATAGAATCAAGAAGCTCCATCACAATTCCGTAAATCTGGCTGTATTCCTTTTCCATTGCCGCATTTCCCTGCGCCTTAAAAGCCTTTTCTCTTTCTTTCAGCTTATAAAAGCTTCTGTTCTTCACAATAAAATCATACACAATGCGGCAATACTGCTCTACTGTCCGTTTTCCTCCCAAAAAGCCTTCTGCAAGAGGGCTTACTTCCTCCACAAAGCGCTCTCTGATTTCATTGAGGTGCTGAATGCTGTCCGGCTCCATTCCCCGGTAAATCCGCACCCAGCGTTCCTTCCACTTTCCAAAGCCCCGTATCCCAAGAGCCAGCACATAGTTTTCCAGAAAATCCGTCTCTTCCCTTGTAATATCCGACATTCCGCAGCGGAGATACCGGAATACGCTCTCATAGGAAAAGCCCTTCACAGCCATCTCAATGGAAGCCCGGATATACTCCACAAAAGGATTCATAAGAACGGTATGCTTTTCATCAAGGAAATACGGGATTCCCGCCTCATCTAATACCTGCTTTGCAAGGGTTCCGTACTCCTCAAGATTTCCGGTAATAATGGCAATATCCCCGTAATGAAGCCCCTCTGTACGGACAAGGCGCTCTGCCCTCTGTACTGCCTCCTCCATTTCTTTTTTTGGATTTTCTCCGCAGAATATGGAAATCGCATTCTGTTTTCCCTCATAAGAAGCCTTTCTGTAACGGAATATATGCTCCTCCAGAAACTGAAGCGCAGGAGCCTTTGAAAATCTGGAATTTTTTCCATGATAAAGAAGCACAGGCTCTTCTATGTCTTTTGCAAGACCGGAGAGGCTCTGCACCATTTTTCTTCCCATATAAAAAAGCTGATGGGATTTTCCTTTTATATACGGATTTTCCCTTGCGTCCATTGTTACCGTCACATACACGCGGCTGCAGATTCGTAAAAGTTCTTCAATGACCCGGTTCTGAATGGGGGTAAATCCGGTAAAACCGTCAAACACCATCACGCTTCCACGAAGCTTTTCTGAAAAAGGCAGCATACGGAGGAGTACGTCCATCACTTCCTCCCCTGTCATATAATGCCCTTCCAGATATGACCGGAATCCCTGATACAGGGTGTGTACGTCGCGAAGCTTCATGGTAAGGAGTTCTCTGTCCCCGGCTTTTTCCACCATCTGGGAGAGCTCTTCCTCCCCGATCCCATACTGCATAAATTCTGAGAGAAGAGACTTTACCTCATCAAGATAACCCGGCTTTTTCATCTGACTGCCAAGATAGGGAAGATCTTTCTGATGCTTCTGCACCATTTTCTGAAGAACCATCGTCTTTCCCGTATCGTCCAGAATCACTTTTTCGTCTCCTCCTGTCTCCTCAAAAACACGATAAGCGAGACGCTCAAAGCTTAATACATCTATATTTAAAATCCCTTTGGAAGGGCTCATTTCCACAAGTGTTTTCTGTGTCTGCATGGTAAACTGCTCCGGCACGATCACATAATAAAAGCCCTCCGGGTGTTCTCCTGCCTCCCGGATCACCTGCTCATATATGTAATGGGATTTCCCTGTTCCGGAGCTTCCTGTAATAAACTGAAGCGACATATCCTGTCCTCCTTTGCCTGATTTAAAATTATTGTACCTTATCTCAAACGCAAAAACAACCAGAGGTGTTTCCGGATTCCGAAACTGCCTCTGGCTGCTTTGTAAGCTTATTTTTTAATTACTGCATTTTTTGTTGTCCATGCACTGTAATAAGTTGTGTTTCCTGCTTTTTTAAAGCTTCTTATCCTTACATAATAGCGTTTGTTTTTTGTCAGATTGTATAAGGTCTGTGATGAAATTTTTCCTGTCTTAACAGATTTATTCCATGAAAATTTGGAAGATGTAGAATACTGGATTTCATATCCGTCTGCTGCGCTGTTCTGTTTCCATTTCAGGTTCAGCTTTCTTCCGGTCCAGTTTGCACAGGAAGTTACCTCCGGATTCACCAGACGGAGTATTTTCTTTCCGCCGCCATTCCATGCGCTGTAGTCTTTCCCTTTGTATGCTTTTACAGTATATGTAAAGGTCGCGCCGTTTTTTTCTTTTACTCCTTTATCTGTACAGGACAGAGTGCTTCCGCCTTTTACCTTTGCGATCTGCTCGTAATCTCCCTTGCCCGATTTCCGGTATACAACGTATCCGTCAGCGCCTTTTACCTGTTTCCATTTTACAAGAGCGCCGTCTTTGCTGTTATATACACCGGCAAGAGACGGAGTTCCCAGTCTTGCCAGGGTTTTTCCTTTTTTGTCGTAATCGCTTAATTTTTTGTCATTATACGCTCTTACTGTGTAAGTATAAGAAGTTCCTCCTTTTTCTTTCACAGAAGTATCTGTATAGCTTGTCTTATTTCCCACATCTGCAATCTGTTTCCAGGATTCGTTTCCGGATTTTCGGTATACGCGGTATCCTGCTGCATTGGAAGATGGATTCCACTTTACAAGAATGCCGGAAGCGCTGTTATATGCGCCGTTTAATACAGGAGTTGACGGTTTCTGAACTGCTTCATACTGAGGTTCAAATCCATATGATTCGATTCCTGTTTTATCCAGCCCTTTGATCGCAGACTCTCCGCTCATATAATTATTCATGCAGCTCAAAGTACTTAAGCTGAGTCCTGTCACGTCCATCTCTGTAATTTCATTGTTATAGCACCATACATATTTCAGATTTTTAAACGGTGAAAGATTCAGGCTTGTCAATTTATTGTCAGCACAGGACAGATGATTCAATTTGGGAAGATTTTTTAAATTCAAAGAAGAAATTTTATTTCTTGCGCATGTTAAAACTTCCAGATTTGGAAGATTCGTAAGATTTACCTTTGAAACTTCTCCCTCAATAAAATAAATGCCCTTCAGTTCCTTTAATCCGTCGATACTTACTGTCTTGACCCCGCTCCCGTTAAAAGTAAGCTTCTGAAGCTTCTTGTTCTGGGAAACGTTCAGAGATGTAAATGGATTTCCGCTGCAGTCCAAAATCTGCAGCTGACTGAAATATTCAATTCCCTGAAGACTTTTGATTCCTTTATATGTTACGTTCATTTCCTTTACGGAATCTGCCTCGTTTTTGCTCAGCTTTCCATCGCTGTTCTTATCGTAAGATGCCGCAGCACTTCGAAAAGCCTTATCCGGAAAATGCGCTGCATCAACGGAAACCGGATAGGAAGCCGCCCGCTCCTCTGCCACAGGAACTTCCTGCTGCTCCTCAGCCTCAGATAAAACCTCTGGTTCTGTCAAGCCATTTCCAGATTCCAGCAGCTCTGTCTCCTGTACAGCTTCCTCGCTTCCGTCTGTAAGCTCTGCTGCCAGAGCAGTCACATTGCCGGACACTATCATAGATCCAGCCAGTAAAAATGCCAATATCTTTTTCTTCATTTTTCTCTCTCCTATTCCTTATATTTTATTTTTATTATAACTCTGATTTTCTAAATTGCAATATCACAAACCAGTCATATTTTCTGTTTTTTCCTAATAAAATATAGAAAACAGACCAGGAGGCGCATACCATGAGTTCCAAAACGAAAATCGTTGTCCTACATATGAAAGAAGTCATTTACACCGCAGTTTTTATTGCCCTTGCCCTGATTCTGGGGATTGTGGTATTTTTTATGTTTGGTCCTGGAAAGGGAAAGCTTTCCTCCTCCGGCGCTGTCCACAAATATAAGCCCGGCGTTTACACCTCCTCCATCGAGTTAAACAGCAACACCTTTGATGTTGAGGTCACAGTTGACGCGGACAGCATCCAGTCCATTCATCTTGTAAACCTAAGCGAAAGCACTGCCGCCATGTTTCCTCTCATGGAGCCAGCCCTGGAATCTCTTGCAAGCCAGATTTACACAAAGCAGTCTCTTGAAAATATCCAGTATGCAGAAGATCAGAAATATACCTCCATGATGCTTCTTGATTCCATTTCGGACGCTTTGAAAAAGGCGGAGAACCCCTGATGTTCTCCGCCTTTTCCATGTCTTTATTTCTTTATAATTCTTCCAGCTGTCCAAGCCACACAGCCGCGCTTGCATCGCTTGGCATACGAAGATCTCCTCTCGGGGAAAGCGCCACGCTTCCCACCTTCGGTCCGTCCGGAACGCAGGAGCGCTTAAACTGCTGGGCAAAAAATCGTCTGTAAAATATTTTCAGCCATTTAAGAATCGTCTCTTTGTCGTAAACGCCCTCAAATGTCTTACATGCAATATCATAAATTTTCTTCGGCTCAAAGCCTGCACGAAGCATATAGTAAATATAAAAATCATGAAGCTCATATGGTCCTACAAGATCTTCCGTCTTCTGTGCGATTTCCCCGTCTTTTGGCGGGAGAAGTTCCGGGCTTACCGGTGTGTCCAGAATATCAAAAAGAACTTCTGAAAGCTCTTTATCTTCGGCATTTTCCGCATAATACTGCACAAGATGGCGCACAAGCGTCTTCGGAACAGAAGCGTTCACTCCGTACATGGACATATGGTCGCCATTATACGTTGCCCAGCCAAGAGCCAGCTCTGATAAATCTCCCGTTCCCACAAGAATGGCGCCTTCCTGGTTTGCCATATCCATAAGGACCTGTGTTCTCTCCCTTGCCTGGCTGTTTTCATATGTGACGTCATGAACCGAAGGATCGTGTCCTATATCACGGAAATGCTGAGAAACGGCTTCTTTAATATTTACCTCGCTTAAAGAAGCGCCCATACGGCTGCTTAATTCACAGGCATTTGTGTACGTTCTGTCTGTTGTTCCAAAGCAGGGCATGGTCACACAGTGAATGTTGCTTCTTGGGATTCCCATAAGATCAAATGTCCTTCCGATCACAAGAAGAGCAAGTGTGGAATCCAGCCCTCCGGATAATCCCACCATTGCCTTTTCGCTGTGCACATGCTCCATACGTTTTTTCAGCCCCATTGCCTGAATATTTAAAATAGATTCGCAGCAGCGCGCTCTCTCTTCTTTATCTTCCGGCACAAAAGGACTTGGGGAAAATCTTCTTGTAAGAGAGGTCTTCTCCATTTCCGCCTCAAAAGGAATCCGCACATGACTGCCTTCTTCTGCTGCCGGATAAGTAGAGAGCCTTCTTCTGTCGTCTGAGAGACGCTGTACGTCAATTTCCCCGTAGATCACATTATTTTTGAAACGTTTTCCTTCTGCAAGAATGGTTCCGTTTTCCGCAATGAGATTCTGACCTCCGAAAACAAGATCCTGGGAAGATTCTCCCTCTCCTGCTGTTGCATAAATATAGCCGCAGACAAGGCGGGCAGACTGTCCGTTTACAATGGTTCTTCTGTAAGCGTCCTTTCCCACCATCTCATCACTTGCGGAAAGATTTACGATAATATGCGCTCCTGCCAGAGCATGGGAAATACTTGGCGGCATGGGAACCCAGAGATCCTCGCAGATTTCTGCTGCCACTGTAAATTCCGGCATATTTTCACATACAAAAATCAGGTCTGTGCCAAAAGGTACTTCCTCTCCGTTTACTTCCATATAATCCAGCGCGCCCTCTTCTGCCGGAGTAAAATGACGCAGCTCATAAAATTCATTATAATTCGGAAGATTTGTTTTGGGCACGATTCCAAGAATTTTTCCCCTGTTTAAAACTGCTGCCGCATTATAAAGCTTTCCGTTTTTCCGAACAGGAAGTCCCAGAAAAATAAGTCCGTCTGTATCTTTTGTTTCTTCTGCAAGAAATAAAAGGGTATTCCACGCAGAAGCAAGAAGTGTGCGCTGCCAGAAAAGATCATGACAGGTATAGCCGGTAATACAAAGCTCCGGAAATACCATAACCTTTGCATGTTCTTTTTCCATTTCCCGGATAATCCCGAGGATTTCTCTTCCGTTTGCCTCACAGTCTGCCACCGTTACCTTCGGTGTTCCGGCAGCGACCTTTATAAACCCCAGTTCCATAAGCTCCTCCTATCTGGCTTTACATCTTCTCAGGATTTCTTTTAATTCCTCCACAGAGAACACGTAATTTGTATTGCAGAAATGGCAGTTCATCTCCACTTCTTTTCCCTCCTGGATCAGCTCGTTTAATTCTTTTCTTCCGATGCTGATCAGGGCTTTTTCCACACGTTCCTTGCTGCAGTTGCAGTAGAATTTTGTATCCATGCGGTCGTTGATTTCTATATCAAACCCTTCGAGAACTTTTTCGAGAAGACTTTCCGGTGTATGTCCCTCCTCAAGAAGATTTGTAACAGAATTGATCTTCTGCACGTTTTCTTCCAGCTTTGCAATCACAGATTCCTCTGCAAAAGGCATAAGCTGTACAATAAATCCTCCTGCCTGGCGCACAGTATTGTCTTTATTCATAAGAACGCCAAGTCCTACTGCTGACGGAACCTGCTCGCTTGTTGCAAAATAGTAAGTAAGGTCATCTGCAATCTCACTTGTCTGGAGAGCAACCTGTCCCATATATGGCTCTTTCAGTCCCATATCCTTAATAATATTCATAAAACCGACGCCCACAGCTCCCGCTACGTCAAGTTTTCCCTTACTGTTTGCAGGAATACACACATTTGGATTTCCCACATATCCTTTTACGTTTCCTTTGGAATCTGCTGTTACCGTAATGCCCTGAAGGGGACCGCCTGCATGGATCTGGAGCGTCAGAATGTCCTTATCTCCCTTCATCATCGTTCCCATCATGGCGCCGCCTGTCAAAAGACGTCCCAGAGCCGCCGTTGCCACAGGGCTTGTATTATGTGCTTTTCTCGCTGTCTCCACCACATCGGTTGTCACTGCTGCAAATGCACGGATCTGGCTGTTTGCAGCAGTTGCTCTTATAATATAATCACTCATATCTTTCACTCCTGTTCTGTTTTTCCATGCTCCCGCGCCACAAAGGTAAGTCTTCCGCTTTCCTCAGAAGGCGGATTTTTTGTATAGGCGTCATAAACGGCAAGAACTTCCATTCCTGCCTTTTTAAGGAGCTCTTTTATTTTTTCTTCTGAATATGCTTTCTGATAATGAACCTCTTCTGTTTTTTCGTAAAGCCCGTCTTCTCTCGGAAGGAAAAGAGTCAGTCCGTAAACATTCATTCCCGTTTCTTCGTCATACTCATTTTCCCAGATAAAACTTCCCTCTTCCCTGTTCTCCGCTATTGTAGTATTTCCCAGCATTTCTCTGTATTTATACACCGTATTCATATCAAAGATAAAAATACCTTTTGGGTCAAGGTAATTATTTACAAGAGAAAAAACATGAAGAAGATCTTCTTCCTCCGTTATATAATTCAGACTGTCGCAAACACTTATCACTGCGCGCACCGTTCCGTACAGTTCAAACTCCTCCATGTCCTGGAGAAGATATAAAATATCGTGCCCGGATTCCTCTCTTTTTTCCATTGCCTCGGCAAGCATTTCCTCCGCGTTGTCCACGCCGATCATATCGTACCCCGCGTCTGCGAGAAGCTCTGTCATGGTCCCTGTCCCGCAGCCAAGCTCCAGAACAAGACCGTCGCTGATTCCATACTCTTTCAGGCTTTCTGTAAGATAAGACGCCCAGTCTTCATAATCTACATTATCCATAAAAATATCGTAGACTCTGGCAAATTCTCCATATGCTTCCATTTTTCATTCCTCCGCCAACCATCATACCACAGGTTCTCAAAAACTGCAAAGAGAGTTCGACAAAAGCCGAACTCTCTGAATCAGGAACGCCTGCGTGTTCCTTATGCAAAATGCGCGCTGCAAAGCAGCCTCTTCTGCACTTACTGTACAGGCATATAATATACGTCTGCTGCTTCTCCGTGATAATAATAATCTACATCGTTCTGGTCGTATACGTCCTCGTCATTTGCAAAACGGTAGCTGTTTCCGTCTTTGTCCACCCAGTTTCCGTTAGCATCCGGGAAAATAACAAGCGGCTGTCCGTCGGAATTGCGGTAAATGGTTCTTGTCTGGCTTGTATCACTAAGCTGCGCGTCTGTAAAACCGCCGGAATTTGTTGTGCCGGAAGAGCTTCCGTCTGATGTTCCTACATCACTGCCAGTTCCCTCAGAAGAAGTACCGTCTGCATTCTGTCCTTCACCGGAAGCATTTCCATCGGTATTTCCCTCTGCCTGCTGCGGTGCAGCGCTCTTCAGCGAAGAATCTCCTAAAATCTGAAAGCTTGCCACAGTATCCTGCAGTTTTTTCAGAAGATTCTCATCATCTTTTTTAATAGTCGCTTCAATATTATAAAACTCACCGTCATTTGCATAAACACGTTTTACAGCCCATATCACACCATCTGTTTTTTCCGGTTTGTGATATTTTACATTGTAGGAATAAACATTGACTCCATTCACATCGCTTGCTGTATAGTTCTGGATCTCATACTCACTTGCAGGAGACAGACCTGCCGCCTTCTCCAGTGAATTTGCCATATCTTCTGTACTTGGAATAACAGCAGAGGACATGTCTTCCTCTCCTTTTCCATGTGTGATCACAATTTTGCCCTGATCCGGAGACTCAAAGCTTACCAGATCTTCTTCATCTGATTTATTTGCCCAGGTTGCGTCCGGAAGCTTAATGGCAATACTCTTATCTTTTGACGTATATGTTGTATTCTGTCCGTCAGCAGGTGCCGGAGTTGCTGTAGCTTTTGGAGCCTCAGTCGGTTCTGGAGTAGGAGTCGCCTCCACAACTACCTGTTCCTCCGGTTCATCTCCGCCAAACCCACAGGCAGTCAAAACGCCCGAGAGTGCCGCGGTCATCACCAGCATTGCAAGTACCTTTTTATTCTTCATGGTATCCTCCTTTTATTCGTCTCATAAAGTTCCTTGGAATATATTTTACAATTCTATTACAGACTTGTCAATGAAATTTCCCTTGTCAGTTTATAAAATAACTGTGAAGTTCATGGAGCGCCCGTGTTGCAGTAATATATCTTCCCTGTCGAAACAGCGCACTTTTCTCTTCCTTTGGAAAGACAGAAAATACCCGGTCAAACTCCAGTCCTTTTGCAAGATAAAATGTAGTAACAGTAAGACCTTTTTCAAATTTCCGGCTGTCCCTGTGAAGATAAAATACATTCTCTCCCAGCATTTCCTTCAGAAGAGAGGTGAAAAGAGAGGCGCTTTTTTCATCTGAAAGAATCACAGCCTCCGTCTCGTATTTTCCCTCTTCTTCTTTTACCTCTTCCGCAATTTTCTCTGCTGCCTCTCTTAAAGAATCAAATTCCAGTTCCTTCACCGGTTTCCCGTGGCGTTCAAATAAATCCATATCCTGGATTCCGGCAAGTCTGTTTGCGTAAGAAGCAATCTCTACTGTATTGCGATAGCTTTTATTCATATAAATTGTGCGAATCTCTCTTCCGAAAATTTCCGGAAGGAAAGTCGTCACGTCCTGTATTCTGTCTTCCATCGTCTGCGCCCTGTCTCCCAGGATCGTCATTCTGCACGGAAACAGCATCTGAAGGATTTTATACTGCAGTCTGGAATAATCCTGCATTTCATCGACTATAAGATGTTTGACATTTCCTTTTGCCTGTCTGTTTAACAGGCGGTACTTGAAGTACAAAACAGGATATACGTCCTCATAGGGAAGCTTTCTCTTTTCAGCGGGCACTTTCGGAAGCGTGGAAAACCCTTCTTCTGAAAGAAATCTGTTATAAAGAACATACACATCTCCCGTCTCATACATTCCTCGAAACTTTTCTTTTACAGCCTCTTTCTCTTCTTCCTCCATGTCTCTGTTTCTCAGTGTCTCCACCTCATCGATAAAATATTCCGCAACAGCGTCCATTCTGGATAAAAGAGGAATCTCCCCAAACTTAAAATAAAAAAGAGAAATAATTTCTTTCTCTGTTTTGACAAAGCCTCTGTGTTCCACATCACGGAAATTCATGAGGCTGTCCTCAAGTTCCAGAAGAAAGCCTTCGATTTTATCTGTAAATTCCGCAGTCTCCTTCTCTTTTAAAAAATCTGCCAGAAATGGAAATTTCAGATTTTTTTCTATCTGATCATATCTGTCCTCACAGTCTGCCGCCACATCCTGAAGTTCTTTGTAGGCAAAAAGGTCAAAACTCATTTCCCTTATATTTTCTTCTCCAAGCTCCGGAAGAATATGAGAAATATAATCTGAAAATACACTGTTTGGAGATAAGATTAAAATATCTGAAGATTTCAGATTTTTTCTGTCGTGATAGAGAAGGTAGGCAATCCTGTGAAGCGCCACGGAGGTTTTTCCGCTTCCTGCTGCTCCCTGGATCACAAGGATTCTGTCTTTTGTGTTGCGGATAATAGCATTTTGCTCTTTTTGTATGGTGCGGATAATGTTTTTAAGCTGTACCTCTCCGCTGCTTCCAAGCTCTGCCGCCAGAATCTCGTCGTCGATTTTTACATCGCTCTCAAACTCATACACCATGTTTCCGCCGCGGATCTTATACTGCCATTTGGAAGTAATTTCCCCGGTCAGCTCTCCCACAGGAGCTTCATATCTGGCAGGACCTTTATCGTAATCATAAAAAAGCCCGCTAACCGGCGCTCTCCAGTCATAAATAAGAGGGGTCTGTCCTGTCCGCTCCGAAAAATTTCCAATTCCGATATAAAAAGTTTCCGGCTCCTCGTCCCCTTCATACACAAAATCCACTCTTCCGAAAAACGGAGAATCCATCATTTTTGTAAAGCGCTGTTTCAGAAGAAGCTGCTGCTGATTGGCATTTACCTGCTGAAACAAAGCCTGCTGATTATCGTAATCCTCATATCCGTACTGGTCCATCTCCGTATAGTTTTCCCAGTAATATTCGTGCATTCCCTGAATTTCCTTCTGTCCCTCTTTCAGGGAAAGATTTACTTCTTCCACTCTTTTTTCAAGCTTCTGAAGAACAAATTCAAGGAATGCACTTCCTGTTTCCTGTTTATTTTCTGAACTCATGGAACACCTACACAGCGATCACGGCAGTTCCGCTCACTGTTACCATCAGCATTCCGTTGCCGGAACCAAGCACCTCATAATCAATATCGACGCCTACTACTGCATTTGCGCCTAACTGCACTGCCCTTGATTCCATCTCTGCAATGGCTCTCGTTCTTGCATTTACCAGTTCCTCCTCGTACGTGTTGGAGCGACCTCCAAACATATCGGAAAGACTTGCTGCAAAATCTTTTACAAAGTTTACTCCGGAAACTACCTCTCCGAATACGATTCCTCTGTATTCCCGGATCTCTTTTCCTTCTATGGACGGTGTGGTTGTAATAATCATAAATTTATCCTCCTGAACATTTATTTCTGATATTATATACCAGACCGCCCAAAATGTATAGTATTATGCGCCTGCTTTTTCAAACTGGCTGTTATAAAGGTCGCAGTAGAATCCTCCTGCTCTTAAAAGCTCCTCATGATTTCCCTGTTCAATAATATCTCCGTCCTTCATCACAAGGATCAGGTCTGCATCTTTGATCGTGGATAAACGATGTGCGATCACAAAGCTTGTTCTTCCCTTCATCAGATTATCCATTGCTTTCTGAATCTGCATTTCTGTTCTTGTATCAACAGAGGAAGTCGCTTCGTCAAGGATCAGGATCCTGTTGTCTGCGAGAATGGCTCTCGCAATGGTAAGGAGCTGTTTCTGCCCCTGAGAAATATTACTCGTCTCCTCATCAAGCACCATGTCGTAGCCGCCCGGCTGCTGCATGATAAAGTTATGGATATGAGCAGCCTTTGCCGCTGCAACCACTTCCTCATCTGTGGCGTCAAGACGTCCGTATCTTATATTTTCCCGTATGGTTCCGGAAAACAGCCAGGTGTCCTGAAGCACCATGCCGAACATTTCACGGAGCTCGCTTCTGTTAAAGTCTTTTACATTATGACCGTCAATGGAAATGCTTCCCCCGTTAATATCATAAAAACGCATGAGAAGTTTTACCATTGTTGTTTTTCCGGCTCCTGTAGGACCGACGATCGCAATTTTCTGACCGTCTTTTATGTCAGCAGAAAAATCATGAATAATAATCTTATCCGGATTGTAGCCGAATTTTACATGATTAAATTCCACATTTCCGGAAAGTTTTGTAATATCTGCCGGATTTTCCACTGTCTGGTCTTCCTCCGGCTCCTCAAGAAATTCAAACACACGCTCGGAAGCTGCCGCTGACGACTGCAGAAGGTTTACTACCTGAGCGATCTGCTGGATCGGCTGTGTAAAATTTCGGATATACTGGAAAAAGGACTGAATATCTCCCACCTCAATGCTTCCTTTAATAGTAAACACACCGCCTAAAAGAGCGACCATCACATATCCCAGATTTCCCACAAACTGCATGACGGGCATCATCATACCTGAGAAAAACTGTGATTTCCATGCGGACTCATAAAGTTTTTTATTATCTTTTTCAAATTCCTCCACAACATCGTTTTCTTTGTTAAATACTTTGACTACGTTGTGTCCGCCGAAATTCTCTTCTATCTGGCCGTTTACCTCTCCAAGATATTTCTGCTGTGCCTGGAAATATTTCTGAGAGTGCTTCATGACCTTCTGAATAATAAACATGGATACAGGAAGGATTAAAACTGCGGCAACTGTCATCCACACATTAATAGAAAGCATCATGATAAATACACCGATCAGAGTGGTAACCGAGGTAATGAGCTGCGTCATACTCTGGTTCAAACTCATCTGAAGGGTATCCACATCGTTTGTAATCCTGGAAAGAATCTCTCCGTTTGTGCGGCTCTCATAATAATTCATGGGAAGCCGGTTCATCTTCTTTGAAATATCCTTACGGAGACTGTATGTCACATCATTGGAAATTCCTGTCATAACAAAGCCCTGGATCAGGGAAAACAGGGAACTTACCAGGTAAAGGCCAAGTGTCCACAGAAGGATCATTCCGATTTTTTCAAAATTGATCCCGCCTGTTCCGTTTACCTTTGCCACAAGACCGTTAAACAGCTCTGTTGTTGCTTTTCCGAGAATCTTCGGTCCCACAATGCTGAATACGGTTCCTGCGACTGCAAAAACAAACATCATGGCAAACCGGAATTTATAATGCTCCATATATTTAAAAAGCTTTTTCATAGAGCCTTTGAAGTCCTTGGCTTTTTCTCCGGCAGCCATTCCGTGGCCATGCCCCATCGGGCCTCTTCTTTTCTGCTCACTCATGCCAATTCCTCCTCTGATAACTGAGACATTGCAATCTGACGGTAAACCTCGCAGTTTTTCATAAGCTCTGCATGTGTTCCCATTCCCGCCATATGGCCGTCGTCCAGTACAATGATCCTGTCTGCGTGTAAAATCGTGCTGATACGCTGCGCCACAATGATCGTGGTCGCATCTTTTGTATGCTCTTTTAAGGCGCCGCGCAGTCTGCTGTCTGTTTTAAAGTCAAGAGCGGAAAAACTGTCGTCAAAAATAAAGATTTCCGGTTTCTTCGCAATGGCTCTTGCAATCGAAAGACGCTGCTTCTGTCCTCCGGACACGTTTGTTCCTCCCTGTGCGATAGGAGAATGATACCCCTTTGGTTTTTCCTCAATAAAATCCTGCGCCTGGGCGATCCGGGCTGCTGTTTTTACCTCTTCTTCTGAAATATCTGTTTTTCCGTAACGGATATTGGAATCAATGGTTCCTGAGAAAAGAACACCTTTCTGCGGCACATATCCAAGACAGTCTCTAAGCTCCTTCTGGGACATATCCCGAACGTCCACTCCGTCTATGGAAACAGAACCTTCTGTCACATCGTAAAATCTCGGGATCAGATTTACCAGGGTACTTTTTCCGCTTCCCGTACTTCCGATAATGGCTACTGTCTCTCCTTTTTCCGCCTTAAAATGAATATCCGTAAGAACATTTTCTCCTGCCTCCGGATAAGCAAAGGACACATGGTTAAATTCTACTGTTCCTCTTTCTTCTTTATGAGGATGCTCCGGATCTTCCGGGTCTTTGATCGAAACTTCTGTTTTTAAAATTTCATCAATACGAAGTGCTGCCACATTTGCTCTCGGAAGCATAATGGACATGGCTGTGATCATTAAGAATGACATAATGATCTGCATTGCATACTGGATAAACGCCATGACATTACCAACCTGCATGGTTCCGTTATCTACTGCATGGGAACCGCTGTAAATAATAAGGACAGAAACGCCGTTCATGATCAGCATCATAACAGGCATCATAAATGTCATACAGCGGTTTACAAAAAGGTTTGTTTTTGTGAGCGTCTTATTTGCCTCCTCAAAACGCTCCTCCTCATGTTTTTCCCGGCTGAAGGCCCGGATAACCGGAATACCGGTCAGGATTTCCCTTGATACAAGATTCAGTTTGTCAATCAATGTCTGAAGCTTTGTAAATTTCGGCATTGCGATCATAAAAAGTAAAATGATCACTGCCAGAATAAGCACAACGGCTACTCCCAGGATCCATGTCATGGAAGCGTCTGTATTAAGAACACGGATCACACCGCCGATTCCCAGGATCGGCGCATATAAAACGATTCGGAACATCATTGCCATAACCATCTGCACCTGCTGCACATCGTTTGTGCTTCTTGTGATCAGAGAGGCTGTGGAAAACTTGTGATATTCTCTGCTGGAAAAACTCATAACCTTTCTGTAGACACTGTTTCGAAGGTCGTGACCAAGAGACGCTGCCACCCTCGCTGATAAGAATGTAACAGAAATCGCCGCCATCATAATAATGAGAGCCATCAAAAGCATTTTCCCTCCGGATACAAGAAGATATTTCATCTGAATGGCATCCACATCTTCTCCCATATCCTCGTATTCCTCATATACAAAGGAAACTGCCGCCTGTGTCATGATAGACTCCGGCATCTCTGTAAGCTTTTTATCCATCTCCTCTGTCATTCCCGCAAGTGCCTCCGGAGGAAGCTGTGCCATGACTTCTGCGGGGTCTGCTCCTTCCGGAATCCCCATCTGGCTTCTCATTGCCTCGCTCTCTTCGCTGTCTGAGGAAAATCCGGAGAGCATAAGCATCGGCTTACAGAAAATTTCGTTTAAATTCTCCCGCTCTTCCTTTGTAATGTCATCGTGAAGAACGTAAATCCCATCTTCCTGTCTGTAAGCATTGGAAATGTCCGTTATATCCTCCCCGCTCATAAACAGCTCCAGATTTTTAAGAGAAGATTCCCGGATTTTTTCCGGTACTCCGTCCTCGATTCCCTTCTGCTGGATTCCCACATTAATGATCTTTGATGTGTAATCCGGCAGAGAAAGATCGCAATATGCCTGCAAAAACAGAAGTCCTATAATAAGAACAATAGAACCTACTGATTTTTTCAGGTACTTCATCAGCTTCAGCATTTCTCTGTCCCCTCTTTCTTCATAAATTTACATTTTCCTACCGGCTCTCCCGGTATATTGTGAAGGTTATTTAACATCTGCTCAAAAAAACGGCGCAAAAGGCAAAGCTCTGTCTCGGAAAATCCCTGGAACATGATTTTTTCCATTTCCTGTGCCTGCCGCATGATCCGCTTTACCGTTTCCCTGCCCTTCTCTGTAAGATATACACGCATGATCCGCTGATCCTGCTCGTCTTTTTTTCTGTACACCATTCCTGATTTTTCAAGACGCTGTATACTTACATTTACAGTCGGCGGCTTGATTTCAAGGCACTCTGCCATCTCTTTCTGAGAACACCCGTCCCGCCTGCTTAAAATCATAATAAAGGGCATCTGACTTGGGTGGACTTCCAGCTCTTCAATCTGCTGAAAACATCGCCCCGCATAATGTCTGCTGATTTCCATAAAAAGCATCTGCAGACTTTTTTCCTTCTGCTCTTTCTCTTCTGTATTCTTCATTTCCTCACCTCCTATTTATTAGTCTGGCTAATCATATATAATATACTTTTGCACAAAAAACGCAAGTTATTTTTGTGCACTTCACACTTTTTTCAAACTTTAAACACATTTATTTTTCGTTTTTTCTTTTGTCCGGCTAATTATAATAAAACATGCACCCCTGTTTCATTTACCTGGCAAAAGAGAAAAAAATCTCCCGGAAGCATTCACTTCCGGGAGATTTTCTTCTCAGATAAACTGGTTTGTCTCCTCGTCATAATGGTAATCTATGGCGTCCATTTTTTCCACCAGCTCTTTTTTCTTCATTCCTCTGCAGGTACAGAGGGCTTCCAGGGAATCGTAGTAATCCCGAAGCTGTGTATTTACATAGCTTAACAGTATCATTGGGTCCTTGGGTATCATTTGTTTCCGTCCTTTACTTTTACAATAAAATTGCCGTCCTGTACGTCCAGAACAAGGGTATCTCCTGCGTGTACATCTCCGGAAAGGATCTTTCTTGCGGCAAGTGTCTCCACATATTTCTGCAGATAACGCTTCAGCGGTCTTGCACCGTATACCGGGTCGTATCCTTCCTCGATCACATGGCTTCTTGCACTGTCTGTCAGTTCCAGAGACAGCTCCTGGTCAGAAAGTCTTCTGTCAAGTTCCTGAACCATCAAGTCTACTATCATACCAATGTTGTCTTTTGTCAAGGGCTTAAACATAATAATTTCATCAAGACGATTTAAAAATTCCGGACGGAAATGGCCTCGAAGGTCATTCATTACCATTTCTTCTGCCTCCGGTTTTATTTCTCCCTTCTCATCAATTCCATCAAGAAGATAAGGAGAACCGATATTGGAAGTCATAATGAGAATGGTATTTTTAAAATCAACCGTCCTTCCCTGAGAATCCGTGATCCTTCCATCGTCAAGAACCTGTAACAGTACGTTAAATACATCTGGATGCGCTTTCTCAATCTCATCAAACAGCACAACGCTGTACGGTTTCCTGCGGACTGCCTCTGTAAGCTGTCCTCCCTCTTCATATCCCACATATCCGGGAGGCGCTCCGATAAGACGGGACACGGAATATTTCTCCATGTATTCGCTCATGTCAATACGTACCATGTTCTGCTCATCGTCAAAAAGGTTTTCTGCAAGCGTCTTTGCAAGTTCTGTCTTACCAACGCCTGTAGGTCCAAGGAACAGGAAGGAACCAATTGGCTTTGTAGGATCTTTGATTCCTGCTTTTGACCTTAAAATCGCATCTGTCACACGACGAACACCCTCGTCCTGTCCGACTACCCGGCGATGAAGCTGATCTTCCAGTGTGAGAAGTTTTGCCCGCTCTCCCTCTGTCAGTCTGGAAACAGGAATGCCTGTCCATCTTGAAATAATTCTCGCGATTTCGTCATCTGTCACAGCCTCATGGACAAGACTTCTGTCGCCCTCTTTTACATTACGTTCCTCAATTTCAAGCTGCTGCTGCAGTTTCGGAAGCTCGCCGTACTGAAGCTCTGCCGCCTTTTCCAGGTCGTAATTCTGCTGTGCCTTCTGGATTTTCTTGTTTATTTCCTCTATCTGTTCACGGAGCTTCTGCAGCTTCTCCACAGAATGCTTCTCATTATCCCACTGGGCTTTCTGTGTATTAAAGCTGTCCCTGAGCTCTGCCAGCTCTTTCTGGAGCGTTTCCAGACGCTCTTTGCTTAAATTATCCGTCTCTTTTTTAAGAGCGGACTCTTCAATTTCAAGCTGCATGATTTTTCTTCTCTGCTCGTCAAGCTCTGCAGGCATGGAATCCAGCTCTGTCTTAATAAGAGCGCAGGCTTCATCCACAAGATCGATTGCCTTGTCCGGAAGGAACCTGTCTGTAATGTATCTGTGAGACAGCGTGGCTGCCGCCACAAGAGCGCTGTCTGTAATTTTTACTCCGTGATAAACCTCGTATCTCTCTTTCAGTCCACGGAGAATGGAAATAGTGTCCTCCACAGTCGGTTCATCTACAAGAACCGGCTGGAAACGTCTCTCAAGAGCCGCATCCTTTTCAATATACTGACGGTACTCATCAAGAGTAGTAGCGCCGATACAGTGGAGCTCTCCTCTTGCAAGCATTGGCTTTAACATATTTCCTGCGTCCATTGCACCGTCGGTCTTTCCTGCTCCCACAATAAGATGAAGCTCATCAATGAAAAGAATCACATTTCCCTCGCTCTTTTTGACTTCTTCCAGAACCGCTTTCAGACGTTCCTCAAACTCGCCTCTGTATTTTGCGCCTGCTACAAGAGCGCCCATATCAAGAGCAAAAATCTTCTTATCCTTCAGCCCTTCCGGTACGTCTCCTCTTACAATACGCTGGGCAAGACCTTCGATTGCCGCTGTTTTACCAACGCCGGGCTCACCGATCAAAACCGGATTGTTTTTTGTTTTACGGGAAAGGATACGGATAATATTCCGGATTTCCCCGTCACGGCCGATTACCGGGTCCAGTTTCTGATTTCTGGCTTTCTCCACAAGGTCTTCGCCGTATTTATTCAAAGTATCGTAGGTTGCCTCCGGATTGTCGCTTACGACTCTCTGATTTCCCCTTACCGTAGACAATGCCTGAAGAAAACGCTCTCTTGTAATGCCAAACTCATTCCAGATTTTACTCATGGAAGGACTTGGATATTTCAAAAGCGAAAGGAAGAGATGTTCCACAGAAACATACTCGTCTCCCATTGCTCTTGCCTCATCTTCTGCGCTTACAAGCGATTTGTTCAGATACTGTCCAAATCGAAGTTCTCCTCCGGAAACCTTGACTCTTGCTTCCAGGGCCATTTTTACTTTGTTTATAAAATATTCTTTATTGATCTCCATCTTCTCAATTAATTTGAGAATCAGGCTGTCCTCCTGACTTAAAAGAGCATATAAAAGATGCTCCTGCTCGATTTCCTGATTGCCGTACTCATAAGCAATCTTTTCCAGATTCTGGACCGCCTGCAGAGATTTCTGTGTGAATTTACTAATATTCATAGGCTTTCCTCCGTTATAAAAAGAAGTGTTCCATCTGGAACATTATGTTTTCTTTGTTCTATACGGAATATAACACTTTTTATTAGCACTGTCAAGAGGTGAGTGCTAATTTTTTTTGTGAAGAATTTGTGATCGCTATAAGCCATGCAAAATGGTGAAAAAATACGCCCTGCTAGTTTACTTGCAAAGGCGTCTATTTTCACTATTTTATAGGGCGACAGCCCTACAGCGAGGGAACTCTTTCCCGAGCTGTGCATGGCGTAACATTCTCTTTCGCACTCGATTTTCTTGATTTGACCACATTTTTACGACAAATTCTTGGAAAAATATATTCGTCTGATTTTCTTACCACATTTTACGACAACGGCTTATGGTTTATACCACATATTCATCTTTTGACATTCTCATTTTCCTCCATAAATTCCTGTTTTTTATCTGATATTACGATTATATTTTCAAAATGTAAGTTTTAAATTTCGTTACGTAACAATTATATGTAGTTGCAGCAAACAAATCAAGCTGCTATTTACTTTTAGTAACATAAATGATATAGTCAGCTTATTTATTTCTGTATTTTAGCGGAGACATTCCGTACATTTTTTTGAAGCTTCTGATAAAATAGCTTACATTTTGATAACCACTCTGCATTGCTACCTCTGTAACAGGAATATTGGTGTCCTGTAACAGATGTTTTGCATGCTCTAACCGTAAATACGTCACATATTGTGAAATCGTAATATGAAAATGTTCCTTAAAGTATCGTGATATATATTTTTCCGAAAGGTGAAACTGCTCCCCAAATTCCTTTAACAATATCTTCCCTGTGAAATTCTGCTGTATATAAGAAACCATCTCTTTTTCTACCGTATTTTTACCACTTGTATCATTTTCTACTATAAATCCCCTCTTCCACAGTTCAAGAATAAATTGTAAAAGAATTATTTTTGTCTTTATCTGAGCAGTTATTTTTGACTGGCTTTCCTCTTTTTTTGCCCCATATATCTCAACCAACTGTTCGCACTGTTCTTTTACCGTATCTTCTATTTCCGGATTTATTATCAGATGACCACTGTTTAATGGTTCAAGTAATTTATCATCTAATATGTCATCTGTACGAAAAGATATATATTTTAACGGAAAAAGGAAGGTAAAATAGTCCACATTGCCAGTCTGTGAACCCATAAAATGCAAATTGCCCGGTGACACTACAAAAGCATCCCCGGGTTTCCCAATATAGTTCTCTCCTGATATACTTACAGTCAGGAAGCCACTTTTTACATATATAATTTCAAATTCATCATGCCAATGTATCGGTATCTGAAATGATCGCTTCGCATTCGCTATATGATATATACTAAATGGATCATCCTTTGTACCATGTGGCTTATTTTCTTTTAATTCAAAGTACATAATCTCTCCTATAATTCTACAAGACTTTTACTTTTCCATTTTCCACTTTTCCATCTAAGTACCATTCCAACGGCTCTCGCACATTCATCACCTGCCATGGCAATATATGCCCCTACTGCCAGAAGTCCCATATGTATTCCAAGAAAATATGTCCCACCAACTGCAAACAGATACATAAATATGGCACCCATTATAACTGGAAAAAGCGCATCTCCACTGGTTTTTAACGCCTGGCTATACACAAGATTTGTCACCCTGCCAAATTCAAGGAATATATCTATGATTAACAGCTTTACCACAAGACTTATCATCTGTGTATTATCCGTAAAGATATGCACTATGAAACGTCCTGACAGTGCAAATGTCACAGAAAAACATGTAGCTGTTACAAGACCATATATGACAGCTTTTCTCGTACCCCTGTCACATTCTTCAAGCTCCTTTGCCCCAATTCTCCATCCTGTCATAATAGCATTCGCCTGCGCAAGTGCAGCTCCTGCACAATATGAAAAATCTGCGATCTGCATAGCATATGAGCGAGCCGTAACATTCATTCCATTGGCATCCATCTGATTCATGAAACGCACTATAAATGTCATTGCTACATTATAAAGTGCTGTTTCTAATGCAGAGGGAAAACCTATTTTAACAATCTGAGCAAGTATCTTTTGTGGTGAAATACGCTCAGGGCTCTGCTTTGCTTTTATAAGTACAGCTCCCATAATCGCTACAATAATAAGGTTTACAATTCTGGAAATAACTGTGGCAACAGCAACTCCCATCACTCCCCGGTGAAACACATATAAGAATACAGAATTAAGTATTATATTAAGAATGTTTCCAACAATAGTCCCTATCAGAGAATGCTTTGTGTATCCAAACACTCTCAAATAGCTGGAAAAAATTGGAATAAGCGCATTTAAAAAACAGGTACCTCCAACAATTTTAAGGTATGTTTCAGCTGGCTCAAACAGAGCCGGAGCAATACTTACCATTCTAAGTATTCCACCGGAAAAAACAGCAAGAACGGCAGACATCAGGATACCTATGACCGCATTAAATATCATTCCAAGCTGCCTGGCCTGATATGCAATTCCAGGTCTTCCTGCTCCAATATTTTGTGACATCACAGCCACCATACCCGATGATATTATTCCAAACATAACGATAAAAACACCTATATATGTGTTTGCTGTTCCCACTGCTCCCACAGCCTGGTCACTTACAGACGACAACATAAGAGTGTCGACCATACCTGAAAGCATATAAAATAGAGTTTCCAGACATATTGGCACAGATAATTGCGCTAATGTTTTTCTTTCAACTGCCATGTTTTTCTCCTCACATAGAAATATAACATATATTGCCAATAACAATAATACGATATATTTCTATGTATTTCTTGTATAATATCATGAGAAAATTGCACTATTTCTACTATTTCATGCAACAAACTATCAAGATCGTCAATCTCGCCTCTGTTTTTTTGCAATTTCTTGTTTATCAGGTTTTGAACAGGAAAAGTCCCCCACCGGTGCCCTATCAGGCATCCGGTGAGGAACTTTTCTTATTTTTTATATAGTTCTCTGCAATTATTTCAGGATCATCATAGAATATGGAGCCAATGTCAGCGTCTGACCGTCAAAGCTGCTTGTCTCATCTGTTGCAGACTGATATACACTCTGTGTAAATTCACCATAATTCGGATCTGCAGCGATTTCCTGTGTTTGCTCTTTTCCTGTCAGATTAATAACCACCAGCACACGCTGATCCTCTGTCATACGAATATAAGAAATCAGCTCCTGTGTACCTAAATCATATTCATCAATATCACCATTCATCAAAGCCGGAATATCTTTTCTTGTTTTTATTACTTCTTTATAATGTGACAGCATTGATTCCGGGTCATCCTTCTGCGCTTCTACCGATGCATTTCCTCCAAGACTGTAATGTACGGTATCATAATTTGCCAGACCATCTTTCGGCATTCCACCTTCAAAAGGATTCTCAAACCATGCCATACATTCACGAATACTGGAATCCGGTTTCGCGCCATTCATTCCAATCTCTTCTCCATAATACAGGAATGGTTTACCTGGAAGTGTAAGCAGAAGATCTGCCGCTACTTTTGCATGACTTTCCGCTTTTTCCGCATCATCTTGCGGCACCGGATTTCCATTCGAATCCAGAAGAACAGGCGCGGTCAGAATGTCATCAGTGCTCTCATCAAATTTATACCTCAAAAGACTTATAAGACGATTCTGATCATGGTTGGTAATAAATGGGCAGTCAATGAACTCATAATTTGAACCTTCGCCCAGCTTGTCATAATAGCTGATCAGTCCCTTTACGATATCAAGATCATTCGTATCACTCAAACGGTTTGTCTCTGAAGCCTGTTCCGGATCATAGGCAGTTGTTTCATTAGAAACTGCCTCGTAAATTTTTCCTGAAAGATTGAAATCAAACACGCTGTGCAATCCACCGTCTGTAAGGAACGGAACTACATTATCTACATTTTTCTCCCATACTTCGCCTACCAGATAAACATCCGGATGTTCTGCTTCCAGAGATGCACGGAAGTCTTTCCAGTAATCCATATTTTTCTCGAAAGTATAATCCGAATAAATATTGGAATAATAATCACCGTAAATATGGCGTGCTGCATCCAGTCGGAAACCATCCACCCCAGCATCCATCCAAAAATCAGCTACATCTTTCATTTCTTTCCGAAGTGCTTCACTCTCATAATTCAAATCAGGCATTCCTGATGAAAAAATACCAATATAATCATAGCCTGAAACAACGCTGTCCTTATCCGAGATTACTCCCCACTCTTTCATCTGTTCTGCTGCTTCATCTGTATTTCTCCATACAGTGTTTTCCGGTCCGGTTGTTCCATTATCATAGAGAGGATACTGTGGTTCATATCCATCCATACTTCCATGTTCCTCTAAATAAGCCTCTTCCTCCTGATGAATTTCATCTGCTGTTTTATCTACAAAATTAGAATCTGCCGGAACAAATGTGAAATAGTCCCAATACGGATTGGCACTGCCATCCTCAAGAGTCGGCCCTTTGAGTGCTTCCTGGAACCAGACATTAGACCAACTGCAGTGATTTACTACCAGATCCATAATAACCTCGATACCATATTCATGACAGGTTGCCAGCATACTCTGAAAATCTTCCATGGTTCCATAATCGCTATTTACTTCATAATAATTTCGCACATCATATCCGTGCTGACTTCCTGAATCAGTAATCGGCATCAGCCAAATTCCTGTAATTCCTAAATCTGCCAGATACGGTATCTGCTCTTCTATCCCCTTAAAATCTCCGATATGATCTCCATTTGAATCACGGAATGCACGTACAAAAATTTCATAATATACATCCCCTTCCTGTTCATCAATCACCCCATCTTTTGCAGTAAATGGCTGTGATTCTTCTGCAAATACAGTCACCTGACCACCAAGTGTCATAATTGCAGCAAGCCCTACAGATAAAATACGTTTTTTCCACTTCCTTTTTTTGTACATATTCTTTTCCTCCTTATTTAGCTTACATATTTAAAACAATATTTTTAGTAAGCTCTATGGAAGGTATTCTATCTGAAAACTTTTCTATTGTCGATGTTGTTTTTTTACACGCCAAGAGGTCTTTATTAGTATATATTGCTATATTTCAAATAAATATTATAGTTTTATTTGCACATTATGTGCACATTCAAACATTTTACTACAAAAAAACGACATGGCTACTACCGATTTAATCCGCTTTGTGGAATCCGAAAACCAATTACAGTTTTCGTATACGGCGTACTCTCAATAAAAATTTCTACCTGTCCATGAAAGTATAGCTGCATCCGGCGAAATACATTAATCAGTCCAATTCCCGTTGTCTGAATCTCATCCGATACACTCTGAGCCATAGTCCGCAGCTCCCTAACCTTTTCTTCTGTCATTCCCGGCCCGTCATCTTCCACATAAATAAGTACACTTTCTCCCTCTTTCTCTATATGACAGCAAAGCTGAATACCCCTGGCACAGCAATCCACACCATGAGTGACCGTATTTTCCACAAGTGGCTGCAAAATCATAAACGGCACATTCAGAGAACGGCACTGGGAATCACAGTTCAGCTGATATCGGAAACGACTGCCAAATCGAAGTTCCTGAATATCCAGATAATTTTTAATCTGCTGCAGTTCCTGATGAATGGTCACGATTTCTCCTTCCTGATCCAACACACTGCGCAAATAACGGGCAATTGCTTCCGTAATATGCTGTGTCTGTGAAGCCTTTTCCATATACGCCTGTTTCATAATCATATTCATGCAGTTAAACAGAAAATGTGGATTAATCTGATTCTGAAGAGATTTTAGCTCCAACTGAACATTTCGATACTCTAACTGCAACCTTTTTTCATTTTCCTCTTTCCGTTCCAGTTCTATTTTCTGTTGCTGTTTTAACCATTCAATCTGTCTCTTTATCGTTTCTACCATGTGATAAAATGAATCCATCAAAACACCGGTTTCATCTTTCTGTGTCCCATGCCACTGAGGCAGATCCCATATATTCTGCATCACCAGATTTGCCATTTCTGTCAGATGTACGATAGGCCGCACAATATTGCGGATTCTGAGAAAAGACAGAACTCCCAGCAAAGTAATCACACTGCTGAATACAAGCAACATTATGCTCTGACTCTCTGACTGCCACTCTCTGACTCCTTTCATATTCTGTACAGACAAACGATCAATAGACTGCTGGGCATAGATGGTATACTCGTTTAAAAGAGTATTCATATAAGAAAAATCCTGATACGCCTGCTGTGCCTCTTGCACTTCACCGCTTTTTGTCTTATTCAGAATCAACATTCCCTGCTCTGAAAGATTCTCAGACAAATAAATCAGATTTTCTACGTAGGGATCTGGAAATGCTTCATAAATTTTCCTGGCACTCTGCATCAGTTCTTCGCTGCTTTCTATATACTCATCTTCGCATTTTGAATCATCCAGCATATTAGAATACTGCTGCAAAGCCGAACCATACTTTGTCAAAGCATTGGTATACCGGGACATCAAATGATTTTGTTCAATCAGTGTAGCATATTCTCTGTTTATCACATCTGCCAGATGAAAATTTCCAAAGAAAAAAATCAGAGACATCATAACAATCATGCCTACCAGCAATGTCAGTTTTGCCTGTAACGTATGAAATTTTTTATCTTTCATTTTCAAGTCTCCTTCGATACTCATTCACGGTAAGTCCCACTGTTTTCCGAAAGAGAGCACAAAAATAAGTTTTGCTGGTATAGCCGCATTTCTCTGTCAATTCACTAATCGTAATATCATGTTCTTTCGCAATCAGTTCTTTCGCGTGGTTCATTCTGAATTCAGTCAGAAGTGACACAAAGTTTTTTCCTGTTTTATTTTTGAACATACGGCTAAAGTATGTCTGTGTCATCCCCATCCTCTGCGCAATTTCCGCCTGCGACAGACCCGACGTATATTCTTCTCTCATAATCTTAAGAATCTGATCCATTGATGTATCTGTGCTCTCTTCTTCATCTGTCCTGCAATCGATAAGAATCTGATGGATCATTTCCTGCTGTTGCTTAGAATCCTCTATAAATCCTTCATTGCTGATTTTTTCCATTACAAACGAAAGATCTCGACTGTCAGAAACTGTAACAACTGCATCAAAAAAAATATGAAGATATTCCCAGAATTTCTGCGGCTCACTCTGCGCATAATCCTGCAATTCCGAAAAAAACATATTTTCCAGATACCGGATCCGGTTATCCTTCAAAAAGCGGATCATTTTCTGCATATGAAAGACATAGCGATCTCTTGAAAATGCTCTCGGGCGTTGTTCCATCTGCGTATAGCAGATAAAATCCCGGCTAATCATAGGCAGCAGCGACAGATTTTCCGGAATCTGAGATCCTGAAGTTTTCATCTGTTCCAATGAATCAGATATCGGACTGACATAACAGAACTGTTTCTGTCCAGTCAACTGCTTCAGCGACCAGATTGCACATCGCAGCATAGTATACAGTAAAAACTTATCTCTTTTCTCTTTCGGCTGAACAAAAAGAAGTATTTTATCAGCGTCCAGCTTCACGAACACAAAAAATTCCTGTTTGAAAATCTGGCAAATAGAAGAATAAATTTCCACTACCTCTTTTGTATCCATTTTTTCAGCCATACTCCATGCCTGAACAATCCAACACGCCTGCCACTGTCCGTTCTCCGGAAATCCCATCTCTTTCAATCTGAAAAATACCTGTTCATTCCCATCCATCATCTGCTGTAGCAATCTCCGATCCGCCTCATATCTGGTTCGGATCATATGTTCTTCCAGTCTCTGTTCTTTTTCCTTCCGTTGTTCATTCTTTTCAAGTATCAAAATGCATCGGTCCAGCACGGAAAGTATCTGTGTCTCCCCTGTCGGTTTCAGCAGATAATCCAGTACATTGAGCTTGATTGCCAGATACGCATACCGAAATAACGAATACGATGTACTGATAATAATCAACCCCGAATATCCTTCCTGACGCAGTTCCTGACACAATTCCAGACCTGTACAACCGGGAATTTGAATATCTACAATCAGAATATCAGGCTGATATTGCCTTGCCATCTTCAACGCACTGTTTCCATCTTCGGCTTCAAAAACAACCTGCAGGACTGGCCTTTTCTCTTCCATAATCATTCGGAGAGCCTGACGTTCAATCACCTCGTCCTCCACAATTCCCACTGTATAATATCTATTCATCTGCATTTTTCTCCCTCTCCGAAAATGGAAGATCTTTCTGGCTGATAACAGAGCAGTCTATATAAACAGTATCTTTCTCTAGAACTTCTCCCTTTGCCAGGTGCGCAGCAATCTCCGCGCTTTCATAGCCAATCTCATAACTTTGCTGCACAATGATCGCATCCACAACTCCTTCTCTCAGAAGTTCCAACATCTTTTCAGAGCGATCAAATGTAATGAGATGAACCTTCTGTTCGAGATGCATTTGTTTCAGGATTTGCGCATACAGTGTGGTTTCTGATTCCATCAGTCCAAAAATCGCCTGTATATCTGAATTTTCCAGAAGTAATTTTTCAATACTGGAATTTGACATTCTCTCAGAATACCATGGCATCTCTGAAAATTTAATTTCTACTTCCGGCCATTTCTGCTTCAGCGCCTCGCAGATTCCATTAAAGCGTTCTGAAACAGCAGCGACATTCTCATTGTCCTGAACCACAATAGCTCCTCTGTCAATCCCGTACAACTTATCCAGAGTCTGTACCGCCAGATATCCCGCCTGTTTGTTATCTATTCCTACATATATGTCACGTAGTTCCTGTCCTGGATCCGAATCTACCAGAATGATTTTCATTCCTTTCTGTCTCGCTTTCTCTACTACTTCTGTGTTGGGAATATTTCCATCCGCAATAATTACATCTACCCCGGACATCAGTATCAGATTCCACGCGTCTTCTGCGGTCCAAGTCATCGCATCGCCATCTTCCATAGAAATATCAATGTCAAAAAAAGAAAGCCCTTCTTTCTGGCAACCATCCTCAATTCCCTGCAGTATTTCCTGCCAGTAGGTTGATTTTTCCGAAAGAATCCCGGCAATTCGCGGTGTGGTTGCTTCCACTTTCTGAACTCCCGTAATCTGCGGAAAGCTACAAAGAACACCGCTTACTACTGCTATGAGTTCCAATTTTTTTAATCTATTCATCGTCTTTTCTAGAGCGTAATGAAAAAACCATTCCCACAAATTGTAACATACATCTTGCGAAAAGCATTTTTCAAACACGCTCTAATCTCCCTCATATTTTATCAGCTCTATCGTACCAAATTAACTACCTCGATGCAAGCACTCAAGCACTGTGCCCGGCTTCTATGTTGCCGCTCACAGCACTCGCTTTTGATGGAATAATCCCTTCATGGATACCATCACACCACTTTACAATTTTTTCATAAAAAATATCGTACAGGGCTTTCCGATGTATAATGAGTTTGCTCCAAAACATTACAAAGGAAAGTGACCCTGTACGACAAAGACATTATACAACGAAAAGACTCTGACTGGTAGACTTCACAAATATTTTTTGATTTATTTTGAAACTTTTTCTGCTCCAACAGCAGATACTTTGTTTTTACTCGTTACCATGGCAGCAAAGGCCGGAACTCGGTTTGAGAATGTTTCAAAACTCTTTGACCATGCCGCACATAATGGTTCCAATTATCTGAATGGACACTGCTTTGTAAGTATTATGTTTTGCATGCCTGTATGGAAGAATGACAGGGTATCTTATCTTTCACTTCCTCCTGGATATCGCATGTGGCAGAAAAAAGAATCAAAGCTGGAACTTGCTGCATCCATGATCCGTCAGGCCATGCCTGAATTTCAGGAGAAACAGCAAGTTATTATCCTCTGTGACAGCTGGTACACAAATCAAAATCTGGTTTCAATCGTTGATGAATACCAGAATCTGGATCGTATCGGCAATGCCAGGATTGATTCTGTCATATATGATCCTGCTCCTGCACATACCGGCCGCAGAGGACGTCCCGCCAAACATGGGAAGAGACTTTCTGTTGAAACAGATTTTGCTTTTTCCAATGAAAAAATCGGAGATTACTATATCGGAGCACACCGTGTGATCACCAACCTTTTTGGATGTCGGGAAATTCAGGATTATGTGACCGCTACTGAAAAAGAACACGGTACAAAACGCCTGTTTTTCAGCACCATTTTCCCGGAAGACTTGCAGATTTTCTGTGCCTGGCAGGAAAAAGAACCATTAAACCAGACAGGAAGTGACAGGATGAAATATATTCCGCTGTTTTTGTACTCGTTCCGGTGGAATATTGAAACAAGCTACTATGAGCAGAAAACCTTCTGGTCACTTTGCAGTTATATGGTACGAAGCTGCAAGGGTATTGAAATGCTGGTAAATCTGATCAATATCTGTTATTGTGCAATGAAGATCTTACCCTATCAGGATGAGCAGTTTTCCGAATACCGTACAAAAAGTGTACAGGAGTTTCGTTTTGAATTAAGTCAGGGCATTCGCAGCCAGATATTTTTGACCAATTTCGTTAGAAACATCGAAACACATATAAAATCAAATGTTATCATAAAGGCTTTAAAACAGCTGATTCGTCAGCAAGTCTATTATTTATAAAGTTGTAAACTGGTGTTTTATTCCTAAAATGAATCTCTAAATTCCACCGCCCCAGGGGGCAATGGAGTTTACTCTCGCACAGTAGATATTTACTCTTTTCCAACAGCTCTTTCAAGCCTGTAGTTGCATGATCACATCTTTTCTTCGCTGCGATCACATCCGCTTCCGTTTTTTCAATCTTTTCAAGTTCCTTTAAGGCTGTTGGAACTGTCATATAATTCGGTTTCTTTTCCATACCCTTACCTGTCCATCAAAATAACAAATTATATATAATCTCCCTCTTTCCTAAGATACATACTAAATAGCATAATTCCCAGATTGACAAACACAAATAACAGGATTAAATTCACAGGTAGATGCCCTCTGATTACATCTCCAAGCACTGCTATCCCTGAAAGGCTTCCAATCATAAACATTTGTGAAATTTCGTTCCACATTTTTTTGTATTGTTTTATTGTTTCCATAATTATCACCATTAAGATTCCCACTATGAAAAGCACAGCTACAATTGCCAGAATCCTGATAACCCATACCTCTCCACCTGTATATGCTATTTTCTGGTTAAATCCATTATCATAAGTTGGATATACCAGCTATTTACAAAATCGAACATACCACATGAATGGAGTCATGAAAAAATCTATGAAATCATGTTGAAAAGCATCATTCTGTAGAATTGCAAACAGAACTACCGTAATGTATCCCATTCCCCAGAAATACTCCATAGCCTTCATGTTTTCCGTTCTGTGCTTTACTTCTTTTTTCGCTTTACGAATTTCCAGCTCAGCACGTTTCTTTTCGTTACGGACTTTGGATTCTGCCTGCTCCATCTTTTTCTCTGCTTCTTTTTGTTTCTTCTGTGCTTCATCTACTGCTTCAACAGATGATTTATTAACCTGTATCTGCAGTTTAGAGTTCTGGTCCCGAACGTCTTTTATTTCTTCTTCGAGCAGCTCTTGCTCGCTCCTGCTCTTCAAACCGTTTCTGTTCCTCAAATCGTCGTTGTTCTTCTGAAGCGATTGATTCAGCTTCTGCGTTTCGGACAGTTCGGTTGTCAAGCGATGAACTTCGTCGTTTAATTTCCGAATTTCGTCTTGCATTTCGTGATTCTCGAAGAATAGCTTCTGTTTTTCCATTTTCAGCTTGTGTGTCCTTTCCTGAAATTTCTGGATAAACTCGTTCATCTTCTGATTTCTCACCTGTAACTCGTCTCTCTCTTCCGTCACTAGCTCCAGTGAGGCCGCCTGCTCCTTCGCAAGCTGCTTCCACTTGTCGGTAGTATCCGGCAAGCTCATCTTCCTGCACCAGACAAAGTGCCTGATAACCTGACATTACAATATTTAACGCTATATCCTGATTGTCCACCAAAAAGATATAGGTCTGTGCTGTCCCTTCTGGATTGGTTTCCATATAATGCTTCAAAAACTTCTTGTTCAAACTTATCACTTCCTTTCAGGCAAAGAAAAAGACGCAAGCCACATTTCTATGGGTTCTTTCTGAACTTTGGGTATAGCGTATAAAACATTAGCTGGTATCAATTCGATACCAGCTTGTTTTACAACAAGGCAGAAAGTGAAAAATTCTGATTCTTAGGAAGGAAAGCCAATTTACATTTTTTCTCCAGATTGACTAATCCGCTTCTACCATATACAATACGTTTGAGGACTTTGAATTTGTTGTTGTTTCCTTCAACAAATCCAGAGTTTACAGAAAGGGATATCGCATTCTTGACCGGAGTGATATCCTTTTTTATTCCATTGCAAAAAGATTCTATCTCACTCGCACCATACTTTCCCAAATATTCATCCAGTTTCGTTTCGTCTTTCCCCAATAACAATGCATGAAATTCTTTGAACATAGTTTCAACTTTTTCTACAACAGGATATTGGCTCTTTATCTGATCAATATATTTTTCAATATCGGAGTCACGTTTCGTCTTAGGATTACAGGTCAGAATATATTTGAGCAAATCTGTCCTGGTGATTATTATTACTCCGGGTGGTAACACCCATTCCATAACCGTTTTTGCATTGAACGGGGTTCTGTCTGGAAAATTATTTTTTCCGATAAGATAAATATAGTCTGCAAGGCTGCGCTCAGATTCGTGAAATGCTTTTTGACTCTTTATATAAAAATAAATCAGTTCATTGCTACAACCATCAGCCATCATCTTATAAATGACATTTAGCCACGCATTCATAGGTGATTCCCGTTTTTTATAATGATTGGGATGATCCAGACGGGAAATATCTTCCTGCGTCATGGACAGATATCTCTTTGCTGTCACTGACGATATTCCAAATGCATCTGCTACGCCTTTTAGCCGCGGTTTCTTTTGGTTCGCCCAATACTCCTGTATGTTCCGGATTAATTGCTGTTTTTTTTCCGTATCTCTTCGTGATGCTGGTATTGTGCTGAGTTTAAATTGTGTTTCTTATTATCATAAAACAACTCGTTACCATCCGAATCTCTCGGAGAAGTATTATCATAGTGCAGACTGTCAAGTATAGCATGATCTGGTGTCTTTTCTCTCAATATCTTATCTGGTGCGCTCTCAGACACTTTTCCATTTTGAATGGTAACCGCCAAATAATGATGCGGCCAGATATAAAATTACCCCAGCCCTT